>Ga0209415_10000173_pt1 | contig 106362 bp, 85 predicted proteins | sample PeaSoiSIISIP2007_FD_187696 | JGI IMG/M metagenome (GOLD analysis project Ga0209415, IMG submission 187696) | Peat soil microbial communities from Weissenstadt, Germany - SII-SIP-2007 (SPAdes) (version 2) | ecosystem: Environmental > Terrestrial > Soil > Wetlands > Peat | place: Germany...
CCGCCTCGACTCGCTCGCGTACCAGGGGGTCGAGGCTGGCTGGCCGGTGGAAATCGCCACGTGTCGTCACAATGTTCTTGCCAGTTTCCAATATCCGGCAGACTTCGTCGAGATTCGTGCTCTGCGGCATGTACAGGACGCAATCAGCCTCAAGCGCGACCATCTCATCGACGTCCCGGGATGCGATTACTCCGGTGGGCGTCGTCTCACACAGGTCGCCAGCGTCCCGACCAGCTTTGTCGTCGCTGTACACGTGGAGCCCGACCAGTTCCATGCTCGGGTGCTCGATCACAGCTCTCAAGGATCGCAGACCGATGTTGCCGGTGGCCCACTGGATGATCCTGTACGGCTCGGCGCGAATGGCGGTCATCGGCTCCACTTGTCACCTCGAGGTCGCTAGGCGGACCGCCATCTGCACTGGGCTGTGCGCCGGAACGGCGCCGGCCGATCCTATACCGGCACAAGAATCTGGTTCCGCAACGCGGTAGCAGCCCTCTCGGCTCGCTGATCGACGCGGCACCTCGCCGATAGCTGCCGCGAAGACGGCCCAGCTAATCTCGGAGAACTCCGTTATCCTGGGAGGCAATCTCCTCGTGGGAGCCTCCTCCGGATGACTGAATCTCCTGGCAACTTCCAGCTTCGCGGGTCAGTCACGACCGAGCGCAGGACCACGGTCGATCTTCCCCTCATCCCCAGCCGGTCCGCCGGGCCCAGGGCATTTCGGTTGGCCAACGGTCCTTCGCCCCAGAGGGGGTACCTTCACCCGCGGCGCTCCTACCAGACTCCGTGTCTATCCCTTCGGGCAGCCGACCTCGGGCGAATGGATGAACCCCCTCTCGATAGGAGATGAACATGGACGAGCAGCACATTTCCGACATCGTTGAACTCCAACAACTCCTCGCCAAATACGCCGTCGGTATGACGAGGGACGACATCGATACGGTTGTCGAGGTGTTCACTCCGGATGGCACGTACAGTGCCTTTGGGTCCATCTACGGCCTCCACGACTTTCCTAGCTTGGCGGGAGCCGCCCCGAAGGGTTTGTATCTCGTCGGTGCACCGCTGATCGAGCTTGACGGCGATGTGGGCACTGGCTATCAGCCACTGTGCTTCGTCGAACAGTTGAACCACAACATGCGGATCGGCTACTACACAGACACGTATCTGCGCACCGCAGACGGCTGGCGACTGCGCACTAGGGCGATGACCTTCCTCCGCCGGAGCGGTGTTCGCGACGCGGGTCGTCCCCATGATCCAACGCGGCCCCAGCCGACCGCTCACCCGTCGGCCTAGCCGGTGATGATGGAGCTCGACGCGTTTCGCACCGATCTCGACCGTTGGCTCGACCAGTATGCCGAGGAGCTCCGGCCGAGCCACAGCGGTCTGGGAACGTTGGACGATCAGATGCGCCAGCTCACGAAAGTGAAGCGGCTGACCTATGACGCCGGCTGGATGCGCTACGGATGGCCAGAGCGCGTTGGGGGCCTTGGGGGCTCTCCCCTGCTTCGGGGCTATCTCGGTGAGGCCCTGACGACGCGAGATCTCGTCGAACCAGGCATCTACTCCATGACCGAGGTGCTGGCGCCAACGCTGATCACGTATGCATCCGCCGAATTGGCAGCGGGGATGATTCCTCGCCTCCTCTGCGGGGAGGAGACGTGGTGCCAGGGCTTTTCCGAACCCTCCACCGGGAGCAATCTGGCGGCGCTCACCTGTCGAGCCGTCCGAGCCGACGATGGCTGGCGCATCACCGGGCAAAAGGTGTGGACGAGCCTCGCGCAGTATGCCCAGCGCTGTGTGCTGCTCACGAGGACCGGCTCGCTCGAATCGGCGCACAGGGGCATCACCGCCCTGTTCGTTGATATGGACTCCGCCGGCGTGACCGTTCGACCCATCGAAACGATGCACGGCGCCGAGGAGTTCTGCGAGGTCTTCTTCGATGATGTCGCTGTTCCCATCGAGCGGATGCTGGGTCAGGAGGGTGAGGGTTGGTCAGTTGCGATGGATCTCCTCCCGTTCGAACGAAGTACCGCACTGTGGCATCGGGGTGCGTTCCTGCACCGGAGGCTCCAGCAGCTCCTCGAAACCGCCCCTGAAGGGGCGCTCGACCCGACCTCGGTGGGCGAGGTGACTCAGCTTCTGTACGCCTTCCGGGCCCGATCGCGGGCCACGCAGCACCGTCTCGCCGACGGCTCCCGCCTCGGGCCTGAGACCTCGATCGACAAGATCCTGGTCGCGAGCGCGGAGCAGGCGATCTTCGACCTGGTTGCCGACGGCCTGGCCACCGACGTCCGGATCGGTGACGACGAGGTCAGCCAACGCTGGCGTTCCCAGTACCTCTACTCCCGAGCGGCAACCATCTACGGCGGAAGCGCCGAGATCCAGCGCAACATCGTCGCCCGCCGGCTGCTCGACCTCGGGAACGATCGGTGATGGAGGGAGAAGATCTAGCCCTCTTCGAGCGGAGCATTCAGCACGCCACGAAGTCCTTCACGGGTGACCCGCTCGACCGGGCGCTCCTAGAGCTCGGCTGGCACGATGCACTGGCCCTCGACCCGCGGGCGGCAGTGTCGACGGTTTTTACGCAACAGGGCCTCATGAACAGGACCTCCACGGCGCTCGATCATGTGACCGTGGCCGGACTCGGCCGGGAGACCGATCTTGCAACATGCTGGATTCACCCTGACCTCGATCAGGACGCACCACCGGGGGCAATGGTCGGCGGAAACGTCTCGGTCCATGGTCTTGGCACCTACCGCTGCTCCTCCGACAGCCGCTGTCGCCTCGTCGCCCGCCGGGACGATTCGGAGGTTCTGGTGACCGTGGACACGGCGGCGCTGGCGAGACGGGACATCTCCGGCATCGACCCGACGCTCGGCTTGGTCGAGGTGCGTGGGGAGGCCATCGTCATCGACTCGACGGACCTCACGCCGAGCTCATGGTCCGACGCCGTCGCGCTGGCCCGGTTGGCCCTCGCTCACGAGCTACTCGGAGCGGGAAGAGGGATGCTCGAACTGGCCCGGGAGCACGCACTCGGCCGGATCCAGTTCGGCCAACCCATCAGCGCCTTCCAGGCCGTCCGCCACCGGCTGGCCGACACGCTGGTGGCCGTCGAGGGGGCTGAAGCGGCATTGGCTGCCGCTTGGGACTCGCGATCACCCGAGGATGCCGCTATGGGCAAGGCGCTCGCCGGGCGCGCCGCACTGACAGCCGCCCGTCACTGTCAACAGGTGATCGCAGGCATCGGATTCACCACGGAGCATCCGTTCCATCGCTACTTCCGGCGGGTCCTCGTGCTCGACCAGATCCTCGGATCCGCTCGGTCTTTGACCCGGCAGCTTGGGGCGGAACTGCTGCGAACCCGCCGGTTGCCGCCGCTCACTCCGCTCTGAGGACTACGCGGAGGCGTTCGCCCCGCCCTGGGAACGCGCGGACAGCAGCCGATCGAGGTTCGCCCGAAGCTCGGGCGAGATGAAGGATCGGTCCTCTGCGGTGAGGGCAAAGTCGAGGGTGGCAAGGACGGCCCGCTCGAGATGAATGTTGAGGAGGCGCTTCGTATCCTCGACCGCCCTCTGGGGCAGTGCGGCAATCCTTCGGGCGCATGCCATGGCCGCGTCGAACACCTCGTTGTCGGGACACACGTGGTTCACAAGTCCGATAGCGGCAGCCCGCTGAGCCGAGATTCGATCTCCGGTGAGCGCATACTCCTTCGCCAACTGGAGGCTGATGAGAAGAGGCCAGGTCACCGGTCCGCCGTCGGCGGCCACCAGGCCGACCATGACGTGTGGGTCGGCCAGATGGGCGCTCTCCGCCATGAAGACGATGTCGGAAAGGGCAACGATGCTGCAGCCGAGTCCCACGGCGGGACCGTTCACTGCGGCCACGATCGGTACCCTGCAAGCGACCATGCCGGTGACGATCTGCCGACCATCCCTCAGGGTCTCGCGTCGGAGCGACTCGTCGGTCGAGAGCTCATCGAGGTACTCGAAGTCACCACCGGCCGAGAAGGCTCGGCCTCGACCGGTGATCACGGCGACTCGCGCGTCCGGGTCCGAGTCGAGCTGAGGGAAGACGTCAGCCAACCCCCGATGGAGGGCGTGGTTGGTCGCGTTGAGCTGATCCGGCCGGTTCAGCCGGACAATCCGCACCGGGCCGTCGATCTCCACCTCGAGCTCGTCGGGGAGGTCGTAAGTGGTCACTTGTCTAACTCCAAGATCCGGGTGGCAACCAGGTTGCGCTGTATCTGTGACGTCCCACCCATGACGCTCTGGGCCCGACTGTAGAGGTAGACCTTCAGCCAGGTGTCGTCCCTGGTTCCGGAGGCCGTCCCACCGACGCTCAAGGCGGCATGTCCGACCGCCTGTTCCACCGAGGTCATGAGCAGCTTGTCAACCGACCCTTCGGGCCCGTGGGAGACACCGTCCAATCGGTCGGACAGTCGTCGCCGGACGTGCAGCCGGAGCATCTCGGCCTCGATCAATGCCCACGACAGGTCCCGGAGTGCTTCCTCCCCATACCGGGTGGGTTCCCCCCGGGCCTGATCGACGAGTTCATTGACAAGTTTGCAGTAGCGGGCCACGTAGCCAAGCTCGCCAGGCTCCCGCTCATGACTCACTATGGTCATCGCCAGGCTCCAGCCCTCTCCGGGTGAACCGACCATGTTGTCTGCTGGCACCCCTGCGCGGTCGAAAATCACCTCGCCGAACTCCCTGGTGACGCCGTTGATCATGCGGATCGGACGCTGCTCGATGCCGGACTGATGCATGGGCACCACGAAGGCAGAGAGGCCCCGATGCTTCGGAGCTTCGGGATCCGTCCGTGCGAGCACGAGGCACCAGTCCGCGACGTCCGAATAGCTCGTCCAGACCTTGTGGCCGGTGATGACGTATTCGTCGCCCTCACGCTCCGCGCGGGTGCGGAGGGAGGCGAGGTCGGACCCGGCGTCGGGCTCGCTGAAACCCTGGCACCACCGCTCTTGTCCGCTGACGAGTCCAGGAAGGAATCGGCTCTTTAGGCCATCGCTGCCGTGCCGAAGAAAACCCTGCACGAGATAGCCGACACTCGGTCGCGGTGGGGCACCCGCGGCGGCCAGTTCTTCGTCCACGATGACGTCGTAGACGCTCGGCAAGCCCTGACCCCCGATGTCGGTTGGCCACGACATCGCGAAGAATCCGGCCGCGTGGAGCGCCCGATGCCAGCCAGCCTGCCCTGCCCAGTACTCGTCCGTGGTGGAAGAGGGAGGTAGCCCTGGGTTGTTGGTGCGGAGCCAAGCTCGGAGACCAAGTCGGAACTCGGACTCCGCCGGGGAGTCACCGAAGTCCACTGTGTGCTCCTATTCCGTGGTGCTCCCTCACGAGCGCGAGGCTCGCTCCGACGCCTCCGAAGAGGTCGCTCGAGTGAAGCGCCCGACGGAGATACAGGTGGGCCAGGCAGTCCCATGTGTTGCCGATGCCCCCGTGGACCTGGATCGCGATCTCGCACGCCGTCCGAGCTGACCTCGCGCAGTACGCCTTGGCGATCGCCGCCGCCGCCAGGGCCTCATCCGCCGGAAGTGCGTCGGCGCCCCAGGCCGCATGCAGCGCGACGCTCCGCGAACCCTCCATCGAGACGAAGGCATCGGCCAGGAGATGCTGTACGGCCTGGAAGGAGCCGATGGTCACGCCGTACTGGCGTCGGGAGCGCGCGTAGTCGCAGGCGAGGCGGATGGCGCCCCGCATCGTTCCAATCAGGTCCGCGCAACTCAAGGAAAGGCCGAACGCCCTCCAGCGCACGAGATCCTCCTCGGTAACGATTCGGCCCTGATCGATGACCGGGATCAGAGGATCTTCCATCGACAGTGGTGCCGTCGTTCGCGTGAGATCGACACCAAGATGGGCCTCCCTGGCGGGCCGGGCCCCGACCAGGCGGTATCCATCAGTGACCGATGCACAGAGCAGCGCTGTCTTCGAGCCACCGACGTCGACGGCCACCGCATCCGGGGGGGCCGTACCCGCAGCCACGCAGGCGATTGTTGACAGATCGGCTGCGAACGCGACCGTCTCGGAAGACGCGGCGGCCGGCGCCTGGGCAAGGCGGCGCAATTCCGCCGCCAGGGTGGGACCGACAAAAGCGACATCGGCCAGGCCGAGGGCCAGTTCTTCGGCCACGATGGCGACTTCCACCGCCGACGCCAACGGCGCCCAACCGTCGGCTGGGGCTCTCAGCTCATGCCAACCGGTCCCGGCGACGGCCGCTTGCAGCTTGCCGATCCGTTCGGGGTCGTCGAGCTGCTGGACCGACTTTGGTCCCAGTTTGTCGACCAGACTGGCCGCGGAATCCCGCAGCGTGACCTGTTCGGGCGATAGGCGAGTGTCCACTTAGCTGTCGCTCCGTTTGCCCAAGATCACCGAGGTCCACTCGTCCCGGAGGGTGCGGCGGAGGACCTTGCCCGATGGAAGCCTCGGGATGGCATCCACCACGATCACGTCGTGCAACCTCTTGTAGTTCGCAAGCGAGTCGGCGACGAGCTGCTTCAGCTCGTCTACTGACACAGTGTGCCCCGGAGCGAGCTGAACGGCCGCGACTGGCACCTCCCCAGAGCCCTCGTCAGCGAGTCCAAAGACCGCGCAATCAACGACCGCGGAATGACCAAGCAACACCGACTCGATCTCGGCGGGAGCGACCTGGAAACCCTTCACCTTGATCATCTCCTTCGCTCGGTCGGTGAGGTGCACCCAGCCTTCTGATTCCAACCAGCCAACGTCACCGGTCCGATACCAGCCGTCAGCAAAGGCGTCAGCCGTCGCCTCGTCAGGCAAATAGCCGGCCATGACCGACGGACTATGGACCTGAATTTCTCCGATGCCACCGGGCTCGAGAGGCTTTCCAGAATCGAGATCGGCCACACGCAACTCGACTCCCGCGGGCGCGAGCCCGGCCGAGTCGAGACGCCACGCGCCAGGGTCGTTGACCGGGTTGGCAGCGATCACCGGCAATTCACTCGCGCCGTACGCGGGAAGCCAACGAACGCCAGTACGGGCCGTTACCGTCTCTGCAACGCTCGGTGTGACGGGAGTTGCCCCCCACATGATGTAGCGCAGCGACGAAAGGTCGTACTCCTCGAGGTGAGGGTGATTCGCCATCGCCAGCGCTATGGGGGCGACCGCCATCTCCAGCGTCATGCGCTCGCTGACGATTCGGCTCAGCACTTCGTCGAGGTCGAAGCGCCGATGCAATCGAACAGTGGCACCGGCGGTGGCGGCGGCGAGCAGGTTCAGCAGCCCCAAGATATGAGAGGGTGGCGTTGCCACTTGAAAACGGTCATGGGGACCAAGCCCGAGAGCCGCACACCAGTGCCTCGTCGCGTTCACCATCGAGCGGTGTGTATGCCGCACGGCTTTGGGGAGTCCGGTCGTGCCCGAGCTGAAGACGAGCACGGACTCGTCGGTCTCGCCTACGGGCGCTGCCAGCACCGAAGAGTGACTGTGGGCGAAGGCGGCCTCGTGCGTTGCCTCATCGTCGAGATCGGTCACGCCAGCAAGGCCCAACCGGTCGGCGAGCATTGACGCTGAACCCTCGTCGGCCACCGCGTGAACCGGAGAAGTCAGCTGAAGCGCGTGGTCGACCTCGAACGCCTTCCAGGCGGGGCTAAGGAGAACGGCGGCCGCTCCCAGCTTGCTAATCCCGTGGACCGCCATCACGAACTCGGGGCGATTGGAGGTCATCACCACAACTCGTTGGCCCGGCACGACGCCTTTCGCGTGGAGGTGTCGAGCAAACGCGTTGCTTCGTCCTTCAACTTCGAGAAACGACCAACGGTGGTCGCCTGCCCGAATGAAGTCTCGTTGCCCGAACTTCGTCGCGGCTCGTTCGAGCCCGCTGTGCATGGATACACCCACCACTGGCAATATTCTTCTCTGTTCTGAGATCGATGGTCAATCTGAATTGGATGTAACGTTCTGCTGTGGAGCCCGATGCGCGCGTCCCGGTGAGTACTGCGAAAACGGATCCCGATCTGCGGCTCGAAATCATCGAGACGGTGCGGCGATTTGTGGCCCGCGAGGTCGTCCCGGTTGTCGCAGAACTCGAGAGGGCCGATCAGTTTCCGACCGAGGTCGTCGCGCAAATGCGCAAGCTTGGCCTGTTCGGCGTGACCATCCCCGAGAAATACGGAGGACTCGGGCTGGATCTGCTGACGTACGTGGGGATCATCGAAGAATTGGCATATGGGTGGATGAGCCTGACCGGCATCGTCAATACCCACACGATGGTCGCGACGTTGATCCTGCAGGACGGCACCGACGAGCAACGGCAACGATGGTTGCCTTCGATGGCATCAGGCGAGAGGAGGGGCGCTCTTTCGTTGTCCGAACCCGATGCGGGGAGCGACACGAGCAACATCTCCTGCCGGGCTCAGCGCGACGGGGACGAATACGTTCTGAATGGCACCAAGGCCTGGGTCACCAACGGAGAACGAGCTGCGCTGGTGGCGCTTGCCGCACGGACGGACGAGGGAATCTCCGCGTTCATCGTCGAGAAGGACCCTGGACCACGGTTTGAAGGCATCTCGGTCGGGAAACACGTGGGGAAACTGGGCTACAAGGGCGTGGAGACCGTGGAGATGTCCTACATGGATCATCACATCCCTGCCGCCAATCTGCTGGGGACAGCCGGCCGCGGTCAGCCCCAGATCCTCGCAGTTCTGGAAATAGGACGGATCAACATCGCCGCCAGGGCAGTCGGCGTCGCCCGTGCGGCGTTCGATGCCGCTCTCGCATACGCCCAGCAGAGAACGACCTTCGGAAAGCCCATCGGCGAACATCAGGCGATCCAACTCAAGCTCGCGGACATGGCTACCCGCCTCGAGGCGGCAAGGCTTCTCACCCGTCACGCTGCCGAACGCAAAGCCGCCGGCCTGCGCTGCGACGTCGAAGCCGGCATGGCCAAGCTGTTCGCGAGCGAGACTGCGCTGGAGCTCGCCACCGAGGCCATGCGCATTCACGGCGGCGTCGGCTACACCACCGATCTCCCGATCGAACGTCTCTATAGGGACGCACCACTCATGGTGATCGGAGAGGGGACCAACGAGATTCAGAGACTCGTGATCGGCCGAGGGCTGCTCGCCCGGGCACGGAGCGGAACGACACCGTCCGTCCGGTGAGAGCCGTCGGCCCATCCTAAGGATGGACCGGACCTCCTCGGCTCTCCTTGTCCGCGCCGGTCAAGCCGTCCAGAACCTCGGTGGTGTGTTCCCCCAGTGTCGGAGCGGCGCCAAAGCGTGGCGTGACGTCCGAGAAGCCCACCGGGCCATTGACCGTCCGTTGAACCGATTCGACGTCGGCGCCTTCGACCTCGACCAGACCGTCGTTGACCAGGAACTGCGGGTCTGAGATGACCTCGGCTGGCGCCCGGACCGGCGCCCACCAGACTCCTTCCCGTTCGAAGGCTCGCGACCACTCATCGAGCGTCCGCGAGCCGATCACTTCGTCCAGGACGGAGATGAGCTCGGAGCAGTTTCGACGGACCGACGCCGCGTCGGCGAATCGAGGGTCGTCGAGCAGATCCAGGCGGTCAAGGGCGCGACACACCGCGGGAAAGTGGCGTTCGGTTTCGAGCCCGATGAAGAAGAACCATCTGCCATCGCTCGTCCGGTACGAGTTCATGAGCGGGGTCCGGTTTTCGTTGCGTGCTTCGGGTCCGGTGACTTTTCCGAAGCCGAGCTGCAGGCTCAGGTCCCAGCCCATCACGTAGGCGCCGGTTCCGAGAAGAGACGCCTCGACAACCTGTCCCCGACCCGTGTGTCGCTGCTCGAGGATCGCCGCGAGGACTCCGGCCAGCGCGGCCAGACCGGTGATGTGATCCCCGATGGCACCACGGGCATTGAGTGGCACCCCATCGCTACCCGCCAGCTGGGACGACAGGCCGGAGCGCGCCCAAAATGCTCCCAGGTCGTACGAGGGCCGGTTGCGGTCCTCGCCGCGGAGCCCGTACCCGCTGATGGCGCAATACACGAGGTGAGGGTGGCGACCGACGGTCGCCTCGGGTTCGAGTCCCAGCTTGTCGAGCGCGTCGGGACGGAGGTTGCTCACGAAGACGTCGGCTCCCTCGAGAAGGCGTTCGAGATGCTCCCGGTCGGTCTCCTCGCGCAAATCCAGGATGACACTTCGCTTGCCACGGTTGTCGAGCGTGAAGGCCGGGTTCGGCCGGTCCTTCCCCAATCCGATGGAGCCAAACACCCAGCGCATCGGGTCGCCGGTGGGGGCCTCAACCTTGACCACGTCCGCACCCCAGTCGGCCAGCAGCGCTGCGACTGCCGGGGCCGCAACCCATACCCCCAGCTCAACCACCCGAAGATCGGCCAGCGACGAGAGTCCTCTCCCTCCGTTCGCCTTCACCGGGAGGGCTGCGATCGCTCTTGGAGCGCGAGCGTGCGCTCCTTCAGCACGGTCTTCAACACCTTTCCGGTGGCATTCAACGGCAGCTCTTCCAGGATCTCGACGACTCTCGGCGCCTTGAAGTTCGCCATCTGGGTTCGACACCACTCAGTGATCTCGGCGCCCGAGATACCGGCGCCCGGCGCGGTCACCACGAACGCCATACCGACCTCTCCCAATCGTCGGTCGGGGATGCCTATGACGGCAGCTTGTTGAATGTCCGGGTGACGGAGGAGGAGGTTCTCTACCTCAGCCGGATACACATTGAAACCCCCGACGATGAACATGTCCTTGATGCGGCCGACGATCCGTAGGCACCCGCTGCTGTCGATCGTGCCGAGATCTCCCGTCCGCAACCAACCATCCGACGAGAGTGCCTGGGCGGTCGCTTCGGGGTCGTCCAGGTAGTGGGACATCACGCTGGCCCCGCGCACGAGGACCTCGCCAGGCTGTGGCGCCGGCAGGTCACGCTGGTCTCCGTCGACGATTCGAAGCTCGAAACTTGGCCGAGGACGTCCGACGGTGGTCGCGATTGTCTCGACGTCGTCATCCGGTGAGGTTGCGGTCGCCGTTCCTCCTTCGGTCAGGCCGTAACCCACCATGATCGTCGAGAAGGGAAGCTCGTTGAAGATCCGTCGAATGAGTTCGACCGGGATATCCGCGGCGCCGGTCACGGCCACCCGGAGGCTCGAGAGATCCCAATCGCCACGTCGAGGGTTGTCCAGCATCGCCTGGTAGAGGGTCGGCGGGCCGGGAAACACCGTCACGTGCTCTTCGGCGATCCGCCTGAGTGCTCGGTCCACGTCGAACACCGGCTCGGGCAACATTGTGCTGCCGGTGGCTATGCACGCCAATACGCCGGCCTTCAATCCGAACATGTGAAAGTACGGGTTGACCATCAGATATCGGTCGCCTGCGACGAGACCGGTCATGCCGGCCCAGTCGGTGGCGATGCACAGCGTCCGGTCGTGGGTCATCACCACACCCTTGGGGACGCCGGTGGTACCCGAGGTGAAGAGGATGTCGGAGGGATCGGATCCTCGAAGGGCGCTACCACGGCGGTCCGCTTCGACCTGCGAATCGCTCGTGGCCCGGCCCAGGAAGTCCTCCCACGACACGCCTCGGTCACGCTGCCCTCCGCTGGCCACCACAACGGCTTCGAGCCGAGGCAGTTCAACGCCTGTCGCCTCGAGCATCTGCAGGTAGTCGGTCCCTAAGAAATCAGTGACCGTGACGAGCACCCGAGCTCCGCTCCGAGCGAGAAGATCCGTCGCTTCCATGCCCTTGAACCTGGTGTTGAGTGGTATCACCGTCGCGCCCGCCTGCAAGAGTCCAAGCATGGCGATCACCCATTCGGCGCAGTTGAACATCCAGATCGCTACCCGATCGCGAGGTTGAACGCCAGAGGCGACCAGTGCGGCTGCGAACGCGCGGGACCGATCGAACAGCTCCGCATAGGTGAGTTTGATCTCGCCGTCGACGATGGCGAGTCGATGCCCAAAGTCGCTGGCGGCAGCCGCAGCCATCGCCGGAATGCTCTCCCAACCCTGCTCGGACCGGCTCATCGGACGTTCACCTGGACCATGCTCCGTCAGATGCTGCTCCTCGGGTCCCCACCACTGCCTCAGAGCGATGTCGCCAGCGAGGCGAGGAAGGCCCGGGTCCGCTGCTGGGAGGCCACGCGATCCTCCCGTTCTTGTCCGATTGGCAGCACTCGCACCGAGATATCGGTCACTCCCGCGTCAATAAAACCTCGCAGACGCTTCTCGATCGTTGATTCGCTGCCTGCGGCCAGGATGTCCCCCACCGCGGTGGCATTCCCGTGCTCGAGCAGCTTCTGGTAGTTGGGCGACATCTTTGCCTCTGCCAAGATCCGATTGGCCCGAGCCACCGCCACATCGATTTCGTCGTCGCGGCAAAGGCAAATGGGGATTCCGGCCACGATGCGCGGGGTCGGACGATTCGCGCCCTGGGCAGCTCGCGTGATGTTGGGAACCACGTGCGTGGCGATGGCCCGCTCGTCGGCCATCCACAGAATGGTGCCGCTGGTTCGTTCGCCTGCGAGGCGCAACATCATGGGGCCCAGCGCGGCCAGTAGCACCGACATCGGTGACAGGTCAGTCACGTCCAGAGGGTTGTGGATCTTGAACTGCTCGTTCTCCACATCGACGTCACCGGGTCCGGTGAGAGCCTGGTCGAGCACGTCGAGGTAGCAGCTCATGGTCGAGCTCAGGTGCTCGTAGGGCAGTCCGAGCATGTCCTCGACGATCCAGTTGTGCGAGACACCGAGTCCGAGCGAAAGGCGCCCCTCAGACACCGCATGAACAGACAAAGCCTGTTGCGCGAGCGCGATCGGGTGGCGGGGTTGGATGGGAACGACAGCGGTGCCAACCTCGATGGACGTGGTCGCAGCTCCTACGACGGTGGCCGCGGTCAGAGCATCAAATTCATCTGGGATCTGAGGGATCCAGACAGAGCTGAAGCCGGCGCTTTCAGCCCAAAGGGCGTCCGACCGGAGACGTTCCACCTTCGTCGAGTAGCGACCCCGCTCCGGGCCCACCATCAAACCGATTCGCACAGTGGATCCCTCCGCCAAGAGAGCGCTCTTCTTCTCACACTGTAATCCCATTCGCAATCGGGCACGGCCTGAGCTTGGCGACCGTCGGAGCTTGTGCAGGTGGGGCGGGCGGGCACGACTGAAGGCGACGTACTGGCTCTGATCGCACGCAAGTCCAAGCCGGAATGTGGTCCGTCCGACTAGCGACGGCAATGGTTTTCTCCTATAACTAAAGGGGGGTTCTCTTTACTGGAGGAGACCACATGGCGAAGTCAATGCTGAGTGTCCCGGTGTTCGACGCCGACAACCACCTCTACGAGACCCAAGAGGCCCTGACCAAGTTTCTCCCCGAGCGCTACCGGGGGGCGATCGACTACGTGGAGGTCCGGGGGCGGACCAAGATCGTGGTCCGGGGCCACATCAGCGAGTACATCCCGAATCCGACCTTCGAGGTGGTGGCCCGTCCGGGGGCCCAGGAGGACTACTTCCGGCGGGGCAACCCCGAGGGCAAGAGCCGGCGGGAGATCTTCGGCGAGCCGATGCGGTCCATCCCGGCCTTCCGGGAGCCCGGGGCCCGGCTCGAGCTCATGAACGAGCAGGGCCTGGACCGCTCCCTCATGTTCCCGACGCTCGCCAGCCTGGTCGAGGAGCGGCTGAAGGACGACCCCGAGGTCACGCACGCCGTCATCCACGCCCTCAACGAGTGGATCTATGAGACCTGGACCTTCGACTACGAGGGCCGGATCTTCGCCACCCCGGTCATCACCCTGCCGATCGTGGAGCGGGCCATAGACGAGCTCGAATGGGTGCTCGAGCGCGGGGCCAGGGTGGTGCTCATCCGCCCCGCCCCGGTTCCGGGCTACCGCGGCCCGCGCTCGTTCGGGCTGCCCGAGTTCGATCCCTTCTGGGAGAAGGTGGTCGAATCCGGGATCCTGGTGGCCATGCACTCCTCGGACAGCGGCTATGACCGCTACTCCAACGAGTGGATGGGCGGCAACAGCGAGATGCTCCCGTTCCAACCCCAGGCGTTCCGGATGCTTGGACAATGGCGACCGGTCGAAGACGCCGTCTCGGCGCTCATCTGCCACGGCGCCTTGTCCCGGTTCCCCGAACTCAAGGTGTCGGTGATCGAGAACGGCAGCAGCTGGGTGGCGCCACTGCTCCAGAACCTGGCCGACGTGTACAAGAAGATGCCCCAGGACTTCTTGGAGGACCCGGTGTCGGTCTTCACCCGCAACATCTCGATCAGCCCGTTCTGGGAGGAGGACCTGGGGGAACTGGCCCGGTTGATCGGCGACGACAACGTACTCTTCGGCTCCGACTTCCCCCACCCAGAAGGCCTGGCCGAGCCGGCCCGCTACGTGGACGAGCTAGAGGGTCTCCCCGACGAGACGATCCGCAAGATTATGGGTGGCAACCTGGCCCGGTTGATGAGGGTGGAGGACGCGGTCCTGCACTAGGGGCCTGCAGGACTGAGCCCGCCAGCCCGCGGTCGGAGTAGTGGCCAGGCGTTCGGCGGCTCCGCGAGAGAACGCCTCGCAGACTGGCATGTCACTTTCAAGGGAGCGATGCTGACTTGCATGATCGCTAGGGACCTCAGACGGTGACCGCCATTCTCGAGGGGGTTCGGGTACTCGAGGTGGCCGAGCACACCTTCGTCCCCGCGGCCTCAGCGCTGCTTGCTGATTGGGGTGCTGAAGTCATCAAGATCGAGCACCCCGAACGTGGCGATGCAATGCGTGGACTCGCGATGACGGGGATCGCGGCGATTCCAGCTGATGTCCATCCGCTCCTCGAGCACTCCAATCGCGGAAAGCAGAGCCTCGGCCTCGATCTCACGGCTCCTGAAGGATTGGAGATCCTCTACAAGATCGCCGCGACCGCCGACGTCTTCTTGACCAACAAGCTGCCAAGCGTGAGGAAGAAGCTCAGGATCGACGTAGCGGACATTCGAGCGCACAACCCGCAGATCATCTACGTCCGAGGTACAGGCCAAGGCGAGCGCGGACCAGACGCGGACAAGGGATCGTACGACTCCCTTGCGTTTTGGGCCCGTGCCGGGATCGCGATGGGCGCCAAGCGCCCAGAGTACGACCTGGTGCCGCTCCCTCCGGCCCCCGGGTTCGGAGACTCCATCGGCGCGATGACCATCGCCGGAGGGATCATGGGGGCGCTCTTCCACCGTGAACGTACGGGTGAGAGCACGGTCGTCGATGTGTCGCTCTTCGGTTCAGGGCTCTGGGCCATGGGACAGGCCGTCGCCTTGTCGCTCGTGCTGGACCAGCCATGGGCGCCACCCCGGGCCGATTCCCTTTCCGGCAATCCCCTTTCCCGCAACTACGAGACCAAGGACGGCCGAATCCTGGCCTTCACGTGCCTCCAGGCGGCCAGGTACTGGCCCGACTTGTGCAGCGTCATCGGTCGCCCCGAGCTGGCCAGCGATGCCCGATTTGCCGACCATGCCTCTCTGACGGCCAATGGTGCCCAGGCCGTCGAGATCCTGACCGCTACCTTCGCCGAGGCCACCCTCGAGCAGTGGCGGGACCGGCTCGCTTCCTTTACCGGCCAGTGGGCCGTCGTGCAGCACACGCTGGAGGCGGCAGCAGACCTCCAGACGATCGCGAACGGGTATCTCCAGGAAACCCGGACGGAAAGCGGGTTCCCCCTGCGCTTGGTGACCGCCCCGGTGCAGTTCGACGAGGAACCGCCGGCCCCCGGGCGTGCTCCGGCGTTCAACGAGCACGGGGACGCGATCCTGGCGCAACTCGGGTTCGGAGAGGACGCAGTCGTCGACTTGAAAGTCCGGGGTGTCATCGCCTGACGGCACAGCTGGTGGGTCGCCGCCACCCTCTGACCTGGGAGAATCAAGCGACCAGAGGGCGGCCCTCCTGAATATGCGCTCTTGGATTCTCATTTCCGAGAGAGCCTCTCTCCTCTACGATTGTGTAGACTTTCATTTGTGGTGAAGAACGAACCCGCACGTGACGTCGCCACCGACGAGGGACTGAGTCGTCGGCAGCTTGCCGTCGCCCGGTCGTTGGATTCGGCTCGGACCCGGGCTGAGAACCGCGTCCAGCGCTTCCTCGATGCCGCGATCGAACTCATCAACGAAGGCTCCGACAAGGAATTCACGGTGCAGGAGGTGGTGGAGCGCTCCGGTCAATCCCTTCGGAGCTTCTACCAGTACTTCGACGGGAAGTACGAACTCCTCTTGGCCCTTTTCGAGGAGTCCGTTCGCTCCACGGCACAACTCCTCCGAGAGAAGCTGACCGACGAAGAGGAGGATCTTGAGCGCCTCCACCGGTTTGTCGTCGAGTACTACCGGCTTTGCAGCCCCGTCCGAGGAAAGTCGGGCAAGCGGCCAATTGCACCGGTGATCGTGGAGTTCGCACAACAGCTGCTGACGGCCCAACCGAAGGAGGCGGCGAGGGCATTCGCTCCGCTCGTCTCTTTGTTCCGCGAGGTGCTCGATCAAGCGTCGGCGGCCGGCGTCGTCCGGTCCGACCTGCGCCACGAGCGGGTTGCCGGGGTGGTGCTCGAAGCGATCATGTTCAACGCCTTTTCCGCCACCATCGGAGGGACGACGACGCAGACCAACGGCGACGACCGGCCCGAGCAGCTCTGGCAGCTCCTCTTCTTGGGGATCGGCTCCGAGTCCGCTCGCGATCGTCTGCAGAGGTAGCGCTTCGGCGCGGCCACGCTGGGCGACTTTCTCGTCGTTCAGACGAGAGGTTTCTTCGCCTTCCGTGCTCCTGAGCGCGGCCAAGCAGGTCGCGCGACTCTGACGCGTTGATGCTGAGCCAATTCTCGATGGCGATCGGCTGATCAACCAGCCCTAGCCCACGCTACGTCCGAGCGTCTGACCGCTCGGCCAACGCTCGGACGCTGTCTACGAGGACCTCCAAGGGCGTCCCAGTCGGGTACACAGCGGCGGCTCCGGCCTCTTCCACGAGCGCCACATCACGTCGCGGAATCGTTCCTCCGACGACGAGCGCAGCGTCCGAGCCGGCGACTCGGAGAGCCTCAGCCACCTTCCTCGTCAACGCGACATGTGCACCACTCAGAATGCTCAGCCCAACGACCTGGACGTCTTCATCCACCGCGGCGCTCGCGATCACGTCGGGATGACGTCGAATTCCCAGGTAAATGACCTCAAAGCCTGCATCTCGCAGCGTCCGGGCGACCAGCTTCAGGCCGCGATCATGACCATCGAGCCCCGGTTTGGCTAGGAGAACTCGGGCCGGCATCTCAGAAGGAAACCGGCTGCACGAACTCGCCCCACTGGTCCTTGAGCACGTCCACCATCTCCCCCACTGTGCAGTACGCCTTCGCACAGTCGATCAGTCGTGGCATGAGATTCTCGTCCTGGCGGCCGGCAGCCGAGTGAAGGGCCTTGAGCGTATTGCGCACCTCTGGCGCCGATCTCATCCGCTTGACCTCGGCCAGTCGCTCGAGCTGCCGAAGGCGACCCTTTTCGTCCATCTCATAGCCCTCGACTTCGGGCGGCATCTCTTCGGTCTGGAAGCAGTTCACACCGACGACGCGGCGCTCTCCCGAGTCCAGCTTCCCTTGGAGTGTGAACGCTTCGTTGGAGATCAGCCGTTGCAGGTATCCCTCTTCGACGGCTTTCACCATTCCGCCAAACTCCTCAAGCTCCTGCATGATGGCGGTGACGCGCGCCTCCATTTCGTCAGTCAGTGCCTCCACAAAATAGGACCCACCCAGGGGATCGGCGACTCGGGCGACTCCGGTCTCATAGGCCAGGATCTGTTGCGTTCGAAGCGCGAGCGTCGCCGACTCTTCACTCGGTAGTGCGAAGGGTTCGTCCCAGGCTGCCGTGAACATCGACTGCACGCCACCGAGCACTGATGCCAAGGCCTCATAGGCCACTCGCACGATGTTGTTGTGTGCCTGCGGTGCGAACAAAGAGGCTCCCCCGGCCACGCATCCGACCCGGAACATGCACGAACGATCTGATCCGCCGTAGCGCTCTCGAACGATCTGAGCCCACCGTCGACGACCGGCTCGGTATTTCGCAATCTCCTCAAAGAAATCACCGTGGGTGTAAAAGAAGAATGAGACCTGGGGCGCAAACTGGTCGATCGTCATGCGCCCACGAGAGATGACCTCGTCGCAATACGTGATCCCGTCCATGAGAGTGAACGCCATCTCTTGTGCTGCGTTAGCACCGGCATCACGGAAATGGGCTCCTGCCACCGATATAGCGTTGAAACTGGGAACCTCGTCTGCACAGAACTCGATCGTGTCGGCAATCAGTCGCAGCGAGGGCCGTGGCGGCCAGATCCACGTTCCACGACTCACGTACTCCTTGAGGATGTCGTTTTGGATGGTGCCGCGGAGCTTGGCGCGATCGACTCCTTGCTTCTCCCCCACTGCCACATAGAAGGCCAGCAGGATCGCAGCCGTTCCGTTGATGGTGAGGCTCGTACTGATCGAATCGAGGGGTATCTGATCAAACAGCAACTCGGCGTCGGCCAGCGTGTCGAGGGCGACGCCGACCCGTCCAACCTCCTCCTCCACGTCGGGATGGTCGGAGTCGTACCCGCACTGCGTGGGAAGGTCGAGCGCGACCGAGAGGCCGGTCCCACCTTGTGCCAACAGGTACCGGTACCGCTCGTTCGACTCTTCGGCCGTTCCGAACCCTGAGTACTGCCGGATGGTCCAAAGGCGCCCGCGGTATCCCTCGGGGAAGTTGCCCCGGGTGAACGGGAACACCCCGGGCGGAGGAATCGTCTCCTCCGAGGGAAGGTCGGGTGGGCCGTAGAAGGGCCGCAGGGGGACTCCGGCATCCGAGTGCTCCGAGACATCCACGGATAGTGAGCCTAGCGAAAATCCGGTATCCACTAATGAGTGGCACTCCACCAGGAATCGAGAGCGGTACTATCGCTCTGCTTCGGGGCCCGATCCGACACAGGTGCGCCGCCACTGCCGGCACTGGCGATTCTCCGAACATGAAGGAGGCGTCATGACCCGGACCGACGGTGGCACTGGGGGTCCCGGGGTCCGTCTCGAGTTCGACGGTCAGTTGGCAGTCTTGACGATCGATCGGCCGGAGGTCCGCAACGCGATCGGCTTCGCGACGATGGACGAGCTTGGCGCCGCCCTCGACGAGGTCGTGAAGTCTCCGGCAGGTGTGCTCGTCTTGCGCGGTGGGGGGGATCGTGCGTTCGTGTCAGGTGGTGACTTGAAGGAACTGAGTGCCATCAAGACCCACGATGACGCCCTGAACATGGCAGTCCGGGTCCGCCGGCTCCTCGACCGACTGGCCAACCTTCCGATACCGGTCATCGCCGCGCTGAACGGGCATGCTCTCGGCGGAGGAGCCGAGGTTGCGGTCTCAGCGGACATCCGAATCGCTGCCGACGATGTGTCGATCGGCTTCAACCAGGTGACACTCGGCATCATGCCGGCCTGGGGAGGCGTGGAACGGTTGGGACTGCTCGTGGGGCGAGGTCGGGCCCTGTTGGCGATCGCCTCAGGGGAGATCTATGACGCCCCGACAGCGCTTCGTCTGGGCCTCGTCGACATCGTGGTCCCTCGGGCGAGCTTCGAAGATGAGTGGAGAGGCCTGGCTCGCCGTCTTGCCGAGTTGGCGCCTGGGACCGGACGAGCCATCAAATCCGTTCTCAACGCTGCCATACCCGCCTCGTATCCGGAGCTTGAAGGCCAGGCCACTGAGGCCTTCGCGAACCTGTGGATCTCCGATGCGCACTGGGCAGCCGTCGAGGCGCTGCCGAGACGAAGGACTCCATAGTCCGCCAGGAGTCGACGACGGACCACTCCGCCGCCTGTCGCGGGGTGGCCGGGCGCGGCTGCGAATGCGCGTTGGCTCAGGAATCGAGCGGTCGCGTGGTCGTGTCGATGAGAGCGATGACCCGGTCACGTCCGAGATCGCTGACCTCCACGCGAAGAGCACAGCGAGCCGGGCTCCACTCGATTGGTTCGGCGACGGCGCGAAATGGGCCGACGCGTCCCGCAGCCACGTAGTGCACCTCGAGGCTGTCGACCACCTGGGGCGGACCGTCCAGAGCACCCACCGCGCTGTACGTTGCCGCTTCCCCAAGTAGAGCCACGACTCCCCCTTGGAGGCTCTGGGTCGCGTTCCCAAGCTCCTGACGGAGCGCGCCGACCTCGGCGACCCCGGTCTCGGGGATCGAAACCCCGACGTGCTCGAAGAGAGTCCGGGCCCGCGTCTGTTCGACTCGAAGCTCGCTCGGGAAACCGTCCGGCACCTCATCGACGGGTCGAGGGGACGCGAGAAAGGTGCCGAGCGAGGTGCCGATCCGCTCCTCCGAGCGCTCCGAATAGAAGGTTGCGTCACCGACTGTCATCGTCCCGCCGACCTTGACCAGGCGGGCCCGGCACGAGATGCGCTCGACCCCGGCTGCTTTGAACAGACGGACACCGAGGTCCGCGGTGACCGAAATGCGGGGGGCCGAGTGTCGGGAGGCCAGGCGACCGATGAGCACGTCGGCCAGCGTCAGCAGGACGGCCATGTTCGGCCAAGCGACGCCCTCAGCCTGGAGGTATGGACCGATCTCTACCGTCCCTTCGGCCGAGTAGTCATCGGGCTCGGACTGAAGCTCGAACCTCAGCGTCGAGACGAAATGCCCGTGCGCGTCCGCAAAGAAATCGCCGGCAGCGAGTTCATCCTTCGTCACAGATCTCCTATCTCGGTCGTCCCACCTCACACGTGGGTGGCGAGTCGAGACCCTCGCTGCAGGTTAGAAGCGCCATCGTAGTCAGCGGCCGACGGACGAACGCCCGTCCCGGCCGCACTCGGATTGCTGGGGCGGGGTCAGTGAGAGCCGCAAGACCGACTCAGGTCCGGCGGCGACTGAGTGGCAGCCGGTGCGTGGCCCTCGGGGGGGAGAAGAGGACATCGGAGCAATATGATCCGGACATGCAGAAGATCGAGTCAGCGTGGCCTCGACACCCCGAGTACCGGATCGACATCACTAGCTTCCCGCACCCAGTCCGAGTGGTCCACGAAGGCCGCTCTCTGGCCGAGACGAGGCGGGCGCTCTTGGTCGAAGAGACCGATCACAAGCCCGTCCTGTACGTCCCCGAACAGGACGTCAACCAGGACCTCTTCCAACCGAGTGAGCACCACACGGTGTGTCCCTTCAAGGGCCAGGCCTCCTACCGAAGCCTGGTGGTGGACGACGTCGTCGAGGACAACGTCCTGTGGTTCTACCCGGACCCGTTCCCCGAGGTCGCCGGCATTGACGGTCACGTCGCCTTCTATGACCGCCGGGTCCGGGTCGAGTTCGACGACCCGGGACCGAGGAGTGAAGGGGCTCCCGAGGTGTCAGTCAAGCGCTTCCCATGTTGGGGTGATATCGAGGATCTGTACCGGCTGATCGACGTCGAACCGGTGGGGGCCCAGCTGTACCGCTCGCCGCCCACCCCCGACTTCGGCCGCAAGGTCGTCGACGGACAGCAGTTGGTGGCCGCCGCGATCGCGGCTGCGGCGAAGACGATTCCTTCCCAGCGCGTCTCGTCCGCGCACCTCATCTTCAATCGTGTCGCATCGCCGCAGGCCGACCTCGAGTTCGCCGTTCGCACACTCCATGGCGGCCGGACCCTTTCCAGCCTCGCAGTGGACGTGCGTCAGGATGACCGGCTCTGCGCACCCGGAATGGTCCTCCTCGACGATGATGCTCCCGACCTGATCCACCATGGTGCCGTCATGCCCGACGTCCCCGGCCCCCAAGACTCAGTTCCCCTCGACATGGGCGTCACCGGCCGAGATATTCGGATCGTTGACGGCACCTACTCCGGGGCTCCCGAGCTCACGGGACCACCGCAGATCCATGCGTGGGTGCGCTTCCGGGAGGTCCCTGATGCCCAGTACATGCACCAGGCACTGGTCGCGCACTGCTCAGGGCTGTTCCAGATCGCGGCCGCACTGCGACCGCATCCCGGTTTTGGTCAGGATCAGGCGCACCGCACGCTGTCGACGGCCAACATCGCCATCCACATCACGTTCCACGAAGACATTCGGGCCACCGACTGGATCCTGCTCTCAAACGTGAGCACGCACGCCAGTAAGGGACTCACCTTCGGCACCGGAGAAGCCTTCGATCAAAGGGGCACCCATCTTGCGTCCTACGGCGTCCAGGGCATGGTGAGGCCGTTCGCCACGGGGGCGGGAGTCGAACAACGCGGCTACGAGCAAGCCTTATAGAGGCTCGAGACCGAACGCGACCAGGAACGCCGATCCCCTGACCCCGCGCCGCGGGGTGGCAGCGAAGGTTACCGGTGGGGAGCGCTCCTCGGGACATCTCGGAACGGAATGTCCTTGTCGCGGGTCTGCTCTCGCGGCATGCCGAGCACCCGTTCGCTGATCACGTTCCGGCTCATCTCGGTGGTCCCACCACCGATGCACGCTTGCTGACGGATGATGTAGGACATCCCGATCTCGCCGTGATCCTCGGGAGACCAGGCGACCGCGGAATTGCCCGCGACCTCGAATCCGACTGTGGCATGGCGCACCGCGTTCATCCCGCCGTACAGGCGGATGATGGCAGCGGCCTGGTCGGACAGCTCTGCCGTCCGGATCTTCCGGGTGATCCACGAGGTGAGCGCCTCACCGACGAGGTCGTCCGCATACGTCTCACCGATCATCTCCCGGACCCGATCGTCCTCCAGGTGACCGTTCTGTCGCGCCACGCGTATCATCCGGCTCGCCCAATCGGCGTTTGCTGGCCCCTGGCGTTGACCCGTCGGCCGGGTGACATAGGCGGAGCCGCCGCTCACCGTCCGTTCGTGGTACATCCACCGGGTGCCGACCGTCCACCCATCATCGACCCCACCGATGCGGTCCGCGTCGGGGATGCGCACGTCAGTAATGAACTCCTGACAGAACTCCCGCGACCCGTTCAACATCTCGATTCGGTGCACCTCGATTCCCGGTTGGTGTATGCGCAGCATGAAGACGCTCAGGCCGCGGTGCTTCGGGACGTCCCAATTGGTCCGGGCCAGACAGAGGCCCCAGTCGGCCCACCAAGCTCCGGTGGTCCATATCTTGGAGCCATTCATGACCCACTCCTCGCCGTCGCGGATCGCGGTGGTCTGGGCGCCAGCCACATCGGATCCGCCACTTGGCTCGGAGAGGAACTGCATCCAGATCTCCTCACCCTTCAAGATGGCAGGAATATGCAGGCGCTTCTGCTCTTCGGTGCCGAACTCGAGGATCACGGCCATACACGGTGTGAATGTGGGGATTTGGGTCTCGACCGGGTAGTCATACCCGACGATCTCCCGGTTGAGTACAACCTGGTGCGCGGGGGTTAGGCCCTGGCCGCCATACTCCCTGGGGACGCATATGCCAGCTAGGCCACCGTCGTAGAGCATGCGCTGGAGCTCACGACAGCGCGCAACACGGGTCAGCTCCTCCTCGTCGGAATGCTGCCTGATGAAGTCTCCGCCGGCCGAAGGGTCCGCGCGGGGCATGTTCTCCGCCAGCCAAGACCGGGCGCGGGCTCCGAAGGCTTCGACGTCCTCCATTTCGGCTGTCCGCTCGGACACCAATGGCTCGGTCATCGAACATCTCCCTTCGCCTCGAGTGACCTTGTGACTCGTGCCGCGTGTTGAGCCGGCGAGCCGTATAACGGGATGTTGGTGGTGGCACGCCGGAGGAACAGGTGTAAGTCGTGATCGAAGGTCACGCCGATCCCACCGTGGAGCTGCACGCAATCCTGAAGCAATTCACCACCGCGGCGCCCGACATAGGACTTACCGGCGCTCACAACGACAGAACGATTGTCCGCGTTGCCCTCGAGCGCTCGGGCGGCAGCGTCAGCGATGGCGTAGCTCGCCTCGAGCCACGTCTTCATGTCAGCGAATCGGTGTTTGATCTCCTGGTAGGACGCCAGCGGCCGACCGAACGAGAAGCGATCGAACGACCACTGCAGCGTTGTGTCGAACCCCCATTGCATGGCGCCGACCATCTCAGCCAACTCGATGACGACGGCCAGGTCGATCAGCCATTCCATAGCGGACTGCCCTTTGCCGACCTCGCCCACCACGGCGTCGGTGGATACCCTCACGTCGTCGAAGCGGACGCTCGCAAAACGCCTCGTCATGTCGATGCCCCGGAGCGGCGTGATCGTGAGCCCGGCCGCGTCTTTCGGAACCAAGAAATGGCTCAGCCCGCCGTTGTGCCGGGCTGTGACGAGGATATGGTCGGCCTGAAGGGCGGACTCGACGGGTGACTTGGTGCCGGTGAGGACGATGTCTCCCTCAATGTTCTCGGCCTGCAACTCGACCTGGCCGAGGCCGTCGGCGGGCGGCGGCTCAAAGAGCGCCCATGTTCCGATGGACTCTCCCGCCAGGATCGACGCCAGCGGGCCGTCGTGCTGCTCCTCGGTACCCCACCGGCCCAGTGCCGCCGCCACCAGGTTGGTCGGGGAGAGCGGGCCGGGTGCCGCGTGTACACCGAACTCCCACGCCAGCAACGTGAGGTCGAGCACTGGGCTCCCGCTCACACTGCCACCGCCCTTCTCCTCGGGCACGACCAGCGATGTCCAACCGAGCTCGGCCCCCTGGCGCCAGAAGTCGGGCTCGAATCCCGCATCGGTCCGACCGAGTTCTCGGAGCTTGGGCGACGGACACTCGGCTTCCAAGAATTTGCGCGTCGTCTCCACGAAGACGTCCTGGTCGGTACTTCGCTCGAACATTTGCATCACTCCCAATCCGGCATGTCCGGGGACCGAGCAGCGGCGCGGCACCGTAGAGGCAAAGTTAGACTTTGGACAGCGGTCATGCGGCATCTAAGGACCGCCCTGGCCCCCGACCGAGCTGCGCTCAGGTGAACTGCGACATGACCCCCTCGGCCAGGAGTCCCAGGGTTTCGGGCTCGCCCCGGTCGTGGATGAAGAACACGAATTGCCTGATGCCCATGTTTATGAAGCGGCCCACCCGATCGACCACGGCTGGCGCCGTCCCGACGAAGCCGCCCTCCTCCAACCCCCACCCTGGCCCCGGGAACCGGCGCTCCGCCCATGTCCGGGCGTCGGCGAGAGAGCGCTCGTCAGGAGCCAGCACGAGCACCGCTTCGATCGATCGACGCACCTCGGCCGGGTCACGCCCGATCCGCTCGCATTCCTCGTCCAATTTGGGGGACACCTGTTCGATGCGACCGATCCCGTAGGTGGGCACGTTCCAGACATCCGCGTACCGGGCGACGAGCGGGATGGTGAATCGCTCGCCGACCCCACCCACATGTATGGGCGGACCGAAGGCCTGCACCGGCCTCGGCAGGTTGGGAACGTCACGCACCTGATAGTGCTGTCCGTCGAAGGAAGTCAGCTCATTCCTGAACATCCGGGACAGGATCTCGAGGCTCTCGCCTAGACGCTTCGAGCGCTCTTTGTTCGAGCCCCACGGAAACCCACCTTGGTGGTGTTCGGCCTCGTAGGAGCCGCTACCGATGCCCAGGTCGAGGCGGCCACCCGAAATGACGTCCAGCGTGGTGGCCATCTTGCCGAGCAGCACCGGATGACGGAGGTTGTTGTCAAGAACGAGGTGACCTAGCCGGATGGTTGACGTCAGCGACAGCAGGGCGGTCGCGAGCGTCCAGCCCTCGAGCGCGGGCTGTCCTGGCATACCTGGCGCGTAGAGGTGGTCGAACAGCCAGAACGAGGTGACGCCCAGCTCCTCGCAGAGTCGTATCCGCGCGACCATGTCGTCGAACGCCAAGGCCACCTGTGGGATGTACACCCCGAACTCGACCCGCTCGGTCACGACCGCCCCCTGCTCGATGGCCGACGAACCGGCCTGGTCCGCGGCGGCTGCGTCAGTCCGACGCCGGGAGCGGCTTGGCTTCCTTCAGCTGCAGCGTCCGACCGTCCACCCCGAGGGAACCCTCTCCGGGCTTGGTGCAAAGCAACTCGAGGCCGGCCTCTTCGTCGACGTAGCGCTTGCCAAGCTGGGTGCCGTCCTTGTAGTCGGGGTGGACAGACCCGCTGGTCCCCCCTTCGGCCCCCGGCGGCACCATCTCGAGACCACCGCACTGGATGGTCGTTCCCTCCTTGGGCGCCCGCACGACCACCACTTCGGTGGTGTCCACGGCGCTCCGCCAGCGTGACCCGATCGCAATGTCCACGTCGAACTTTCCGCCCTTCTGGATGCCCACCCGGACGGATCGGCGTCGCCGCGCCCGGACCTGAAGACCGGCCCGTCAGCCGGTCTCCTCCAAAAACACTACGCTCAATTCCGAGGCCAGATGCCACGGCCAGCGACCCTAGAGGGAGGATGTGAGATGGCCCGCAAGTTGCCTTTCCCGGTGTTCGACGCCGACAACCACATGTACGAGACGACAGATGCCTTCACCAAGTACCTGCCGGAGGAGTACGCGGGCGTGATCAAGTACGTCGAGGTGGCGGGCCGAACGAAGATCGCCATCAAGAACAAGATCAGCGACTACATCCCGAACCCGACCTTCAACGTAGTGGCGGCGCCCGGGGCGCAGGAGCTCGCATTCAAGCTCAAGAACCCTTCGTCGAAGACCAAGGCGAAGCCCGGCGACAAGCAACTCGAGGCTCCGCCCAAGTACATCCGCTCGATCCCCGCCTTCTTCGATCCCGAGCCTCGACTCGAACTGTTGGACGAGCTGGGCATCGAGTGGGCCATGATGTGGCCGACCCTGGCCAGCCTGCTCGAGGAGCGGCTGGCTGATGATCCGAGGACCACCCACGTGGTGGTGCACGCGCTCAACGAGTGGATGCACGAGCACTGGACCTACAACTTTGACGAGCGAATCTTCCCGACGCCGGTCATCACGCTCCCGATCATCGATGAGGCGTTGAGGGAACTCGACTACGTCGTCGAGCGCGGCGCGCGGGCCATTCTGGTGCGCCCGGCACCGGTACCCGACTTCAACGGACGTCGGCGCTCGTTCGCGCTACCTGAGTACGACCGGTTCTGGCAGCGCGTGCAGGAGGCCGACATCTTGGTGGGTATGCACTCGTCGGACAGCGGCTTTCAGCGCTATGTGAACGAGTGGGAAGGCGACGACTCTGAGATGTTGCCATTCGCTCGACGGCAATCGGCGTTCTCGGCCCTAGTGCACGCCGATTGGCGAACCGTTTCCGATACCGTGGCTTCGATCATCGGTCATGGCCTGGCAACCCGATTTCCCAAACTGCGCTTCATGCCAGTTGAGAACGGGAGCGCCTGGGTCCGTCCGCTCGTGACCAAGCTTGAAAAGACCTATGAGCGCTCACCGGATCTCTTCGACGAAGATCCGATGGTCGCCTTCAAGCGCTCTATCTTCGTCCACCCGTTCCATGAGGAGGACACGGTCGGGCTCGTCGATGTGGTCGGTGCGGACAATGTGGTCTTCGGCTCGGACTACCCGCATCCCGAAGGAATGTACGACCCCATCACGTTTGTCGATGAGATCGAAGCGCTTTCCGAAGGCGACCGGGCCAAGGTCATGGGCGGAAACCTGGCCAAGCTCATGAAGGTCGCCTGACACGACTTCGGGCAAGGGCCCCAGGGCGACGAACACGCACACGTCGACGATGGTTTGATCGATCGTCACCGGGATACCTACAAACGGGAACTGCATACGGCCGCGAGATTGGGCGCCGCCCGGTCGTGCCGTCTACAACTATGGAGTGGCGACAGACGTTGGCTGTCTCAAGATGACCTGGTGGACGTTGAATCGCGTCGGATGGCGGCCGGGAGCTGGGAGTCGTACGTCTCGAAGCGCAGATTGCACGTTCGGGGAACTGTGACCTTCGGGGCCGATCACAGATGAACCTGCTGATGATCCTCGACATGACCGCCTCGGCGCTCGGCGATCGTCAGGCGCTCGGGCGCCGAGGCGAGGGGCCGACCTATGACGAGCTCCGGCAACAGGCGGCCTCGGGTGGTGCCTACCTGCGCGAGCATGGCGAAGCGGCGATCTATCTCGGGCGAAGCGGACTTCCCTTCGTAAGCACTTTCTTCTCGTGCAACTGGGCCGACGTCCCGTTCGTCCCCCTCAACTATCGCCTGGCGATCGACCAGCTGTACCGGCTGATTGACCGGGTCGGGGACGCGGTCATCATTTGTGAACCGACCTACGCCGACGACCTGGTCGGCCAGGGTCGAAAGGTCGTCACGACAGCGGAATGGGATTCGATCGTGAGGACTGCACCGGTCGGGGAAGACGCACCGGCCGATGCTCCCCAGCACTTCGCGGTTCAGTTGTTCACGAGTGGCACTACCGCTGAGCCCAAGGCGGCGGTGCTGGAGCATCGTCATCTCGCCTCGTACATTCTCGCATCGGTCGAGTTCGCGTCCGCCGACGAGAACGACGTGGCCCTCGTCAGCGTGCCGCCGTATCACATCGCTGGCGTCGCCAACCTCTTGTCCAACGTGTTTGCCGGTCGACGCATCCTCTATCTCCCGGCCTTTGATCCATCGACATGGCTCGATACGGTTCGGACCGAGGGTGTTACCCAAGCGATGGTGGTGCCGACCATGCTGGCCAGGATCGTAGAAGAGCTGGCGGAGGCGACTTCGGCCGAGACCCCGACACTCCGAACGATCAGCTACGGAGGGTCCCGAATGCCCGAGACGGTGCTCGAGCGAGCCCTCAACCTGTTCCCCGAGACCGGCTTTGTGAATGCCTACGGCCTCACCGAGACGAGCTCCTCGATCTCGGTGCTCGGGCCAGATGATCACCGTAAGGCCCTGGAAGGCGACGACCAGGCGCGCCGCCGCCTCTCTTCGGTCGGCCGGCCCCTTCCCGGCATCGAGATCGAGATCCGGGAGGACGGCCGCGTCCAGCCGCCCAACCTCCACGGAGAGGTCTGGGTCCGTGGAGAGCAGGTCTCCGGTACCTACGCGGGCTTGGAGTCCCCCTGTGACGAGAACGGCTGGTTCCCGACCCGGGACTCTGGCTGGATCGACGACGAGGGATACCTCTTTGTCGAGGGGCGGGCCGACGACACCATCATCAGGGGCGGGGAGAACATCGCCCCGGCCGAGATCGAAGAGGTTCTCCTCAGTCACCCAGCGGTGCTCGATGTGGCCGTCGTCGGCCTCCCCGATGAGGAGTGGGGCCAGCGCATCGCCGCAGTGGTGGTGATCCGTCCGGGCCACCGCGTGGCTCCCGAGGAGCTCACGGAGTGGTCGAGGGTCCACCTGCGAACAGTCAAGGCCGTGGAGCGAGTGGTCATCCGTGACGAGCTCCCTCGGACAGAGACCGGCAAGCTGCTCCGCCGCTACGTGTTGGCCGACTTGCTGGGCGATTCGCCCTAGCACCGACCCTCCACCGACACGAGTGCGTATCGAGGACCCGCGTTGCCGGCAGTTTCCCAGTTGAGAAGGAGATTGATCGCGTGATGTCAGACGCCGAGCCGTTTCCCGCAGAGCTCCAGCTGCTCCAGGTCGCTGACCACGTCTGGGAGGGCATACCCGAGCACGAGCCAGGTGACACCGCCCGCAACGTGGTCTTTGGCGGGCAGATCCTGGCGCAGATGATCATGGCTGCCCATTTGGATAGAGAGGCCGACCGGGAGAACACGAAGGAGGTGAAGTCGATCCACGCCATCTTCGCCCGAGCCGGCGACTACAACTCTCCCATCCGCTACGAGGTGGAGCGGATGCACGACGGACGCGCGATGGGGAGCGACACGGTGACGTTCTCGCAGGGTGACCGGATCATGTCTCGCGGTCTCATCCTCTGGAGCAATGACGAGCCCGATCTCATCCGCCACACGTCCGAGGTTGAGATGCCCGAAGTGCCGGGACCCGATGCAAGAAAAAATCGTAGGGACAATCGGGTCTTCCCCGGCGCGATCGGCTTGGTAGTGGGCGGCGTGAACACCACCAGCGACGACGAGCCGGAGCGGCCGCCGCGTCTGAACGTCTGGACGCGATTTTCTGATCGCTACCACCAAGTCGCCAATCAAGCCATTTTGTCCTGGGCGACCGACGGTTACCTCATCGGTACGGCGATGCTCCCCCACCATGGATACAGCGAAGGCCAGGCCCACAAGACGATCTCGACCGGGGTGCTCTCGCACACGATCAACTTCCATGAACGGTTCGAGGCCGACCAATGGCTGCTCCTCGCCCACGAGAGCATCTGGGCCGGCCGCGGACGAACCCACGGACGGTGCACGATCTGGACGGAGGACGGCCGGTTGGTGGCGACGTATACGCAGGACAACCTCGTGCGCGCCTTCGGCGACCGCCCCGATCACACCGCGGGCAACACGCGGGTCATGTGAACGTCAAGCGGAGCTCCCCCAGCGATACCGCTGCGTTTGCGTCCAGACGTCCCGAGGGCGCCTGATCAGACCGGCTCGCCCTGGGGATCGAGGTAGTCCTCGACCACCACCTTGAGCTCCTGGAGACGACGGTATTCCTCTTCGTCGACGCCCAAGAGCGTGCGGTACACGTACTCGTTGTCCTCTCCCAAGGAGGGCGAACCCCGGTCCCAACGTTGCGGAAGGCCTCGAAAGGCATGGCCGAGATGGAGATGGGTACCGACGTCGGTCGTGGTGAGAGGACGGATCCATCCCCGTGCGGCCACATTGGGATCCGAGCGCAACAACTCCTCGTCGAGGAGCGGGGCGGCGGCCACCCCGGCCCGTTGGAGGGCATGGAAGGCGACCAGCACCTCCTGCTCGGCGGCCCAGCGGCCGATGACGTCGTCCAACTCGTCGTGGCGCCGGTAGCGCCCGGCGGCATCGGCGAGGCCGGGATCCTCGGCCAGGTCCGGCCTTTTCAGGACCTCGGTGAGCCCTCTCCAGGCCTGGTCGTCGGTGACGGTCAGGGCCAACCAGCGTTGCTCGCCGAGACACCGGTAGACACCCTGGGGCGCCTGATTGGGATCGCGATTCCCGAGCCGGCGCGGCTCCTCGCCCAGCTGCGTCTCGACCAGCACGTCTCCCAGCTGGGCCACGATGTTCTCCAGCTGGGCCAGTTCGATCACCTGCCCCCGGCCGGTGGCCTCCCGGTAGTGGAGGGCAGCGAGCACCGCAAAAGCCCCCGCCGGGCCCGTCGCCAGGTCCATGTAGGTGGTCGCCGGCGTCTCGACCAGTTCCTTGTCGTGGTGGCCGCAAATGCTGAGCAGGCCGCTCAGACCGTCGAACTGGGCCCCGAAACCGGTGTAGGACGCCCAGTCGCCGGTCAGCCCCGCCGGCGGTGCACGCAGCACGATCAGTCGCGGGTTTCGATCCATGAGCTCGCTCTCGTGGATCCCCAGCCGATGGAGCGTGGGGGGCTTCAGGTTCTCGACGAAGACGTCTGACTGCTCGACCAGCCGCAGGAGCAGCTCCCGGGCCTCGGGGCGGCGTGGGTCGAGGGTGCAGGAGAGCTTGTTGCGGGCGAGCGAGTTGTTCATGGCGTGGCGGTTGTAGGGGCGGTCCGGTCGGCCCGGGACCGGCGGTGCGTACATGGAGAGCAGGCTGCCCAGCTGCATGCGGGACGGATCGGGTCGCGGCTCGTACCCCTTGGTGGTCGGGGGGAACACGGACGGGTTCTCGATCCGGATGACCTCGGCCCCGAGATCGGCCAGGAGAAGCGTGAGATAGGGGCCGGACCACACGGTCGTCAGGTCGATGACGCGGACGCCTTCCAAGGGCGGACTCGAGGCCGGCCGGGCGTCGATCACCGGTTCCTCCGTCCCCGAGCGGCGCCCCGCCCAGGGCGTCCGAGGCCGGTCCGGACCGCCGAGGCCCGGCCCGGGCCAGTGCAAACGCCATCCACCCTCGGCGTGGCGGTACGGGGGGCCCGCCAGGAGCAGCGGACCCGAGGGCCCATCAATCTCAGCCCAGAACCCGCGCTGGTGGAAGTGGTCGACCTCGAGCACCTCGGCCACCGAGTTGACGTGGGCGAAGGGCCACCCCGCGGCCTGTGCCGCCGCGGTGAGCTCGACTCGCCGGTGGGAGAGGAGCCACGGATACAGCGCGGCGTCGAGAATCTCCTTGGTCTCGGGTCGGACGAAGGCGTCGGGAAGACGAAACGCCTCGTTGAGGGCCTCGTCGTCGAGAACCACCAGCATCTCTGTTAGCTGCTGGGGGGTGGACATCAACGACACGTAGCCGTCCGCGCAGGGGAAGATGCCGAGCGGAAGGAGGGTGTCGCTCGTGACCGGCCGCTCGACTTCGGGTCGACCATCCCGGTACTCCCATCCGAGAAACCGTCCGATCCGGAACGGCCCCGATGCGAGCGCCTCGTAGGCGGCGCAGTCGATGTGCGCGCCGAGCCCGGTCATCCGGGCGCGCCGTACCGCGGCCAGGGCTCCGCAGGCCATCGTGTGGCCGACCGAGCACATGGCCACCATGGACGGAAGCTTCAGCGGGACCATCGGGGACCGGACCTGGGGAAGCGTCAGCCACGCCGCGGTCTGGGCGACCAAGTCCGACCAGCGGTAGCCGGCATACGGGCCGTCCACGCCGAAGCCGCTGACCGAGGCCACCACGAGAGCCCGATGGCGCTCCCGCACCTCTTGGCGACCGACCCCGAATGCCTCGAGGTCCCCCCGTCCCGGGCTCTCCACGACGAGGTCGGCCGCGGCCAGCAGTCCCGGCAACGCCGGCCGCTCGACCTCGCCGGGGTCGATCACCACCGAGTGCTTGTTCGTATTCAGGTGCAGCCACGCACCGGGCCGGTGCCGCAGCTCTCCGCCCGTGGGCGGCTCGACCTTCACGACCTCGGCGCCGAGATCCGCCAGGACCTTCCCGCAATAGGCGCCTGCGGGTTCGTCCGACAGCTCCACGACTCGTATGCCGCTCAGCAGTTGGCGCACGGGCTTCCCCCCGCTGGCCGTCGTCTCGGCCCCTTCGGCCGGCATCGGCGCATCAGCGTCTCGTGGCCCCCCAGGGGCGCCGCACGACGTTCACCCGAGCGGCGCCGATCCGGGGCCCCGCCGGCTAGCGAGCCGGGGCCGACCCCCGCACGAGGTTCTTGACCGCCGGGACGACCGGCGGTGCCTCCCGCCAGCTGACGACCCCGTCCTCGGGCATGGCTATGGGGTACTTGTTCTCGTGCAACCCCGCCCAGTGGGCGTGGTTCAGCTCGTGCAACGTGAAGCACGCCTGGAGGCTGTTGTAGAAGCCCATGTTGTCGACGGTCTGATTGACCGACTCCTTGATCAGCAGGGCGGTCATCGTCGGGAGCTCCGCGATCCGCGCCGCGTACTCGAGCGTGCGGTCACCCAGCTCGTCCGCCGGGAAGATCTTGGAAACCATCCCGAGTTGGTAGGCCTCGTCGACGTCCAGGGAGTCTCCCGTGAGCAGGAGCTCCTTGGCCTTGCGAGGGCCGAACTCCCAGGGATGGCCGAAGTACTCGACACCGCACATGCCGAGGCGCGCCCCGACCACGTCGGCGAACGTCGTGTGCTCGGCCGCCACGATCAGGTCGCACGCCCACATGAGCATGAGGCCTGCCGCGTACACGGGCCCGTGCACCTGGGCGATGGTGATCTTGCGGAGGTTGCGCCAACGCCTCGTGTTCTCGAAGAAGTAGTGCCACTCCTGCAGCATCAGGGTCTCGGTCCCCTTGCGGGTCGCACCGTTGATGCGCGTGGTCCGGTGGGCCTCCGCCCCGCCGCTCCGTTCGGCCACCGCCTCCTTCGACCCCATGTCGTGACCCGACGAGAACATGGTGCCGACACCGCCGAGGATCACCACCCGCACCTGGTCGTCCTCCTCGGCGCCGATGAAGGCCTCGTCGAGCTCGACGAGGAGCCCGCGATTCTGGGCGTTGCGGGCATCGGGCCGGTTGAGCATGATCCGGGCGATCTTGCCGTCGGCCAGGGTCTCGTAGGTGGTGTACTTCCGTTCGACGGCCATCACGCGGCGCCCTTCTCGAGGATGTGGACGCCGCAGGTGCTCCCGAGGCCGATGACGTGGGTCAGTCCTACCTTGGCGCCCTCGATCTGACGGGGACCCGCCTCCCCCCGCAGGTGCGTGCACACCTCCCACACATTGGCGATGCCGGTGGCCGAGATGGGGTGCCCCTTGGACTCGAGGCCGCCCGACACGTTGACCGGGGTCTGGCCGTCCCGCCAGGTCGACCCGCTGTTGAAGAAGTCGACGGCCCCCCCTTCCTCGCACAACATGAGGTTGTCGTAGTGCACGAGCTCGGCGGTGGCGAAGCAATCGTGCAGCTCCACCAGGTTGAGGTCCTCGGGCCCGATGCCAGCCTGCTCGTAGGCCTGCTTGGCCGCGTTCCGCGTGAGCGTGTTCACGTCGGGCAGCACCTGGCACGCCTCTTCCCACGGGTCGGTCGTGAGGACGGAGGCCGATATCTTGACCGCCCGTCGGCGCTGCTCGGCTGAGAGCGTCTTCAGCTTGGAGTCGCTCACGATGACGACGGCGGCCGCGCCGTCACAGTTCGCCGAGCACATCGGACGCGTGTTGGGGTAGGCGATCATGACGTCGTTCATGATCTCCTCGACTGACATCCGCTTCTGATAGGAGGCGAGCGGGTTGAGGGTCGAGTGGGAGTGGTTCTTCTCGCTGATCTTGGCGAAGAGCTCGAAGCTCGTCCCGCCGTACTTGTGCCCGTACTCCATGCCGATCTGGGCGAACACACCGGGCATCGTCTGGGTGCCGATGCGGCCATCGAGCGGAGCGACCGCGCCCTGACGGCCCTGCGCCTTCCAGGTGCTGGAGTCCTCGGCCCGGCTGCCGCCGGCGAGCAGCCCGGCCCCGGCGAGCTTCTCCACACCGACCGCCAGGCCCATGTCGACCTCGCCCGCCTTCACGGCCATGATGGCCACGCGCATCGCGGTGGCTCCGGTCGCGCAGGCGTTGGCGACGTTGTAGACCGGGATGCCGGTCTGGCCGATCTGCTTCTGGAGGGGCTGGCCGATCCCGCCGCCGCCCATGAGGTTCCCCGCCCCCAAGACGCCGATGTCCTTCATCGTCACGCCCCCGTCGGCCAACGCGCCGAGCGCGGCCTCCGCCGCCAGGTCCACCGTGTCCTTGTCAGGGTGCTTCCCGAATTTGGTCATGTGGATCCCCAGGACCCAGACGTCTTCGCTCATCGCTTCCTCCTCAGGTCGCCGTTCAGCCGACCGGCTCGTAGCCGAAGCCGATGGCTTCGACTCCTTGCGAATCGGTGCCGATGGGAAAGGTGGTCAGTCGGACCTTCATGCCCAAGCTGACCTTCTCGGGGGTGGCCTCGACGTTGACGATGTTGCCGGCCACCGAGGTACCGTCGACGTCGACCACGCCGGCCACGAAGGGAACGGGGATTCCGGGGGCGGCCTGAGCGACGATGGTGAAGGTGGTGAGGGTCCCCTCGTTGCCGATGCGGGCTTCTTTGAACTCCGTGCCCGAGCACATCGCACAGGCGTTGCGACGCCCGAAGTACCGGGCGCCGCACTGGACGCACTCCTGGGCCACCAGGTGCGGGTCGTCGCCCAGGACCAGGTAGTCCACCAGCGGGATCTGATCTGCCATCAATCCTCCCGGGCCCGCTCTGCAAGGATCGACCAGCCTCGCGGGGATCCCGAGCGGCCCGTCGGACGCTTCGGGCCCAGTGGGACTATAGCGAGTTGCCCCCGGGAGCAGCCCGTCGAGCGACCGCGTCTCGGGACACCGGAGCCCGTCTCGGGGTCGTGCAACGAGCGAGCGGAGGGCGGCGCGTGGTCATTGGCTCGCGGCGGGGTCGGCACCATCGCGTGACCTGCGGCCGCCCCGCCTCCGCGGTCGCGCGACGGGTGGAAACGGGCCAGACCGCTCGGCCCGGGCGGGTCGGGACGCCGGTGGCGTACTGTGGCCCGCCCAGGCACGCCGAGGGGGAAAAGGGGCCGGAATGGAGATCGAGGGGAAGAAGGCGGTCGTGGTCGGCGGCGCCTCGGGCATGGCGAAAGCGGCAGCCGAGCAGCTGCACCAGCGCGGCGCCACGATCGCCATCCTCGACCTCCCGACCTCGGCGGGGGCCGAGGTGGCCGGTTCGTTGGGCGGCACCTTCCACGCCGTCGACGTGACCGACGAGGAGCAGGTCGAAGGAGCACTGGGCGAGGCGGTGGCGGCCCTGGGCGGGTTGCACATCGCCGTCAACACGGCTGGGGGCGGCATCGGCGCTCGAACGCTCGGGCGCGACGGCCCACACTCCCTCTCGGAGTTCCGGCGGGTGGTCGAGCTCAACCTGGTCGCCTCGTTCAACCTGAACCGGCTCCAGGCCCTTCACATGGCGAAGAACGAGCCCGAGGACGACGAGCGGGGCGTGATCGTCGACACCGCGTCCATCGCCGCCTTCGAGGGTCAGATCGGGCAGGTGGCCTACTCGGCGGCCAAGGCTGGCATCGTCGGGATGGTCTTCACCATGGCCCGTGACCTCGGCTCGCTCGGCATCCGGGTGGTCGCCATCGCTCCCAGCCTGTTCAGCACCGGAGCCACGAAGGGCATAGCCGACGACCACGCCCACAACCTGACCAAGGATGCCGCGTTCCCGAAGCGGATGGGACGCCCCGCCGAATACGGTCGGATGGTCGTCGCCATCGTCGAAACCCCGATGCTGAACGGCTCCACCATCCGTCTCGACGGCGGTCAGCGCTTCGCTCCTCGCTAGCCCCCCGGCGACGGGTGAACGGCTGACCTCGACCGAGCGGCGCCCGGCGGGCGATAAGTCGACCGCTGCCGCGGGTCACCGGGGGGCGGCGGCCCCGAAGCCCTCCAGCCCGGCCGCCGGGTGGGCCGAGACCCCAACCCGGACCTAGGGACCGATCAGAACCTCTTCGATTGCCGCCAGGAACCAGTGCTGACTCACGAGGTCGTCCTCGGTGCCGGTGCCCAGCGCCTCGCTGAACCAGTCCGATCGCCGACGGAGGCCGTCCAGGTCGTCGAAGTAGACCTCGTTGAAGGCGTCGTAGGCCCACTCACCGACCGCCCTCGGGCGGGGGTGGTTCTGCACGTACGCGTTGCCGCGAGCCTCGTCGGGGATGGGAACGGCCTGGGCGCTGCCGGGGCGCCGCACCGTCCCGGCCCGGCTCCGCCAGCGCTCGGAGAACTCAGCGGGGGTGAGGCCGGCGGCCCGCCGCGCGATCGCCATGTGCTTGAGCTTCTCGCCACCCTGCCGCCACCGCTGCCTGAGCCAGTCCTCGCCGCGCACGATCGCCTCGTCCACGACGAGCACGGGGCTGGCGTCGGCGTCCAGGACCTGACGTAGCTGCTCGGCGGCCGGCCCGAGCGCCGACGTGTCCCGCCATCGATCGAACCGCTCGAGGTGGTCGGCGTCGCTGAACCACTCGAGACCGACGCCGTCGTGCTTCTGGACCTCGATGATCCCGGGCACACTCGTGCAAATGGCGGCCCGCAACGGTCTGACTTCCTCCGGGCAGTTGTCGGCGACCGCGGAGGCCGCCTCCCGCCAGGTCGCGGCGAAGTCGTCCGACTCCACGTCGGCCCCCCTCGTTGCGAACCGCACCCGCTTGATCATGCGGGCGTGACGACGACGTCCTGGCGAATCTCGCGGATCTCGTCGTGCCACCGCTCGACGGCGGCGTCCTTGATGGCGGCGTACCCCTTGATCATCATCGGCGATCGCGCGATCCGGACGCCGGTCTCGTAGGAGAGCGCGCCCCATCCGGCGGTCATCTCTTCGATGAGCCCGCGGTACTCGTCGATGAGCGCTCGTTCCATGCGCCGGTCCCGGTCCCAGCCGAAGACGTCGAAGGGCGTCCCGCGCAGCCGCTTCATAGGTCGGAGCACCCCGAACGCCAGGCGGTACGGCCAGCCCATCGGCAACTTCTTCTGGAGGCCCATCCGGCGCAGGCTGGGCGGGTGCAGGTGGTACTTGACCGTGTAGGGCCCGTCGATGCCGAGCTCGCGGGCGACGTGGTCGTAGTCGACCTCGAGGTGGAGGCGGGCCACCTCGTACTCGTCCTTGTAGGTGAGGAGCTTGAACCAGGACTCGGCCACCGCCCCGGTCAGCGCCCAAGCATGGACGGCGTCGTCGACCCGTGCCGCCTTCTCCACGAGGTCGAGGAACCGCTCGGCGAGCCGACGGTCCTGATAGTCGACGACCTGGGCCGTCCGTCGCCGAAGGAGGTCAAGGAGCTCGGCCGGGAGGGCCCGGTGGGACAGCGCGGCCTCGGCCTCGGCGAGGGCACCGACGGAGGGCGCGAACGGGTGGCGAGCCCCGCCGGGCCCACCACCTGCCTCGTCCTCGAGCCGGTGGGCGACGGTCGCCCAGTCGTGCACTGCCCACCGGCCCCAGTCGAATGCCTCCCGGGTCCCGGCCACGCCGTGCTGACTCTCGATGGCGGCGTCGATGGCGTCGAGGGGCAGCGGCAGCCCGCCCAGCTGGTAGGCGGCCCCGAGGAGGACGACGTTCGCCAGGAGGTGATTAGCAAACAGCGTCTCGGCGATGCGCTTCGAATCGACGAAGACCGCGCGTCCGTCGCCGACGCGCTCGGTGATCGCCTGCTCGAGCACGGACACCTCCGGCGCGGCGAGGTCGGATTGCATCATGGTGGTGGTCGGGGTGATGCCGTTGTCGACCACCGCGATCGTCCGGCCCGGCTTCACCCGTTCGAGGTGCCGCGCACCGGCGGCCTGGAGGATGTCACCGGACAGGTAGAGGTCGGCGCCGGCGGTTCCCACCGCGGCCGAGCCGAGTTCGTCCCGGTCCCGCGCGAGGTGGAGGTGCGAGACGACCGCGCCGGCCTTCTGGGACAACCCGGTCTGGTCCATGCCCCCGATGACAAAGCCGGCCTCCTCGGCCGCGGCTGAGATGATCCGGTTCGCCGTGACGACGCCGGTGCCGCCGATGCCCGTGAAGTAGATGCCGAACGGCCCCTCGAGCACCGGCAACGACGGCGAGGGCAGGGCGCCGGGCGGCAGCGGCGGCCCCCCTTCGGCGCGTCGACCGCCGCCCGGAGCCGTCCTCTGGCGCCGACGGCTCGGGCTCAGGGTCACGAACGAGGGACAGTCGCCCTCGAGGCACGTGTAGTCACGGTTGCAGGAGGGGTCGTGGATGTAGCGCTTCTCGCCGAATTCGGTTTCGAGCGGCAGGACCGAGAGGCAGTTGCTCTTGACGTTGCAGTCGCCGCACCCCTCGCACACGGCCTCGTTGATGAAGACACGGGCGGGTGGCTCCTCCAAGAGGCCCTGGCGGCGCAGGCGACGGGACTCCGCCGCGCAGCGCTGGTCGTAGACGAGCGCGGTCACGCCGGGCACGCTGCGGAGCCTTTCCTGCGCGTCGACCAATCGGTCACGACCGAGCACCTCGACGTCCGATGCGAAGCGGGCCCGCCTGCCGTAGCGCCGGGGGTCCTCGGCGCAGACGATGATCTTGGCGACCCCCTCGGCCTCGAGCGCCCGGGTGAGGGAAGGGACGTCCAGCAGTCCGGTGACGTCCTGGCCACCGGTCATGGCCACCGCCCGGTTGTAGAGGATCTTGAAGGTCGCGTTCACCCCGGCGGCGACGCTCGCCCGAATGGCCAGCGTCCCGGAGTGGCTGAGCGTCCCGTCCCCCAGGTTCTGGATCAGGTGCGGTTCGTCGACGAAGGGGGACAGACCGATCCACGGGACTCCCTCGGCCCCCATCGGGGTCGGCGGGAGGCTCTTCATGCCCAGGTGACGCGCCTCGAAGTACATGATCCCGTGGCAGCCCACTCCCCCGCCGACCAGGGCGTCGTCGGGGAAGACGGTGGAGCGGTTGTGGGGACACCCGCTGCAGAAGCCCGGTGGCCGTGCGGGCGGTTCGACGAGCGACAGCCGTGTCCGTGGCCCGTTCCCCACCGGCGCGGGGGCGAGCGCGGGCAGGCACCGGGTGAGGACGGCAGCCACGGCGGCGGGGTCCAGTTCGCCGACCACCGAGACCAGCGGTTGACCGGACCGGTCACGCTTGCCCGACACCGGGACGGTGCTGCCGTGCTCGTGCAGGATGCTGCGCAGCTGGGTCTCGATGAAGGGTCGCTTCTCCTCGATGACCACGACCTGGTCGACTGACGCCGCAAACTCGACGACGGTCTCGGGGACGAGAGGGTAGGTCATCGCCAGCTTGAGCAGTCGCACGCCTCGGCTGGGAAGCTCGTCCACCGGTACCCCGAGGTCGGCGAAGGCCTGGACCACGTCGAAGTAGGACTTGCCGGCACAGACGACCCCGAGACGCGCGCCGGGCGGAGCGCCCAGCACGCGGTCGAGCCCGTTGTGGCGGACGTAGGCCTGGGCGGCGAGCAGCCGGTCGTGGGCCACCAGCATCTCCTGATTGGCGACCGCGTGGGCGCCGACGGTCGAGAGCGGCTGGTGGCGCCAGGGACGACCGTCGATCACGAGGTCGACCGGATCGCGCGGCGCGTGCCGGTCCAGGTCGAGGTCGGTGCTGCCGATGCCGTCGGCCACGGCCGTCACGATCTTCAATCCGACCCAGCACCCGGCGAAGCGGGACAAGCGGAAGGCGTGGACGCCGAGGTCGACCACATCCTGCTGGTCGCCTGGGTAGAGCACCGGTATGGCGGCGTCTTCCAGGGTGTACTGGCTGTCGCAGGCCAGCGTGGACGACTTGGCGGACGGGTCGTCGCCGCAGAACAGGACCACGCCGCCATTCGGGCCCGAACCCATCGCGTTGGCGTGCTTCAGGGCGTCCCCGGACCGGTCGAGGCCCGGGCCCTTGCCGTACCAGACGCCCGCCACGCCGTCGACATCGGCGTAGGGCACCGTGGCGCCCATCTGGCTGCCCCAGACGACCGCCGCCGCCAGCTCCTCGTTCAGGCCCGGCCGATGGATGACCCGGTGGTCGGCCAGCCGGTCGCCCGCCCGCTCCACGGCCAGGTCGAAGGTCCCGAGGGGCGAGCCCGGGTAGCCCGAGACCATGGTCGCCGTGATCAACCCGTCGCGCCGATCGAGTTGGTGGCGAACGATCAGCAGCTGGACGAGCGCGTCCACCCCCGAGAGAGCGGTCGTGGCCCGCTTGCGCGCGTCGAGGTCGCTCAAGGGTAGATCTCTGCGTTGACGTAGGCGAAGGCGCCGTCCTTCATGACGGCGAGCCGACGCGCCGGGTCGAGCAGCACCCCGATGTCGGTCGTCGGGTCACCCCGCACCATGAGCAGGTCGGCGAGGTAGCCCTCCTTCACCTGCCCGGTGTCCAGGCCGACCAGCGGTCCGGTGTTGCGGGTCGCCGTGTGGATCGCCTCGACCGGCGTCATGCCGAGGAGCTCGACGTAGCGCGCCAGCTCGGCCGCGTAGGTGCCGTGGTGCGTCCACTGATGACCGAAATCGCCGCCGGCCAGGATCCGGACGCCCACACCGTGCAGCTTGCGCAGGCTCTCCACGATGGCCCGAAGCTCCCTCTCGTACCCGGATCGCTCCAGCCGCTCAGGGGTCATCCCCCAGGGCTCGGCATCGCCGTTCACCATCGCACAGAGATAGTGCAGGCCCGGGCACACCCAGACGTCGTCACGCCGGGCCTCGAGGGCGGCCAACGCCGCGTCGTCGACGAAGCACGCGTGGTGGATGAGCTGTACGCCGGTTCGAGCCGCCATCGCCACGCTCGGCGCGCTCCGGGCGTGCGCCGTGACGATGGCTCCGTATCTCCCCGCCTCCTCGACGGCGGCCAGCAGCATGGCGTCGTTCATGTAGGTGTCTTCGGAGGGGAACTCCGGCAGGATCCCGTCCCCCGAGATGAACAGCTTGATGGCCCGCACGCCCGCGTCGCACTGGCGGGCCACGATCTCACGCATCGCCTTGGCGTCGGCCGCCACGTCCATGTGGGGTCCATCGGCCCCGATCGCCCCCGGCTCGGTGACCATCGGGCCACTGGGCACGATGCGCGGGCCCGGGATGAGGCCGCGGTCGACGAAGTCCTTGGCCACCACGTCGTCGTCGCGCTGGAGGACACCGGCGCCGATGATGAGCGTGTACCCGCTCTCGAGGAAGGTCCGGGTCACCGCGGCGACATCGAGGATGTGCTTGTTCGGGGGCGATGCAGCCACCCCGTCGTGATCGAAGACGAAGTCGATCGGCCAGCTGATGTGGGTGTGGGCGTCGCTCAGGCCGGGCAGGACCGTGGCGCCTCCGACGTCGACCACGCGGGTCGCCGCCTCGTCGACGTCCAACCGGCCCCGCGAGACCCGGGCGATGCGGTTCCCCTCGATGAGGACGTCACCATCTGCGAGTTGCTCGTCGGTCCCCGCCGCGCAGGTGAGCACCCGGGCGTTCCTCAGCAGTGTCCGGTCGGCCATGCGTCCTCCCGAGCGGCCCGCGGCGTTGAGCACGCTAGCGGATCCCGCCCGCCGTGGATGAGCGAGTGCTTACTCCTCCAAGGCTAGCCGTGACGCGCAACGGGGACGCCGTCGGTGTAGCGCCGCCCGAGGCGCTTGCGGTGGGTGGCCGGGGACCCGTAGAGGGACCGGTTGAGGACCGCCCGCTTCAGGTAGACGTGGACGCCGCTCTCCCAGGTGTAGCCGATGCCGCCGTGCAGTTGCATGGCCTTGCCGACAACGTCGACGGCCATGGCGCAGACGTGCGACTTGGCCATCGACACCGCTCGGCTGGCGTCGGGCCCGTCGCCAGCCAGTGCCCCCAGCGCGGCGGCGACCAGTTCCTTCGACACCATGACCTGGACCAGCATGTCGGCGCAGGCGTGCTGGACGGCCTGGAACGAGCCGATCGGGCGGCCGAACTGGTGCCGCACCCCCGCGTACTCGACCGTCGCCTCGAGCATGGCCTCGGCCAGGCCCAGGCTGTCGCAGGCGATCGCCAGGGCGCCCCGGTCCACCAGCCGGCGGGCCGAGGCCTCCGGGTCGCCGCCGAAGCGCCAGACCGAGCCCTCGGTCACCGGGGCTCCCTCCGCGCTGATCTCGCCGAGGTGACGGGTCAGGTCGAGCACGGGCTGCTCGACGACGCGCAGGCCCGCGTCGGTCGGCTCCACCGCCACCACCGCCAGGGTGGATGTCGGATCTCGGGCCAAGAGGAGCAGACGGTCGGCGTCGGGGGCATCGGGCACGAAGGCCGCACCGCCGAACAACCGGAGCCGTCCTCCGTCGCGCTCGAGGCGGAAGGGGGCCGCCACCGGGCCGACCAGGTCGTCGCCCGTGGGCACGCCCACCGCCAACCGGACCCCACCGGCGGCCATCTGTCGAAGCAGCTCGTCGCGAGCGTCGGCGGGCTCGAGCAGATTGAGCACGCCGACGCCGAGCACGGCCGAACCGAGGTACCCCGAGCGCAGGGGCGACCGCCCCAACTCGTGCAGGATGACGGCGACCTCGGCCAGGGTGGCACCGGCCCCCTCGAAGGTGTCGTCCACCTCGAGACCCAGCCATCCCGATGCGGCGAGCACCGGCCAGTCGAGCGTGGCCGTCTCCTCAGCTGTCCCGAGACGCCGGCGCTCCGCCAACACCTCGCGTGCGACAGATCGAAGCTCTTCGTGGAACTCGCTGAGATCGCCGCTCATGTGCCTCAGGCCCGAGGCATCCCGAGGCCGCGCTCGGCGATGATCGTGCGCTGGATCTCGCTCGTGCCCCCGGGGATGGTCCACTCCCAGGAGCCGACGAAGTCGAGCACCCACGCACCCGACTCCCAGCCGCTCGAGGCCGGCTTGTGTAGCTCGGCGTGGGCGGGCAGCCCCGCGATGTCGGCGCCGAAGTTCATCATCCGCTGCAACAGCTCGCTGTAGTAGAGCTTGACCACGGAGGCGTCGGCCGGCCCGACGTGGCCGGTCTCGTGGCGCACGGCCAGGCTCCGGCACATCGCGCGCAGGCCGGCGATCTCCGTCTCGAATCCAGCCAGCCGGTCGAGGACGAGCGAGTCGTCGATCGGACGGTGCCCCTCGGCGTCGGGGCGCCGGCAGGCGTCCAGGAGCCACCGGAACCCGGCATTGCCCAGCCGTTCGGCCAGCTCGAGCATGGTCATCCCGCGCTCGGCGCTCAGCGTCTCCTGTGCGACCCGCCACCCGCCGTTCTCGGGGCCGACCAACTGCGCTGCCGGTATCTCGACGTCGTGCAGGAAGATCTCGCAGAAGTGCGACTCGCCGGTGGCCTGCCGGATGGGACGCACCTCGACCCCGTGCGACCGCATGTCCATCAAGAAGTAGGAGATGCCGTGGCGCTTGGGCGCGGCGGGGTCGGTGCGGGCCAGCAGGAGGCACCAGTCGGCATACGTCGCGCCGCTCGCCCACAGTTTCTGGCCGTTCACGACGTAGGTGTCCCCCTCGCGCCGAGCGGCGGTTCTCAGGCTGGCCAGGTCCGAGCCGGCGTCGGGCTCCGAGAAGCCCTGGGCCCAGATCTCCCCGTCGAGGATGGCCGGCAGATGGCGGGCCCGCTGCTCGGCGGTTCCCGCCGCGAGCAGCGTCGAGGCGGCGTGATGGATGGCCACGAAGGCCAGCACGAGGCGAGGCGCGTCGTGTGCGGCCAGCTCCTGGTAGAGCACGATCTGCTGGCCGACCGTCATGCCGCCGCCCCACTCGGCCGGCCAGTGCGGCACCGCGTAGCCGGCCTGAGCGAGCTCGTGGAACCAGTTCTGCTGAAAATCAACGAACTCCCGGTCCGAAACCCCGGTCTGCGCGTCCCGCCAGCCGTTCGGCACATGGGTCCGGCACCAGTCCCGCACCCCGGCTCGGAAGCGCTCCAGGTCGGTGGGGACGGCCGGCGTCATCTGGGGTCGCGTCGGAGGGCGAGCAGCCGCTGCCGGTGTTCGGGGGTCTGCATCGTGGCCTGCTCGGCGGCCAGCCCGGCCTGCACCGCGCCACTCAGCGCCCGGGCGAGATGCATGTTGAGGACCCGCTTGGTCCCCTGAAGCGCCTCGGGCGGCTGGAGGGCCAGCCGGTCGGCCAGCTCACGCGCCTCGGCCAGCAGAGTCTCCGGCGCGGTCACCCGCGACGCCAGGCCGAGTTCGACGGCCCGGGCGGCCGGGATGCGCTCGCCGGTGAACAGGTACTCGCGCGTTCGCATGATCGGCGCCAGCAGTGGCCAGAGGGCGGCTCCGCCGTCGCCGGCCACGAGTCCCACCGACACATGGGGATCGGCGAGGTGCGCCTTCTCGGACATGAGCACGATGTCGCACAACAGGGCGATGCTGCAGCCCAACCCGACGGCCGCGCCGTTGACCGCGGCAATCACCGGGAGTGGGAACCGGAGCATCTCCTCGATGATCTCGGCCCCCTCTCGAAGGCTCTCGTTTCGGGCCGCCACGTCGTCGAGGAAGGAGGTGATCCAGTCGAAGTCGCCTCCGGCACAGAACGTGCGCCCGGCGCCGGTCAGGATCACGACCCTCGCCTCTTGGTCGGCGGACAGCTGTCGCCACACGTTGGCGAGGGCCCAGTGCAACGCCTTGTTCACCGCGTTCAGATCATCCGGACGATTGATGACCACCGTTCGGATCGGCCCGTCGGACTCGACCGTGAGCTCGTCGGGGAGCTGATAGCTCACTACTCGTCTCCCTCGCTGAAGATGCCCGACAGGCCGCCAGCGCGCACCCTGATCGAGAGCTGGTGGAGGGTCTCGGACAACCCGAAGGGCAGGCGTCGCAACGGTCCGCTGTAGCGGGAGATCCACGACAAGGTGGTCTCGTCGCAAAAGCCGATGGCACCGTGGAGCTGATGGGCGACCCGAAGGACGATATCGGCGGCTTCGATCGCCGCCAGTCGGACCGCCAGCGCGTCCTGCAGCGACCCCGGGCGACGGGACTCGACGCTCCACAGCCCGTACTTCGCCAGCTCTTCGAGGCCGGCCCGTTCCACCTCGGCGTCGGTCAGCTGGAACTGCACCCCCTGGAACGCGGCGATCGGTTGGCCGAACTGCTGGCGCTCGAGGACATAGGCACGGACGAGATCGAGCGCGCGGTCGAGCATCCCGAGGAGCGTCCAGCACGGCAGGAGCACCCCGAGGGCCACGTCGTCGGCGCCTCCCTCGTCGAGGGGCTCGAGCTCCAGGGGAGCGACGAACGCCGAGGTCCGGGGCGATTCCACCAGTGGGCAGGCGGTCACCAGGCTGCGCCGGCCGTCCAGGGTCACCGCGGTCCAGCGCAGATCCGAGGCACCGATGGCGGCGGCCGGTGCCCCCTCGGCGACCACCACCAGCCCGTCGGACTCGAGCGTCGCCGGGCGGCACAGCCGCTCCGCCACCGGGTAGGCGACGGCCCAATAGCCCACCGCTCGGCACAAGGCGGCCGCCGCCTCGAGCTCGTCCGGGCTGCCCCGGGGGTCAAGATCCCAGGCCCCGAGGTCGCCGAGCAGGGGCGAGACCACGAGTTCACGCCGCTCGGGTTCGCTCTCGAAGGTCCGGAGCAACTCGTCGCCGCCGGCCGACTCGATTGCCCTTCGGACCAGGCCGCCGTACTCGAGCGCCTCGGGGCTGAGATCGATGTTCATGCCGTTGCGAGCAGGGCCCGGGCCAACAAGATCCGCTGCACCTCGATGCTTCCCGACGCCACGGTGGAGGCCTGCGAGTAGCGCCAGTGGTCCTCCACCGCCCGCTTGAACCTCGCCGCCTCCTCGCTCCCCAACGGGGTGCGCCCGACGATCTCCATCAGCACCGACGCGCTCTCCTGGTCGAGCCGGGTCACGGCGATCCGGTAGGCCGCGGCGTCGCCCGGCCGGACCCGACCCTGTCCCTGCAGGTCCACCACCTTGTAGGCGAGCAGCCGGGCCCGCCGGGTGTGCACCAGCATGCGAGCCCACCGGCTGACCAGCTCCTCGGGCAGGCGGTCCCACTCGTCTCCGAGGGCAGAGGGGGCCCACAGCAGCAGGCGCTCACAGCGGGCGTAGCGGGCGATGCCCACCCGTTCGAAAGCGAGCACCTCTTGGACCACGCTCCACCCGTCGTCCACCTTGCCCAGGACATCGGCCTCGGTCACCCAGACGTTGTCCAAGAAGACTTCGTTCAGATGGTGCGGACCGAGCATGCTGGCGATCGGTCGCACCTCGATGCCCTCCTTGGACATCGGCACGAGGAAGATGGTGAGGCCCTGTTGCTTCCTCTCGGCGGTCGCGGTCCGGGCGAGCAGAAAGCACCACTGCGCCATGGTCGCGTACGAGGTCCAGATCTTCTGCCCGGTGATCCGCCATCCGTCGCCGTCCCGTACGGCCGCCGTCCGCAACGAGGCCAGGTCGGAGCCGGCGTCGGGCTCGCTGAAGCCCTGGCACCAGATCACCTGGCCGCTCGAGATGGCGGGCAGGTGGAGCTGCTGCTGGTCGGGGGTCCCGTGTCGCAGGATGGTCGGCCCCACCCAGTTGACGCCCATGTATTGGGCTCCCCGGGGCTCATGGTGCGCCCACATCTCCTCCCGTACCGCCGTCTGCTCCCAGGGGGACGCGCCGCGGCCCCCCCAGGTCGGGGGCCAGGCCAGGCAGAGGAGGCCCCGCTCGGCGAGGACGCGACAGAAGTGCTGCGCCACCGCCAAGTCCGCCGGGTCGTGGGTGAAGGCTCCCAGGAAGCCGGCCGGCACGTGCTCCTCGATGAGCCGCCGCAGCTCGCCCCGGAGCGCCGCCACCTCTTCGCCCATGTCGAAGTCCATGGCTACTTGGCCGTCCACCCGCCGTCGACGATGATCGTCTGACCGGTGACATATCGACCGGCGTCGCTGACCAGCCACAGCACCGCCCCGACCAAGTCCTCCACCTGACCGTGATAAGGCAGCGGCGTGTTCCGCTCCAGCCAGGCTCGCCCGCGCTCCGTCTCGTAGAGCTCCTCGGTTATCTCGCTGCGGAAGAATCCCGGCGCCACCGTGTTCACGCGGATCGACTTGGGCGCCCACTGCACGGCCAGCTCGCGGGTCAGACCGCTCAGACCCAGCTTGCTGGCGGCATACGAGGCCTGCGGGATACCGGGAACCCCGACGTGGCCGCTGATCGAGGAGATGAAGACGACCGCGCCTCGGCCCACGGACACCATGTGCGGAAAGACCTCTTGGGACAGTCGCAACGGGGTGACCACATGGAGCTTCAACGTATCCAAGATGGCATCCAGCGGCTCGCTCTCGGCCCGCTCGCGGGTGAAGACGTTGCCCGCCGTGTTCACCAGGATCTCGGGCGCCCCCAGGGCTTCGACCACTTGGGGAACGATCCCGTCAAGATGCTCGACGTCGAGCAAGTCGACGGAGATCGGATGGCCGCCGATCTCCTCGGCCAGCCTCGCCAATCGCTCGTAGCGCCGGGCCACGACCGCCACTCGAGCGCCCGCCGCGGCGAGGGCGCGGGCGACGCCCTCCCCCAGCCCCGACGACGCGCCGGTCACGATGGCGACGCGACCCTCGATCCCGAAGCGATCGTGTGCGGTGGCCGGGTCCGCGAGCATCCTGACCCGATCCGCAGATTGCGCGGTTAGGCGGCGCCGAGCCGCGGGCCCGGCGTGAAGCTGATGGGCACACTCAACGGCGACCGGTTGAACGCCGAATGGAACGGAAGGTCCTCCACGGGCGCCGTCAGTTTGAGGTCGGTCAGCCGCTGCACCACCTCATGCACCGCCACCCGCAGGTTCATACGGGCCAGGTTCGAGCCGGCGCACCGGTGCGGTCCCGCACCAAATGCGATGTGGCGGTTGGCGTTGCGGTTGAGGTCGAAGGCGGCGGCATCACCGAACTCCGATTCGTCCCGATTGGCCGATGCCCAGTAGATCATCACCTTCTCACCCTGCTTGATGTGGTGGCCGGCGATCTCGGCGTCGTGCCTCGCGGTCCGGCCGATGGCGATGAACGGTCCCTCGAGCCGTAGCAGCTCCTCGACGGCGTCCGGGATCAGTTCGGGTTGCCGCCGCAGGCGCGCCGGGATCTCCGGCTCCTGACAGAAACGGATCATGAAGTGACCAAGGGCGCCCGCGGTGGTCTCGAGTCCGCCGAGGATCAGCAACAGGATCAATCCGAGGATCTCGCCCTCGGTCACCGGACGCCCCTCGATCTGTGCGTTCAAGATGGCGTCGACGACGTCGCCCCGCGGTGGCTGCCCTCGGCGTAGCTCCACGAAGTCCCGGATCCACTTGTGGAGCGCCGCCCAGTGCTCCCTCGCGTCCGGGTTGTTCGGCACCGACGCCTTGGTCGCGAGGTCGTTGATCTCGGACAGCTCGTCGGACGGGGCGCTCAGCACCAGATCGAAGAAGGCCAGACCCGGAAAGGGGCGCGCGAAGTCGGTCAGAAAGTCGCACGTTCCGGCCTCGACGAAGTCGTCGATGAGCCGCGTGACGAGAGCCCGGGTGGGCTCCTCATAAGGGGCGACGGCGGCAGGCGTGAAGTAGGCGTTGATGAGTCGCTTGTAGACGCGGTGCAACGGAGGATCGACGTGCTCGGGAATCGCATGCACCGTCATCTGAGTCTCGGGAACCGAGATGCCGAGCTCGGAGCTGAAGGTCTCCCAGTCCTGCGCGATCCGCAGGACGTCCTCGTACTTGGTGGCGATCCAGTACCCGTTGTACTGATCGCTGTGCGCGACCGGGCACAGGGCGCGCATGCGGGCAAGGGTGGGATGAAGCTCTCGAGAAAAGTCCGGCGAGAGGTAGTCGAAATGCTCGATACACCACTCGTCGCCGATCGGACTGGACGCCGATGAGGTCTCCATCAGGTTCCCCTCAGGAGGAAGCGATCATTGGGACTGCCACGGTCCGCAGAGTAGCAGCGTGAACAGTCACTCTCTTGGCTCGACACGAGCGGATGGCGCACAGAAATCCCAGCTCATCAGCTGATCTTGGCCGACTGTGGTGGGTCGAGTTCCCGCGGGCCGCGCGCACCGGAGCGACCGGACTAGCCGTCGAGCCGTCCGCCTTCGGCGGCCGCCAGTGCCGAGAGGAACCCTCGGTGGAGATGCTGAGGCGCCGGCTCGTTTCGTCCGAACACCACCTTGTCCAGCAGACCGGTGCGGATCCCGGGCTCTGTTCGACCGGCGACCCAGAAGTCCTCCCCGTCGACCACCGTCTCGCAGATCCAGGGGGCCAGGTCGACGGCCTTTGCTCTCTCCTCGTCGGAGATATCAGGCCGCAGGTACGCCGTGTGCACAACCTGAGAGGTGCGTTCGTCGACCGGCATGATTTGCCAGAGCTCGATGTGCCGCACGTCCAGGGTCAGGCTGGTGTTCGGGAACAGTTGGTACTGGTAGCTGAAGTAGGGCATGACGTCGGCCCACTCCTCCTCGGGCACGTTACGGATCGCGTCGATCGACCGGACGGCGGAGCAGTTCCGAAGGTGTCGTCCGAACGCGTCGAAGGTGAGCACACCGCCATAGGCGTACTCCTTGAGCGTGTTTCGGTGGAGATAGTCGAAGTGATAGTTCTCGCGGAAGGTGTCGAGGGTCACCTTCCAGTTGGCCCCCACCTGGTGGACGTGCGGTTCGCCGTAGATCTCCCAATTCGCGAAATCGAGCGCCGCCAACTCGTCGGTCAGTCCGGGGCCCAGGTATTCATCCATGTCGATGGGCGGTCCCGGCCGCAGTCGGCCGACGATGAGGCCGTACTTCTCCGCGGCCTCCAGCTGCACCAGACCCTTGTCCTCCCGGCACATGCCTTCGAAGCCCGGGGCCACCGGGACACCGACGAGCTTGCCTTCGAGGTCATAGGACCACGCGTGGAAGGGACAGGTGAGGCGACGAGTCTCACCGCTGCCGTCTGCAATCCGAACGCCTCGGTGACGGCAAATGTTTGCCATGGCTCGCACCCTGCCCTGGGGGTCTCTGGTCACGAGGACCGGGGTGCCGCAGAGGTCCACCGTCATGTAGGTCCCCGGCCGCGGCAGCGAGCCGGACAGGCAGAGCACCAGGGGGGAACCGTTGAAGAGAACGTCGACCTCTTTTTCCAGGTGGGCCGACGAGGTGTAGGCGTCCGCCGGCACCTCGTACACCTCTTCGGCCATGTCGGTCGTGTGGTTCTCGATGTGGTCGAGCAGGCGACGTACGAGGCCGTGCTCAAGCGCTTCCCTATCCATCGGACCCCCTTTCGTCCGGTTCATGGTCAACTAAGCGTATGCTCATTCACAATATCGTGATATGCCCGCATTGACCGGCGGGGGACGGCAACCAAGATGAGACGAGCGAACGCCCACCAACCAGCCGAGGTGCGCGGTCTTGGGCGCCGCTCCGGCCGTCGAGCCCTATGAGGGCCGCCGTGGACGACGACGTCTGCCAGGGTCACGCCCGCTGTTGGCAGATTTGCCCCGAGGTTTTCGTCCTCGACGACGAGGGGCATTCCCACGTATCAACCCCCGAGGTACCGGCCGCGCTGGAAGCCAAGGCACGCGAGGCCGCCAACAACTGCCCCGAACGAGCCATCACGCTGAGCTGACCGCGCACGAGGCCGGACGGCCCCGGTTCGGGCCGAACTGACCAAACCGAAGCAGACCCAGGGCGATCGTGACCCGTGCCAAGCAGACCTGGTTCTGATGGGCGCGTCCAGAAAGCGACGTTCCTACAGGGCTGGGCGGCGGCAGCTCCCCATCGACTTCGGTCCGGCTCCTCATCGGTCGGTCTGCATCCTTCGGTCTGCTTCCCAACCGTGCAGGAACGACTCAGACATGCCGAAGTCCTGGAGGCCTTGGTGGTCGGGATCTCTCAGTGCGCCAAGCCGCGGCCGGCGACATCTATGCGCGACCGCTTGGGAAACGCCCTGGGCAACCGCCACTCCCCTTCGCGCGACACGTTCCTGGCAGGTCTCGACAACCCCCACCTCGACAGCCTCCTCACCCCAAGCTCTGACGGCAGGTGCTGAACTAGGGTCCGGCCTGAGAGCGAGTGCTCACCCTCTTGGGGGGGCACTGCCCGCCTAGAGGGAGGTAGCACCAGTGAAGCTCGCCGACGAGGTGCGGGTGATCGACGCCGACACCCATCTGACCGAGAAGCACGACCTCTGGACGAAAAGGGCTCCCCGGGGTTACGAGGACCGGGTACCGAGGGTCGAGAAGGTGAACGGACGGGACACCTGGATTCTCGGCGACACCGCGCTGGGGCCGGCCCGAGGTGGGGGGGTCATCGATCCGCAGGGCAAGAAGCACCCCTTCGCCGAATCACAGGCTGTATGGACCATCGATCAGGTGCACCCTGGGGCCTGGGACCCCAAGGCTCGCCTTGAGGTGATGGACGAATGTGGCATCTACGCCCAGGTCATGTACCCGAGCGACGTCGGCATCGGCGGCCAAAAGTTGGCCAGCGCCGCGGTCGACCCACAGCTTCGCCGCATGCTGGTCGAGATCTACAACGACGCCACGGCGGAGGTGCAGGCAGAGTCGGGTAACCGGCTCTTGCCAATGGCCGTCCTGCCGGCTTGGAGCGTGCAGGAAAGCGTGCGGGAGGTCGAACGAGCGCACAGCATGGGCTTCCGCGGCCTCAACATGATGGGAGACCCCGAGGAAACAGGGGCACCCGATCTCGCCAGTCGCGAATGGGATCCGCTCTGGGAGGTGTGCTCGGACCTCGGACTGCCGCTGCACTTCCACATCGGCGGCAGCCTCACCACGATGGACTTCTACGGGAAATACTTCTGGCGGTCGCAGAGCGATTACGTGAAGCCGGCGATCGGCGGCACCATGCTGTTTCTGGGCAACGCCCGATTCGTCATCAACTCCATCTACGCCGGCATCTTCGACCGCTTTCCCAAACTGAAGATGGTCTCGGTGGAAAGTGGCGCTGGCTGGATACCGTTCGTTCTCGAGGCAATGGACTACGAGATCTGGGAGAACGCTCCGGCCCAGGCCGCCGAATTGGGGAAGAACCCGTCGGAGTACTTCAAGTCCAACTGGTACGCAACCATCTGGTTCGAGAAAAACCGGGGGAACCTCCAAGCGCTCATGGACGCAGTCGGCGAGGACAACCTGCTCTTCGAAACGGACTTCCCCCACCCGACCTGCCTGTACCCGGATCCTCTGGGGACGGTCGCACCCGCCATGGCCGGTCTGTCGCCCGAGGCACGCCGCAAGGTGATGGGCGACAACGCCGCTGAGCTCTACCGCATCTGAGCGAGCGCGTGGCGCGGGCAATTCAGGTCGTCGACGCCTCTTCCCTCGCCGTCGCCTGACGCGCCGCGGCCGCTCGGCCGGCCGCCTCGAACGCTCCGCTGTCCCAGGTCTGCTGGGCAACCCGCCGGGCCTCCATTTCGAGGGCCCCGCTCAGCGAGAGGTCTGAGCCCTCGTCATACAGGTCCAACACCTGTGCGACCGCCGGGGTGTCGGAGATGTCCCCGGCCAGCCGCCGGGCGAACGCCTCGAGCTCCTCGTGGGGTACGACGTGGTTGACCAACCCGATGCGGAGCGCTTCCCCAGCGTCGACGAAGTTGCCGGTAATCGACATCTCTCGAGCCTTGCGTAGACCGACCGCTCGGGGCAGCAGCGCGGTCAACCCCCAAGCCGGCACGACGTTCAGCCGGGCGTGGGTGTCCGCGAATCGGGCTCGGTCGGAGGCGACGACGAAGGTGGCGCTGAGAGCTATCTCCAGGCCGCCCGACACACAGGCCCCGTTGACCGCGCACACCACCGGCGTGCGCATGGCCCGCAGGGCCCGGCCCGGGTTCACATTGAACCGCCTCTGATTCGGGTCGAAGGTGGGGTCGTCCTCCTTGTAATCGACGCCGGCGGTGAAGACCGGATCGGTACCAGTGATGACCACCGCTTTCACGCCGGGCTCCCGGTCGGCGGCCTCAAGGAGCCGGCAGAGCTCCAGTCTCATGGCCACGGTGAGGGCGTTCTTCACCTCGGGGCGGTTGAACGTGATCGTCCGAACACCCTCGGTGTCGTCGACCAGCAGGTGGCTCACCCGGGCTCCGCTGCGCTCAGGCGGCTGTTGTCCCAGGTCAGCAGCCGGGGGCCCGGCACCAGCCGCAGGAATGTGCGATTGGCGTAGTAGTCCGTGGTCGCCTGGGACATCTGGTTCGTCGATCGGAAGGCCGCGTACTTCTCGTCCAGCGCCTGGGTGATACGAGCCTTGGTCGACTCATCGTCGACGATCTCGACGACGCCGCTGAGGTGCACGGCGCACAGCTCCGCCCACCGCTCTCCCGACTCGACCAGGAACGAGGCGCGAGGATCGCGACGGATCCGGAGCAACTTCTTGGTCCCGCTCGGCGTGAACAGACAGATCGTCCGATCGAGCACGACGAACCAGGTGGGGAGGGTCACCGGGGATCCGTCGGCTCGGAGCGTGGTCAGGATCCCGGTATGAGACTGGCCGATCACGTCCCACGCCTCGTCGGGGCTGAGACGGATGCCCATCCGTCAACCCAACGTCTCGTTGGCCCAGTCGTGGAGGACCGGGGCCATTTGGACCCAGCTGTCGAAGCGCCGGCCGGGCTGGCTCTCGATCCACACCCGGTCCCCCCAGGGGGGCTCTACCAACCGGGCGTTCGGAAGGACCGCGGCGACAGCTTCGGACGTGGCTCGCGTGTGAAAGGGGTCGCTCTCCCCACTGCGAACGACCAGCGTGGGCACGGTGATGGCCCGGGCAAGCGTGTCGGGCAGGCCGGGGACCAGGTCGTCACCGCACGGGCAGTAGGCGAGAAGCCACCGCTGCATGGTGGCGATGAACTCCTTGGGGTCCTGGTCGAGGATGCGCTGCCGGTTGCCCGGGTTGAGCCGCATGACCTCCTGGAAGTTGCCCTGGATGGTCTCGGGGATCGCCACGACGCCCTCCATGCCGTCGTTCCACGCCGCACGTATGGGCTCGGCGCAGTAGCCGACACCGATGGTCATGAGCCCGAACACCCCGCCGCTGACCCACCAGGCGGCCAGGCCGGACGCCACGTCGGCATGGCGGGCAGCGGTCAGGATCGACACGCGGGAGCCGCCCGACCCCCCCATGATCACCGCGGGAGCCAGGTCGAGGTGTCCGAGCAGCGCGGCCAACGCATCGGCCTGCATCGCCGACTCCGTCGAGCCCACGAAGCACACGTCGGACTCGCCGGTGTTGGGGCGATCGTAAATGACGACGCGGTTGCCGAGGTCCGCCAGGGCGGTGGCGAACTCCCGGATGCCGGGATAGTTCCTGTTGAACCTCCCGCCGGGAGTGAGCGCAAAGACGCGCCCGCGCTCACCGATCACCTCATAGCCGATGGCCAGCTTCTCGACATGCTCCCCGTCGATGCGGACGGGGACCGTGGCGAGCGCCATACCCACGGAAGCTAACTAAACGCTCGCTTCTCGTCAACGCCGGTTCGGGTGCCGCCTCGGCGCGTCAACGCACGGCGGCCGCGGTGAACGCGATCGGAACCCGGTGCGGCGCCCGGTTGAAGGCGGAGTGATAAGAAATCGGCTCCGACTCGTCCTGGAGCCGAATGTCGTCGAGCCGGGCCACCAGCTCCTGCAGGGCAATTTGCAGGTTCATGCGGGCGAAATTAGATCCTGCGCACCGGTGCGGCCCCGCACCGAACGCCAGGTGGCGGTTCACCCGCCGTGAAAGGTCAAACTTGTCCGGGTCCGGGAACTCGGCCTCGTCCCGGTTGGCCGAGGCCCAGGAGATGAGCACCCGGTCCCCGGCCTTCACCACGTTCCCCGCGATCTCCGTTTCGGTCTTCGAGAGGCGGGCGATGAAGACGAAGGGGCCCTCCAACCTGAGTAGCTCCTCCACGGCGTCGGGGATGAGATCGGGACGGCTCCGCAGCAAACGCGGGATCTCCGGCTCCCGGGCGAAGCGGATCATGAATTGGCCCAAGGCGCCCGCCGTCGTGTCCAACCCTCCGAGGATCAGCAGCTGGATCAGCCCGTACACCTCCGCGTCGGTGATGGGACGGCCTTCGATCTCAGCAGTGAGAATGGCGTCGACGATGTCGCCGCGGGGAGCGAGCCCGCGCCGTTCCGACACGAACTCCGTGATCCACTTGAAAAGCCCTTCCCAGGCCTCGCGGCTGTTGGGGTGGTTTGGCGTCGCCGCTGCGGTCGACATCTCGTTGATCTGGGCTATCTGGTCGGAAGGGGCATGCAGGACCTGCTCGAAGAAAGCCAGCCCCGGGAACGGGCGAGCGAACTCGGCCATGAATTCACAGTGACCCCGCTCGATGAAATCATCGATGAGGCGCTTGGCCAGCTGCCGTATGGGCTCTTCGTAGCGGGCGACCACCGGCGCCGTGAGATGGAGGTTGATCAGTCGCTTGTACTCCCGCTGGACCGGCGGGTCGGACCATTCCGGGATGGGCGGTACAACCGGCGTCGTCTTGGTAAGACCCACGCCCTCCGCGGAGCTGAACGTCCTCCAATCCTGCGCCACCCGCAACACATCGGCATGGCGAGTCACCACCCAGTGACCGCCGTATGCCTCGCTATGAGCCACCGGACACTGGGAGCGCATGTGGCGCAGAACCTCGTGCATGTCTGCCGCTACGACGGGCGAGGCGTGGTCGAAGTGATCCACCCACCACTGGTCCTCGGGCTGTCCGACTCCACCGGGCTCCGGGGTGTCGGTGGTCGACTCCGACTCCATAGACAGCCATCCCTTCCGTGACCGCGCCCTCGTCCTGGAAAATGAGGCCGACGTCAAGGTAACAGAGTGAGTGACCACGCACTGAGGTAGGGGCGCAGGAGCTTGATGACTCGGTCCAGGTGGTCGGCCATGGATGATCACACCAGGAGACCTCTTGGCCGGGAGGAGCCAGGCGCCCGCGGTTCTCGACGGTGGTGGTCGGTGCCCGATCCCGCGCTGTGGCAGACCCGACCGGGGATCCTCGTCACTCTGTCGGAGTGATCACCCACTTGCTAGCTTGCGCTGCAGAATCTCCTGAGAGATCGGAGTGGGAGTTGGATCTACTTCTCCGCGGTGCCACCTTGATCGATGGTACGGGTGGACCACGACGTCCTGCGGATGTCGCGATTGCCGGTGACCGCATTGTCGGCGTCCTGCCGCCCGGCGAGTTGCGGCCCTCGACCGACACCCAGGTGATGGATCTTGAGGGCCTGTTCCTCGCGCCTGGGTTCATCGATATCCACACTCACTATGACGCGCAGATCCTTTGGGATGGCGATCTAACCCCTTCCAGTTGGCATGGGGTGACAAGCGTGATTATGGGCAATTGCGGGTTCGGCGTCGCGCCCACCTTGCCCAGGCATCGCGAGCTCATCGTGCGCCTTCTCGAGAACGTGGAAGGCATGTCCATGGAGGCGCTTAGTATCGGAATCGATTGGTGCTTCGAAACATTCCCGGAGTACCTGAACGCACTCGATCGTCGGCGCAAGCGGCTGAACGTCGCAGCATTCATCGGCCACTCGCCGCTCCGCCTATTTGTAATGGACGGTGACGAGCGCCCGGCTAGCGCGGAAGAGCTGGACCGGATGCGCGAGCTGGTACGCGAGGCGATCATGGCAGGCGCGATCGGATTCTCGACGTCACGGGCGGCACAGCATCAGGGTGCATTTGGCCGTCCGGTACCGAGCCGGTTCGCGGACACTGACGAGATAGGTGCACTGGCATCCGTATTGGGCGAGACGGGCAAGGGCGTCATCGAGGCGGCAGTTGGGCCGGGCCTCTTCATCGAGCAGCTCTCGGAGATATCGACGCGCTATGCCGTACCGGTGACGTGGACGGCCCTGCTCACCCGGGCCGAGAAGCCGGGTGCGGCCCTCCGCACGGTTGCCCGCGCCGCGGTGTTGCCTGGCGAGGTGTACCCGCAGCTCGCCTGCCGGGAGATCGTTATGCAGATCACCCTGGCGGATCCAACCCCGCTCGCCGAAGTTGATGAGTGGAAGGAGGTGCTCGCCCGGCCGCGCCAGGAGCGAGCTGAGCTCTATCGGGATGCTCAGTGGCGGGACCGTGCCCGGGAGCCGACGCTGGCGCGCTGGAGCCACCGTTGGTCGAGCATTGCGGTGCAGGAAACCACCGTCCACCCGGACCTCGTGGGGGTCTCACTTGACCGACTCGCAAGCGAGCGGGCTACGACGCCATTCGACCTGATGATCGACCTCGCCCTGGACGAAGGTCTGGCAACGAGGTTTCGAGTTGTCATGGACAACGACGGAGATGACGAGCTCGGCGACCTCTTGGCCGACAAACGCACGCTGCTCGGGCTCTCGGATGCGGGCGCGCACGCCAGCCAACTCTGCGACGCTTGCTTCTCGACCCACCTTCTGGGGCACTGGGTCCGGGAGCGCCAGGCCCTCTCGATCGAAGATGCCGTGTGGCGACTGACCGGTCAGCCACGTCGGGCCTTCCGACTCCACGATCGAGGACTGATTCGCGAGGGTTTCTACGCCGACTTGGTGGCCTTTGATCCGGATTCGATCGGGACCAAGCCAATGCAGCGAGTGCACGATCAGCCGGGAGGCGCCGATCGGCTCATTGTCCAAAGTACTGGCGTCGAGCACATTTGGATTAACGGAGTGACGACTCGGGTCGCCGGCGAAGACGTGCCCGAGGTCGCCTCAGGACGGTTGTTGCGTAGCTGATGAGCCGGTCCCCCACGTGATCATGCTGCAGACGATCGAACCTGAGCTCGGAAGGGGGCCGTTCGGCTCCGTAGCCGACACGCTGCCCGAAGGCGCCACCGAGCAGGAATGGTTCCTCGAAGGCGAGGCGGCTCGCTACCGTCTGACCGGCGAGTACCGCCCCGATGGCCGCTGGACCGTGGAGCCGGCGGAGACCGCGCCATACCGCTCCCGCATTCTCGTCGAACGCCCGCCCGCCGATCGCTTCAACGGGATCGTCGTCGTCATCTGGAACAACGTCTCGGCCGGTTTCGACGGCATGTTCGCCGGCCCCCCCATGGCCTCGGTGCTGCAGGACGGCTATGCCGTGGTCGGCGTGAGTGCCCAGTCCGTCGGAGTCACCGGCGAGCGCGGGCTCGCCGCGAGCGACCCGGAGCGCTACGGCACCTTGAGCCACCCGGGCGACGACTACTCGTACGACATCTTCATCCAGGCGGTCCGGGCCGCCTCCGGTCGCAGCGGGGCCGACGACGTCCTGGGGGGCCTGGCGGTGCGCCACGTGGTCGTGAGCGGCGCTTCCCAGTCGGCGGCTCGGCTGGCGACGGTGCACAACGCGCTGCATCCCGCCGGCCTCATCGACGGGTATCACCTCCCCGTCTACTTCGGGGCCGGCACGGTCGTCGACTCCACGGCCGGGGAGGCCGCGGTTCCCGGCGGGTCCCGGAACTGGCCAATGCGGATGCTGCTCCACGGCACGCACGGTCTCCGTCAGGACCTTGGCGTGCCGGCGTTCCTCTTGAACTCCGAGTCCGAGGCCCAGGTCTTCACGACGAATCAGCAACCCGACTCCGACCACCTCGTCATCTGGGAGAACGCCGGTGCCTCCCATATCGGATCCACGACCGGCGACAACCGCTTCGGCCTGCCCGAAGAGCGCTGCCGGGGTTCCTTCGCCCCCGCCCAGCGTGCTGTCTGGCAGCACCTGCGGCGCTGGCTGGAGGAAGGCCGCGCCGCCCCCTCGCAGCCCCGGCTGGAACGGGCACCCGACGGGCGGCTCGCCCGGGACGAGGACGGCAACGCCGTCGGCGGTATCCGTTGGCCGCACGTCGCAGTGCCGCTCGGCACCCATCGCGCCGAGCCGCCAACGGAGGGGCGCGCCGACCTCATGGGCTCGACCACAGCCTTCGGCCCCGAGAAAGTGCGGCGGCTCTATGGCACCTTCGAGCAGTACCAGAAGCGCTTTGCTGACGCCGTTGGCGAACTGGTCGCGACCGGTGTTGTGCTGCCAGAGGATGCCGGCTCCGTGAAGGACCCGCTGGCTGCCACGGCCTGGGCCTGACGATCTGGCGAACACGACATCGCCGACGATCTCGGTGGCGTTGGCGGGTAGGTGACCTCACCTCGCGAGGAACAGTCCCAGCTCACACCGGTCGAGGCTGGGTGGGGGCGCTCGCTCGTCCGCGATTGACGGCCAGCGTCTGGCCTGTCTCCGCTATCGCCGGTCGTCCGCAGACATGCCATCTGCCTGCTGGCGCACGACCTTGGCGGCCAGAAGCGACTGAACCTCCTCGCCAGAGAAGCCGAGTTCGGCGAGGACCGACCCGGTGTGTTCCCCAACCCCCGGAAGCATGAGCGCCGGCCCGCCGCCGGCCGACGGCCCGCATCGAAGCAACGGACCGATCTGCTCGAAGCGACCCCATTCGGCGGTCGGGTAGGTCACGACTCGTCCGAGCTGCCGATTCACCGGATCGTCCAGGATCCCCCGGCGGAACTGATCACGATTCATCGGCTCGACGGGTTCGACCGGGATACCGACCCCTTGGAGCGTGGCGACCCACTCGCGGGCCGGCGCGGCCGCGAACGCTTGCTCCAGCAGCGACTCGGCCTCCCGCGCGACCGCGTCGCTCGGCCCGCCGCGGAGCGGGGCGTAGGGCTCCGGCAGGGACGCGAGCTCGGGAAGCGACCGCAGGCGACGCCAGGACTCCCGATCGGGGAGCACCAGCGCAAACCAGTGCCCGTCACCACCGCGGTAGATGCGGTAGCCCGGTCCATAGCCGGTCTGGTCGGCGTCGAGCTCGGGTTGGCGCACGCAGTGGCCGTCCCTCAGGTACACGCCGCTCTGCAGCAGCATGCCGGCGCCAAGCAGGCTGGTGACCACCCGGTACCCGCGACCGGTCGTGGCCGCTCGGTACAACCCGGCGAGCACTCCGAGCGCACCAACCCAGCCTCCGCAGATGTCGATCGGGATCCACGTGGCCGCAATCGGGTCGTTCCCCGGCCCCCCGACCGCCCGCTCGAACCCGGTCAGGGCCTGCATCAGCGCGTCGTTCCCGGGCGAGGCGGCACGGGGCCCGGTCGCCCCGAAGGCACTGGCGTGGCAGTACACGGCTCTCGGATTGAGCCTGCCCACGTCCTCCTCACCGATGCCGAGACGCTCCGCCACCCCGACCCGGAAGTTGTGCAGGACGACGTCGGACCACCGGATCAGGCGCTCGACGACCTCGCGGGCCCCCGGTGCATTGATGTCGAGGGCGACGCTGCGCTTGCCGCGCTGTGCCGCCGCCACGGCGTAGGCGGCCGCCCGCATGGTCTCCCCCGCCAGCGGTTCGATCTTGACCACGTCCGCTCCGAGGTCAGCGAGCACCTGGGCAACCAGCGGGCCGGCCACGAATGCGGAGAAATCGACCACCCGCACACCGTCGAGCAGACCACCGTCGGTCCCGGACCTTGACGGAAGCGGCTCGGCGACCGATGCGCTCGTCTCCTCGGTCAGGGGGCGGACAGAGATGGGGGTAGCCACCAGCACGTCGCGGTGAGCACCCTCCGAGCGCTGGATCGCCAGCCCGGCCTCGGCCAAATGGGGATCGGCGAGGGCCTCCCCGGGGCTGAGAACTGGTTCGCAGGGGATGCCCGCCCCCCGCAGCTGTTCGATCCAGAGATCCCGGTCCTGGCGAACGAACACCGACCGCCACCGCGTCGCCCGCTCGTTGAGAGCGCCGGTCACCTGGTCCCGGTAGTACCCCTCCTGGCTCGGCTCGTCGCCCAGGACCTCGATGAGCGTGGGGTACATTCCCTTGCCCCCGAACCACACCTGGAGTAGCTCGCCGTCGGCACAGCGATAGAGGAAGTTGGGGAAGGTGGAGCCTTTCTCCCAGTAGCTCTCGACCTCCACCGGAGCGCGTTCGGAGCGCCCGATCATGCAGCCGAGGGTGGAGAGCATCCCGTCGTAGAGGGAAGTCTCCGCCCATCCCCCTCGCCCGCCCAGGGCCCGGCGCCGCAAGAGCGCCAGCACCGAGACGCTCAGCAGGAGCGCGGCCCCGCCACCGGACGCCCGGACGTCGACGAAAATGGGACCCGGGCGGTGACCGGCCAACTGCGTGCAGAATCCTGCCCTTGCCTCAACGAGGAGACCGAAGTCCTCGATCGTGCCAGTCGAGGTCCGGCTCGGCCGACAGCGTGCGTAGACCAGGGACGGGTTCAGGGGCGCGACGTCCATGTAACCGAGTCCCCGGCCCTCGACGAGCGCCTCGCTCCCGTACACCAGCGCGACATCGGCGTCGCGGAGCAATGCCAGAACCGCCGCTCGGTCATCGGCTTGCACAACGCGCTTGTCGCGGTGCCACGCACGGCTCCACGCCAGCTCCTCGTCGATCGCCGGCTCTGTGCTCCCTATTACCCGCACGACGTTCGCGCCCAGGTCGGCGAGAACCATGCCCGGCACACCGCCGGCCAGACCCAACCCGAGGATGCTGCACCCAACGGCCACTTCGACGATCGACAGCCCGGCGAGGGGCAGCCCCGTCGGGGCCGTTCCCATCGCGTCAGCCATCGTGGCCCTTCAGCGTGAGTCTGGGCAGGACCTCTTCGGCGGCAAGGGTGACCACCTCCAATGTGTCGGCGGCGGTAGCCGGCGAGATAATGAAGTGGCGAACTCCGGCGTCCACGTAGGCCTGAAGCCGAACCGCCATCTCTTCGGGGGTTCCCGACGGCGCAATTCTGTCGAGCATGGCGCCAGGTCGGTCGCCATAAGCACGACCGAGGAACGATGCCACCTCGTTTCGAGCTCGATCGCCGTCGCGGCGGATCGACGTGTACAGGTAGATCATCCACTCGAACCCCTTGAGGTTCCGTCCGACGCGTTGTGCTTCCTCCCGGATCGTCTGCACGGAACGCTCATAGGCAGTTGGCGACATGAGATAGGGCATCCAACCGTCGCCGAGCCGCGCCGCTCGGCGCATCGCCGGTGCCTTCCGGCCCGACACAATGATCGGAGGACCCCCCGGCTGGACGGGTGACCCGGTCGCCCCGGGGGGCACCACCGCCCGCATCTGGACGTCCTCGAAGCGGAAGAACCGGCCCTGATGGCTCACGGGCTCCCCCTTCCACAGCAGCCGAAGGACCTCGATGCCCTCATCTGTGCGTGCGCCTCGCTCGGCCAGCGGTACCCCGACGGCGTCGAACTCCTGGCGAAACTCTCCGCCGACGCCGACCCCCACCGAGACCCGCCCGCCGGAACGGGCGTCGAGGTCGAGCAGCTGCTTGGCGATCACCACCGGGTGATACAGGGGGAGCAGCAAGATGGCAGTGCCGACCCGGACCCGTTGCGTCCAAGCCGTCATGAGGGCGAGTCGAGTGATGGCCTCGCCGCTCGGTCCCGGCGGAAGGAGGTGTCCGCCCTGCCACACCGACTCGATCTGGAGGCGCTCGACCGCGGCCAACCAGGGGCGGTCGGGCTCCGGAAGGGCTGCTGCGCCGAAGACGACGCGATCGTCAGCTGACAACGTGTCACCTCGGGACAGCAGACTTGCCAGGACAACCGGCGGCCCTGGGAGCGGAGATGGTGAGCGCTCACATTCTGCCATCCCGTCGGAAGATATGGTCTTGAGATGCGCCGGACGTTGTTCGGGGAGGAGCACGAGCTCTTTCGGGAATCGTTCCGGCGGTTCCTCGCCAAGCACGTCGTCCCTCACCGGGAGGCATGGGACCGAACCGGGCTCATGGACCGGGCCGTGTTCTGTGAGGCCGGCGAGGCGGGCTTCTTGGGCTTCGCCGTCCCCACCGAGTACGGGGGCGGGGGAACGAGGGACTTCCGCTACAACCTGATCCTCAACGAGGAGGTGCAGGCGGCGGCCGTCGCCGGACCGGGACTCGGCATCACCCTGCACACCGACATCTGCCTGCCCTATCTCCTCGACCTCACAGAAGAGGACCAGAAGGCCCGTTGGCTGCCGGGTGTGTGTTCGGGAGAACTGGTGACCGCCATCGCCATGACCGAACCCGGCGCCGGGTCGGACCTCGCCAGCATCAGCACGACGGCGCTGCGCGACGGGGACACCTATGTCGTCAACGGCTCGAAGACGTTCATCACCAATGGGATCAACGCCGATCTCGTCATCCTTGTGGTGAAGACCGATCCCGGCCAGAGGCACAGCGGGATCTCCCTTCTCGTTGTCGAACGAGGCATGGAGGGCTTCGAGCGAGGTCGCAACCTGGAGAAGATCGGGATGCATGCCCAGGACACGGCGGAGCTGTTCTTCAACGACGTACGGGTTCCCACCGCAAATCGTCTCGGAAAAGAAGGTGAGGGATACCGCTACCTGGTGAAGAACCTCGCCCAGGAGCGTCTCTCGATCGCCGCGGCCGGACTGGCCGCCGCGCGCGCCGCGCTCGACATGACGATCTCCTACTGCAAGGAACGGCGGGCTTTCGGACAAGAGATATCGGCGTTCCAGAACACACGCTTTCGTCTGGCGGAGGTCGCCACCGAGGTCGAGATCGGTCAGACCTTCATCGACCGATGCACCCTCGCGCTGAACGATGGCGAGCTCACGGTCGAGGAGGCCGCGATGGCCAAGTACTGGTGCACCGAGCTCCAAGCAAGGGCGGTCGACCTTGGCGTTCAGCTGCATGGCGGCTACGGGTACATGGCCGAATTTCCGATAGGCCGGGCGTACGTCGATGCGCGGATCACCCGGATCTATGGGGGCACCAACGAGATCATGCGCGAAATCATCGGACGGGGAATCAGCTAGGCGGCACCAGGAAGCTGCTAGCGGTTCGTCGGAAAGCCGAGATCGACGCTGCTCTGGCCGCCGTCCGGCCACCTGGATGTAACAACTTTGGGCCGGGTGTAGAAGCGAACACCTTCCGGACCGTAGATGGCCGAATCGCCGAACAACGAGCTTTTCCAACCGCCGAATGAGTGGAACGCGACCGGCACCGGGATGGGCACGTTGATGCCGATCATCCCCACCGACACCTCCCGTTCGAACCGGCGGGCGGCCCCTCCGTCGCGGGTGAACAGTGCGACGCCGTTGCCGTAGGCATTCGAGTTCACAATGTCCACGGCCTCGTCGTAGTTCGATACCCGTACGACGCTCAACACTGGCCCGAAGATCTCATCGTCATAGACGCGCATCCCCGGCTTCACGTCGTCAACCAGGGAGCAACCGAGGAAGAAGCCTTCGCCCATCTTCACCTGCGAGCCGTCGACTACGACTCGGGCTCCCTCGTCGGATGCCGCCTCGACATAAGAGCGCACCCGGTCACGGTGTTGACTCGTGATGAGGGGACCCATCATCGATGTCGGATCGTGCCCGGGACCGATGACGACTTGGGGGATCCGGTCGGCGATGGCACCAACCAGACGGTCGGCGACGTTGCCGACCGCGACGATGACTGAGACTGCCATGCACCGCTCGCCGGCCGATCCGTAGGCGGCGGACACCGCGGCATCCGCTGCCGTGTCGACGTCGGCGTCGGGGAGCACGACCATGTGGTTCTTCGCGCCGCCCAACGCTTGGACCCGCTTTCCCTGGCGCGTCCCGGTCTCATAGATGTGCCGCGCCACGGGGGTGCTGCCGACGAAGGACACCGCGTTGACGTCGGGGTGGCCCAGCAGCGCCTCGACGGCCTCAGCATCTCCTTGGACGACGTTCACGGTGCCGTCTGGGAATCCGGCCTCCTGCACGAGCTCAGCCAGCATCAACGATGCCGAGGGGTCCTTCTCCGACGGCTTCAGCACGAAGGTGTTCCCGCACGCCACTGCGTTGGCCAGCATCCACAGCGGGACCATGACCGGGAAGTTGAACGGGGTAATGCCGGCGACGACGCCGACCGGGTGCAGAACGGTGTGGACATCCACTCCGGTCGACACCTCGGAGCTGAACGAGCCCTTGAGGAGATGAGGGACGCCGCAGGCGAAGTCGACGCACTCGAGTCCCCGGGAGACCTCTCCCTCGGCATCCGTGAGGACCTTGCCGTGCTCGGTCGTCACCTTCGCCGCCAGATCCGTCCGATGCTTGAGGACCAGCTCTCGCAATCGGAACAGCAGTTCGGCCCGCCTCCCCAGCGGTGATGCCCCCCACTGCCTGGACGTCTCCACGGCCGAACGGACCGCCGCGTCGACTTGGGCGGAAGACGAAAAGCCGACCTCTGCTATCTGAACGCCCCGGGCGGGGTCGTAGACCGGTCCGCTTCGGCCCGAATCGCCCGGCTCGGACCGGCCACCTACCCAGTTACCGATGGTCTTCACACCGGGCAACGGGAATCAGACGCGGTAGAGCTTCCGGGCGTTCTCGCCCAGAATCTTACGACGAGCTTCCGGTGACAACTTGGCCAGCTTCCCCTCGACCGACGCGAGCGGATTCGGGTACAAGCACGTCGGGTGCGGGAAGTCCGTCTCGAACATGATGTTGTCCTCGCCAACCGCTTCGACCAGATCGGCGAGCTTGTCGTGGTTGTTCTCGAACCAGAACGTCGCGTACAGGTTGCTCTTGAAGTACTCGGACGGCAGCTTCTTCATCGCGCCGAACTCCTCGGGCGCGTTCTCCCTCATCTCGTAGTCGAGTGCTTCGAGGATGAACGGGATCCAGCCACACCCGCTCTCGACCGACACCATCTTGAGATCCGGATGCCGATCAAATATGCCGGACACAATGAGGTTGCTCACGACTCGGGCGTTGCCGATGAAGAGCAGAGTGCCCCCGAGCGCGAGGCGCGTGTTTGGCGCGTGCGAAGGCCAGGCGTACTTGCCGAAGAAGGACATGGCGGTCACGCTGGCTCCGATGTGGAAGTGCACCGGCATCTCCAGCTCGGTGCAGGCTTCCCAGAACGGATCCCAGGTCCGGTCGGCCAGGTCCGGCGCACCGAGATCCTGAGGATCCGAGGTCATGTTGACGCCCCGTGAACCCAATGCCGCGACCCGCTTCACTTCAGCGATGCAGGTGTCGATATTCCAGGCCGGCATCAGCGGGAGGGGAAGGAGCCGGTTGTTCGACTCCGCCTGGATCTCGGCCTGGGCGTCGTTGTAGATCTCCGTCGCCAACCGGCAGAGCGCCTCGTCGTCCACCATTCCGAGATCCTGGCCGCCGAGGCCGATGGTGCTCGGATAGATGATCTGCGCGTCGATCCCGCATTCGTCCATGACCGTGATGCGGACCTTCGGATCCCAGGCCCCTTGATGGACTTGATCGAAGGTCCAGTGGTGCAACGCGATGTCGGCGGACTCCTTCGACCCGTCCCGGGCGACCACCCCGCCGGCGCTGAATTGGCCCACGGGGTGACCGTCGAACACCCACATCAGTTGGCCGTCGACGTCCTCGACGCGGGGTACCCGATCCTTCACCGCCGCCGGAGCCCGGCTCGTGAAGAGGTCGGGTCGCTCGCACCAGTGGGAGTCGGCGTCAAAGACAAAAACACCGTCCGCGGTCGCCATCAGTTCTCCTCACTTGACCCCGAGGCCCTGAGAGCCCGAGAACCCGGTCGACTGTACCACCGCAAGAAAGTAGTCACTCACCCAGTTCCGGCGCCGGGAACTGGCTTGTCCGGCCTACAGGACGACCGTTCGGACGCCTTCCGCCCGGTGCAGGGCGTCCAGCCCGTCGTTGATCTCGTCGAGCCCGATACGCCTCGACACGAGGGAGCCGAGATCCAGCTTCCCCATCTCCGCCAGTGCGATGAAGCGAGGGAAATCCCGCAGGACCTGCGCACCGCCCATCACCGAACCAGCCAGTCGCTTCCCTGAAAACACCGTGCGGAAGGCGGGAAGGGACAGCATCGCGTCCATGGGGGGCATGCCGACGAACGTCACCGTGCCCGCGCGGCGCGTCATGTCCAGGGCCTGGAGCATGAGCTCGGCGCTGCCCACCACCTCAAAGCTGTAGTCCGCGCCGCGCCCGTGCGTCAGAGCCCGCACCTGCTCGACCGGGTCGGCTTCGGCGGGATCGAGCACATGGGTCGCTCCGACGCCGAGGCTGGCCTGACGACGAGAGACCGCGGGGTCGATGCCGATGATGACGGCCGCGCCGGCGATGCGCGCCCCTTGGATCACCGATTGGCCGACTCCCCCGCAACCGATCACCGCGACGTTCGAACCCGGCACGACACCAGCCGTGTTGAGTGCGGCCCCCAGGCCCGTCGTGACGCCGCACCCGAGGAGGGCGAGTTCCGCATCCGCCAGGTTGGTCTCAACCGAGACGACGGACGCTTCATGGACCACCATCGCCTCGGCGAATGTCCCGCACCCGCACAGGGCAATGGCCGACCCGCCGTCCCCGAGCCGCCAGCGTTCGGTCGTGCGAACCGTGTTCCCCATGTCACACATGTTGGACATCGAGTTCACACACCACCAGCAAGAGCCGCACGCCGGGGAGACGGACGCGAGGACGCGGCCACCGACCTGGACGCGGCGAACGTCGGACCCCACCGCCTCGACCACCCCGCAGCCTTCGTGGCCCGGCACGAAGGGGAAGGGCGTGGGCGTCATTCCTTCGATGGCGGCGAGATCCGTGTGGCAGATGCCGCTCGCCGCCAACCTGACCAGAACGTCGTTCGGCCCGATGGCCGGTGTGGCTAGGTCTTCGACGACCAACGGCTTGCCGAGTTCGTAGGCGACGGCAACCCTCATCGGATCACCCGACCCATGTCTTGGACGCCATGGCGCACCTCCCGCGGGGCGGGAAGTGGACGCATAGGAGCAAGCACTCGCTGATCTTACGGTACGCCGATCGGGGCGGCAGACGACGGCCCACGTGCGTTCGCCCGCCGCGGGTCCGATTCGGCGGGACGACGACAGAGGGGCTCTCCCCCCGTGACCCCAGGCCACATGCCGTATTGTTCCGAGATGCATTCGTTGCTGAAGCCATGAGGAAGGCCCATGCCTAAGCAGTCGACGCGTTCTCGAGCAGGCGCCGGCAACGCCCCACGGTCCCGCAGGCTCACCGCTGAAGCCCGGAAGAGCTCCATCCTGAAGGCCGCCCGAAAGGCCTTCAGCGAGACCGGAGATGTGAACGGGACGACGATAAAGGTCATCGCCGAGCATGGCGGTATCAGCGAAGGGGTCATCTACCGGCACTTCGAGAGCAAGGACCAGCTCTTCTACGAGGCGGTCGTCGAACCGCTGCGCGAGGCCGTCGACAAGCTCGTGGCCGCGAGCGAGGTAGTCGATCGCGATGAGCCCCTCACCCCAGAGCGCCAATTGGAAACCCTGAACGGGCTCTACCGGCAGTTGATCTCCACGCTGGAAGAGCTCCTTCCGCTTCTGGGTCTGGTGCTCTTCGGGGACCCACGGATGGCCGAGCGCTTCTACAAGGAGAGCTTCGCGGTGGCCATGGACCGATTGGCCGACGCCTGGCGTGACGTCGAGCGCCGCTACGGGCTCGAAGTCGAATCCCCGGACATCTCGGCCAGAGCCGTGATGGGCATCGCCCTCACCCTCGCCCTCGAGAGCCACCACAACAATCGCTTCGACCGTGACCGGGCGGTGCGCCTGGCGACGCAGGGCACCATCAAGGGCTTCTTTCCCCCGCTCGCACCAACACAGCGGCCCGGCTGAACCGAACTGCCACGCCGCTCGCCTCCGGAAGCGAGCGTTGACTCGCTTGGGCGCCCGGTGGAACAGTACGGACGAGTTGTCCGCTCCTATCTCGTCATTACACCTGGGAGGTGAGTCGTGAGTGGACACGTCGAGCTGGTCGAGGAGCTGGGTCGCCGGTTCCGAGCGGGCGACTGGGACGGAGCGTTCGAGCTTGTCCATGCGACCTTCCGGATCCAGCAGCCCGATTCGCTTCCTCACGGCGGCTGGCACGACGGGCCCGAGGGCATGAAGGAGATGTCCGCCTCGTTTGGTCAGTACTGGACCCGCACGATCAGCGATCCCACCTTGTACGGCTGCGGAGATTCGGTTGTCCAGATCACGACTCAGACGTGGACATCGAAGGAAACAGGTCGTTCGGCGACCGTCGACGTCGTCGAGCTGATCTCCTTTGCCGACGGTCTGATCCGGGAGATCCGGGTATTCCAGCAAGACACCCATCAGCTGCTCGGAACGCTCGCCGACAACGGAGCGCCGAGTGCCACCGCCGCTCGATGACGCTCGCAGGATGCCGGCGACACCGGGGAGGGCGACCAGCGTGACGATCGGCGGAGCGACAGAGGCATGAAGACATACGCGGCGTTGCTCATGGAGCAACCGGGGAAGTGGGAGGTGGTCGAGGCCGACCTCGACCCACCAATGGAGCACGAGGTACTGGTGCGCATGGTGGCCTCCGGCCTCTGCCACTCTGACGATCACGTGGCGAAGGCCGACGGGAAGGTGTCCCACTTTCCCTACTGCGGGGGCCATGAAGGCGCCGGCGTCGTGGAACAGGTGGGCTCGAGCGTCCGTGGTCTCCAACCGGGCGACCACGTGGTGACGTCGTTCATTCCCGGCTGCGGCCGGTGCCGGTGGTGCGCGCACGGGATGCAGAACCTCTGCGACAGCGGTGCTCTCCTGTCCGGCGGAGCGCAGCTCGACGGACGCTACCGCCTGCACTATCGGGGTCAGGATGTCTCTCGATCCTCGCTGATCGGGGCGTTCTCGCAATGGAGCGTCATGTCGGAGTGGTCGTGCGTGAAGATCCCCGAACGCTTTCCGCTTCGCTCAGCAGCCCTCCTCGGCTGCGCCGTTCCCACCGGCTGGGGATCCGCGGTGAACGCCGCCGAGGTACGGCCCGGTGACGTGGTCATCGTCATGGGCGTGGGCGGAATCGGCATCAATGCAGTGCAAGGCGCGGCGCACGCCGGCGCGATGACCGTCATCGCGGCCGACCCGGTGAAACTCAAGCGGGAAGCTGCCCTGCGCCTGGGGGCCACCCATGCGACGGAGTCAATCGGCGAAGCGACCGAGATCGCACGGTCCGAGACGAACGGACAAGGGGCCGATTCGACGATCATCGCGGTGGGGGTCCTCACCGGAGAACACGTCGCGGAGGCATTCGACTCGATCCGCAAGGGCGGAACCGTCGTCGTCACGGCGGTCGCACCCATGGCCACCGTCGGAATCCCGATCAGCCCCTTCCTGCTGGCCATGTTCCAAAAGCGAGTGCAGGGATGCCTCTACGGGATGATGGCGCCGTCGGCCGACGTTCCGCGCCTACTCAGCCTGTACGAGCACGGTGCGCTCAAGCTGGACGAGCTGGTGTCCCGCACCTACGCGCTCGACGAGATCAACGTGGGCTACGCGGACATGCACGCGGGGACGAACATCCGGGGGATCATCGAGTTCTCCCAGCCGTGACCGGGTCGCCGGGTGGCCCCACTTGACAGGTCCGGTTCGATGATGGACAGTGATGATAACTGTGCGCTCACTAACTTCGACCCACCCGATCACGATCTTTGAGATTCTTTGCGGCGACCCGGCTGAGCATCTACGGATTCCCGACCAACGGCCCGTCGCTTCGCCCTGATTCCAACCGCACGGCCAGGAGGTCCTATGTCGTTCAACTGGTTTGTCTCAGTCGATGACCACCTCATCGAGCCTGCTCGCCTGTGGCAAGAGCGGGTGCCAGAGAAATGGAAAGACATAGCCCCGCACATCGTGCGAGACGGCGAATCGGAGTTCTGGGTCTACGAGGATCGCCAGATCGTGACGACCGGCCTCAACGCCGTGGCGGGCAAGCGTCGGGAGGAGTTCTCTCCCGAACCGATCACCTACGGGGACATGCGCCCCGGCTGCTACGAGCCTTCGGCTCGAGTGGCAGACATGGATCAAGGCTTCGTGCTCTCGTCCCTCATGTTTCCCTCATTTCCGCGCTACTGCGGGCAGGTGTTCAACGAGGCGAAGGACAAGGAGCTGGCGCAGGTCTGTGTCCGAGCATGGAACGACTTCATCCTCGAAGAATGCGCGGACGCATACCCCGGGCGCTTCATCCCCATGATGCTGATTCCGTTGTGGGACCCGGCTGCTGCCGCCAAGGAGATCGAGCGCACGGCCGCACGGGGCGCCAAGTCCATCGCGTTCTCGGAGAACCCCACCAAGCTCGGACTCCCCTCGATCCACACCGACCACTGGCATCCGATGTTCCGGGCCGCCGAGGAGGCCGGATTTGTACTGTCGATGCACGTCGGCTCCTCGTCCAACCTGATCAGGACCTCAGACGACATGCCCACCCTGGCGTTCATGGCCTACTCCGCCGCCGCGAACCAGGCCGGCACGCTGCTCGATTGGCTGTTCAGCGGCAACTTCGAGAAGTTTCCCGGACTGAAGATCGCGCTGTCCGAGGGTTCCATCGGATGGATCCCCTACTTCCTGGAACGGGCTGAGCAGGTCGTCGACAAACAACGCTTCTGGGCCTCCCGCTTCGACATCAACATGAACGCGGCCCACGATCGCGGTGAGGAGAAGGGCGCGGCCAGTTTTTCGCTCGAGACGGACATCCGCCGGCTCTTCCACGAGCACGTCTTTGGGACCTTCATCGAGGATCAGGCGGGGATCCGGCTCCTCGACATCATCGGCGAGGACAACGTCATGCTCGAGTGCGACTACCCACATTCGGACTCGACATGGCCCGATTCCGTGAGCCTGGCTCGCAAGTGGCTCTCCCACCTGCCCGAAGACGTCCAGTACAAGATTGCCGTGGGCAACGCCGCTCGCGTGTACAACTTCACCCCGGCCGAACCGCCCGCATTGACGCTGTGAACTTCGCCTGACCGATCAGCGCCGTGGTGGTACGGAGGCCGCGGCCCGGCCCTGCGACGTCATGGGATCTGCGGCGAGGCGACTGCATCAGCGCCAGGCGTTCAACGCTGGGCCGACCGGGTTGGCAACCTGACCGTGTGTGTACGGTTGCGGTTGGCCCGCTGCGGTCCTATAGTAAGTGAGTAGATACTTATCTTGTCGGCGGAAGGAGCGCGGGACGATGACTGATCTAGCCCGAGCCGAAGTTGCTCTGTGCGAGCGATACGCCGTTGCCGATGTCGACTCGCACATCATCGAGCCCGCGGACCTTTGGACGTCCCGTGTGCCGGCAAAGTGGGGCGACCTGGTTCCTCACGTGAAGTTCGACGAGCGCCATGGTGAGGACCGCTGGTACGTGGGTTCCAAGCGGCTCTTCGGCGTCGGCGCATTTGCTCAGGCCGGATGGCGGGAGTACCCCCCCTCGCATCCCCGCAGTCTGGACGAGGCGATTCCCGCAGCCCTCGATGCGAAAGAACGCCTCACCTACATGGATCAGATGGGCGTCTACTACCAGCTGCTCTATCCGAACATCCTCGGGTTCCACAGCCACGTCTTCTTGAACCTGATGGACCACGCTCTCGCCGCGGACTGCGTGCGTGCCTACAACGACTGGTTGAGCGAATTCTGCTCGGCCGACTCTCGTCGACTGATTCCAATGATGATGCTCCCCTTCTGGGACATAGAGGCATCACTCGTCGAGATGAAGCGGGCCCACGAGATGGGCCACAAGGGGATTCTATTCGCAGCCCGGTACGACAAGGTCGGTCTCCCCCGGCTCATCGACGATCACTGGGAACCACTGCTTTCGCAGGCCCAGGAGATGGGGCTGAGCTTGAACTTCCATGTCGGGTTCCTCGCCTCGGATGAAGACCTCAAGGGCGCGGTCGACCAGTCGAAGAAGCTCGATTTCACCCGCGAGAGCTCGCTCACGCTTCTGGGCAATGCCGCTGGCATCGCCGAGGTCGTGCTGAGCGGAGTGTGCCAGCGGTACCCTGACCTGAACTTCGTCTCGGTGGAGAACGGAGCGGGCTGGCTGCCGTTCTTGGCGGAGAGCATGGACTGGCAGTGGCTCAACGTCGGGGCCCACAAGGACTACCCGGACCGACTGCTTCCGAGCGAATACCTGTGGCGCCAGTTCTACGGCATGTACTGGTTCGAGCGGGCCGCGATGCGCTCGGTGATCGACCAGTTGAGCGACAACCTCATGTTCGAGACCGACTTCCCCCACGCCACCAGCCTCTCTCCGGGACCCGCGTCGGAATCGCTGAGCCCGCGCGAGGTGATGGAGATCTCGCTCGGAGGGCTGAAGGACGAAATCGTCGGCAAGGTGCTCCAGCACACCGCAACCAAGCTGTACCACCTGGATCCGCCGTCTCGGAATTGACGCGGCCGGGCTCCGTATCCCAATGAGCCGGGATGTTACGTTGCCGCTGGCCGGCTGAGGGGGACGTCTTGGACGATCGCTTGCTGCAACGAGACCGCTTCTACATCGGAGGCGAGTGGGTCGAGCCGGCGAAGCCGGAATTCTTCGGCGTCATATCACCGTCGAGCGAAGAGGTGGTGGGCCGGGTCCCGAACGCGACGCCGGCGGACATCGACCGCGCCGTTGCCGCCGCTCGCGTCGCGTTCGATACCGGACCGTGGCCCAGGCTGAGCCCCGACGAGCGTTCGGAGGTGCTGGCCCGCGTTGCCGATCATCTCCGGCAACGGACGAACGACATTGCGTCGGTCACGACGGAGGAGATGGGCTGTGCAATCAGCCAGGCTCCGGCTGCCCAGACGGGCCTGGTCGCGCCCGTCTTTGACTTCTACTCGACGCTGATCCGGACGTTCGAGTTCGAGCGTCACGTCACCACGGACGAGCGGGCCAGCCTGGTCACCTTGGAACCCGTTGGTGTCGTCGCGGCGGTCATCCCCTGGAACGCCCCGGTGACGTTGGCCTCGTGGAAGGCGGCGCCGTCGCTGGCGGCGGGATGCACCGTCGTGATCAAGCCACCGCCCGAAGCGCCGCTCAGCAATTTCATCCTGGCCGAGGCCCTGGAGGCGGCGGGCCTCCCGCCGGGCGTCGTCAACATCGTGCCCGCGGGCCGTGAGGTCGGCGAGCACCTCGTAACCCACCCGGGCACCGACAAGGTCGCCTTCACGGGTTCGACCGCGGCGGGGAAGCGGATCATGAGCCTGTGCGGGGACCAGGTGAAGCGGGTCTCGCTCGAACTGGGAGGGAAGTCGGCGGCCGTCCTCCTCGATGACGTCGACGTGAGCGCCGTCATCCCGAGACTGGTCGGCGGGGCAATGCACCTGTCGGGGCAGGTCTGCGGGGCCCACACCCGGGTGCTGATCCCCCGAGCGCTCTACGCAGAGGCGGTCGACATCGCGGCGAGCGCGGCCGGTGCGATCACCGTGGGCGACCCCCACGATCCGTCGACGATCGTCGGTCCACTCGTAGCCGAGCGCCAACGGACGCGGGTCGAGGGTTACATCCAGGGCGCGATCGCGGACGGCGCCCGGGTGGCGGCCGGCGGGACCCGGCCGCCGCACCTGCCCAAGGGATGGTACGTCTCGCCGACGGTCCTGGCCGACGTCGACAACGGCATGCGGGTGGCCCGCGAGGAGATCTTCGGACCGGTGCTCTGCTTCATCCCCCACGATGGTGATGAGGACGCGGTCCGCATCGCGAATGATTCGGCATACGGGCTCTCCGGGGGGGTCTGGACCGAGGATCCGCAACGGGGACTCGACGTCGCCCGGAAGCTGAGAACGGGGAGCGTGGCCATCAACGGCCACTATCCGCCGTTCCCTCTGGTGCCCTTCGGCGGCTTCAAGGAGTCCGGCATCGGGCGCGAACTAGGCCCCGAAGGTTTGTTCAACTTCCTCGAGCCCCGCAGCATCGGGCTTCCGCCGACTCTCCTCGCCTCCTGAGCGACGCGTGGGGGCTCCGCTCTCGGGCGTCCGGGCTGTCGAAGTGGCCTCGCACGTTTTCGTGCCGATGGCGGGCTCGGTCCTGACCGAGTGGGGTGCCCAGGTCATAAAGATCGAGCATCCGGTCCTTGGTGACCCCTACCGCGGGCTCTCGACCGTCGGCCTCCACACCGTGTACCGCGGGGTGGACACGTTCTTCCAGTCGGCCAATCGGGGGAAACGATCGGTGGCCATAGACCTCGGCACCGACCCGGGTCGAGACCTCCTTTCGCGGTTGCTGGAGAACGCAGACGTCTTCCTCACCAGCTTTCGCCCGCCGGCCCGCCGGCACCTACGGATCGACGTCGAAGACGTCCGCCGGGACAATCCGTCGATCATCTACGTGCTCGGGACGGCCTTCGGCGCACGGGGACCCGATGCGGACCGCGGGGGCTATGACGTCGGCGCCTACTGGGCGAGGAGCGGCATGCAGCACCTGCTGACGCCGGTCGGCGCCGCTTGGCCGGAGACGGCCCGACCGGCGTTCGGGGACGTCGTCGGCGGCCTCACCATCGCAGGCGCCATCAGCGCCGCGCTCTACCGGCGCGCCGTGACCGGAGAACCGACCGTGATCCACTCCTCGCTGCTCGCGGCGGGGATGTGGCAGGTGCAGCCCGACATCGTCAACGCGGGGCTGGACGACGAGGAGCCGCCGCGCCGAGCACCGGACCGCTACACCGTCTGGAACCCGCTCATGCTCCCCTATCGCACGGCGGATGGCCGATTTGTCGCCCTCTCGATGTTGGCTCCGGACCGCTCCTGGCCCGAGCTGTGCGCGGCAATCGGGCATCCGGAGATGGCCACGGACCCCCGGTACAGCGACCTGGCGGCGAGGCGGCGCAATGCCGGCTCGTGTGTCAAGGATCTCGAAGCCGTCTTCGCCCAACGGACCCTGGCCGAGTGGCGAGAAGTGCTGGTCGGCATTGCGGGGGAATGGGCGCCGGTGCAGACGCCCCGAGAGCTGTACAGCGACCCGCAGGTGGTGGCCAACGGGTACATCGCCGCCGTGGACGTCGGGGGCGGCGCGTCCCTGCCGCTGGTCACGTCTCCGGTGCAGTTCGACGGGCAGACCGGACGCCCGACTCGGGGGCCCGAGCACGGCGAGCACACAGAAGAGGTGCTGCTCGAACTGGGTTTCTCGTGGACCGAGATCAGCGGATTGAAGGACAGCGGCGCGATCCTCTAGCGGGGCGCGTGGAGCACACCGGGAAGGATTGAAAGGGGGCGAGAGATGGATGCGTCGACGGGCATACCCCCGGCGGTCACCGATGAGACCGAGCAGTTCTGGGCCAACGCCGCGCAAGGGCGCCTCGTGGTCGAGCGCTGCCAGACGTGCGGGGCCGAATCGTTCCCCCCGCGGGGCATATGCCGCCGGTGCCGCGGCCGGTCGATGGCTCCCGTCGAGGTCACCGGTCGTGGCCGTGTGTACAGCTACACCGTGAACCATCAGCGCTGGCTCCCCGACCTGGAGGTGCCGTACACGATCGTCCTGGTCGAGTTCCCAGATCATCCGGGCGTGCGGGTGATCGGGCGCCTCCGAGACGGTGATCCGCCGCGGGTCGCCATCGGGATGGAGGTCGAGGTGGGGTTCGAACCCGGACCGGGCGGCTTCGCCATCCCCAGCTTCGTGACCGTTGAGGAAGCCGGCTGATGGGATCCGAACGCTTCGAGCAGCGGGTGGTGATCTCGGGGGTCGGCCAGTCGGCCATCGGTCGGGAGGTCCCCCGCTCCGGCTTCCAATTGACGCTGGATGCGGTTTTGGCGGCGATTGAAGATGCCGGCCTCGCGGTCGACGACATCGATGGCCTGGCGATGTTCCCCGGTGGTGGAGTGACCCATCTTCCCGGCTACGCCAACGGAAACCTCTACGAGATCCATGACGCCCTCGGTATCACCACCACCTGGCGGCAGGGCCAGGTCGAAGGCATGAGCCTGCCGTTCTACGCCCCGGCGCAGGCCGTGGCGACCGGGCAAGCCCGCCACGCCGTGATCTGGCGCACCGTGAAAGAGGGCAGCGCGGCCCGGCGGGCCGGCGGCCGGCCGGCCTATGGATCGACCCACCCCGAAGCGGACGGGCCCCTGGCCTGGCTGCTGCCCATCGGCGCGTTGTCCCCGGTCTGCCAGGTGGCGCCCTATGCCACCCGCTACATGTACGAGTACGGAGTGACTCGGGAGCAGCTGGCCTGGATCCCGGTCACCCAACGGCGGCATGCGGCGCTCAACCCGGACGCCGTGTACCGCGATCCGCTGACGGTCGAGGACTACCTCGGCTCCCGCATGATCTCCTCGCCGATCTGCCTCTACGACTGCGACGTCCCGGCCGACGGTTCAACTGCCATCGTGGTCTCGGCCGTCGAGACCGCCCCCGACCTCCGGGCGCCGGTCCGCATCGAGGCCATGGCCGGCGTGATCGATGGCCGTCCGACCTGGGAGCAGTGGGAGGACATGGGCCGGGTCGGCTACGCGACGGCGGCCGCCCTGTGGAGCCGGACCGACCTCACCCCCCAGGACGTCGACGTGGCCCAGCTCTACGACGGGTTCACCATCGAGGCCGTGTGGTGGCTGGAGGCCATGGGCTTCTGCGGCACCGGCGAGGCGGGTGCTTTCGTCGACGGGGGGGAGCGCATCGCGCTCCACGGCCAGCTGCCGCTGAACACCTGGGGAGGCCAGCTGTCGGGTGGTCGGCTCCACGCCGGGTTCGGTCACACTGCCGAAGCGGTGAGACAGCTTCGGGGCGAGGCCGGAGAGCGACAAGTGGAGGGTGCCGAGGTGGCCGCGGTCACCAACGTCGGTGGAATCGAGGCCGGCGCGGCGCTCTTGACGCGCTGGTGACGGTCAGAGATAACCGAGAGAAGGGGCACCACGTGGTTGAGCGGGCTGGACGAGTTGAAGGCAAGGTCGCGATCGTCACCGGGGCGGGTTCCACGCCCGGGCCGGGCGTCGGCACGGGAAAGGCCAGTGCCGTCGTCCTGGCGAGGGAAGGAGCCAGCCTCCTCCTCGTCGACCTCCATGCAGAGCGCGCCCAGGAGACCCGGGAGATGATCTCGGCCGAGGGGGGCAAGGCTGAGGTCTTCGCCGCGGACGTCACCAAGTCAGCCGACTGCGAGGCCATGGTCAAGGCGGCGGTCGAGGCGTTCGGGACGCTCGACATCCTGGTCAACAACATCGGGCTCGCGTCACTGGGAACGGTCGTCGACACCACCGAGGAGGCGTGGGACCGGGCCTTGGACATCAACCTCCGGACGGCCTTCCTCGCCTCCAAGCACTCGGTGCCGATCATGGCCGAGAAAGGGGCCGGGGCCATTGTCAATATCTCGTCGATCTCGGCATTGCGCGGGGACGGGACACTGGCCTACTCGGCGGCGAAGGGTGCCCTCATCTCCATGACCATCGACATGGCGTACTCGCACGGTCGCCAGGGCATTCGGGTCAATGCGATCGCCCCCGGGCACATCACCACCCCGATGGTGCTGTCCGTTTCCGCCTCCGGACCCCGGGCCGAGTACATGAACACGCTCCGTTCGGAGGCGGGCCTGCTCGGAACCCCGGGCACGGGTTGGGACGTCGGGTGGGCAACCACGTTCTTGGCCAGCGACGAGGCCCGGTGGATCACGGGGGCGGTCCTGCCGGTCGAATCCGGTGTCCTCAGTGTGACGCCACTCATGATGGCGCAGTACCTCCGCGCGATCCCCGAGCCCTGAGGTTCGTCGCGGGCACGCGGGGATCGCGCCCGCTGCGGCAATCGCTCGTGGTGCTTCATCGACCCGGGCCCGGTCCTAGTCGAGCGACCCTCGCGCGGTCCCGCTGGCCACCAGGGCCGCCTGTTGGGCGGCGCCGAAACCGATCGAGGCGAGCACCTCTTCTGTGTGCTCCCCCAGGCCGGGGATCGAGTGACGGGCCCCGGGCCGAGGCGTGGGTCCGAATCGAAGGGAGAAGCCCGCCTGTTCCACCAGGCCCCTGTCCCCCCAAGGGAAGCCCACGAACCGCCCAAGTTGCCGGTTGACCGGATCGTCGAGAATGCCGGCGATGAACCCGACTCGGTCCTTTTCGGCCGCGGGCTCGACCGGCACGCCGGCCTGGCGCAGCACCCACACCCACACGGACGCCGGCTTGGCCAGGAAGGCCTCCGCCAACAGCTCCTCGGCGGGCTGCGGCTCTGCAGCTAGCTCGAGACGCAACGGGGGCGGCGACAGCGGCAGGCCCTCGATCGAAACAACCTCCCGCAGGCGCGTCCATGCGCCCTCATCGGGAATGGCCAGTGCGAACCACGCGTCGTCGCCGGCTCGGTAGAGACGGTAGGCGGCTCCGTAGCCGCACTGGTCGTGATCGAGCACCGGGCCCACGACCGGTTCGTCGTGCGCGAGAAAGGCCCCGGACTTGAGGAGGAGCGCGGCACCGAGGAGGGATGTCGAGACCGACTGCCCCTCGCCGCTTCGCCGCCGCGCCAGGAGCGCCGCAATGATCGACGCCGCCGAGAGCCACCCACTGGTGACGTCGATCGCCCCCCAAACGAGGAAGGTCGGGGGCTGCCCGGCACCGCCCTGGGCGGCTTCCACCCCGGAGAGCGCCTGCATCAGGTGGTCGTTGGCCGGCAGGGGTGCCCGGGGACCGAATGTGCCGAATCCGCTCGCGAAGCTGTAGATCACGTCCGGATTGACCGAGCGGACGGTCTCCTCGTCATACCCGAGACGTTCCGCCAGCCCCAGCCGGGCGTTGTGGTGGACGACATCGCTCCAGGAGAAGAGCCGCTCGAGGACCCCGGCCGCGTCGGATGCCTTGAGGTCGAGCGCGACCGCCCGTTTCCCCCGCTGCCCCGCCGCGAACAGGGGTTCCATGTTTCGGTGCACGTCGCCGGTCAGGGGTTCGACCTTGACGATGTCGGCGCCGAGTTCCGCGAGAACGAAGGTTGCGACTGGCCCGGCCAGGTAGGCCGACAGGTCGAGCACCCGTACGTCCGTCAAGAGCCTCGGCGCACGCGGTGCCAAGGGTCGCTCGCGCCCATCTCGCGGACCTCCCGTCGACGTCACCCGCGATACCGGACCGAGGACCCTGAGGCGCCCCCGGTCCGGGTCATCGCACTCGAGGCTCAAACCGACCTCTTGGACATGCCCGTCCCGGAGAGCGTCGGCCGGGCGCCACACCGGTTCGCTACGGAAGTCGTGCCCGGCCAGATCCGCCAACCACCACGACCGATCGCGGGTGGCGAACTTCTTGGCCCACCGGCGGCTCCGCTCGTCCAAGGCCCCGCCGACGAGGTCTGCCATGTACCCCGCCTCGCTCGGCGGATCACCCATGTGGTCCAAGAAGGCCTCGTAGGCACCCTTGGCCCCGAACCACAGCTGGATGTACTCGCCATCGGCGCACCGGTACGAGAGGCTCTCCGAAGGCCCCTGCTGCTCCCAGTTGAGAACGGTGGCCGCACTCGGGTTCTCCGCGCGCCCGATGATCATGGGCAGGATCGCCAGCAGCCCGTCGTAGAGAGACGTCTCGACCCACCCACCCACGCCGGTGGCCTCCCGCTCGTACAGGCAGGCCAGTGCTCCGACCGTCGCCGCCAGGGCGGCGCCGGCGCTCGCCACGGCCAGGTCACCGAAGATGGGCCCGGGGCGGTGCCCCCGGATCTGGCTGAGCAGTCCCGCTCGCGCGTGGACGAGCAGCTCCAGGTCCGGCACCGGGCCCAGCGCGTTGTAGCTGGGCCGAATACGCACTGTGACGAGACCAGGATTGCTACGAGCCAGTTCCGCGTAGACGAGGCCGTTCCGTTCGAGGATGGCCTCCGGCCCGGCCAGGAACATCACGTCGGCATCGCGGGCGAGCGCCGCCACGGTGGCGGCGGGATCGACGCCATCGCCGACTTCCACGATCTCCTTGCCCCGGTCCCACACCCGCGCGAATTCGACGCCTTCATCCAGCGTGGACCGGCGGGAAGACTCCACCCGTACCACGTCGGCGCCGAAGTCCCGGAACAGCGCGCCTGGCACGCTCGCCGCCATCCCGGCACCCACTGCGCTCACGCCAAGCGAGACCTCGACAACCCGGACCCCCGTCAAAGGAGCGCTGGTGGCGCTGATCAACTGCGGAGGAGTCGGCCGGGAGCCACACCTTCGAGCTCCTCGCCGTTCTGACGAGTCGCCACGCCGTTGACCCACACGTGTTCGATGCCGGTACTGCGCACCACGAGCCGCTCGGCCTTCGCCGGCTGGTCGTGCACCCGCTCGACTGGGGTGGTGCCCACCGTCGTCGGGTCGAAGGCCACCAGATCGGCGTAGAAGCCCTCCGTGACCAATCCTCGCTCGGCCAGACGGAAGGCCCGGTGCGGGTGGCCGGTCAGCCTCCAGACGGCCTGTTCGAGGGAAAGGGCCCGCCGCTCCCTCACCCAGTGCCCGAGGAGGTGTGTCGAGAAGCAGGCATCGCAGAGCTGGCTCGCGTGAGCGCCGGCGTCGGACAAACCGAGGATCGTCCGCGTGTCGGCCAGCAGCTGACCCACTTCGTCGTCCCCGTCGTTCTCCAGCACCACCCGAAAGCGGGTCCGCATGTCGTCGGTGAGGGCCAGATCGAGCATGACGTCGAACGGCGTTGTCCCCCGATCACTCGCCACCTTGTCGAGGGGAACGCCAACCACGTCTGGGTGGGCGTCCGTCTCTTCGACGTCGATCTTGGACCAGCGATGGCTCCAGGCGGCCAAGGTCGCGGCACGGGCCCGCTCCCGCCATGCCGGATCCCGGTACAGGGCCGCTCGCTCCTCCCGAGGGACGGCCAGCACCTCCTTCCACTCGTCGATCTCCGCCAGGGGAACGGGATCCGTCATGGTGATCTGCATCACGATCGGTCGGCAGGCGATCTGCGGATACACCTCCCCCGGGAGACCGGCGCCACGCTCCACGGTCCGCATGGCCGCCCCCGGCCGGTCCGCCCGCGTGACCAGGGCCGTCCAGGTCACGGGGATCCCGTATCGCACCGCCAGATCCGAAAACTCGTTCACGAACAATCCGGGACCGATCGAGACTTGCAGGATGCCCTTGCCCAGTTCCCCAAGGACTGACGCCATCGAGAACACCTCGTCGACGTCCGCGAACCGGCTCGGGACCGGACGACCGTACGCACCTTGGTGGGCGGGTTGCCTCGACGTGGAGAAACCGATCGCACCGGCCTCTATCGCCTCGCGGAGCAGAGCACGCATCGTTTCAATCTCGTCGGCGGTTGCCGGCCGCTCTGCTCCGCCCAGGACGTACAGACGAAGCGGCGAATGTCCGATGAACGCGCCGACATTGAGACGTTTGGCCCTTCCTTCGATTGTCGCCAGGTACTCGGGGAAGGTCTGGAAGGACCAGTCGATTCCCGCATTCAGCGCATCCATCGACATGCCTTCGACGTTCTCCAGCAGGCGCACGATGATGTCCCGATGCTCCTCGCGCGTGGGGGCGACGCCGAAGCCGCAATTGCCCATGACCACGCTCGTCACGCCGTGCCAAGACGAGGGAGTGAGGTCCGCGTCCCAAAGGATCTGCGCGTCGTAGTGCGTGTGAATGTCGATGAAGCCCGGAGCGAGAGTCAGTCCTGCGAGCTCGACGATCTTGGTGTCGGAGATCGCTTCCAGCTCTCCCGGCGGCGCCACGGCGGCGATCCGGTCGCCGACGACGGCGACATCAGCGGGCCGCGCCGGACCGCCCGATCCGTCGATGAGCACAGCGTCGCGGAGAAGCAGATCCATCGGTCCTCCGATCGGTCGCCGGGCTGGTCTAAAAGCAAGATAGCAAACACTCGCTCACTTACGAAGGGGACGCCTGCGCCCAAGCCCGGGTTGTCGGGCCTCTACTCGATGAGCTCGTACACGGTCACGACGGGCGAAGGAGACCGCTGGAGCGCGTCGGTCCTATATCCATATCCATTCGGCCGTCGGCGGACCGGGTGGACGGCTCCGCCAGCGGCTGGCCGAGGTCGTCGGCCTCGAGCTCGTAGACCGCGAGATAACTGGCCTTCCTCGACCGGTCCTGGTCCGTCTCCCGGATCTTGTCACGCCGCCACAAAACCGGGAACCGAGCAGATCTGCCGAGGGTGCGTCCCGCGGTACCACTCGTTGTACTCGGCTTCGCGTTCGGCGTCGGGGGGACTTGACTCGACAACCATGATGCCCTTGGCCACGAACCACCCTCCCCGAGGTGAGTGAGCGTTCCTTGGCACAGTAATGTCGGTCCATGTCGACCGCGACGGTGGAAGGGCTGTCCATCAGCTACGAACTCCACGGCGAGGGACGGCCGTGGGCGCTCACTCCAGGGGGCCGTTTCAGCAAAGACTCCCCAGGTGTTCGCGAGCTGGCCGGTGCGTTGGCCGAGCGCGGCAACCGGGTGCTCATCTGGGACCGACCGAACACCGGCGAATCCGACGTCTGCTTTGCCGGGAGCTCCGAGTCGGCGATGCAGGCAGATGTGCTGGCCGGGCTTCTCGCCCAGCTCGACATGACGCCCGCCGTCATCGCCGGGGGCTCGGGAGGCGCCCGCGTCTCCCTGCTCACCGCCGCGCGACACCGTGAGATCGCCGCTGGTCTGGCGATGTGGTGGATCAGCGGCGGTGTTTACGGGTTGATGAGCCTAGGGACTCACTACTGCTCGGGGTCGATCTCCGCAGCGTGGAGGGGAGGTATGGAGGCAGTGGTCGCGCTCCCCGAATGGGCCGAGGTGCTGGAGCGGAACCCGGGGAACGAGCAACGATTCTTGGCTCAGGACCCGAAGGAGTTCGTCGCGGCTTTGGAGCGCTGGATGGCCGTGTACTGCCCTCGCGACGACGAACTCATTCCGGGCGTTCTCGACGCCGACCTCCGCCAGCTCGACCTCCCAACACTGGTCTTCCGCAGCGGGACCACCGACCTCAGTCACCGGAGAGAGACGTCCGAACAGCTCGCCGAGTTGCTGCCGAATTCTCAGCTCTTCGAGCCGCCGTGGCCCGACAACGAGTGGAACGAACGCTCCGCGGCCCGGCCTGGAGGACGAGGCGAGGGCCTCTTCAGCGGCTGGCCGGTGCTGGCTCCGGTGCTCGCCACCTGGGCCGAGAACACCCTGGACTGACCCGCCGACACGGGACCCAGCGAGCCCCGCGAAAGGCCCGTCCCTCCCTAGTGGAAGACGTCGTCCAGTGAGCGAAGACCTCCCGTCAAGACCGGTCCCAGGCTGCACGCTCGCCGCACACTGCGGCCTCCCCGACTGGACCGGCTGGGGTACCGCGCCAACCGACATTTTTCACATCCGTGCCAACGACTAGCTTTGCCGCATCGGCTCCCCATCCGGCGGAGTTCGGTGACGAAATTGTCAGGAGGAACCCGTGGGCGACCACCGGATGCTGATCGGCGGCAAGCTTGTCGAAGCCGAAGGCGGCGGCTTATTCGACAACATCAACCCGGCCACCGAAGAGGTCCTCGGCCAGGTCTCTGATGGTTCTCGTGCCGACATGGCCAGCGCGGTGGCCGCAGCTCGTGCGGCCTTCGACGGCACCAATTGGGCGACCGATCCCGCGGCGCGCAAGGCCGCGTTGCTCCAGCTTCAAGGGGCGATCGAAAGCGAGAAGGAGGAGCTCCGGGCCGAACTCGTCGCCGAGGTCGGGACTCCAGTGCTGGCGACGTACGGTCCGCAGCTCGACGCTCCGATGCGCGAGGCGCTCCTCTGGCCGGCGCAGATGATCGACAGCTTCCAGTGGACCCGCGACCTTGGACCGAAGGACGCGTTCGGCATGGGCCCGTCCGACCGCCAGGTGTGGAAGGAGCCCATCGGTGTCGTCGGGGTGATCGTCCCCTGGAACTTCCCGATCGAGATCACCCTGAACAAGCTCGGCCCGATTCTGGCCATGGGCAACACGTGTGTGCTGAAACCGGCCCCCGCCACCTCGTGGAATGCCACCCGACTCGGCAGGCTCATCGCCGAACACACGGACATCCCGCCCGGAGTCGTGAACATCGTCACCTCTTCGGACCACCTGGTTGGAGAGGTGCTCCCCCTGTCGCCGCTGGTCGACATGGTGGCCTTCACGGGATCAACCGCGACCGGACGACGGATCATGGAGGCCGCCTCGGCAACGGTGAAGCCGGTGTTCCTTGAGTTGGGGGGCAAGTCGGTAAACCTGCTCTTGGACGACGCCGACCTGGAAGCGGCCATTCCGTCCGCCGCAGGGATCTGCATGCATGCAGGCCAGGGGTGTGCCATGTCCACCAGGCTGCTCGTCCCCAGGTCGCGTTACGACGAGGCGGTCGAACTGACCAAGGTGGCCTTCGAGTCTGTGAGCTACGGGGACCCGACCGACCCCTCGGTCCTCCAAGGGCCGCAGATCTCAAAGCGTCAACAAGAGCGCGTGCTCGGGTACATCCAGAAGGGTCGGGACCAGGGCGCCCGGGTGGTCACGGGCGGCGGCGTGCCCGCCCAGTTCCCCCGTGGCTACTTCGTCGAACCCACCGTCATCGCTGACGTGGACAATTCGATGACCATCGCGCAGGAAGAGATCTTCGGACCGGTCTTGGTCATCATTCCCCATGATGGCGATGACGACGCGGTGCAGATTGCCAACGACTCCATCTACGGGCTCTCCGGAATGATCACGACGGCAGATCTCGAGCGGGGCAAGGCGGTGGCACGGCGCATCAGAACTGGCACGATGACCATCAACGGCGGACTCTGGTACGGCGCCGACGCTCCCTTCGGTGGCTACAAGCAGTCGGGCATCGGCCGGCAGTGTGGCATCGAGGGACTCGAGATCTTCACCGAGACCAAGACGGTCGCCTGGCGATCGGCGTAACCGAAAGCGGTTCACCGAACCCAACCGAAACCAGCGTTGACCAACCGAAGGTCAGTCGCGGACCAAGGAAATCTCGTGTCCCTCGTCCAGCCGGCGGAGTGACTGGCCGGACACCACATCGACGACCGTGATACCGGGATTGCGACTCGCGATCCCTCCTCGGATGAGGTCTGCCTGTCGGTCGTATGCTCGCCGCGCCGATTGCGGATGACCCGCTCGGACGTTGCGCACGACGTCGTGCCAGGCGGCCGTGATGAACTTCTCGGCGTCGACCGCTTCGTCGACGTCAGCAACGCTTCTCGTTGCCGCGTCGAGCTCGACTGCCACGATGTGTCGAAGGGCCACCACGAGCACGTACTCGGTGGCGTTGCCCGCGAGCCGGACCGCTGTTTCTGCCACGTCGAGCAGCTGCGGGTAATAGGCGTCGAACTCGCCCACCAACACGGCGAGGGCCGCCACGCACCGATCAAGCACTTCCACCGCGGTTGCGGACCGTTCCCCGGCCAGGCGCTCGACGGCGGCGCCGATGATGCGGTCCCGGGCGGTCCACGCATCGAGCACGGGCACGTCTCCGAGCTGGAGATAGATGCCCATACCCTGGGCCGCTTCGGAGATCGAGGGGTGCCGGACACGGGGCCCACCGCCGAGACCCCGTCGCACCTCGACGAGGCCCTCCAGCTCGAGGATCCGGAGCGCCTCTCGAACGACTCCCCTGGACGCTCCGAGGCGGTCGACCAGCTCGCTCTCGACCGCCAGGGGGTCACCCGCCTTGAGCTTGCCGCGCACGATGAGCTGCCGGACGTCTGCGGCGATCGCATGGGACGCCTTCATCGGTCGGCCACGCTAGCGGACCGGAAAATCGCCTGCTATTTTCTGCGTCACCATCGGCGAGACTGGAGGAGTGCCCCGGTGACCCAAACTTCCGCCGACATCTACTACGACCCCTACGACCTCGAGATCGATGTCGACCCGTATCCGCTCTGGAAGCGGCTGCGGGACGAGGCTCCGCTCTACTACAACGAGCGCTACGACTTCCATGCCGTGAGTCGCTTCGACGACGTCGAGAAGTGCCTGGTCGATTGGAGGACGTACATCTCAGGCAAGGGCTCGGTCCTTGAGATGATCAAGGCCAACATCGAGATCCCCCCGGGCAGCATCCTCTTCGAGGACCCACCGACCCACGACGTCCACCGAAGCTTGCTCTCTCGGGTGTTCACGCCGAGGCGCATGGCCGCCATCGAACCCAAGGTTCGAGAGTTCTGCGCGCGTTCGCTCGATCCCCTGGTCGGGAGCGGGGGATTCGACTTCATCGCGGACCTCGGCGCCCAGATGCCGATGCGGACAATCGGGATGCTGCTCGGAATCCCCGAGGAGGATCAGGAAAGGATCCGAGACCGGCTGGACCAAGGGCTGCGGCTCACCGAGGGGGTGATGCCGGACCGAGACTATGACCGTGAGTATGGCTCCCAGGACTTCGCCGACTACCTCGACTGGCGGGCCGAACACCCCTCGGATGATCTGATGACCGAGTTGCTCCAAGCCGAATTCGAAGACTTCGACGGCACCGTGCGAACGCTCACTCGGGTGGAGATCCTCAACTACATCGGCCTGCTGGCGGGAGCCGGCAACGAAACGACAACGCGTCTCATCGGTTGGACCGGCAAAGTGCTCGCGGAGCATCCCGATCAGCGCCAAGAGCTCGTGGATGACCCTTCACTCATTCCCAACGCGATCGAGGAGCTCCTCCGTTACGAGGCTCCTTCTCCGGTCCAGTCGCGCTATGTCACCCGTGACGTCGAGCACTACGGCAAGACGGTCAAGGAGGGCAGCATCATGGTTCTCCTCAATGCGGCGGCCAATCGAGACGAGCGGGCCTTCCCGGATCCTGATCGATTCGACATCCACCGAAAGATGGCCCATCACCTGACGTTTGGCTATGGCATTCACTTCTGCCTCGGTAGCCATCTGGCACGGCTTGAGGGTCGCGTCGCTCTCGACGAGGTGCTGAAGCGGTTCCCGCGCTGGGAGGTCGACTGGGACAACGCCGAGCAGGCTCACACCTCGACCGTACGGGGCTGGGAGCGCTTGCCGGTGACTATCGGCTGATCGGTGGGTGACGGCCGGTCGAACCTCGGAGCTCGGCGATCCGCTTCGCATGGCCGCAATCCCCCAAGACCGGACTTCCCCCGTCCCCTGTTAGGGGGCGGCGACGGCTGATCTCCCCTGTTCTGCCGGATCCGGCGAACAGTCTCGGCCTTCAGTGAGAGCGACAGAGAGGTTGACGCGATGCACCAGCCGATGAAGGGCGTCAAGATGGTCGAGGTCGCCCAGTTCACGTTCACGCCCGCCGCGGGCGCCGTTCTGACGGACTGGGGGGCCGACGTCATCAAGGTTGAGCATGCGGTCACGGGGGACGCGCAACGCGGTTTGCGCCTTGGCACCGGAGGGGTCGCTGAGGGATCGTTCCAGCCCTTGATGGAACATCCGAACCGGGGAAAGCGCAGCATTGGCCTCGCCCTCGAGCACCCGGACGCCCATGCCGTGCTCCTGGATCTCTGCCGAGACGCCGATATCTTCCTCACCAATTTCCTCCCGGATGCCCGGAGGCGGCTCCGGCTGGAAGTCGAAGACATCCGGAAGGCGAATCCCAAGATCATCTACGTGCGTGGCAGTGGGCACGGGCAGCGGGGAGCAGACGCAGAGAAGGGGGGGTATGACGGGTCCACATTCTGGTGCCGAATGGGCAGTGCCTGGGCCACCACGCCGCCGGACAGCCCGCGTATCGTGAATCAGCCCGGTGGTGCCTACGGCGACTCGATGGGCGGCATGACGATCGCCGGCGGGATCGCCGCTGCCCTCTTCGCCCGCGAACGCACCGGCGAGCCCTCGGTGGTCGACGTGTCGCTCATGAGCGTCGGCGCCTGGACCTTTGGGCTCTCCCTCAACAACGCCATGCTTTCGGGATCCGAAATGCCACCGCCGCCCTTCAACTCGTCGATGAACATACCGTTCAACCCGACGATGGGCACCTTCAAGACCTCCGACGGTCGCTGGATCAATTTCACCATGCTCCAGCCGGGCCGGTACTTCGCCGATGTCTGCCGCCATCTGGACCTCGAGCAGTTGATCGACGACGATCGATTCAACACGGCGGAGAAGCTCATGGCCAACTCGCAGGAGGCCGGTAAGTTCGTCGCCGACGCGATCGCGGCCAAGCCCTTCTCATACTGGATCGTGCACCTGAAGACGATGGAGGGCCAATGGGCCCCCGTGCAGAGTCCTATCGAGATCGCCGCAGATCCCCAAATGGACGCGAACGGTTACATCCTGCCGGTGACCGACCTGGAGGGCAACCAGCGCCGACTGGTCGCCAGTCCCGTGCAGTTTGACGAACAGCCGCCGACAATCTCGAGAGCGCCGCAGTTCGCGGAGCACACCGACGACATCCTGCGCGAGATGGGTCGAAGCGAAGACGAGATCATCGAGCTCAAGATCGCCGGTGCGGTGACGTAGGGTGCGGGTTGGCCGGGGCCAAGGGGGCACTGAGCAGGTCACATCGCAGCCCACGCATGGCCATGGCGCGTGCAGTGCCAGGGGGTTGCACACCGATGTTCTCGTGGGGTCTCTCGATATCCGTCCGGCGATGTCCGGCATACGACAAGGGGAAACTCAGTGAGCGACATGCAGGCATTTCGATACGACGGGAAGCGCGCACTGGTCGTCGGTGCAGCCACCGGCATGGGGGCCGCCGCGGCCAAGACAGCGGCATCTCTCGGTGCTGAGGTCATTGGGATGGACTTCGCGCCGATCGAGTTCGAAGTTGCACACGCGATCAAGGTGGACCTGCGCGATCTGGCTGGGGTCAACGACGCCCTTCGACAAATCAAGGGTCCGGTCCACGCCGTGTTCTCCGCGGCCGGCGTGGCCGATGGCACCCCTGGGATCATGAAGATCAACTTCATCGCTCACCGCCACATCATCGAGACTCTCGTGGGGGACGGACGCCTCGGGCGTGGAGGCGCGATCTGCGGCATCTCCTCGGTCGCCGGTATCGGATGGCCATCGAACATTCCCTTGCTCACGGAATTTCTATCAACCCCCGATTTCGACAGCGCGGTCGCGTGGGTGGAATCACATGAGGGCCGCGACAACTACCTGTTCAGCAAGCAGGCACTCGGTTGTTACATCGCCCGACAGGCCTATCCGCTTGCGAAAATGGGCATCCGTATCAACGGCATTCTGCCTGGCCCGACGGACACGCCGCTCGCTCGGGCGAACGCCGACCTGTGGTTGACCTTCGCGCAGGACTACAGGGATGCAACGGGGATGCAACAACTGGTGCCAGAGCAGATGGGTACCGTGATGACCTTCTTGAACAGCGACGCGGCAAGTGGTATCAGCGGCGTGACACTGCTCGTCGACGGAGGACACGTGATGGCTTCCACCGCTGGCTCGTTCGAGGCCGGGACCCCGGTCATCCAGTTCCTGTCGGCTATGACATGACTAGTGGAACCACTCAAGGGTCCAAGCTCGGATCGGGGGGGGTCAGGCGTCCGGTGGTCGCTTGCCTGGCTTCACACCAACGGCAAGATGAGTCGCTGATGAGCTGGAGTGACTGGGCGAAATCGCAAGGGAGGTGGCAGCACCGTGGGACAACTTGACGGCAAGATCGCGGTGGTGACCGGCGCATCGAGCGGGTCGGGCCGTGGCATCGCGATGCGATTCCTGAATGAGGGTGCATCGGTGGTGATGCTGGCCCGCGACGAGGTTCGGCTCCGAGAGGTCGCGGCCGCACTCGGAGCTGGAGCGGTGCCGATCGCCACCGACGTCGGCAACCCGGACAGCGTTCGTGGCGCTTTCGAGGAGGTCGAACGCCGATTCGGCAAGCTGGACATCTTGATCAACAACGCCGCGGTGTACCGCCCGTGTGCAGTGGAACGCCTCAGCGACGCAGATATTCTCGGGCAGGTTGCAACGAATTTTCTTGGTCCGGTCTATACGTCCCGGGCTGCCATTCCACTCCTGCGCGCGGCCGGCGGAGGAGACATCATCAACACCTCCAGTGAGTCCACACTCAACCCCTTCCCGATGCTCTCGATCTATGTGGCCACGAAGGCGGCTCTGGAGATGTTCGGCAAGGTGTTGGCCCAAGAGGTTCTCGACGACGACATCCGCGTGACGACCGTCGTGCAGGGGACGGCCCAGGGGGCTGGCAACGGCTCGGCGGACTGGCAATGGGACCCCGAGCACGCACAGGCAGCTCATGCGATGTGGATGGAGCGGGGACTTCTAGCCACGGTACTGGGCCGTCACGGCGGCCAGCTGATCGACGAGGTGGGCGACGTGCACCTCTTCATCGTGACGCGCCCGCGCAGCCAGAAGCTCGACGTCGTCCACTGTCGCAGCTTCTAATACCCGTCCGCCGCCCTCGGGTCCAGCACTCTGGGCCAGTGCTACCGTGCGTAAGAGGACCTGGAGAAAGCGCCTGGGAGGGCCGATGCGGGTTGTCGTGGACTTGAGTCAGTGTGAAAGCAACGCTCTCTGCATGGCCGCGGCTCCTGAGGTCTTTGATCTTGATGACAACGATCAACTCCACCTGCTGATGGAGAACCCTCCCGAGGATCTCCGGGAAAAGGTGGAACTCGCCGTTCGAACCTGTCCAAAGCAGGCGATCACGCTGCTTGAGCACTGACAATCTTGACGGGCGGCTTTCTGCAACTAGGGAACACCGGCAGCCAATTCACGGGCTGTCGATACTCGAGTTGCGAGAAGGACTGGCGGCAGCGCCGGACCGAGTTGCTTGAAGGCCAGCGGGCAAGCGGCTCCTCGCTATGAGCGGCACCACGAACCCCGGCTCCGCCGAGAATCTGTTTGATCGACCGTTGCCGGTGGTCGACGATCGGAACCGCTACTTCTGGACGGCCGGGGCCGATGGTGTCCTGCGTTTTCAGCAGTGCCAATCCTGCAAGGCGCTGCTACACCCACCGCAGCCGGTCTGTCGATACTGCCGCTCAGAGGACATTGGCGTGACTGCGGTCTCGGGTGGCGGCGTCGTCGTCGGCGTGACGACCAACCACCAATTGTGGGACCAGAACTTTCCTCCGCCGTTTGTCATCGCTTCGATCAGCATCGATGAAGACCCTCGCGTCAGGATGATCACGAATCTGGTGGGGCCAGACGGGGCCGCCGCAGAAGTCGGGGCGCGCGTCCAGGTGCGGTTCGAGCATCACGAGGATGTGTGGCTTCCGATGTTCGAAGTCGTCCCGGGTGAGGTAGCAGAACTCCCCTCTGACGAGACACCACCCGACGACCACCGCCGCTGGGTGAGACCGATGGTCCGAGCTGACAAGTTCGAGGACAGAGTTGCCATAACCGGCATCGGCATGTCGCCGATCGGCCGCCGGCTGATGATTCCCCCGCTGAAGCTTGCCGTCATGGCGGCCAAGGCCGCGATCGCCGACGCGGGACTGGACATGTCCGATATCGACGGACTTTCGACCTACCCCGGTGGCAGCCCCGCTGGTGGCTTCTCCGAAGGGGGCATCAGCGCGCTCGAGGATGCGCTCGGCATTCGACCGACCTGGTACAACGGCGGCAGCGAAACGTTCGGACCGGCTGGCTCGGTCATTGCGGCCATGCTGGCCGTTGCCGCCGGTCTGGCCCGCCATGTCCTGTGCTTTCGAACCGTGTGGCAGGCCACCTACGCGGCGCAACAGCGCGCCCAGAACCTCTCGGGCACCAACCCATACGGATTTGGCGGGGCGCGAGGACGCGTGGCCAGCTACTTCGCGCCGTACGGGGTGGCGTCGGCAGCCAACCACATGGCGCTGTTGGCGTCCCATCACTTCCGCCGATACGGCACTACTCGCGAGACGCTGGGCTGGATCGCACTCAACCAGCGGAAGAACGCTGGGCTCAATCCTCAAGCGATCTACCGAGAGCCCCTCACGATGGACGACTATCTCTCTGCCCGCCTGATCTCGACACCACTCGGGCTCTACGACTGCGATGTGCCGGCGGATGCCAGCATCGCGGTCATCGTCTCCGCAGCGGAGACCGCGGCCGATCTGGCGAAGCCGCCCGTGCTCGTCGAGGCGGTTGGGACTCAGCTGACCGAGCGAGTGGCGTGGGATCAGAGCATCTTGACCCACGAACCCCAGGTCCTCGGTCCGTCGGCCCATCTGTGGACCCGAACGTCGCTTCGGCCAGCGGATGTCCAGGTGGCGGAACTCTACGACGGCTACACCTTCACTTGTCTCTCGTGGCTCGAGGGCCTCGGCTTTTGTGGCATCGGTGAGGCCAAGGACTTCCTGGCCGGCGGTCGCAACATTGCCCGGGAGGGAGGTGTCGTGGCGCTCAACACCCACGGGGGGCAGCTCTCGGGAGGCCGTACCCATGGCATGGGTCTGTTCCATGAGGCTGTTACCCAACTACGAGGCGAGGCGGGGGACCGCCAGGTGCACAACGCGGCCGTCGCTGTCGTGAGCAGCGGGGGCCTCACTCCGGCCGGAGTGATCTTGCTCCGAAGGCCCTAGGAGCACCCTTCATCCGTCGCGGGCTTACTTTCGGGAGGACCAGATGGCAACGTACGTCCTGGTGCATGGTGGTGGACACGGCGGATGGTGCTACGGGCGCGTTGCACCGATCCTTCGGGCCGCTGGACACGAGGTGCACGCGCCCACGATGACGGGGCTGGGCGAGCGATCCCACCTCCTCAGCCCCGAGGTCGATCTCGACATGCACATCAGTGACATCGTTTCGGTGCTGCACTATGAGGACCTGCGCGACGTCATACTGGTCGGCCACAGCTACGGCGGCATGGTCATCACGGGAGTAGCTGACCGCGCTACAGATCGAGTCGGCCGCCTCGTGTTCCTCGACGCAGCCAACCCGGTGAACGGTCAGTCACTCGTCGATGTCGCTGGTCCGATCATAGAGGCGACCCGGCCGCTCGGCCGCGTGGTGGACGGAGTCGAACTCGTGCTGCTTCCCTCACCCGAAGCCGGCACTTTCTACGGGGTCACCGACCCCGAAGATCTGGCATGGATGGCGGCGCGCCTCACGGGCCATCCGTGGAAGTGCTTCGAGCAGCGGCTCGAGCTGAGGAATGAGGCGGCCCTCTGGGCCATCCCGCAGTACCACATCGTCTGCACCTCGACTCTCGCCACCCGGGACCCCGAGCTGATGGCCAGAGCACGAGGCGAAGGAAGGCTCTGGACCATCGACACCGGCCACGATCTGATGATCACGGAACCGCAAAAGGTGGCCGAAGCGCTGTTGGCTGTCGCTGCTCACTGATACTCGTCACCCCGTCGGGCCGTCATTTTCGGATGCTCGCGGCAACGACATCCATCTGGCCTCTCCTCCTCGGAAGGAGGATGATGGCCGCAGGACGCTCAGTCGTCGGGGAGGACCAGCACCTTGCCGATGGCCCGCCGCTCGCCGAGCTCGGCCAATGCGGCCGCGGCTTCCGAGAGCCGGTAGCGGTGACTGATGTGGGGCGCCACGCGTCCGGAGGCCAAGAGCTCAGCCAGCTCCGTGTTGTCGCGGAGGATGTCCTCGGGTTGATTTCGGGCCAGGCCTTCCATCGTGAAGCCGGTCACGTTCACCCCTTTGAGGAGAAGCAGATTGAGCGGGATCCTCGGGATCTCTCCTGAGGCAAACCCCACTGATACGAACCGTCCTCCCCAGCGCGTGGCGCGAATCGCCGCCTCCGCGGCGGGGCCACCGGCGGGATCGACCACGACGTCCGTCCCCCCACCCGTGGCTAGCTTCAGTTGATCCTTGAGGTCGAAGGCGGTCGAGTCCACCTCTGCCGCTGACCCCTTCTCGTGGCAAGCGGCCCGTTTCTCCTCGGTGGAGGCGGCCGCGACCACACGACCACCGAGCACCGCCGCCAGCTCGACCGTCGCCAGTCCCACTCCCCCGGCCGCTCCGAGGACGACCACCTGCTCGCCTTCCTGGAGGCGAGCCACGGTCCGCAATGCGTGGTACCCGGTGCGGTAGGCGACGCCGGCGGCGGCGGCCGTCTCGAGCGACAGGCCATCGGGGACCCGCTGAATCGAGCTGTGCGGCACCACCACCTGCTCGGCGAAGCACCCGACCATGGCCGAACCCATCACGCGGTCCCCGATCGACAGATCCTCCACCCCCCGACCAACGGATCGAACCCTTCCCGCGAATTCACTGCCGGGAGTGAAGGGCACATCCACGTGCACCTGGTAGCGGTCGGCGACCAGGAGCACATCAGGGAAATTCACCGCGGCAGCAGCTACGTCAACGACCACCTGACCGGGACCCGCGACGGGGTCAGGCACCTCCTCGACCGTGACCTCGTCCGGTGACCCATAGCTGGTACAGCGAGCCGCTCGCACGGATCAGCTGTTGCCGACGACATGCTCGAAGTGTTCCGCCAGCTTGTGCCGAGCCTCCTCGCGTTTGGCCGGCAGGTGCGCGGTCGGCCACAGGCCGGGCGCAGGCTTGTAGTCCTTGAGGACCTCGCGGGCAACCGTGATCTTGTGCACCTCGGTCGGACCGTCGACCACGCTCATAACGGGTGCCGACATCCACATGGCCGCCAGCGGCATCTCGTTGGAGACGCCCAGGGCGCCATGGGCGTGCATCGACCGCCACACCGCGTCGTGAACCACCTTTGGCATGAGCGCCTTGATGGCAGAGATGTTCTTTCGCGACCGCCGGTAGTCCTTGAACTGGTCGATCTCCCACGCCGTGTAGAGGACGAACAGCCGGAACTGCTGGAGCTCGGCATACGAATCGGCGATGTCGCCCTGCATGAACTGCTTTTGGGCAAGGACGCTGCCCTGTGTCTCTCGGCTGAGGACGCGCTCGCACAAGAGATCGAGCGAGCGCTGGCAGGTGGCGACAGAGCGCATGGCGTGGTGGATCCGCCCACCCCCGAGCCTGGTCTGGGCGATACCAAACGCTTTCCCCTCTCCACCAAGGAGGTTCTCGTCGGGCACTCGAACGTTGTCATAGTGGATGAGGGCATGCATGCCCTCATCGGGTCCCTCCCACGCCAAACCCGAGTGGCGCACCATGTCAACTCCAGGAGTGTCCGTGGGGACGAGGAACATTGACGCACCTTCGTACACGCTCACGTCTGGGTTGGTGATCGCCATCACGATGAGGAAGGCGGAGGTGCGAGCGTTGGATGAAAAGTATTTCCAGCCGTTAATGATCCACTCGTCGCCGTCACGTTCCGCTCGCGTCGTGAACTGCTTCGGGTCCGAACCGGCCTGGGGTTCGGTCATCGAATAGCACGAGAACACCTCTCCCTCGAGCAGCGGCTTCATGTACCGCTCCTTCTGCCCGTCGGTTCCGTAGTGCGCAATGATCTCGGCGTTGCCGGTATCAGGGGCCTGGCAGCCGAAGATGATCGGCGCCCAGGGGGAGCCCCCGAGGATCTCGTTGAGGAGCGCGAGCTTCAGCTGGCCGTGACCCAGGCCGCCAAGTTCAGGGCCTAGGTGCGTTGCCCAAAGCCCGGCGTCGCGCACCTCCTGCTTCAGCGGGTCGACGATAGGCCGTAACTCGTCGTCGAGCGGGTGGAACTGACGGCCCGGATACAACAAGTCAAGGGGCTCCACTCGTTCGCGCACGAACTCACGGGCCCAGTCGAGCTTCACTTGGAAGTCCGGCTCGGTCGAGAAATCCCAGGCCATGTCTCCATCCTTTGCTCAGCGCTCACGGGACCAAGGTGGGGCACCCGTGGGCTCTCGGACGAACAACGAGTCGGAGGTGGTCCACTCACGGACGTCGATGACCCGTCCCATGGCCCCCGACCCCGAACCCCCGCGAGCGACAGGGCAGGGGTTCCTCAAACACGCTAACGCTGCCGGACAACCCGGTCGACTCGACTCGGACCGGTGTGACGAGGACATCGTGTGGACGCCGATGGCTGCCCAAGGGGTCCTACAGATGCGCGACTCCCGTCGGCCTGTCACCAGCGGGAGGATCGGTGAGCGGTTCCTCGAGAGCTCCTGCAGCGAGCGATCGGGCCGGGCGGGCAGCCTTAGCCCCAGGCGCCACGCTCCGGTCGAAGGGCGGAGACCGGCACGGGGACGACGCATTCGGCAGAGGAGGCCTCGGCACCGATGACCACCACGCCGGCAAAGGGTTGGTACTTCAGAGAGAACGATCGGGTACCGACGCCACCCCGGATGTAGCCGTCAACGCCCTCATTCGGTCCAGCATTGGCTGGGACATCTCAGGTTGGAAGAGGACGAAGCAATTCTTTCCGTGCCCTTTGGCATGGTATAGGGCGATGTCGGCATCCCGCAGCAGCTCGCCGGCTGACTCCCGGTGGCCCAGCGCGATGCCGACGCTGGTGGTCACGGTCAGTCGGGCGCCCTCAACAGACTCGAGACGGAACGGAGGCTTCAGCACGTCGAGTATGCGTTGCGCGATCGCCTGAGGCCCTTCGAAGAGCGACGTATCCTCAGCGACCACCACAAACTCGTCTCCACCCAGTCGGCCGAGCGTGTCGCTGTCTCGAAGAGTTGCCCGTAGTCGGTCGGCCACCGCGACGAGGAGATGATCCCCAGCGGCGTGCCCCAGTGTGTCGTTGATCTCCTTGAACCCATCGAGGTCGATGAAGAGCACGGCGGCGGCGGCGTCCTCGCGCTTCGCCCGGGATAGAGCCTTCTCAAGACGGTCCAACACCAGGGTGCGGTTCGGCAGTCCCGTGAGACCGTCGTGGAGCGCCTGGTGTCGCACTTGATCGACGAGGCGGGCATTTCGGATAGCGACTGCGGCCTGGCCCGAGAGGCCGCGCAGAGCCTCTCCCAGGGTCGGGTTCTCCCGTAGGCGCTCCGGACCCCCAGTAACCAGTACAACCAAAGCACCAATGAGCTCGTCATTGGCGACCATGGGCGCTGAGGCAGCTGCCACCGGTACCCCACCGAGGTTGATTCCATAGGTCCCTTGAAAGCTCGCGATCTCTCCTTCATCGTAAAATGCGACGCCGCCGCTGAACGCCGCCACTGCGGTCGACGGCAGCGTGGACTTCGACAGCTGGTGCTCGAGAGACTCGGAGAATCCGTAAGTGGCGGCGACATGGAGCTCGTCGGCCGACGGGTCGTGAACGAGGACGATCGACCGATCGCAATCGACCACGGATGGCACGGCGCGGGCAAGGTTGAGCGCCATCTGCTCGGTACTTCGTAGCTCGGTGAGCGAGTTCGACAGTTCGAGCAGAGTTCTGGCGGTGGTTGCTTGGCGTCGCGCTTCTTCGAGGGCGGTCGCCGAGTCCAACGCTGCCGCTGCCAACCCCGCGTACGACTGCACGAGCACCCGCTCCTGCGGGATGAACTGTCGTGAGGTCGGCTCGATCAGCGCGAGATATCCAAAACTGCATCGAGTGGAAGCGACTTCGACGACGAGCATCCCGGGTGTTTCAGTTCCCAAATGTTCAGACAACGACGCGGCCATTGCGATGGCGTCCAGCTCGTCAATACCAGTGAAGTGCAGGCGCTGCGTGACGGGCACCGCGCGATCGATCGCAAGCACATAGGCCGGCGCGTGCACCGAACGTGCGGCAGCTTCGAGCACACGTCGGAGCCCCTCCTCGGGGTCGGGTGCCGAGATGAGGTCCGTGACGGTCCGTTGCATCGTCTCAAGTCGCGTCTCGAGAATGCGCGAACGCGTCTCGAAGTAGCTCTTCAGGTGGGTGACGTCCGCCGTCGAATCCCACCGGATGCGGAAGGTGCACACCGGGGCACCATCACAGGCGCATCCCTCCTCGTCCACCTCCGCCGGCGGCAGCCCGAACAGGGTTGGGAAGAGGGCGTGAAGCCCGCGGCTGAACGAGCAGTACTCCCGGAACGGCTCGAACCCGTCGTGGAACCGTTGTGTCAGATTCCACTCGGCGGGGCCCAACTCCTCACCGTCAATCTTCAAGATGGTGCTCAACCCAAAAGCCGTGTCGTACGTGAGGACCGAACGCAGCAGGTTGCCGGGCGAACCAAAGTCCTGGAGCATCTGCGTCATGTCCGCCCCCGACTCCTCGTGGAGCCGGCCAGTGATGGCTGACTGACTAAGCACCTCAGGCCCCAGCAGTCGGGCGACGGCCTCTAAGAGTGAGCGGAGCCTCTGATAGGGCATCCAGGCGTGCTCGTCGCGCAGCTCGTCCTCCGTTCCTGCGTTCGCCTGCAGCAGGACTTGACGAAGGACGTCGGGTTCGTAGGTCTCAGCCAGAAAGGTAACGACCATATGGGGGATGATCCCGCTGAAATGGCGGTCACCGTCGGCTGTGGCTTCCACGGTGGTCATCGTCAATCGGACGACGGACGGTTCGTTGGCATGCCTCGGGTCACCCCGCAAGTCGACAGACACGCTCGTCTTGTCCGCGACATCGACAGCCGAGAAAGGTTCACCTGCAACACCTCCGCGCTGGGGAGAACCATCGCGACCAGCTCCGAAGTGTACATCGGGCTCTTTCGACAATCGCGGCAATCCCTGTTGCGCGTACGCCCCCGAGGTCGCTGGTCTCCTGGCGCTCCTCGGGATACTCGATTCGCTCGAAGGCGGATCAACTCGTCAGGCGAGCGGATCTGACGACACGCTCTCACGTAGACCGCGTCTTTCAACGCGCCAGGAGATCATGCTCCCTGCGGCCTGGCACGACGTCCGTCCCGCTAGCCGCGCTCGCCCATCCACCGTTGAGGATCCGTGCCAATTCCTCGTTCCAGCACCTCGAGGCTGTCCGAGATCATGGTCGCCAGGTCCCCACCGTGGAAGAACCATTGGGTTTGCGATGCCTCGATGACGCCTCCAGCCGCGGCGGCCAACATCGTGGGGATCAGCGCCTCGCTGGGCAGTTCCAGCCTGGTACCGAAGAAATCCGCCATCACTAAACGGGACTTCAGGTAGATGCCACCCACCACGCCGCGCAAGACACTCGGGGTGGCTGCAATGACCGTGATCCACCGGCGAAGAAGGGTCACGTCTTCAGCTGACACCACCTTGACGATTGCGACGCGAAGCGAGTGCAGCGGTGGTTCGTCCATGGGACTTGCCGACAGCGCGGCCCGCAAAGCTTCGGTTCGTCGATCGATCCGTAGCTGCAGCACATCTTCCTTGGTCGGACAGTACCGGTAGAAGGTCCGAACGGAGATCTGTGCCTCGTCAGCGATGTCCTGTACCGTCACGTCGTTGAACCCGCGTTCGTCGAAGAGCCTGAGAGCGACGGCCTCCAGCTCCGAGAGCATCATCTCCGAGCGCTTCTCCCTCAAATTCTGAGCCAGCGACTGCGTCGGCACGTCCATCCTCTCCGATGTTCTCGCGTTTCTCACCGCCATCCGATGAACGGTCAGCTATCCAGCCGTCAGGATACGCCGCCGGTCGTTGGCGAACCCAGCCTGGACGTCTCGGGCTAGGTCTGTGACCGGGAGGAGCGAAGGTTCAATCCGTCGCGCGGAGAAACCTGCCCTGCGTGGCCCTTCGCTCCCGTCGCCTCTAGCCGGCGCCCAAGATGTGCAACAGGCGGTCGATGGACCAGGTCTGGTTGGCTTGGACGAAGAGACACACGACGCTCACGAGGAACATCATCGAGTTCTGTCCCTGCTCAGCCCAATCGTGGATCATGAGGACGAAGTAGAGGAGATTGAGGAGGGCGCCTGCGATCAAGGCCACCGGGGTGAGGAAACCCAGGGTGATCCCGAGACCGATGGCCAGCTCGGAGAACACCACGACGTAGGCCATCGCCTTGGGTCGGGGGGCGACCACCTTGGTGAAGCCGGTCTTTACGAAGGACCAGCGGTGCTTCTCGGCCACCCCCTTGGCCCAGGCGATACCGGTGCCACGTTCTAGCCAGCCCCGCTTGTCCTTGTGCCGCCAGCTCTCCAGCCACCACAGGCCGAGACCGATGCGCAGGACCGCGAGCCAGTGCGCTCCCGAAAGGCCCACGGTACCGATGACGTGCTCGTTCACGGTCAGCCACCCTCCCCCAACTGCCGGGTGACCAACCGCCATCCCGGTACGCGCGTCCTCGGATCAATGTCGCAGGATGCGTCCATGGGCTCCGCTGCCGTTCCCACGCGGGTGTCTAGCTCGAGTCCGACGCGCATCGGGTCCCGAGCGTAGCGGGACGGTCACCCAGGGGACGAGGCCGCCGCCTGCTCCCGCACCTCGTCGACGAGCCCCCACGCCAACGCAGTCGGCGCGTCCAGCCAAGCACCCGAGAGGCCGAGCCAGGCCGTGCGGTGACGGCCGATCCGCCGAGGGATGCTGGCGGTGCCACCGGCCCCCGGGATCAGCCCCATTGACACCTCGGGCAGTCGCACCCGTGTATTGGGCGCGGCCACCACCCGGCCGGCCAGGGCGGGGAGCTCGATGCCAGCACCGACGCACGCTCCGTGGAGTTGCGCGGTGACCCGCGCCGCTACCGCGCCCAACCCGAGCGCCGGGGCGCGGTCAGTGCGCACCAGGTGGGCGGCGGCTGGTTCGGGGCCGCTCCCGAACTCGTCCAGATCCCCGCCGCTGCAGAAGTCCGGACCGGCGCCCGTGAGGGACACCACCTCGATGCTCGGATCCAGGGCCACCAGGTCGAACGCTTCCCGGAGACCGTCGCGAATGGTGACGTCGTAAGCGTTGCGCACGCCCGGCCGGTTCAAGGTGATGGTCAACGCCGGTCCGTCCCGCTCGAGCAGCACCGAGGCGCCGACCTGCGCTCGGCGTTTCCCAGCCGCCGTCCGAGTCGCGAGCCAATCGGCAAATTCTCGTCCGGCCTGCAACATGCTGTAGGCGAACGACTCCACCAGCAGATCGTGTGCCAGCGACGTCGTCATCCCCGCCCGCAGGACTTGCATCAAGGTCACCGCGGCGATGGGCGACCGGCCCACCGCGTGCAGGAGGCCGACGAGCTCGGCGTCGAGATCGGGCACCGCCACCCAGCAGTCCGGCGTGGTCGGGTCGGCGGGAGCGACCTCCCCGGCCACGAGGACGACGTCGACCGCGGCGAGGCGCTCTCGTTCCGATGGGCGGTGCGATCCTCGGCCAGCCACCCGGGCCGGCCACCCGCTGCGGCTCACCCCGATCACTACGCCGGCGAACGACATCGGCAATTCCGGTGTCCCGGTCGGGCCGGGCTCGTCGAGGTCGACGATCACCACGCAGGCTCGACCATCGAGCAGTGCGGCGACATCCGCGCCGAAGGGGATCTCCTCTCCGCGCTGGACCGTCACGTTCGGTGGGACGGGCAGGTCCGCGGCGGCTCCGCTGCGTGGGGTGGCGTCGGAGGCGCTCGTCTCCGCTCCGACCCCGACGCCCACCTGACTCTCGCTCATGGCCTCGGGCGCAGCCTACGGCGGGGCCCGCCCGTGCGACGACGTGGCTCCCTGAACGTCCCTGAGCGTTCGAGCGGCACCACCGACCCGGGCGGGCGCCCGCCGCCGGTAGCGTCGCCAGAACCATGGTCCGTCGGACGACGGGTCGCGACGCTGCGGCCAAAGCGGCGCTGCCCGCCCTGCCATCCCGCCTGCTCGACGAGGCGGTAGCCGAGATCCGCCAGTGGTCCGGAGCGCTGGGCGAACCCGTGACGGTCAGCTGGCGCGACGAGCTCGCGCTGCGTGGTCACCTGCTCGGGATCTGGCCGGCCGCCCGAGTCTCGGCCGGTGGCACCTGCCGGATGCTCCGGGCGGCCGACCACTGGATAGCCATCACCGTCGCCCGTCCGTGGGACCACGAGGTGCTGCCGGCCCTGATCGAAGGACCGGTCGAACGTGATCACTGGCGCGTGCTCGCTCGCTGGGTCGGCGATCGGCCGGCGGCCGAGGTGGTGGACCGGGCCCGCCTCCTCGACATGGCCGCCGCCGTCCTCGGCGGTATCCCGCCCACCACCCCGGTGCCTCTCGAGATCATTCGCCTCTGGCAGCCCTCGGACGAGCTCGCGCTCGATCGCCTGAGGATCGTCGACCTCTCTGCGCTGTGGGCCGGTCCGCTGGTGGCCGAACTCTTGCAGCGTGCAGGGGCAACCGTGACCAAGGTGGAGGCGACCAACCGACCCGACGGCGCCAGGGCGATCCCCGCCTTCTACCGGCACTTCCACCCCGAGGACCAGCCCCACGTCCGGGTCGACCTGACCTCGGGCCGGGGCCGGGCCGAGCTGCGAGAACTCGTCGCGAGCGCGGACGTCGTGATAGAGGCGTCTCGGCCGCGCGCGCTCGAACGGCTGGGGGTCGGGCCGGGCGATGTCGGCCCGCGTCCGGGGCGGGTGTGGCTGAGCATCACCGGCTATGGCCGACGCGCACCCGGCGCCAACTGGATCGCCTTCGGCGACGACGCCGCCGTGGCCGGAGGCCTGGTCTGCCGAAGCCCGGCCGGCCAACCGTGTTTCGCCTCGGACGCCGTCGCCGACCCGCTGACCGGACTGTTCGGCGCCGCGGCCGTCCTGCGATCCCTGGCCGCCGGGGGCGGTCACCGGGTGGACCTGGCACTGGCCGGCGCGGCCGCCGCGGTGGCCCGCAGCGACCCTGGCCATGGCTAGGCCCGAGCCCCGCTCCTGGTGGTGGCCCGTGCCGAGCGGTCGACCGCTCGGCACGGGGGCGGTGCCGTGGCCGTCCTGATCCAACGGGTCGTCCTCGACCCGGTGTGGCCAGCGGGCCGCCGCGACGGCCGCAGAGCCAACGTGGTCGATGTTCGCATCGTCGGGGGCCGAATCGCGGCGATCGAGCGGCGCCTCGCCGTGCGGGCCGGTGAACAGGTGCTCGACGGCGGGGGCGGCACGCTGATTCCCGGACTGCACGATCACCACGTGCACCTGCGGGCCTGGGCCGCGGTCGCCTCGTCGGTGACCGTCGGCCCGCCCGAGGTGCGCTCGGTGGCGGATTTCGAACGTCGGCTGCGGACGGCGCCCGGTGCGCCGGACACCTGGATTCGCGCGGTCGGCTACCACGAGTCGGTGGCCGGAGACCTCGATCGCGCTCGACTGGACCGCCTGGTACCAGACCGGCCGCTGCGGGTGCAGCACCGGAGCGGCGTGCTGTGGGTGCTCAATTCGCGCGCGCTCGGGGCGGTCGGCCTCGGTGGCGTCGCGGCGTCGACGACCGCCGGTACCACTAGCCCGCCATCGGGCGTCGAGTTGGACCCGGCCGGGCATCCGACCGGCCGGGTGTGGCGACTCGACCGGTGGCTGCACGCCCAACTGGCCGAAGCGGGCGCCACCCAACCGCTCGACCTGGCGACCATCAGCCGGCGAGGGGCCGCCGCCGGGATCACCGGCTTCACCGACGCCACCCCGGATCAGGAAGAGGATGGTCTGAGGGCGCTCGCGCAGGCACAAGAGGAGGGATGCATCCTCCAGCGCCTCCACCTCATGGTGTCGCCGCGTCCCTCGGCCTTCCCGAACGCCGGTCCGGTCCACGACACCGCGACCGGGCAATCGGCACCCGGGGTCGGCCGCGGCGCGCTGGTGACTCCGGGGCCGGTGAAGTTGCTGCTTGACGACGACCGCCTGCCGGCCTTCGACACGTTCGCCACCCTCGTCCGCCACGCCCACGCGCGAGGCCGACCCGTGGCCGTGCACTGCGTCACCAGGACCCAGGCGGTGCTTGCCGTGGCCGTCTTCGGCGAGGCGGGCGTGCGGCCGGGTGACCGACTGGAGCACGGCGCCGTCCTCGGACTCGATCTGGTGCCGAACCTGCGGTCGCTCGGCATCACGGTGGTGACCCAACCCGGCTTCGTCCTCGAGCGCGGTGACACCTACCTGGCCGACACCGATCCGGTCGACCTCCCCGACCTCTGGCGGCTTGGATCGCTGCTCGCCGCCGGGATCCCGCTGGCCGCCGGCACGGACGCGCCGTTCGGACCCGACGACCCCTGGACCATCATCGCGGCGGCGGCGGCCCGCCGAACCCGCGACGGTCATCTGCTCAGCCCGTCGGAGCGAGTGCCGCCGCGCCGGGCACTGTCCCTGTTCCTGGGCGAGCCGGCCCGCCCGGCGATCGGACGGGTCGTGGCACCCGGCGCGGTCGCCGACCTCGTGCTGCTGGCCGGTCCGCTCGACGACGCACTGGCCGGCGGCGTGCCGGGCGTGCTCGCCACCGTGATAGCCGGTGGCGTCGTGCACCGCACGGACGGCTGACGGGCCGATCGCCTGCCGGTGCCGAACTCGAGCTGCTGGCATCCGGGCGCATCCGACTCTGGCTCGAGTCCCTCCGTCGTCGGCATAGAGTGAGGAGGTTCGCAGCCGACGAGGGAGCACCGTGGGCGACATCGCCGCCTTACTCGTCGAAGTGGTCGGAGCCGACCAAGTACTGATCGGCGACGCCATCTCACCCGACTACACCCACGACGAGGCGCTGACAGCGGTACCCGTGTTCCCGTTGGCCGTGGTCCGGCCGGGATCGACCGCTGAAGTCGCCGCGTTGCTGCGGCTCGCAGAGCAGCACCGCGTTCCGGTCGTGGCCCGGGGAAGTGGCACCGGTCTGTCCGGGGCGGCGATACCGAGCCCCGACTCGATCCTGGTGTCGTTCGAACGGATGAACCGCATCATCGAGATTGACGTCGAAAATCATGTCGCGGTCGTCCAACCCGGAGTGACCCTCGAGGAGCTCGATCGGGCCACGGCCACCCACGGGCTCATCTACCCCGTGTTTCCGGGCGAGAGCAGTGCGTCGCTCGGAGGCAACGTGGCCACGAACGCCGGCGGCATGCGGGCGATCAAGTACGGCGTAACCCGATCCCAGGTGCTCGGGCTCGAAGTGGTGCTGGCGGGCGGCGAGATCATCCGCACCGGCGGCAAGTTCGTGAAGAGCTCCACCGGCTACGACCTGACCCAGCTCATCGTCGGTTCCGAAGGCACGCTCGGCCTGGTGACGGAGGCCACCGTCAAGCTCTACCCCCGTCTCGACCATGCCACCACCATCCTGGCCCCCTTCGCCAAGCTGGAGGACCTGGCGACGGCGGTCCCCCGCATCGTCCAAAGCAGCGTCGGACCCCGCGTGCTCGAATACATCGACTCGCTCTCCATGGCCTCGATCACGTCCAGCGCTGGCCTCGACTTGGGGGTCGAGGCGGAGGTACGCGAGCGGGCGCAGGCCTACCTCGTCGTCGTGCTCGAGTCCGCACACGAGGACCGGCTCGACGACGACGTTGCGCTGCTCGCAGGGCTGCTGTCCGAGGTCGGAGCGATCGACGTGTACGTCCTCCCGTCGCGCGTGGCAGGCCGACTCATAGAGGCCCGCGAGAGGGCGTTCTTCGTCGCCAAGGCGGCGGGCGCCGACGACATCGTCGACGTCGTGGTTCCCCGTGCCGTCATCACCCGATACCTCGGTGACGTCGCCTCGCTGGCCGAGGAGCACGCCACCTTCGTCGTCGGATGCGGACACCTGGGGGACGGCAACGTCCACCTGTCGGTGTTCCAGCCGGACCAAGAACGCCGACACCGGGTCGTCAAGGCCCTGCTGCGGGCCGGCCTGG
>Ga0209415_10000175_pt1 | contig 105876 bp, 101 predicted proteins | sample PeaSoiSIISIP2007_FD_187696 | JGI IMG/M metagenome (GOLD analysis project Ga0209415, IMG submission 187696) | Peat soil microbial communities from Weissenstadt, Germany - SII-SIP-2007 (SPAdes) (version 2) | ecosystem: Environmental > Terrestrial > Soil > Wetlands > Peat | place: Germany...
CGGTCGGCGTCGACACGGCCTGGCTGGAACCGTGGCGGTGTGCGTTCATGTGCTGGGACGACCCTCGTCTGCATCCTGCTGGTGGCGATGTCACCCATCCGAACGGTGCGACGGGATTCGCCCGGCTCGACGTGAAGACTCCGAACCGAGCTGAGCCGCTTGCTTGGCTGGGCGGCAAGGTGCCCAACGGCGTACGTCTCTCGGTTGGAGTCGGTGCCCCTGGACCCACCGACCTCTTCTTTTCGTCTCCCTCCGGGGAGATACCGCTCACGACGCCTGGTCGGTAAAGCCCTGGTCGTTGTGCCGTCGAGGCGAGGTTCCCCCCGGAAGCCCGACGAAGGTCGCCCCTCGACGTGCAGGACCAGGACCCGGTGGGCGGAGCCGAGGACCTGGGCAGTCCCGGAGTCCGGCCCCCCAGGCACATGGGCCTTCCCCTCGGACGTTAAACCCCAGGTGGAAAGGGGCCGATACCTCTTCGTCAAGCCGGGGGCCGGAAGGCCGGACACGGGGATGGCCCGAGTTGAGGATCCGCAGGAAGCCCGACGGGGACAAGGCCGTCGACCGGTGGCACGGTCGACCGGTTCTGTCGGCGTTGGTGCGCGGAGCCGTCTTCGCCGTGCCGATCACCCTGTCCATCGTGGCGGCGACCATCACGGCACACCTCCTTCCCCGGCCCCGTACGGCAGCCTCGTTGGCTGGCTGGTGGGTGGTCGTCCTCGTCGTGCCCACCTTGGTGCTCGTGGCAACGGACCGACTGGCCCGTCGGGCCCTGCCGCTGGCTGTGCTGCTGAAGATGACCATGGTCTTCCCCGACCGTGCCCCCAAACGCCTCGCCGTCCTCCGGCAGTCCGGCAGCACCCGGAATCTCGCCCGACGGGTCGAGGAGGCCCGGACACGTGGGATCGAAGACGAACCCGTCGTGGCGGCCGAGAAGATCCTGGCCCTGGCCGGAGCACTCAACGCCCACGATCGCTTCACTCGTGGCCACGGAGAACGCGTGCGCGTCCTGACCGACCTCATCGCCGAAGAACTCGACCTGCCCAGCGACGCCCGGGACCGCCTGCGCTGGTCGGCACTGCTCCACGACATCGGCAAGCTGATCGTGCATCCCCTCACGCTGAACAAGCCCGGGAAGCTCGACCACTACGAATGGCAGCTCATCAAGGAGCACCCGCTCGAAGGGGCCAAGCTCACCGCCCCCCTGGCGGGCTGGCTCGGGGAGTGGGCCAGCACCATCGTCGAGCACCACGAGCGGTTCGACGGCGCCGGGTATCCCTACGGGCTGAAAGGCGACCAGATCTCCCTCGGCGGGCGCATCGTGGCTGTCGCCGACTCCTATGACACCATGACGACGGCCCGCAGTTACAAGACGGCGATGAGCCCGGCTGCGGCTCGGGCCGAGCTCGCCGCCTGTGCGGGTTCGCAGTTCGACCCGATGGTGGTGCGAGCCTTTCTCGATGTGTCGATCGGACGCCTCCGCCCGGTGGCCGGGCCCTTGGCGTGGCTGGGCTCCTTGCCCTTCATCAGCGCAATCCCTCAGCTCGGGCAGACCGTGGCGGTGCTCGGACGGGTGGGGGCGGCGTCCCTCGTCGTCACGGGGGCGGTCACAGCCGGCACGCTCAAGGCCGCGTCGCCCGCCATTCCACCCTCGGGTGAGGTGACCTCCCCCGTCGGTGCCGGACCGCAGACGACGGACGCGGCTCCCTCGGGCAACGCCACGGCGCACTCGGTGAGCACCCACGCCCGGACACCCGTCGGAGCGATCGCGGCCGGACCGGGCCCGGTGGGCTCGTCGACGACATCGACGACGCCGTCGACGACCTCGACGGTGGGTGCACCAGGCACCCCCGGGACGCCGGGATCGGGCGGCACCACGACGGTCCCCACGTCGACGACCACGACGCTCGCACCACCCACGGCGCCGTCGACACCGACCGGCGTGGTGGTGAAGGCGGGGAATGCCGACGTCACGGTTTCGTGGTCGGCGCCGGACGACGGCGGGAGCGCCATCACCTCGTACACCGTCAACCGGTACGTCGACAACGCACTCCAGGCCCGCCACGTGTTCGCCTCGGCGGCCACCTCCCACGTGATGAAGGGGCTCACCAACGGGACCACCTACACCTTCACGGTGGTGGCCACCAACGCCGTCGGATCGAGCAACGCCTCCGACCCGTCGGCGGCCGTCACGCCGGTTGCCCCGTCACTCACCATCGTCAACGGCGGTACGCAGCCAGGACAAGCCGAAGAGGGCGACCAGATCATCGTGACGATCTCCCCCGCGCCGGCACCCGGTGCCTTCTGCGCCGCCTGGAGCGCCACGTCGTCCCCCGATCTGGATGGTCCCAACGTGGTGGTGCACGGCACAGAGCCATCGTCCGGGGACGACACCGTGACCGTCACCGACGCGGTGGACTGCAACGGGAGGTTCCATTTCGGCAGCATCGATCTCGGTCAGACCGGCTACTTCACCGGCAACGCGTCCTTCGGAGGGAACGGGGCCGGGTGCGGCAGTGGCATCTTGACGGGATGTTCGGTCATCCACTGGGACGGACAAAACACCTTGACGATCACGCTCGGCGCGCCGAATGCCGTCCAACCGACGCAGATCGCTGCCAGTGTGGCGATCTACACGCCTTCGGCCGCTCTCGGAACCTCCACGACCATCAGCAGTGTGGAAGAAGAGCAGTTCTAGTCATCCGCGAGCAGGCAGGGGCCCGGGCGTGAGGCGTCAAAGGTCGAGATCGGCCGCGGTGGTGGCCAAGGCGTTGGCCCGGATGCCGGGCCGCATCATGTCGGCGTCGATGGCGTTGGCCAGGTAGACGAACGACAGGCCGGATGCCGGATCGGCCCAGGCAACCTGGCCATGGGCTCCCGCGTGACCGAACGAGCCTGGCGAGCAGCCGCGCCCGAAGATGGCGTAGCGGAGCTGGTGGTTCCCGTCACCTCCGGCGAGAACCAGTCCGCGTGTGCGGTTGACACTCACACCCAGTAAGGGGTCGTCAAAGGTGCAACGAACCTTGGTGGTCACGTCGTGGAGCACGGCCTCGTCCCACAGTCCTCCTGGATTGTGCAGGAGGCCCTGATAGAAGAGGGCGAGATCGGCCGCGGTCATGAAGGCTCCGCCACCGGGGTTCCCTGCCAGCCGGACGTCGACGCCGTTGAAGCGCAAGCTCTCCTCGGCCTGAGCATCCGGACCGACCGCGACGAGTCTGGCCACGTCGTCCTGGGCGGAAGCGGCCAGACCGAGCACCCTGGGAAGGCCCAACGGGAGACAGACGCGGTGCTCCAGAACGTCCCGATAGTCGCGTCCGGTCAGCCGGTCGATCACGTCTGCGAGCACCCAGTGCGCGCTGGCGGGGTGGTACTCGAATCGGGTCCCGGGCTCCCATTCCAGCGACCAGGTCGCGAACCTTTCGCGCCGCCGGGTCGGGTCGGCGCCCTCGGTCTCCGTCATGGGCGCGTGGGGAAACCCACCGGTGTGCAGGAGGACCTGCTCGAGCGTCACCGCACCGAGACCGGCGGCGGCGAGCTCCGGGACGTATCGGCCGATGGGGTCGTACGGGTCGGCGAGCCCGTCGCCGAGCAGGAGCCAGACCACCGAGGCCACGATCGGCTTGGTGGCGGAGAAGACGCAGAACCGGGTCGTGTCGGTCGCGTCCCCGAAAGTGCGGAAGGCGACGATCCGACCGCCGTGACCGACTGCGACCTGGCATGCCGGCACGTGGCCTGCGTCCACCTGCCCCTGTGCCTGGCCGAAGAGCTGGTCGATCGTCGTCACGGAGCACCCCCTGCTCGACACCGCGAATCTAACCCCCGGGGTGCTGGCACGGGCTCGGGACACCAGGCCCCGGACGTGGCCGGTAGCGTGCCGACAATGAGCGCGAGGCGCGCCCGGGACAGCGGCGCGGCAGCGTGTCGACGCTGGTGCCAACAACTGCTCCGATCGAGGTGGTGGTGGTGATCGGGGTACGCGCCGCGTTCCGCAGCTCGCTCCGGATCGAGCTGAGCCTCCTCACCCCCGTCGCCGGTGCCATTACCGCCGTTCCGGTGGTCGCCGTCTTCGCCCTCGGACTGGCGCTCTTCGGCACGCGCGCCGCCATCGCCATGGCTGTCGGGGCCAACCTGATTGCCATCGTGTCCCTGGTCGGGGCGCCCCGACTGCCGATCCGGCTCGCCTTCATCGACGCGGCGGTGATGGGGGCCTCGGTCTTCGTCGGCGCCGCCACGGAACCCCATGCATGGCTGCACACCCTGGTCCTGGTCCCATGGTGCTTCGGTGCGGGGATGCTGGTGGTGTTCGGCCAGACCCAGGCGACGGTAGGAACACAAGCGGTGATCGTCTACCTGGTGCTCGGCCGCTATGCCGGATCGCCGTCACGGTCCCTCCACCTCGCCCTCCTGGTCGTGGCCGGCGCCCTGGTCGAGATGGTGGCGTTGGTCATCCTGCGACTGCCGCCGAGCCTCCGGTACCAACGCAACCGGCTGGCGGACGCCTTCGAGGCGGTGGCGGGGCTCTCTCGACGCGATCCGCATCTGTCGGCGACCGATGTGATGAGGACCCTCGACGCCTCCGAACGTGCCCTCTCCGCGCCTTCGCTGTTCGGCCGTACCGATGTGCGTGACCTCCGGGCTGCGCTCGATCAGGCGCGACGCACGCGCCTCGAGCTCACCACGCTCAGGGGACTCCGGGCGCGCCTCTCCACCGAGGACGCATTCCCCCACACCGCGATCGACGCCAGTCTCGAGGCGGCCGAAGCGGTGCTGCTCGAGATCGCCACCGCTCTGCGCCACCCGCGCCGGCCGACCGCCTGGCGGTCGGCCGCGGCCGAATACGGGGGGACACTGGCCCCGCTCGAGGAGGCGTCGGACCGAACTGCGCCGCACGGGGACCTGGGCGCGTACCAATGCGTGCCCTACCTGCAGGCCATCGGCGGACAGATCCGTGCGGCGGGGAACCTGGTGGACACAGCCCGCACCACTGATGGCCGGCGGGCGTGGCGGCCCCGGATCTCGACCCCGGATTCCTCCGATCCCGGCCGGTCCCGCAGGGACCTGGCGGTGGCGCTCCAAAGCCTACGAACCGATTCGCCGAGCTTCCGGCACGCGGTGCGGTTGGCGGTCGCCGTCCCCGCATCGGCGATCTTGGCGTCGTGGCTGTCCCTTCCGCGCGGCTACTGGGTCCCCTACGCCGTCGCCGTCATCCTGAAGCCGGACTACAGCACGCTGTTCGGCCGGGGTATGAGCAGGATCGTGGGAACGCTGCTCGGCGCCACGCTGGCCGCAGTCCTGGTGAGCTGGCTCCATCCGGACATGTTCCTCACCACCGTGCTCGTGGCGCTCACGGCCTGGGCGGCGTATTCGGCCTGGACGGCGAGCTTCGCGGTGGCGATCGGCTTCGTCACAGCCCTCGTACTGATCCTGCTCAGCACCTCCCTGTCCGATACCCCGGTCACAGCCCTCGACCGGCTCGTCGACGTCACGGTCGGCGGAGCCATCGCCGTCATCGCCTACGTCGTCTGGCCCACATCGCCACGCGTCGAGGTCGGCGAAGCCCAGTCCCACCTGTTCGCCGCGCTGCGCGACTACCTCGCCGTCGTCCTCGATGTCGTCGAGCACGAGCCGTGTGATCCGGCCCGGGTGTCGGCGGCGTCGCGGGCGACGCGACTGGCCTGGGCCCAGGCCGAGGCGGCGGTCGAACGGTCGATACAAGAGCCGGCCTCGACCCGGATCGATCCCTCGGAGGGACGGGGCCTGCTCGCCGTGGCGCTGCGCATCGTGAGAGCCATCCATGCCTTGCGTATCGAGGCCGAGCGAGGGGCGACAGTGCGCGCCTTCGGCGAGCTCGACGCGCTCACAACCGGCTTCCTCGACGCGCTCGATGCACTGGGGGACCCGTTGGCCGCCCGACCTCCCCGCCCTGCGCCCGAGCTGCGCGGCCTCTTCGGTGCAACCGAGCACCAGCTCGTCGAGCTCGGTGCGCCTCCCTCGATCGGGCGGCATCTCGACGAGCTCGTCAACGCCATCGACACGGCCACCCACCTGACCGGGCGCACGGCCGAATGATGAACCTTCGACACACGCGTGCGGTGCGGACCGGCGCACGCCGTCGGGCTGACGCCGACTACCGACCCGTCGGTCCCGAACCGGCGCCCTCGGCATCGGAGTTCCCGCCATCGGCGTGCGCCACGGCGTCGGACCTGTCGTCGAAGCCGACGATGTCCACGATGCGGCCGGCGCGCACGGTCAGCACCTGGTACCGCAGCGCAGCGCCGCCGCGCCGGCGGGCTTCGTCGCTACCGCGCACGGTCATGGTGACGAGAAGACGGCTCCCGAGGACGGTGACGTCGGCGACGTCCCCTCGGACACCGGCGTCACGGCCCCGCCGGTACCAGGCGAGGACCTGCTCGCGGTTCCGACAGGCGGGCGTACGGGCATCGGGCGCTCCCCAGGTGACGTCGGGGTCCAGGAGCTCCTCGAAGGCGGCCAGATCCCCGGACTCGAGCGCCGTCCGCACGCTGTGCGCCACCCCGTCCATCGACTGCACCATGGCCTCATGATGCCCCCTGGTCGGGGTGCCGACCAGCGCCGCCGTCCCCGGCGGCCACGAGCCGGAGGTCCTCAGGAGAAGGTGACCGACCCGGTGGCGATGGTCAGGGCCGTCAGGCCCGTCGAGGTGCCGCAGGTGGTGAGGAGCTGGATGCTCGTGAGGTCGGAGTACGTGGACGCCGTCGACGAAGCCCCGTTGTCGGTACCGGCGAACGAGCCGGCCACGCTGACCGTGCCCTTGGCGTCGGGCAGGCCGAACCCGGTGTGCTGGCTGGCGTCGCTCACGATGGCGTACCCCCCGAACGACGCCACGGTGGCGTGGACCGAGCTGGGGCTCCAGGCCACGGCCACGGCCACCGGCTTGGAGGTGAGCAGGCTGACGCAGCCGTTGGTCGAGCTGTGGATCGTGGCCGTCGCCGTGCCGCCCGTCACCGGGATACCGCCCGGTGCGGATGTGGTGCAGCCGCTGGCGTCGAGCGACAGCCGGGTGGTCTCGGGGCTCGTGCCGGTGTTGGACAGCGGCGGGGTGAAGGTGATGGTGCCGGTCACGTGGGTGCAGCTCACACTGCCCGTGGCGACCGTCCCGCCGGCGAGGGTGGCAGGCGTCGCCCCGACGGCCGCCGACGTGGTCGTGGTGGCGGCGGCCGTGGTGGTGGGCGCCTTCGTGGTGGGACTGCTCGAGCCGGTCGAGGAGCATCCGGCCAGCACGGCCACCAGCGCGAGGGGGACAACCAGCGCGAGCGGCCCCCGGGCGCGTCGACGAGTGACGCAGAGGGCCACGATGCGGCGGTATCGACCTCGGTCCGGGCGCGGGCCGAGGGTCACTTCGCCAGGCCGTAGGGCAGGTCCTCGGCCGCCTCGATCTCGATGAGCCGGTTGTACTTCGCCACCCGTTCACCCCGGGCCGGCGCCCCGCTCTTGATCTGTCCGCACCCCGAGCCCACCGCCAGGTCGGCGATGAAGCTGTCCTCGGTCTCCCCCGAGCGGTGCGAGATCATCTGGGTCCAGCCGGCGCCGCGGCACACGGCCATGGCGGCCAGGGTCTCGGTGACGGTGCCGATCTGGTTCAGCTTGATGAGGGCCGAATTCCCGGCGCCGCGCTCCACGGCCTCGGCGATGATGGCCGGGTTGGTGACCAGGAGGTCGTCGCCCACGATCTGGAGGCGGTCCCCGAGGCGGTCACACAACCGGACCCACCCCTCCCAGTCCCCCTCGGCCAGGCCGTCCTCGAGGCTCCACACGGGGAAGTCGGTGACGAGCGTCTCGTAGCGGTCGATCATGTCGTCGCTCGACAAGGTCTCACCCGCCACCCGGTACTTCCCGCCGTCGAAGAACTCGCTGGCAGCGGGGTCGAGGGCGATGGCGACACCTTCGGGTCCGGGACGGTACCCGGCGGCGTCGATCGCCTCCACCAGCACCCGCAGGACGTCCTCGGGGCGGTCGATCATGGGGGCGAACCCGCCTTCGTCGCCCAGGCCGGTGGCGTGTCCCTGCCCGGCCAGCAGGCCGCGCAACGTGGCGTACACCTCCGCCCCGGCCCGTACCGCCTCCGTCAAGTTGGGCGCACCCAACGGGGCGATCATGAACTCCTGGAAGTCGAGGGCGTTGGGTGCATGCACCCCCCCGTTGACGACGTTGAAGTGCGGCACCGGGAGTCTCGGCGCGGTGTCGAGGCCCGACAGCACCTGCCACAACGGTCGGCCGGAGGCAGTGGCCAGGGCGCGGACCGCGGCCATCGACACGCCGATGATGGCGTTGGCGCCGAGCCGGGACTTGGTCGGCGTCCCGTCCAGATCGATGAGCGCGCCGTCGAGCTCGGCCGGGTCACCGAAGGCACGGCCTCTGACGGCGTCGGCGATCTCGCCGTTGACGTTGCCCACCGCGGTCAGGACACCCTTGCCGCCGAACCGGGACCGGTCACCGTCGCGTAGCTCGACGGCTTCGCGTGAGCCGGTCGACGCCCCCGAGGGCACACCCGCCCGGGCCTGCGATCCGTCGCCGAGCGTCACGGTCACGGCCACAGTGGGGTTCCCGCGGGAGTCGAGGATCTCGGTGGCAGCGACATCGGTCACGGTGAAGGGCACAGCGTCCTCCTCGGGCGGTGCCTCCCAGCATGACAGTCCCCGGTGTCAGGGCACCCGGGTCGAAGGTCACAATCGGGCCCGTGGGCGCCGACCCCGTGCTGCCCCGCCTCAGTCGATGGTCAGGATGTCGACGCTGGTGGTGGTGCCCCCGGCGGTGGTGATCGCCACCGGGCCGGTCGTGGCCCCGGCCGGCACGACGATCTCGATCCTGCCGGGCCGGTCCAAGGTGACGCGGGCGGGGATGCCGTCGACGGTCACCAGCGTCGCACCCGACAGCTTCTTCCCCACGACGATGACGCCCGTGCCCACCGCCGCCGCGGGCGGCTCGAAGCGCTGGATCCTGGGCGGCACGGCGATCGCCTTGTGGCGGGAGTGGGCACCGGACCTCGACGTGGTCGTCGTGGCCGGGGACACGGTGGTGGAGGTGGTGGCCGACCCCGACGATCCCGGCGACGACCCGTCCAGCGAGGTCGCCCCGCCCGGCGACGTCGTCGTGGTGGACGACGAGCCGTTCCCGCTCGTGTCGAGCGCCCCCGGACCACCTGTGTCCGTCGGGGTCGTCACGGTCTGATCGTCGAGGGGCGGCGTCGTGGTCGGGACAGCGGCGATCGCCGACGCCTGGATCGCACTGGCGGCGATCTGCCAGTTGGCCGGGTGGGGGCCTGCCACCTTGAGCTCGACCGGCTGGGTGGTGGCGGGGATCACGAAGACCTCACACCCCGTGGCGGACTGGCCCGGTCCGAGCTCGGTGAAGAGCTTGTAGGAGACGCAGTCGGTGACGTCGTACTTGGCCGTGCTCCGGGCCGGGGCCCACTTCCCGCTCGATTCGACGAGCTTCGACTGGCTGTAGAGCCGTCCGAATTGGGCGGACGTGGTGGAGCTGTGCACCCTGAGGACGGCGACCACGAGCTCGTGGGTGCCCGAGGGCACGATGGGCCAGTTGGGCACCACATTGGCGGGCGAGATGACCTTCTCGAGCGTGACCGTGCCACCCATGGCCGGCTGCGCCGTCCCCAACGGCGCTGACGGAGCCGCGCTCGAGCACGCCGCAGCCGTCAGGCTCACGACGCCGAGCACGATCGCGCACCAAGAGCGACGCCGCACTACCCCACACCCCCCCGATCACCCCTCAGCCCACTCATCTTCGCATGCGCCGGGGGGGTTTTGCACCGTCGGCCCCTCAGCGCCCCTCCCACCTGGGCGGGCGCCCTTCGGCCGCGGCCCGGAGGCCCTCGGCGGCGTCGGCGCTGGCCCCGACCACGATCCGCATGGTCTCGCCGAAGCGGACGGCCTCCAGGACCGCCATGGTGGAGGCCCGGACCGCCATCTCCTTGGTGGCCCGCTGGGCCAGGGGCGCCCCCGCCACCAGGCGCTCGGCGAGCGCCGACGCCTCGGCCAACAGCCGGTCGTGGGGCACCACCCGCCACACGAGGCCGATCCGCCGGGCGTGCTCGGCGTCCACCCGCTCCCCCGTGAGCAGGAGCTCCATGGCGTCGGCCCAGGCCATGCGCCGGGGCAGCCGCATGGCACCCACCATGGCCGGGACGCCCAGGCGGACCTCCGGGTAGCCGAAGGTGGCACGCTCGCTGGCCAGGACGAAGTCGCACCACGTCACCAGGGTGAGCCCGTAGCCCAGACAGTGCCCGTTCACCGCCGCGATGACGGGCTTGTGGATCTCCCACCCGCTCTCGAACGAGTTCAGGGTCGGCTTCTCCCAGAAGGTGCCGGCGAACTCCCCGGTGGCGCCGGCACCGTCGCGCAGATCGGCGCCGGCACAGAAGGCGCGCCCGGCACCGGTCACGATGCCCACCCACGCCTCCTCCTCGTCACGGAAGCGGGCGAAGGCGGCATTGAGGTCCCGCCGCAGCTCGCCGTTCACGGCGTTCAGGACCTCGGGTCGGTTGTAGGTGATGGTGGCCACGTGGCCACGCCGCTCGTAGAGCACGGTGTCTGCCATGCCGAACGGTAGCGCCGTGGGACGGGCCGGAACTCAGCCGGGGCCGCCCAACGCCGAGCACAGGTCCACCTCGAGGGTGGACACCGCGGCCGGTGCCGCCAACGCCGGCGGGTCGAGGAAGGGCGGACGGGCGGCCGTGAGGTCGAGGGTGTCGAGCAGGTTGTTGGCGTTGGCGTCCCGGTTCGACAGGGCCGGCAGGTTCCACTTGGTCTCCACCAGCTTCAGGATCGACGTGTGGTCGTAGACGACGTGGGAGACGTAGTTGCTCCTGGCCCACGGTGACACCACCACGGCGGGCACGCGGAAGCCCGTCCAGCTGTAGTGGTCCCCGTCGAGGTCGGCGGCGGGCACGGCCGGCGGGATGTCGTCGGGGGGCACGGCCCGCACCGGGGGCACGTGGTCGTAGTACCCGCCGTGCTCGTCGTACAGCCAGATGAGCACGGTCTGGTGCCATGTCGGCCCGTGCATCACCGCATCGACGACCGAGGCCGCGAACGCCTCGCCGGCCTGGATGTCCTGCGGGTTCTCCTCCGACGTCGTGCCGTAGTTCGGCTCCACCAGGCAGAAGCCCGGCAACGTCCCGGCCGCGGCGGCGTCGAAGAAGCTGTCGGTGAGCTCGAAATTGGCGGCGTTGGTCGAGGCCAGATAGGGGAACAACAGCCCCGACGCCAGGGTGGTGTGGTAGTCGCGCCACGAGATGCCGAAGTGGTCGAGCATCTCGAACACCGTCCCGAACCCGTCCGGCCGGTACGACGACGCCTGGGGGAAGGAGTCGTCGACGAGCCCGAACGCCGATCCCGCCATCAGGAAGCGGCGGTTGGGATAGGTCTGGGCCATGACCGACGAGAACCACCGGTCGCACAGGGTGAAGGTCCGACCGAGCGAGTAGTAGAAGGGGATGTCGTCGCCCGTGAAGTAGGCCATCGGGTCGTTCCCCTTGGCCCGGACGAATCCGTCGTTGCTGCCGTGGTCCCACGACTGGTGGCTGACCGGCCAGCTCTGGGAGACGTCGACATCCGCCTGGCACACCGAGCGGGCACGGTAGACCGGCACCGCGACGGCGTCGGGCCCGGGGTTGGAGTCGAGCGGCCGGCCCTCGGCGTCGCGGCGGAACCCGTCGCCGCGGTCGAGCATGCCGAAGTAGTTGTCGTAGGAGTGGTTCTCCATCATGAGCACCACGATGTGGCGGATCTGCGGGAGCATGTCGGTACCCGGGCGCTGCTCCGGGAAGGGCCGGTCGCCGGCCCGGCGCGGCGCCACACCGGTGGTGGAGCGCAGCGCCGGCGGCGACGACGCCGGCCCGCCGCACGCCGCCAGCAGTGCCCCCGCACTCCCGATGCCGGCGGCCGCCGCCCCGCGCAGAAAGGTGCGCCGGGGCATCATCGGTGGCATCAGTCCGCCTGACGATGCAGGACCCGCCGCGGGTGGCGGCCGTCGACGTAGCCCATGAACGGCGGCCGGATGTTGTAGCCGAGCAGCTCCTGCAGGGCTTCGGGTAGCTCCCGGGCGATCTCGGCCGGCACGGCCAGGAAGTGGTTCTCCTGCGGGCGCAGCCACGACGCCACGTACTCGAGGACCACACCCAGCCGGGCACGGTCGGTGGTGTTCGCCCCGCCGCCGTGCCACAGGCTGCCGAGATAGAACAGCACCGACCCCGCCGGCATGGCCGCCGCCACCGTGGGGACGTCGGGCGGGGGTGCTTGGTGCACCCAGCGGTGCGAACCGGGGACGACGCGGGTGGCACCGTTGGCCTCGGTGAAGTCGTCGAGGGCCCACATGGTGTTGAGCACGACCTCGTCGTGCGGCCGCGGCAGCGGGTAGATGGCGTCGTCGTGGTGCAGCATCTGGGCCGCTTCCCCCGGTCCGATCTCGATCCCGGTGGGAGCGCTCAGCTGGCAGTGCCCGAGCACGGCCTCGAGCACCCCGAGGACGAGCGGATGGACGGCGGCCTCGTCGAAGGCCCGCGTCTTGGCGAACAGGGCGTACACCCGGCGGGTCCTCGCCCCCTCGAAGGGGTTGCGGCCCGCGGGGGTCCGGGCGAGCACGCCGTGCAGGTCGGCGCGGGCGGCGGCGCGCACCACCGCCGGCATGAGCCCCTCGACCACGGCGTAGCCGTCCGTGTCCAGGGCCGCGACCACGCTGGGCACCGAAGCTTCGACGTCACGCATCGGTGGTCAGTCTTCCAGACCGGCCGGCGGCGCGACCGGGCGCGGCTCGACCCGGAGGAGATCAGCGCACGGCGCCGCACCCGCTACGGCGGGGGCGGCGCGGCGGCGCGTGTGTCGAGCCAGCGGCGGAACCCGGCCGCGTTGGAGTGCACGCCGTTCAACGTCTCGAGCTTCTCGCGGTGGGCGGGATCGACGTCGGTCAGATCGCCGGCGAACGCCGCCTCGAGGGCGGCGGCGATGTCCGTCCCGTCGCGCCAGGCCTGCTCGGCCACGCTGGCCCACCGTCGCAAGGTGTCCTCGGCCTCGGCCAGCACCTCGCCCGGCTCGGCGAGGAGCCCGTAGTGGGCCAGGGCCAGGGCGGAGGGCCGGCGGGCGGCGAAGCGATGCAGCGAGTGCACGGCGTGGTCGAGGTCGAAGTCCGGCGGCGGCGTGGAGGGACGGAGCACGCCGGCGTCGGGGAGCCGGACGCCGACGGCGTCCCCGGCGAAGAGGATGCCGCTCGTGGAGTCGTGCAGGGCGAGGTGGTGCTTGGCGTGTCCGGGCGAGTCGACCGAGGTGAGCACGCGGTCGGGGGCGACGCGGATCTCCTCCCCGTCGGCCAGGACGTGGATGCGCTCGGCCGGCGTGGCGTCGAGCCGTCCGTAGAGCGAGTCGAGCAGCGGGCCGTAGACGCGCGCCGCGGAGTCGATCAGGCGGGCCGGGTCGGCGAGGTGCCGGGCCCCCTTTTCGTGCACGTACACGGTGGCGCGCGGGAACGCCCGGGCCACGTCGCCCACGCCGCCGGCATGGTCCAGGTGGATGTGGGTCACGGCCACACCGGCCAGGTCCCCGGGGCTGACCCCGAGCGAGTCGAGCGCCGCCAGCAGCGCCGGCACCGAGCTCTGGCTGCCCGTCTCCACCAGGACGGGGGCGTCGCCGTGCACGAGGTACCCGGCGGTGACCTGTTCCCACCCACCGAGGAGGGTGTCGATCTCGACGACGCCGGGAGCGATCTCTCTCGTCCTCATGGCGCCGGCCGGCGACGGCGGCGTGCCCTCGCCACCGTCACGTGGCCAATTGGACGACGACCTTGACGTCGTCGGGCTGGCGGGCCAGCGCGCTCTGCCACTGGTCGAGGGGGACCCGGCGGCTGACGAGGCCCTGCAGCCACGCATGGTCCGCCTTCGCCAGTGCGGCGGCGGCCGCCTCGTAGTGACGACGGTTGGCGTTGACCGATCCGACCACGGTCTGGTTCTCGAGGACCATCGACCGGTTGAGCATGCCGGCGTCGACGTGCAGGGCGCGGCCCCCCGACGACACGCCGGTCAGGCACGCCACCCCGTTGGCCCCGAGATGCTCCATGGCGTCGAAGACGAGCGAGCCCACGCCGGTGCACTCGATGACCACGTCGGGGCTGGGGCAGGCGTCTTCGATCTTCCCGGTGTGGTAGCTGGCGCCCACGGCCCCGACGAGGTCGGGCTTGGGGCCCGTGGTCACCTGGTCGAAGACGTGGACCTCGAGGCCGCGCTGCACGCCGAGGAGCGCGGCCAGCAAGCCGATCGGGCCGGCCCCGGTGACGACCACGTGCCGGGGGGCCCACGTGGCGCGAGCCCCGATGCGTTCGACCTGCTCCCACGCCTTGGCCACCACGCTCGTGGGCTCCATGAGGACACCGAGCAGCCCCAGGCCGGGATCGATCTTCACGGCGAAGTCGGGGTGGATGCGGTAGCGCTCGGAGCAGTACCCGTCGTGACCCTTGATGCCCCGTTCGGTGTACTGCCCGTTGCGGCAGAAGTCCCACTCCCCCACGGCGCAGTTCTCGCACGGTACCGGGTCGGGACGGCGCACGATGCCCACCACGAGATCGCCCGCCGCCACCGGTGCCCCGGCGGGCGCCTCGAGGACACGGCCGAGCGACTCGTGCCCGAGCACCAGGCGGTCGCGCCCCGGGGGCGCCCACCCGTAGGCACCGGACACGATCTCCATGTCGGTGCCGCACACGCCCACGGCGAGCGTCTGGACCAGGACGGGCCCGTCGGACAGGGGCGGCTCGTCGACATCGTCGAGGCGGGCTGAACCGGCCGTCATGGGCTTCACCGTGAGCGCCTTCATGGCATCAGCTCCTCCCCGTGCCCTTCCTCCGGCGTCCCCCGATGATCCCGTGCCCGTGCTCGAGGCCGGGGCGGGGCCGGTGGTTGGTGGTGCCGCGGTGCAGACGGCTCCGCAGCGTCACCGCCAGGTCCTGGTCCTCCATGCCGGCGTGGCCGCTCAGGTTGTAGGCCGCGTTGACGAGGGACACGTGCGAGAAGGCCTGGGGGAAGTTGCCCACCTGCCGCCCGGCCCGGACGTCGTACTCCTCGGCCAGCAGCCCGAGGTCGTTGCGCAGGCCCACCAGCCGTTCGAACATGGCGGTGGCGTCGTCGTGGCGCCCGATCAGGTGCAGGCAGTCGGCCATCCAGAACGAGCAGGCCAGGAAGGCCCCTTCGTGCCCCGACAACCCGTCCACCTGGGACGACTCCTCGGTCCGGTAGCGCAGCACGAACCCTTCCTCGGTCAGCCCGCGCTCGACGGCCTCGATGGTGGAGCGAACCCGGTCGTCGGTGGCCGGCAGGAAGCCCACCAGGGGGACCATGAGGAGACTGGCGTCGAGGGCGTCGGACCCGTAGTACTGGGTGAAGGCGCCCACCGTGGTGTTGTACCCCTGGGTGCACACCTCCTCGTGGATCCGGTCCCGCAGCTCGCGCCACCGGTCGACGGGCCCGTCGACGCCGAACTCCTCGATGGTGCGCACCGCCCTGTCCACCGCCACCCAGGCCATGACCTTGGAGTGGGTGAAGTGGCGCCGCGGGCCGCGCACCTCCCAGATGCCCTCGTCGGGCTGCTCCCAGTTCCGCTCGACGAACTCGACCAGGGCCACCTGCAGGTCCCAGGCCGACGAGCTGAGCGCGCTGCCCACCATGCACGATTCGTACAGGGCCGACAGGACCTCGCCGTACACGTCCAGCTGGAACTGGCCCGATGCGGCGTTGCCGATGCGCACCGGGGCGGAGCCCTCGTAGCCCGGGAGCCAGTCGACCACCCACTCGTCGAGCCGCCGCTCCCCGGCCGGGCCGTACATGATCTGCAGCTTCGACACGTCGCCGGCCACCGCCCGCAGCAGCCAGTCGCGCCAGTCGAGGGCCTCCTCGTGGTAACCGCCGCGCATGAGGGACTCCAAGGTGAGCGTGGCGTCGCGCAGCCAGCAGTAGCGGTAGTCCCAGTTGCGCTCGCCCCCGAGCGTCTCGGGCAGCGAGGTCGTGGGGGCGGCCACGATCCCCCCGGTGGGGTGGTAGGTGAGCGCCTTGAGCGTGATGAGCGAGCGCAACACCGGCTCGCGGAACTCGCCGTCGAACGTGCACCGGGCCGCCCATGCGCGCCACCACATCTCGGTGTCGTCGATGGCGTAGCGGGCGTCGACGGGTCGGGGCGGTGCCTCGTGGGAGGGGTACCAGGTGAGGACGAAGGGGATGTGCTCGTCGGCGGCCAGCGTGAAGTCCGCCATCGTCGTCATGTCCTCGCCCCTCGTCTCGACGGGGGTCCACAGGGCGAGGGCGTCGGGCCCGGCCACCGCGCTCAGCAGGCCGTCGACGTGGCGGACCCACGGGATCATCGAGCCGTACCCGAAGCGGATCACGAGCTCCATGTGCATCGGCACGCGACCTTCCAGTGCCTGCACCACCCGCACCACCTGGGGGTGGCTCTCGCGCAACGGCATGCAGTCGACGAGCCGGACCACCCCGTCGGCGGTGACGAACTCCGTCTCGAGCACGAGGGTGTCGTCCCGGTAGCGCCGCCGGACCTCGTAGTCGGGGGAGAGCGGGGCGATGCGCCAGTAGCCGTGCTGCTCGTTCCCCAGGAGCTGGGCGAAACAGGCGTCGGAGTCGAAGCGCGGGAGGCACAGCCAGTCGATCGAACCGTTGCGGCCCACCAGCCCGGCCGTGTGGGTGTCCCCGATGATCCCGTAGTCCTCGATCGCGAGCGCCACCGCCGACATTCTTAGCCCGGCCGGGCTACGAGGTGCAGCCCCCGTCGCCCACCGAGCCCGACACCGTCCGGGCGCGGGCGATGTCGGCCGACACCGCCGGCATGGCCAGCGCGTAGCCGACGCCGGCGTCGGTGGTGGAGCGGGCGAAGACCACGCCGATCACAGTGCCGTCGGCGACACTGGGGTCGCCCGAGGACACCAGCGGGCCGCCGGAGTTGCCGGGCTGGACGAGCGCGTCGAGCTGGTAGATCTCGCGGGTGGTCTGGGCGTTGCCGTAGATGTCGAGCCCGATGGCATTGAAGGCGGCGGCCACGCCCGCCTTGACGAAGGTGAACGGCCCGCCGTTGGGGAACCCCAGGACCACCCCGGTCGTGCCTCTGCCCACCAGGGTGGGGTCGATGGTGAGCGGGGGGTCGGTGAGCCCCGGCACCCGCAGGACGGCGATGTCGAGGTGGGGGTCGAACACGGCGGTGACGGTGGGGTGTCGGCCGTGGGTGTCGATGACGACAGGGGCGGGGATGCCCGCCACCACGTGGGCGTTGGTGACCACCAGCCCCGGGGCCACCACGAATCCCGACCCTTCCTGGATCACGCCGCACCCGGCGCCGGCGATCTGGACGGTGGAGTCCTCGACCCGGAGGACGGCGGCGCGCTCGGCGGCGTCGGTCGGGAGCGACACCGGCCCGGCCACCTGGGGCGGCAGACCGGCGAAGACGACGGGAAAGCCGTTCTGGGCCATGAAGCGCTGCACGCTCGAGAACACCGTGGGGATGGGTGGCATGACGCGATCGAGGGTGCGCACGATCCGCGACTGCTGCAGGCCCCGGTCGAGGGCCGTGTACCGGCTCTGGGAGAGCAGGCTGGCCACCACCCAGGTGGCGATCAGCGTCGCCGCCACCGCCACCGCCACCCCGAAGGCCGAGTCGACGGGACCGAGACGCAGACGGTGCAGGATCACGCTCGACCGCGCCCCCACCACCCGTCCGACGCCTCCCAGGATGGTGGCCAACCCGATGAGGAGCACCAGGGCCACCACCGTCTTGGCCGTGCCCCCCTTGACCAGCCCCGCCACGGATGGCGCCAGGACGGCCCCGAGGAACAGGCCCAGCCAGAAGCCGCCGAAGGACAGGACCTGGGTCACCGCCCCGAGCCGCAGCCCGTGGACGGCCGACAGGCCGACGAGTACGACGAGCACCCAGTCGACCCAGTTCACCGCGTAGATCCTCCCGCACCCGATAGCCCCGGCGCGTGCACCGCTCTAGGGTGACGACGGAGACCTACAGGAGGACGCAGGTGGCCGAGCTCGTGGAGTTGTTGGCCGACGTCGTCGGGGCCGGCGACGTCATGGCCGGCGACACCGTCCCGCCCGACTACGGCCACGACGAGGCCCTGACGGCCACGCCCGTCCTGCCGCTGGCGGTGGTGCGGCCGGCGAGCACCGGCGAGGTGGCGGCGGTGCTGCGCCTCTGCGACGAGCTGCACGTCCCGGTGACGGCCCGGGGCAGCGGCACGGGGCTGTCGGGGGCTGCCATCTCGCCTCCCGACGGCATCCTCGTCTCCTTCGAGCGGATGAAGCGGATCCTCGAGATCGACGTGGACAACCACGTGGCCGTGGTGCAGCCGGGCGTGACCCTCGACGAGCTCAACACGGCGGCGGCCGCCCACGGGTTCGTCTATCCCGTGTTCCCGGGCGAGACGAGCGCCTCGCTGGGCGGCAACGTGGCCACCAACGCCGGCGGGATGCGGGCCGTCAAGTACGGGGTGACCCGCCATCACGTGCTCGGCCTCGAGGCGGTGCTGGCCAACGGTGACGTCATCCGCACGGGCGGGAAGTTCGTGAAGACCTCCACCGGCTACGACCTCACCCAGCTGCTGGTGGGGTCCGAGGGCACGCTGGCGCTGGTCACCGAGGCCACGGTGAAGCTCCAGCCCCGCATCGACCACGCCGCCACCGTGCTCGCCCCCTTCACCACGCTCGACGCCGTCACGGCGGCGGTCCCCCGGATCCTGGCCGGCGGGGTCGGCCCCCGCATCCTCGAGTACGTCGACATGATCACCATGGACGCCATCACGGCCAACGTCGGCCTCGACCTCGGCATCCCCGCCCCCGTGCGACGTGAAGCCCTGGCCTACCTGGTGATCGTGCTCGAGAGCACCCACGAGGAGCGCCTCGACGACGACGTGTCGGCGCTCGGGGAGCTGCTGGTCGAGCTCGGGGCCATGGAGGTCTACGTCCTGCCCGCCCAGGCCGCCACCCAGCTCATCAGCGCCAGGGAGAAGGCCTTCTTCGTGGCCAAGGCGGCCGGTGCCGACGACATCGTCGACGTGGTCGTCCCCCGGGCCGCCATCCCCCGCTACATGGCGGCGGTGGCGGCCGTGGCGGCCGAGCACGGCGCGCTCATCACCGGGTGCGGGCACGTGGGCGACGGCAACGTCCACCTGTCGGTCTTCCAGCCCGACCCCGAGCGCCGCCGCCAGGTCCTCCGGGCGGTGTTCCGGGCCGGCATCGACCTCGGGGGGGCCTTGTCGGGCGAGCACGGCATCGGCACGGAGAAGAAGGCCTATTTCCACGAGCTCGAGGACCCGGTCAAGCTCGACCTCATGCGGGCCATCAAGCGGGCCTTCGACCCCCACGGCATCCTGGGCCCCGGCAACCTCCTCGACTGAGACACGGACCGTGGGCCGAGACCGGAGCGGGACATGAACGGAGCACAGTCGCTCATCAGGACGCTCGTCGGCTGCGGCGTCGACACGTGCTTCTCCAATCCCGGGACGTCGGAGATGCAGTTCGTGGCGGCCCTCGACGACGTCCCCGAGATGCGGGCCGTGCTGTGCCTGTTCGAAGGGGTGGCGACGGGCGCCGCCGACGGCTACGGCCGCATGGCGCGACGCCCCGCCGCCACCCTGCTGCATCTCGGTCCCGGCCTCGGGAACGGCATCGCCAACCTGCACAACGCCCGCCGCGCCGCCACCCCGGTGGTGAACCTGGTCGGTGACCACGCCACCACCCACCTGGCCTACGACCCGCCGCTCGCCTCGGACATCGAGAGCCTGGCCCGCCCGGTGTCGCGCTGGTTCCGCTCGTCGTCGTCCCCGGCGGAGCTGCCCGCCGACACCGCCGACGCCGTGGCCGGGGCCGTCGGCCCCCCGGGGGGCGTGGCCACCCTGGTGGTGCCGGCCGACCTGACGTGGGAGGAGGCGGGCGACCCGCTGTCGCGCCGCCCGCACCCGGTCATGCGGGCCGTCCCCGACGACGCCGTGGCCGCCGCGACCAAGGCCCTGCGGTCGGGAAAGCGGGCCGCGGTGCTGGTGGGCGGGGAGGCGCTGCGGCGCCGGGGCCTCACGGCCGCCAGCCGGGTGGTCGAGCACAGCGGGGCCAAGCTCCTGTGCGAGACCTTCCCCGCCCGGCTCGAGCGGGGCGCGGGCCTGCCGGCCGTGGAACGCCTCGGCTACCTGGCCGAATTCATCGTGGCGCAGCTCGAGGGGGTGCGGCACCTGGTGCTGGCGGGGGCCCCGGCGCCGGTGTCGTTCTTCGCCTATCCGGGGCGACCCGGGTACCTGGTCCCGCCGGGGTGCGAGGTGCACACCCTCGCCACCCCGGGCGACGACGTGGCCGGGGCCCTCGAATGGCTGGCCGACGCCCTGGGGGCGCCGGCGGACGCGGCCCGGGGCCAGCAGGCGGGGCGACCCGACCGGCCCACGGGGGCCCTCGACGGCCAGACGGTGGCGGCCGCCATCGGCGCGCTGCTCCCGGACGACGCCATCGTGAGCGACGAGGGGAACACGGCCGGGATCTTCGCCCCCGGGGCGACGGCCGGCACGCCCCCGCACGACTGGCTGTGCCTGCCGGGGGGCGCCATCGGCCAGGGCCTGCCGGTCGCCACCGGGGCCGCCGTGGCCTGCCCGGGGCGGCGCGTGCTGTGTCTGGAGGCGGACGGCAGCGCCATGTACACGCTGCAGGCGCTGTGGACCCAGGCACGCGAAGGCCTGGACGTGACCACCGTGGTCCTGGCCAACGGGTCGTACGCCATCCTCGAGCTCGAGCTCGGCCGGGTGGGCGCGGGCGTCCCCGGGCCGCGGGCCCGGCGGATGCTCGACCTCGGGGACCCCGACCTCAGCTTCACCGCCCTGGCCACGGGGATGGGCGTGCCCGCCAGCCGGGCCACCACCGCCGACGAGTTCGCCGACCAGCTGGAACGGGCCTTCGCCACGCCCGGGCCGACGGTCGTCGAGGCCGTCCTCGGCTGAGGCCTCCCCGGGCCCCCGACCGTGCCCTCGGTCGACCTCAACGCCGACGTCGGCGAGGCGCCCGCCCCCGACGGTGGGGGCCCACCCGGGTCCCTGGGCGTCGACGGCGCGCTCCTCGACACCGTGACGAGCGCCAGCGTGGCGTGCGGCTTCCACGCCGGCGACCCCGGCACGATGCGGCACACGGTCGAGGAGGCGGCCCGGCGCGGGGTGGTGGTGGGAGCGCACCCTTCCTATCTCGACCGCACCGGGTTCGGCCGGCGTCCCCTCGACATCGCCCCGGCACAGGTGGCGGCGGAGGTCGTGTACCAGGTAGGGGCGCTCGACGCCCTGGCCCGGGCGGCGGGCACGCGGGTCCGTTACGTCAAGGCCCACGGGGCCCTGTACCACCGCATGGCCGTCGACGAGGCCTGCGCCCGGGCGGTGATCGATGCGCTACGGAGCCTGGGCGGCCTGGTGGTGCTCGTCCCGCCGGGGTCGGTCGCCCTCGAGGTGGCCGGCTCCCTCGGCGTCCCCGCCGCCACCGAGGCCTTCGCCGACCGCGCCTACCTGGCCGACGGCCGGCTGGCCGACCGCGGCACCCCGGGTGCGGTCCTGACCGACGCCGACGAGGTGGCCGGGCGGGCGGTCGCACTGGCGAGGGACCACCGGGTGACGGCGGTCGACGGCACCGAGATCACCGTCCGGGCGTCCTCGATCTGCGTGCACGGCGACACGCCCGGTGCGGCGTCCCTGGCCCGCTCGGTCCGGCGAGCCCTCGAGGCCGCCGGGGTGACGCTCGCCCCCTTCGCCGCCGGGCCGTGACGGTGCCCCGGGGCGGCGGGGCGGTCCGACCCGTCCACCGGTTGGGCGACACCGCCGTGGTGGCCGGGACCACCTCGGTGACCGACGCCCACGCCCTGGCGGCCGCGCTGGCGGAGGGTGGGCGCCGGCCCGGGGTCGAGGACGTGGTGGTCGGCTACCGGTCGGTCACGGTGGTGGCCGATCCCACGGTGGCCGACGTGGGCACGCTGGCGGAGGAGCTGGCCCGCCTGCGGGTCGGTGGCGGCGGCGCCGATGGGGGCGGGGGGCGGGAGGTGGGCCGGACGGTCGAGGTCCCGGTGGCATTCGACGGTCCCGATCTCGAGGACGTGGCGGCCCGGTCCGGCCTGACCCCCGCCCAGGTGGTCCGGCTCCTGGCCGCCACCCCCCTCACCGTCGCCTTTCTGGGCTTCCTTCCCGGATTCGCCTACCTGGACGGCCTCCCCCCCGCTCTGGCGGCCGTGCCCCGGCGCTCGACCCCCCGGCCCGCCGTGGGCGCCGGTTCGGTCGCTCTGGGCGGAGGGTTCGCGGGGATCTACCCCCAGGCGTCACCGGGCGGATGGCAATTGGTCGGGCGGACCGGCATGGCACTCTTCGACCCCGACCAGCCCCCGTTCGCGCTCCTGCGTCCCGGGGACGTGGTCCGGCTGTGCGTGGTGGACGACCCCGGGACCGTGCCGGGGCGCGGACGCCCGCCGCTGCGGCCCGCGCCTGGAGCGCCGGCGGTGGTGGTGGAGGAGCCGGGCCTGCTCTGCACCGTGCAGGACCGGGGCCGGGTGGGCGTGGCGGCGCTGGGCGTGCCCCGGGCCGGCGCGGCCGACCCCTTCCGCCTGCGGGCCGCCAACCGCCTGGTGGGGAACGACGACGATGCCGCCGCCATCGAGGTCACCGCGGTCGGGCCCGGGCTGCGGTTCACCGGCGCGGCCCACGTGGCCGTGGCGGGGGCCGTGGCGGCCTCCCTCGACGGGTGGCCGGTGCCGCCCGACACGGTGGTGCCGGTGACAGCGGGCCAGGTGCTGGCGGTCGGCACCACCGGGGGCGACCTGCGGGCCTACGTGGCCGTGGCCGGGGGCATCGACATCCCGGCCGTGCTCGGGAGCCGCTCGTCGGACGTGCTCACCGGTCTCGGGCCCGGGCCCCTCCGGGCCGGCGACGCCTTGGGGATCGGACGACCGGCGCGCCCACGCGGGAGCCTGACCTGGGCCGGGCGGGGCGCGGAGGGGCGGGGTGCTGCGTCCGTCACCCGGGTCCTGCGGGTCATGGCGGGCCCCGACGAGCTCGGCCCCGAGCAGTGGGACCGCCTGGTGACCCGGACGTGGGCGGTGGCCTCGGCGAGCGACCGGGTGGGGGTGCGCCTGACGGTCGACAGCGGGGCAGACCCCGGGGGTCCCCTCGATCCCCCGTCGCCGATCGCGTCGCGCGCCGTGGTGACGGGGGCGGTGCAGGTCCCGCCGGACGGGACGCCGGTGGCGCTGCTGTGCGACCACGCCACGGTGGGCGGCTACCCCGTGGTGGCCACCGTGGTGAGCGCCGACGTCGGCGTCCTGGGCCGCTGCCGGCCCGGCGACGCGTTGCGGTTCGAGCCCATCGACGTGTCCGAGGCCGGCCGGGCCCGTGCCGCCGCCGAGCAGGCCCTCGACCGGGCGGTGGCGGGGTGGTACCCGGTCCGCACCGACTGACACGGGTCGGGGCACGGCAGCGGCGAAACCGGGCCGGGTGCGCCCCGTCGGGGGCACGGTTGGGGTAGTTCTGGAGTGTGGCTCCGTCCCCAACCCTTCTCGGCCCGGACGAGGGCGGCGCCCGCCCCGGTGCCGACGCCCCCGGGGAGCACCCCCGGCGTGGGCCCGACCTGGAGCTCGTCACGGCCGTGGTGCTGCTGGCGGCGGTGGTGGTGGGCGGCGCCTACCTTGCCCGCCACCCCGGTCCGACGATCGTCGACCGCCTCGTCGCCGTCGTGATCCCGGGACGGCGCCGGGCCCCCGGTCTGGCGGCCGTCACCCGCATGGGATCGCCGATCGTCGTGGTGGCGGGTTCGGTGGCCGCCTTGGCGGCGTCATGGCGGCGCGCCCGGGCCCGAGCGGTGGGCGTGGCGGTGAGCCCCGTGCTGTGCGTCCTCGCCTGCGACTGGATCCTCAAGCCGGTGGTGGCCCGGCACCTCGACGGCGTGCTGACCTTCCCGTCGGGCACGGTGGCGGCGGTGGCGGCCCTGGCCACCGCGGCCGTCCTGGCCACCCCCGACTCGTGGCGCTGGGTGTCGGCCGCCCTCGGGGCCACGTCGGTCACCCTGGTGGGCCTGTCGGTGGTGGTGCTGCGGTGGCACTACCCGACCGACGCCATGGCCGGGGCGGCGATGGGCGTCGCCGTGGTGCTCCTGGCCGACACCGTGGCGCACCGGGCCGCGGCACGCGTCGGCACCGGGCCCCGTCAGGCCACCACGGAAGGAACACCACCGGCACCGGCCGAGCGGTAGGCGGCGTCCACGAGCCGGTGGGCCATCACGGCCTCGCCGAAACCGGGCTCGGGGGGCCGGTCACCGGTGACGGCGTCGACGAAGGCCCGGTCGGCTTCGCAGTACAGACGGACCGCCAGGCCGAGCTCGTCGTGGGCCAGGGGAAGCGCCGTCACCCAGTCCGCCAAGGGGCAGGGACGCACGTCGACCCCGCTGCTCGTCTGCACGTGCAGGGGACCGAGATGGTCGTCGTCGAGCCACGCCATGCCGTCGCGGCAGAAGACCTCGACCCGCCGGGTGGAGGGGCGGCTCAGGATGTCGTGCCACACGCTCACCAGCTCGGCCGTGGCCCCCGACGCGAATTGCAGCGACACCGTGGCCACGTCCTCGACGCCGTCGTAGCCGGCGAAATTGGCGGTCCGGGCCGACAGGGACGTCACCTCCCCCAGGCAGAAACGGAGGATGTCGAGGTCGTGGATGGAATGCTCGATCAGGCAGCCGCCTCCGGCCACGGCCACGTCGGAGCGCCAGGTCGAGCCGTACAAGCCCTGCACCGGGAAGTACTGGTCGTCTCTGAAGACCGCCACCATCGGTTCCCCGAGCTCGCCCGACGCCACCAGCTGGCGCAGGGCCCGGAACACGGGCGTGGACCGAAGCACCAGGCCCACCTGGGCGGGAATCCCGGCGGCCTCCACCGTCGCCGCCAGCGACGTCGCCCCGGCCAGGTCGGGAGCGAGGGGCTTCTCGCAGAACACGGCCCGACCGAGCCCGGCCGCCGCCACCACCACCTCGGCGTGGGCGGCCGTGGGCGTGCACACCCACACGGCGTCGCACCGTTCGACGACCTGCGCCGTACCCGGCACGGCGGTGGCGCCGACGACGTGGGCGAAGCCCGAAGCCCGGGTGGGGTCGACATCGTGGACCGCCACCATCTCGGCGTCGACCACGCCCGCGTCGATCATGGCCCGGAGGCCCAGCGCGTGGGCCCAGGCGATGATCCCCGTTCCCACGAAACCGATGCGCACCACGGTTGCAAACTACGTTGCCGGGACGGTGGCCGGCATCGAACGCGACGAACTGCTGACGGCCGGTGACCGCAACCTGGCCGACACGCTCCGCCTCTACGGGCGAACCGCCCCCGGCGCGGTGGTGGCGGACGACGGGGGCCTGCTGCTCGTGTCCACCCTGGCCAACTGGCCCGGCCCGTACCACAACGGCGCCCTCCGACTCGACCGGTCGATGGCGCCGGCCGAGGTGCTCGCCCGGGCGGCGGCGTTCTTCGCAGGCCGCGCCCCCGGCTACTGCGTGTGGATCGCCGCCCACGCCGACGCCGATCTCGAGGAGGCCGCCCTGGCCGGTGGCTACGCGGCGGTATCGGACAAGGGCACCCCCCGCCTAGCCCTGCTGCACCCCATCGCTCCCCCCGAAGCGCCGGCCGGCGTGACGCTCGACGAGGTCGTCGACGACGCCGGGCGGCGGGCGTACCTGGCCGTGACGATCGAGGCCTACGCCGACTCGTTCCTGCCCCCCGACGCCGCCGAAGCCAGCCTGGCCACGGTGGCGGCCGTCGCAGGACCGGGCGTCCGGGCGGTGGTGGCGCGCCTCGGCGGCGCGCCGGTGGCCGCCGCCATGGCGGTCGCCGACGACGGTGTGGCCGGTGACGGTGCGGCCGGGCTCCGGGTGGCCGGGATCCAGATGGTGGGCACCGTCCCGGCGGCGCGGGGCCGGGGCCTGGGCGAGCTGTGCACCCGCTGGGCGGTGGCGGCCGGCTTCGACTCGGGTGCCCGGGCGGTGGTGCTCGAGGCGTCCGAGGCCGGCGACCCCCTGTACCGGCGCATGGGGTTCACCGAGGTGTCGCGTTACCGCTGGTGCTTCGGACCCCCCCGGCCCCCTCGACCGCCCGGGGACCGGTCGACCCACGGGCCCGCACCGGCGTGAGGCGGCCACCGCCGGTGACCTGGGCTCCCTACGCCCGCCCACCATCTGCCCATGCGCGTCGCACGTCAATCGTGATGATGCGGCCGCCGTACCCCTCCGATCGACGTGGGCGGCGGCGAGAGAGCCGGGGCACGGCGGCCGATCGAACGTTGCCGCCACGGCCAGGCGCGGGCTCGGGGGGCATCGAGGTCAGGGGGACCGGCCCGAAGCACGGCCGGTGCAGGCCAGGACGGCGTGGGCGAAGTACCGCCCGGGCGTGGGAGCATGCATCCCGATGACGTCAAGCCCGGACGAGGCCTTCGACTTCGACATGGCTGCCGCGTCGCTCCAGGCGAACACGGCCGACGTGCACATGATGCTGAAGCTGCTCGTCAGGCAGCTGGCCGACGTGCTCGGCAAGCGCCTGGTGTTCGAGCGGGCGGGCGGTCTCCTGCGCCGGTCCGACGAGGTGAAGTCCGTCGAGCTGTCGCTGGGCGACGACGTGCTTCGCGCCGAGGTGGACGGCGCGTCGCTGCGCTGCACCATCGGTCACAGTTCGGGCGGGATCCGCATCCGCAGCGAACAGGTCACCATGGACGAATGGCTGCGTAGGCTCCTGCAGGGGCTGCAGGCCGAGGCGCAGCACAGCGAACGCGCCCGGTTGGCGCTCGAGAACATCGTGATCGGAGGACCCACGTGAGCGGAGTACCACTGTGAGCCAGCCCGACGACCTTCCCAAGGATGCCGAGCGCCGCCTCGAGCAGCTCGAGCACGGCCTGTTCACCTCCGACCTGTCGGTGAACGAGTTCCTGCTGGTGAAGGAGGTCGGGTTCCACCCTCTCGGCTTCGTGATGGGCTCGTCGATCTACCACACCGGCATCCAGATGCGGAAGTGGGGCCAGAGCCAGGAGCTGGCCAAGCTGACCGAAGCCATGTACAACGCCCGCGAGCTGGCCATGACGCGCATGGAGGAGGAAGCCACCGAACTCGGCGCCGACGGCGTCGTGGGCGTCCGGCTGGACGTCAACTACTACGAGTGGGGCAACGACGCCGCCGAGTTCATCGCCATGGGTACTGCGGTGAAGGCCGAGGACGGGAACTCGTACCGCAACAAGCTGGGCAAGCCCTTCACCTCCGACCTGTCGGGACAGGACTTCTGGACCATCATGCAGACCGGCTACGTCCCCCGCGGACTGGTCATGGGGACCTGCGTGTACCACATCGCCCACCGCGGGCTCGGGCAGGCGCTCGGGTCGGCGGGCCAGAACGTCGAGCTGCCCAACTTCACCCAGGCCCTGTACGAGGCGCGCGAGCTGGCCATGACGCGGATGCAGGACGAGGCCAACGAGCTCGACGCCAACGGCATCGTCGGGGTCCGCCTGGAGGAGAAGTCACATCAGTGGGGCTCGCACACCATCGAGTTCCTGGCCCTCGGGACGGCGGTGTCGAAGGTGGCGGGCGACGTCACGCTGCCCCGGCCGATCACCATCATCTCCCTCGACAACTGATGGGGGAAGGCGGCCGATCGGTGCGGAGCGACAGCCGATGACCGACGACGCCCTCCCCGAGGCGGCGCAACGCCGCCTGGCGAGCGGCGCCTTTTCGTCGGGCCTCACCATCCCCGACTTCTCCGCCTGCCTGGCCATGGGACTCCGGCCGGTGGGGCTGGTGCAGGGATTCTGCGTCATGAAGTGGAGTTGGTACGGCGCCGGGTCCCCGTACCTGCAGGCCTCCACCCCGTACTCCTCGGGCGGCGGAGGTTACGCCGAGAGCTATCGCTGCCCCCACGGCTTCGTGTCGGGCGACCACCGCAGCTGGGGGCAGAACTACGAGCAGACCTGGGTGGAGGCGGCCTGGGCCCAGGGCTTCGGATCCGCCTACGCTCGCCTCGTCGACGAGGCCGTGGCCACGGGGGCCCACGGCGTCATCGGCGTCGTCGACACCGCCCGCCACCTGAGCGACCTGGCGGTGACGGAGTTCCACATCCTGGGCACGGCGGTGGTGGTCGAGGAAGGGTCCCCACCCCCCGACGGGCGCCCGTGGACGACCTACCTCGCCGGGCAACGCCTGGCCAAGCTGATCGAGGCCGGCTTCATGCCCGTGGCGCTGGCGGCCGCCATGAGCTCGGTGCGGGTGTGGGCGTACTGCATGACCGACTACCTGATGGAGGGCCGCAACTTCACCTGGGGCGGGGCCGGTGCCCAGGAGGTCGACCAGGTGGTGCGAGCGCACATGGCGGTCCGGCAGCTGGCCCGCGCCCAGGTGCGGGGCCAGCTGGGCGGCGACGCCCTCCACGGGGCCCGGCTCACCACCAGCCACCGGGAGCTGGGCGAGGGGGACGAGGTCGTCGAGTGCACGCTGCGGGGCACCCGGGTCCGGCGGTTCAAGGACTTCGATCCGGTCGAACCGCCCATGCCGACGGTCCGCCTGTCATGAGCACCGCCACCCCGGCCGACCCGTCCCCCGACCTGCGGGCCGAGGTCCGGCGGGCCACCGCCGCCCTGGCCGCCACCGGGCACGACCACGGCCGTCCGGTCACCTCCGACCTGTCCATCGACGAGGCGCTCCTCCTCCACGCGGTGGGATGGGAACCGGTGGACCTGGTGTGCGGCGTGTCGGTGGTGTCGGTGCCGTCCGGGGTGTGGAACTGGGGATCGGGCGAGATCGTCGCCGCCTCCCAGGCGCAGGGCCTCGCCTTCACCGGCGCCGCGAACCGCATCGCCGAAGAGTGCGGGCGGGCGGGCGGGCACGGCGTGGTGGGGGTGCACGTCGAGTCGACGGTCCAGCGCCACCACGTGGACGTGGAGCTGGTGGGCACGGCCGTGCGCCCGGTGGGCGCGGCAGCGAAGTCCGACGTGTTCGTCTCCGACCTGTCGGGCCGCGACTTCTCCCTCCTCCGCCAGGCGGGCTGGATCCCGGTGGGCCTCTCCTACGGGGCGAGCTTCGTCTACGCCCCCCGGCGCTCGGCCGGCACGTCGCTGCGCCAGACGCGCGAGAACGTCGAGCTGACCAACTTCACCGAGGCCATGTACTCGGCACGCGAGCTGGCCATGGAGCGCATGCAGCAGACCGCCATCACCATGGGGGGCAAGGGGATCGTCGAGGTCAAGGTGACCGAGGGGCCCATGCCCTTCGCCCATCACGCCATCGGCTTCGCCGCCTGGGGGACCGCCGTGCGCCTCGAGGCCGAGACCCACCAGTACCTCCGGCCGAAGATGGTGCTGCCGCTCGACGACGCCGTGGTGGAGTTCGAGGCCGGTTCCCTGCGCGGTCAGTAGCGCCACGGCGCCCCCGCTCCGTCCGCATGCGTGCGTCAGCCGGTCCCGCCGCCGCTCGCGGCCGGTCGTGACCGCCGCTCCCCCGCCGACCCGCGCGGCCCAGGCGGTGCCGACGCAGGCCGTACCGACCTAGCGGACCCAGAGATCCGACGGGGGGGCCGCGTCGCCGTGGCCGGCGCCGCGGCCACGGGCTGCGAGCGCCCTGACGAAACGCCGGGGGGCGTCGACCATGAACAGCATGGCCAGCCCGAGGACCACCAGCGCCGCACCGGCCACCAACAGCCATCGGAGCTGTGGCCCGGGCCCGGTGAAGGCGAGCGCCCCCGAGGCGGCCACGACCGGCGCCGTGGCCGGCGTGTCCGACGCCAGATCGGTCGTGGCCGACGGGTCACCGCTCCCCGATGTCGACGTCGTCTTCGATGCCGCCGTGGTCGACGATGGCGACGTCCCGTTGGTGGCGCTGTACACCGGCGTGGTGGTCCCCGGCGTGCTCGTGGACGACGCGCCCGTGGTGGAGGGCGACGAACCGGTGGGCGACGCGCCCGTGGTGGTGGGCGACGAACCGGTGGGCGACACCGGCGTGGTGGTGGGCGACGAACCGGCGGGCGACACCGGCGTGGTGGTGGGCGACGAACCGCTCGATCCCGACGTGGGGACGGTGCCCGGGATGGGGATGGAGGGCGTCGTCGTGGTCTGCGATGTGGCGATCACGGGCGACACGGAGGCACTCGGCGGTCCCGTCGCCACGATGCCCGAGAACTCGCTGTTGTTGGCGTAGGCACGGCACGTCAGTGACAGGTCGCTGCCCGACACGACGAGCGTCAGGCTGGCCACGGGGTCCTCGGTGATGGTCACGGCGCCGCCGGTGGCGGTGAAGGGGCCGAGCGTTTCCGGTGCAGACGGCAGGTCGAGGACGAGGCCGTTCGGGGGGACCGGCGACGGGATGGGCGCGTCGATGGTCAGCGCTCCCGATGACATCGACGCCGGCGTCGCACCAGTGGTGTCGACTTTGGCCGCGGCCGTGCCGACGATGGCGCTGTTGCCCAGAGCGGCCGCGGCGGTGACGATCTGCGTGGGCAGGGCCACCTGGGTCTGGTACCCGGTCACGTTGAACTGCTCACCGGTGCTCGGATCGGGTGGCGCCAGCGTCCCCGAGGTGGTGACGTTGTTGAGCACGATGTTCCCCACCGGCGTCCCCGGGCAGTACAGCTCGTAGGCGCCCGCCTCACCGGGGGGAGGCGGCGGCCCGGTCGCCCCGTCGCCCAGGGCGATGACCGGCGCGGTCGGTGCGACGAACGGAGGGGAGATGGAGATGCCCGTCGGAGAGCTGTTGTTGGGGTAGGCCTCGCAGTCCAGATTGAGAGCGCTGCCCGAGATCTCGAGGCTCAGCCTGGTCGAGGCGTCCTGGGTGATGACGATGCCGCCACCGGTGGCCGTGAAGGGCCCCATGGTGGCCGCCGCGACCGGGAGGGTGAGCTGCACCCCCGACGGTGGTATCGGCGAGGGGATCGGCACGTCGAAGGACACGGAGCCCGTGGCGATCGAGGCCGGCGTGGCGCCCGACGCGTCGATGCTGGTCGAGGCGGTGCCGCTCAGGTCCGTGTTCCCGATGGCGGCGGCGGCGCTGGCGATCGAGGCCGGGATGGTGACCGTGGTCTGGTAGCCGGTGACGTTGAATTGCGTCCCCGAGGCCGGGTTTGCCGGCGACAGGGCGGCGGTGGTGGTCACGTTGTTGAAGGCGATGTCCCCGATCGGTGTCCCCGGGCAGTACAGCTCGTAGGGCCCCTGACCCTCGGGCTGGGGCGGCGGGATGGTGGCCTGGCCGGTGGCGATCACGGGCTCGACCGGTGCCACCTCCGGGAAGGCAGTCGACAGGCCGGTGGGTTGCGTGTCGTTGGGGAAGGTCGAGCAGAAGAGCCCGAAGCTGTCCCCGAACTCGGTGGCGTTGAGATTCACGCCGCCGATTCCTATCTGGATGGGACCGCCGTCGGCGGTGAAGTACTCGTTCTCCCCCTGCGGCGGGGTGGCCACGAACTGGACGCCCGTCGACGGGACGGGGTTGGGCAGCGTCACGTCGAAGGACATGTACAGGTCGCCATACCCGTAGCCGGGGTAGGGCCCGATCGGCTCGGGCGGCGGCGACACGGTTATGGGCCCGCCGGGGTTGGCCGGCACCGTGATGGGCGTGGTCACCGGGGGCGCGGTCGTCGCCGTGACCAGGGGCGAACCGGCGGAGGCGCTCGAGCTCGTGCTCGACACGACGCCGATGGCGCCTCCGGGGTAGCCCTCGCCGTAGCCGTAGACGCCGGTGGCATCCAGGAACACCGACATGTCGCCGCTCAGCTTCGTCACCCCGAGCTTTTCCGCCTGTTGGGCCACGGCCTGGGGGATCGAGAATTGCGTCTGCAGGTCGGCCAGGTCGAACTGGTCACCCGCGGTCAGCGTGGAGGGCGAGATCGTCCCCGTCGTGACCGTGTCGTTCAGGACGAGATTGCCCACCGGGCTACCCGGGCAGTACAGCTCGTAGGGGCTGCCCTGCGGGAGCGTGCCCGGTCCGGTGGTCGGGATGGTCGTGGTCGTGGTGGTGCCGGTCCCCGACGCCGTGCCGACGGCGATGATGGGCCGGATCGGAGTGGCGTCGGGCGCGGTGCCGGTGGATCCCGACGTGGCCTCGGTGTCGTTGGGGTAGGCGGTGCACGACATGGTGAAGGCCTTGCTCGACAGGGCGGCGACCACGAACGTCGACTGGTCGCCGGCGATGGTGACGGGCCCGCCGTCGGCGGTGAAGGGTCCCACCGTCATGGGCGTGGTGGGGATGTCGAGCCCGATGCCCGAGCTCGGCACGGGTTCGGGGATGGGCACGTCGAAGTTCATCGAACCGGTGGAGACCTGGTCGGGCGTGGCACCGTAGGCGTCCACGGCGCTGGCGGCCTCGCCCTCGAATCCCCCGTTGCCGAGGCCGGCGGCGGCCGACACCACACCGGCCGGCAACGGTATCTGGGTCTGGTAGCCCGACACCGTGAACTGGTCACCGGCCGAGAGCGTCGACGGGGAGATGGAGGCCGTCGTGGTCACGCCGTTGAACACCAGGTCCCCGACGGGGGTGTGTGGGCAGTAGAGCTCGTACGGACCGGTCACGGTGTCGGTGGGCGGGGGCGGGGGCGCCTGGCCGGCATCGGCGATGACCGGCGAGAACGGCAGGCCCGGGGGGACCCCCGAAGCCAGGCCGCTCGGCATGACGTCGTTGGGATAGGCCGAGCACGTGAGGGGCGGGAGCCCTTCCGGGATGGCGACGTCGGTGAAGGTGAGGGTGATCGCCGAACCGAGCGACACCGCCACGTTGCTGCTGGTGGCGGTGAAGGGGCCGATGGTGGCCGGGGTGGAGGGGATGTCCAGGGGGAGGCCCGACGCAGGGACGGGCGTCGGGATGGCTTGGTCGTAGGCGAGGGAGCCCGTCGGGATCGACGACGGCGTGGCACCGGTGGCGGTCACGGTGGCGGACACCGTCCCCGTGATCGACGTGTTCCCGACGGCGGTGGCTTCGCTCACGATGTCGGGCGGCACGGTGACCTGCGCCTGGAAGTCGGTCAGGCTGAACTGCTGGCCGGCCGACGGCGACGCCGGCGACAGGCTGCCGGTCAGCACGACGTCGTTGAAGGCGAGGTCGCCGATGGGCGAGTTGGTGCAGAAGAGCTCGAACGGGGCGGTGTCGGCATAAGCCGGTGCCGAGATCATTTGCACCGCCACACCAACGAGCATCATTGAGCCGGCCACGAGCGCGACGGCGCCCGCGACGCTGAGCCGGGTGGCGAGCTTAGGAAAACGTCCCATGGGACCCCCTGTTCGACAGGGCGGCATCACAGCGGTGGCACCGGGTGTCACCGCTCATCCGAGCAGACCGCACCCGCCCTGGCATCCTCAAGATTGATGAAACTGCCGCCCCCACCCGCTGCCGGCCGCGGCCATGGGCCCCCGCTGCGGGAAACCACCAATTGCCTGCCGAATGCCACTACCGTCGGCGTCGCACGACGGCGAGCGTACGCCAGGGGTCCGTAACGGGAGGCGGGTTCATGCCGGACAGGTCCTCCATGGCGATCCTGTTGCCACTGGGAGTGGTTATCGCGGTGACGGCCGCCTGCAGCTCGAGCACCACCCCGACCTCGAGTGCACCCAAGGTCGTCGTTGCCACTGGCAGTGTCACCTGCACCACCCTGACGGGCACGGTGTCGTTCGCGCCGCCACTCACCAACAGCGCGAAGAGCCCGGGCACGACGTCGATCACGGTGACGTCGTCGGGCTGCACGGCGGTGGGATCCCACGTGGCCACGGTGACGGGCGGTACCGGCACGGCCTCCATCTCCAATGCGATGGACAGTTGCGCCAGCCTGCTCACCCCCCAGCCGCTCACCTTCGACGTCACGTGGAGCCCGGCCACCATCCACAAGAGCGTGGTGACGTTCTCGAGCTACAGCGTCGGCGCGAGCGGCTTCACCTTGCCGGCGTCGGGCGGCAAGGCCACGGTGACCGGGTCGTTCGCCGGCTCGGACCACGGCGCATCGTCCACGGCGACGGCGAACTCGAGCGAGAGCGCCCAAGCCCTGCTCGCCGCGTGCGGCTCGAGCGCCGGCCTCGCCTCCATACCGGTCACGTCGGGCTCGCTCCTCTTGAGGTAGGTGACGACGCATGCGCCCCAAGACTGTTGTGGCCTCGTTCGCCGTGATGACGGCAGCCGCCTGCCTGGCCGGTTGTGGGGTGGTGAACGCGGCCAGGAGGGTCGTCCACGACGTCGAGGGCAACAAGGCGACCATCAACTCCTTCACCAACTCGGTCAAGTCGGGCGAGGGCGCCACCTTCGAGGCGACCTACCGGACCACGGGCAGCGCCCCGGTCACCATCACCTACGCCGCCGCACCGCCCACGGGGCTGGCCTTCACCGAGACCCAGTCGGGGTCGAGCACCTCCGACGTGGACCTGATCGTCAATTCGTCCGGGGAGTACTCCTGTAGGCCGCCCTCCTCCGGCGCGAGCTCGGGGCCGGGGTGGTCGTGCGAGAAGCTGGGCACGGCCAGCGCCGCCACCGAGAACAAGCTGTTCGACATCTACACCCCCTCGCACTGGGTGACCTTCCTGCAGGACTTCTCGCTCGCCGCCGGTCTGGCCGGGGACAAGGTCACGTCGTCGACCATGACCGTGAACGGCTTCGCCATGCGTTGCGTCGACTTCCACGCGCCGGGGGTGTCGGGCACCAGCACCATCTGCACCACCTCCCAGGGCATCCTGGGGTACGTCCAGGTGGCGTCCGACGCGGTGAGCTTCGAGATCACGAGCTACTCGGCCACGCCGGCGGCGTCGCTGTTCGCGCTGCCCCCGGGCGCCACCGTCACCTCGCCACCGACGACGACGATCCCCTAGAGCTCGAGGCGCCCGTCTCCGTCGCCCGGGTCGCGGCCCTGGCGGGGTCAACGGTGGCTGTGAGACCCGAAGTCCTGCCTGAACTCGGCCTCGGATTGGGGGAACTGGGTGATGTCGGAGTCGACCGTCACCGCGGCCGAAAAGTACGAGCTGTACCCGACGTCGTTGGCGGGGTTGGAGATGAACCCGTGCATCAGGTCGATGAAGGTGGGGTCGTCGCTGTCGTGCAGGCCCCACTCCGGGATGCTCACCAGCTTGCCGTGGGCCTTGGCGAAACGCACCGTGTAGGCGAGCCCCCCCGTCGCCTCCAGGGACTGGACCCAGCTCGACCCCGGGTTGTCGTACTGGTCGGTCCCGATGTAGTCGACGTACCGGTTGCCGGGATAGGAGGCGCCGTACGGCCCGTCCGACGGGACCGAGCCAGAATTGGCGCACCAGTCGAATGTGAAGTGCTGGCCGGGGACGCCGCGCATGGTGGTCACGATGTCGCGGAAGGCGCTGACATAGTGGGCCGGTGTCGTGTTCTGCGATCCCCACGAAAAGAACGACGCCGACCATTCCCACCCGATGCGCACGATGGCGTCGGGCTGTCCCCCCTGCACGAGGTTCTGGGCCAACTGGCGGTAGACGGCCAGATGCTGCGGCGTCTGTGCCGGCCGACCGTCGTCGGGTGACATGCTCACCGAGACGAACAGTCGCAACGACGTCCGGGGCGGCCGGTACTGGCCGATGGTCTTCCACGTCGTCCCGGTCGTGTAGCCGGTGATGCCCTGCACGGTCACGTCGAGGCGGCGGGCCAGGGCGAGGACGTCCGACGGGCTCTGCGACAGCACGAAGAGCCCGAGCGCGGGCGGGGCGGGCGGGGGGGCCGTCTGCGTCGTGCACCCCGCCAGCACGACGAACGACAGCCCGAGTGCGATCGGCACCGTGGTCGATCGGTGACGACGTCGATGCCCGGCTCGTCGCACCGGCCCGCCCCGGGTGTCACCGCGGCGCACCGTGGGCACGCCCGGATCGGGGCCCCGCACCCGGGCTACGACGCCAGGTGCACGATGTCGCCCACCAGCAGCGCGCCCACGAGCGCCATGACGGCGACGTAGATGAGGGTCATGCCCCAACGCCACCGGTGATCGGCGACCCAGAACCGCCTGATGCCCACGACGTCGAAGAACAGCGCCAGCACGGCGATAGGGATCCCGAGCGCCGGACCGATGCCGGTAGCCACGCCGAGCGCCGGGGTCACGATGGGGAACACCACGTAGCTCAACAGGCAACGGGCCGCCGAGATCACGATCGACAGGCTGAACATCCGGTGGGCGGCGTCGTAGCCGGAAGTCGGCCGCCCGTCGGGGACGAACAGCACCCGCCGCATGGCGACGTCGGCACGCGAGCGGCCCACGGCGGGGGTGGCGGGGGGCGCGGCGACCTGGCTCACGATCATGAAACTACGGCCCCGGGACGCCCGACTCCAGTCAGGCTCGCCGGGCCCGTGCCCGGGGAAGGCGGCGGGGCGGGCGCGGTGGAGCGCCCCCGGGGCCACTCAGGAGGTGGCCGGCATGGCGTCGTTGGCGGCGATCAGCTTGAACCGGGCCCCCGCCGGGTCGGCGGCCGTGCTCGAGCACCATCCCCATGGCGGCCTTGTCAGTCGTCGACGGCGGCATAGGCACCGGTGAGGAAGTCGAGGGCCACGGGCGGGGGCCGCGGTGAGGTCCAGGCGACGTTGGTGAGCAGGATGGTGACCATCTGCTCGGCGGGGTCGTTGCACCAGATCGTCCCGAGCCCACCGTTCCAGCCGTACTGCCCGACCGGGGCGGCGGGATGCTCGCGGCGGGTGACGACCCCGAGGCAGAAGCCCCAGCCCCGAGCGTCGAAGTCGTCGGGGAAGAAGCCCGACACGGCCTTCTGTTCCGGCGTGAGCTGGTCGGTGGTCATGGTCTGCACCGACGGGCGCGACAGCAGCGGTGCGCCACCGCGCAGCAGCATCTCGGCGAATGCCAGGAAGTCGGTGGCCGTGGACACCAGTCCGGCCCCGCCCGACGCGAACGCGGGCGGCGTGCTCCACTGGCCCTCCGGCTCGTCGAAGAGCTGCAACGCCCCGGACCCCGGATCGGTGAGGTAGCTCGTGACGAACCGGCCGATGTCGGCGGCGGGAACGGAGAAGCCGGTGTCGGTCATGCCGAGCGGCTCGAAGATCCGCTGGCGCAGGAACGTCTCGAGCGGCAGGCCCGAGGCGCGGGCGATGAGCACGCCGAGGACGTCGGCCCCGGTGTGGTAGAGCCACCGCTCGCCGGGCTGGGCCATGAGCGGCAGGGTCGACAAACGGCGCATCCACTCGTCGGGGGCGGGCGGCACAGCCGGCTGGGGCGGGCCCACGCTGAGCTGGAGCGGCGCCGCCATGTCGTTCACCGGGCAGGGGCCGAAGTAGCCCCCGAAGCCCATCCGGAAGGTGAGCAGGTCCCGGACGGTGATGGGCCGTCGCGCCGCCACGGTGTCGTCCACGGGTCCGTCGATGCGCCGCACGACCCTGCGATCGGCCAGCTCGGGCAGGAGCCGGTCCACCGGGTCGTCCAGCCGGAGCACGCACTCCTCGAGAAGGATCATGGTGGCCACGCCGGTCACCGGCTTGGTCATCGACGAGATCCGGAAGATGGTGTCGGCCCCCACCGCCCGGGCTCCGCCGACGGCGGTGGTCCCGATGGCGTCGACATGAGCCTCGCCCCGGCGACTCACCACCGAGACCAGCCCCGGCGCGGCGCCCACCTCGACGTGGCCGGCCAGCACGGCGTGCAGTCGTTCGAGGCGGTCCTTGGCGAGCCGTGCGCTGGTCATCGTCCCTTCGACGTGTCCCGGAGTCCGAAATCATCGGTCCGGCACCGGGCCGTCCGCAAAATCCCCCGGGGCCGGGCCGCACACACGGCGCTCGCCCGGCGCGCCACGGGGAGGTGAGCCACCCCCGGAAAGACCAGGTCAGCCCGGGCTGGTCCCGATGGCCGCGCACGGTCGTGGCGGACCGGCCCGGCCCGAGCGCGCCGCGCCGCCCAGGCCGGCACGGGCCGGGCGTCGAACGTCCCCGAGGCAAAATGGGGAACCCGGTAGCCTGGTCCCACCTGCGGGAGGGACCATGCGGAATTCGAAGGACGAGCGAGCGCACCGGGCCGACGGGCGCGCCCCGCGCCACCGGGTCATGGGCACCGTGACCGGTCTCGACCTCGTCGGGGCGCCCCGGTGCTAGTCCTCGGCCGTCGGGTCGGCGAGGGGATCATGATCGGCCACGACATCAAGGTCACGGTGATCGTCATCGCCGGCGACAAGGTGCGGATCGGGATCGACGCGCCGCTGGAGGTCGAGGTGCACCGGGAGGAGGTCTATCTCGAGATCCAAGAGGCGAACCGCCGGGCCGCGTCGGCCTCGGCGGAAGGGGTGTCGGGGCTCCCGACCGTGCTGCGCGACCCGGTCGGGACCGCCGCCGGCGAAGCCGATCCGGGCCTGGCCCCGCAGGGAGCGGAGGATCAGGCGCCGGACCGGGGCGTGAGCGGCTCGGCGGCGCGATAGCTCGCCTGGTACTGCACCACCTGGGCCGCCGCCCGCGTCCGGCGGTTCACGACCACCGGACCGAGCAGGTTGGCCGTGGGGAGCTCGCCGAGGGTGACGACCACCATCACGGTGGCGTCCTCGGCCGAGTCCAGCCCGAGGTTGGCCACGTGCTGCTCGTCGATCTCGACCGAGTAGTCGGGGAACAGCGCGCCGGGTGGCACCAGCACGAAGCTGAGCTCGGGCGCCTCGACCGAGCGCATCAGGCAGAACGGCTCCAACTCGGGTGCGAGCCCCTCGAGCTGGAACTGGCGCGCGCCGGGGAAGCCCGGTATCCCGCTGGCGAAGTCGAGGACGTCGCCGGACGACAGGCTCTCGCCTGACGGGGTCTGCGGTGCCGTGGTCTTCGCCTTCGGACCCTTGGGCCGAACCTGTGTGATCAACATGCGCCTTCCTCTCCGATCATCCCAGGAATTGGACGAGCGAGTCCTGGGACAGCTGCGACGTGGCCCACAACGCAGCTTGGAACGCCTGCTGCGACTGCGTGAGCTGGGTGGTGACCTGGGCGACGTTCGTGCTGTCGATGCCCGACATCTGCGTCTGGAGCACCTGTTGCGAGTTGGTGGCCTGCTGGGAGAACGCCTGGACCTGCTGGTAATTGGCCCCCATGGTGGCGGCCTGCGCCGTCACCTGGTCGATGGCCTGGTCGAGCGCCTGGAGGTCGGTCGTCTGCACGTTGTTGATGGACGCGTTGGTCCCGGTCTGCAAGTCCTGGGAGATCTGCGCCAGGACGCCCGTGCTGCCGAACAACCCGCTCGTGCCGGACCCGAACACCTGCTCCCCCGTCACCCCGGCCGACACCTGCACGCCGGGGGCGACGGTCCGCGTCGGCGCCGCCCCGCCCCCCAGGTAGTTGCCGTTCTGGTCGTAGGCCTGCGACACGTTGCCGGTGCCGGCGAAGATCGCCTGTCCGCCGTAGGTGGTGTTGGCCAGGTTGAGCAAGGACGTCCCGATGGACGACACCTGGTCAGCGAGCGCCTGGAGCGACCCCGGCTGGTTGCTCAGATTGGCCCCGCTCACCGACTCCACCACCTGCTTGGCCTGCTGGAGCGTGGAGATGATCTGGTTCATGGTCGAGTTGCCGAGCGACAGCCACCCCTGGGCGTCGCTGGCGTTCGACGAATACTGCTGGGCCCGGGCCAGGCTGGCGTTGAGCTGCAGGATCTGGGCGGCGCCGGCCGGGTTGTCCGACGGCTGGTTGATGGTGCTGCCCGTGGACAGCTGCTCCTCGTCGTTCGCCTGCTGGGCCTCGGCGGTGTTGAGGCCCGAGATCATCTGGTTGGCCATGATCGCCGGGGTGTAGGAGATGGCGTTCGTTCCCATGACGTCGGTCACGACACGCTCCTGTCTTCCGTGGTGGTCATGACGCCTGGATCAGTGCCTGCATCATGGTGTCGACGGTGCTGATCAACTTCGCCGACGCCTGATAGGCCTGCTGGTAGGTGAGCATCTGCACCATCTGGTCGTTGGTGTTGACACCCTGGATCGCTTGGAGGTTCTGTTGTGCGGCATTGGCCACGGACGTCTGGGCCTGCACCTGGTTGTTGACCGCCTGGACCTGTGAGCCGAGGCCCTCGATCAGCGACTGGTACTGGTTGTCGGGACCGGTGGGCGCGTTGTAGAGCTCGGCCATGGCCTGGGCGTTGGCACCGTTGTTGGTGGCGTCGGGCAGCACGTTCGTCGATGACGCCGCGATCAGCTGGGGGTCGGTGGCGACAGCCCCGTTCACGCTGAGCCCCGCCGCGCCGGAGCCTTGGAAGAGGGGGTCCGCCGCTCCCGACGCACCCGTGGCCGTGAACCCCAACGACAGCTGGGTGTTGACCGTCGAGGCCAGCGCGTTGGCGGTGGCGTCGAGCTGGGACTGGTAGGAGGGGAGGTACTGGTTGATGGCCGCCAGCTGGCCGGAGACCGATCCCGACGACGCCGGGATGGTGGCACCGCTCGACTGCGCGACCAGGCTCATGGCGCCCGTGCCACCGGTGGCGTTGATGGTGTCGCTCCACGACCCCTGCACCAGGGTGATGCCGCCCACATCGACGTTCACGGTACCGTCGGACTGGGGCACCGACACCGCGCCGATGCTCGTCGCCAGCTGGCTCATGATTTCGTTCTGCTGGTCGATGAGGGCGTTGGGGGGCGACCCCGCTCCCTTGGCGTCCGAGATCTGCACGTTCAGGCTGGCCACCTGCTGCAGCATGGTGTTGGCCTGGGTCACCGCCGCGGTCACCTGGGTCTGGGCGTTTCCCTCCAGGTTGGAGAGCTGCTGCGACGCCTGCTGGAAGTCCGACACGATGTTCTGGGCCTGGTCCACCACCTGCGTGCGGGGCGCCGGGTTCGACGGGTCCTGGCTGATGGCGTCCCACGACTGCCAGAAGCTCGACAACGCGGCGCTGATCCCCGACGAGCTCGGCTCGGGGAAGACCGCCTGGGCACCTTGCAGGATCTGCTGCAGGGACGTGGTCTGCGACAGGATCCCCTGCGTCTGCAGTGCGTTGGTCGCCAGGAGCCGATCGCTGTTCTGGGTGACACCTACGGTGCGGACCCCGTCGCCCACTCCCAGGAGGTCGCCGCCGGCATTGGGGGCGAGCTGCACCGACTCCGAGACGTAGCCGGGGGTGTTGGCGTTGGTCAGGTTCTGCGAGATGGTGTCCATCGCCGTCTGCTGGGCGTCGAGCCCGGACGCGGCGATGTTGAGTGCGAGGTCTCCCATGACGGCGTCGTCGCCTAGGCCTTGGCGTCCAGCATGCGGGGCCGCGGCGCCATGGCCGTGGTCGTGGCCATGGCCGTGTACGAGGGGCTCTCGCCCAGCAGGGCCAGTGCGTCAGTGGTGGCGGCCAGGTTGCGGGCCAGGATCTCGCGGTTCGTGGCGCACAGCCTGTTGATGCGATCCACCAGGTCCCGCATCATCTCGCGCCGTTCGCTCAGGACGCGACGCTCGTCCTCGTCCTGCGAAGTGTCGGCCAACGCGCCGAGCGTCGTCGTGGACGGCAGCCCGACCTCCGCCGCGGCGGCGGCGACGATCTCCTCCCGACGGCGGCTCACCACGTCGAGCGCCTTCACCGCCTGCTCGAACTCGGCGTTGTTGCGGGCCAGCAACCGCGGCCGCCCCGCCATGAGGGCCAGCTGCTCCTGCTCGAGCTTGAAGGCGAGGTGCTCGAGCGCCTCGCTCTCTTCGTACAGGCAGACCAATAGGGCGTTCAGTCCCATTCCCGAACTATCGGCCGGATCCCTCCGAAGGTGAAGCACTGTCCCCCTCGAAAGCCCGGCCGTCACACTGCGTGGTCGGATCGCCGAGGTCACCTGTCACTGGACGACGAAACTCGTGAAGTACACCGCGCTGACCTCCTGGGCCGCACCGTCGACATCGGGCGCGATCTTTTGGCACAGCGTCAGGATCTCGGCCTTCGCCTCGGTCCGTCCACCGGGGGCGAGCAGTTGGTCGTAGTTCTCGGCACCGAGGACGGTGATGGCCGCGTCGTCGAAGCGCGGGACGTCGGTGGCCACCGACTTGGACGCCACCTTGGTGAGCTGGAGGGAAATGGAGGCCTGGACGAGGTGGCCGTCGGACATGTTCACCGTGAGCTCGTCCAGCGGCAGGATGGTGCCGAGCGGGATCGTCTGTCCCGCCTTGTAGTGCGGCTTGAGCAGGATCGACTTGGCCATGAAGCCGCCCACGAGGAGCACCACCACGATGATGATGACCTTCTTCTTGCTCTTCTTGGGCTTGGCTTCTTTGCCACCGGCCTGGTCCTTGCCGGCGTCGGCACCACCCGGCGACGGGTGGATCCCCTGGTCGGCCGTCACGGTGCTCATGGCTGTGTCGCCCCGGCCGTCAGGATGACGATGTCGATGCGGCGGTTGAGGGCCCGGTCGGCGGGGGTGTCGTTGGGCACCAGCGGGTGGGTGTCGCCGAACCCGGTGGCCACCACCCGGTCGGGGTCGAAGCCGTCGTTCTGGATCAGCCTGGTGGCCACGCTGGCGGCGCGCACCGCGCTGAGCTCTTCGTTCGACGTGTAGGGGCCGCCGGTGATCGGTTGGTCGTCGGTGTAACCCTCGACGTCGATGTCGTTGGTGACCGTCTTCACGACCGAGGCCACCGTGTCGACCACGGCGTCACCTTCGGGCCCGAGGTCGGCGGAGTCACTGGCGAAGAAGACCTTGTCCGTGAGGACCTGGACGACGAGACCCCGGGTCGACAGCGACGTGCTGAGCACGCCCTGGAGCTTCGCCGCGGCCGCGGCCTTCTGGATCTGCTGGTTGATGGACTGGAGCTGCGATTCCTGCGACCCCGTCAGGGCCGAGGTCTGGGTGGTGGACGAGACCTGCTTGGTGGGGGCGGAGATCTGGGGATGCTGCTGAACCTGCCGGGGGCCGGCGGTCGGCGTCAGGCTGTCGTACTGCATCACCCCGTTGCTCGAGGGGAGAACGCCCGGATTGGGGGCGAAGCTCTCCTTGAACCCGAGGGCCAACGCCTCGAACTTCTTGCTGCTGATCGTGCTCACGGCGAACAGGACGATGAACAGCGCCAGCAGCAGCGTGATCATGTCGGCATAGGTCAGTAGCCAACGCTCTTCGTTGGCCGCCTCCTCGTGCTCCCCGGCCGCGGCGGGGCGCGCCCGTTTCACGCTGCTTCCTTCGACGAACGGGCCGCGGAGGCGCGCTCGCTGGTGGCGAGGTACGACTGGAGCCGCGTCTGGATGAGGCGGGGGCTGCTCCCGGCCTGGATGGCCAGGAGCCCGTCGATGATCAGGCGCTTCTGGTGGACCTCGAGCTCCGACGCCCGCTTCAGCTTGTTGGAGATGGGCAGCCACAGCAGGTTGGCGGCCAGGACACCCCACAGGGTGGCGGTGAAGGCCGAGCCGATGGCCGGGCCGATCACGTTCGGGTTCGAAAGGTTGGCGAGCACGTGGATCAGCCCGATCACCGTGCCGATGATCCCGAGGGTGGGGGAGAAGCCCCCCATGTCACCGAAGAACTTGGCACCCGAGCGGTGACGCTCCTTCAGGGCGACGATCTCCCCCTCGAGGATCTCCTGGATCTCCTCGGGATCGACACCGTCGGCGGTCATCTCCAGGCCGCGGCGGAAGAAGGGGTCGGTGACGCCCTCGGCCGCCTTGTCGAGGGCCAGGAGCCCGTCACGGCGAGCGAGCTCGGCCAGGCTGACGAGCTTGGCGATCTCTTCGCTCGGGTCGGCCTCGGGGACACCCATGGCCGCCTTGATGACGTCCTTCACCCGTTTGACGTCGCTCATCATGAACCCGGCGGCGGCGGCCGCGAACGTCCCCCCGAAGACCAGGATGATCGGGGCCGGCTTGAACAGCAGGGTGGGGCTCGACCCGTCGACGATCATCGACAGGAACACGGCGGCCAGCGCGCCGCCCACGGCCATGGGGGTCATGCGGTCCATCTTCGTCATGACGTCAGCCCCCCCGGTCGTCACGGTCGAGGCTGGCGGAGCCGCCCGGGACCACGCGCAGGCGCGTCGTCCGCGCCGTGTCGGAGTGATCGGACATCTGCACGGCCAGGTTGAACAGGGCCGCCCGGTAGACCCGGATCAACTCGGTGATCTCGTCGATGGACTGCTCCACCAGGAACCGGGTGCCGTTGGTCAGGGTGATGACGGTGTCCGGCGTCTCCTCGATGCGCTCGATCAAGTCGGGATTGATCGCGATGCGCTCGCCGCTGTGGAAGCGCGCGAGGGAGATCATCGGTCCTCCTGGGGTCGAGCGCCGGCGTCAAACACCGGCCCGGTTTCCGTGGACGTTGGCCAAGACGACACGGACGCCTGCGTGCAGGCGTCCGTTCCGTCGCAAAGCGCTAGAACTCGGGCCCCTCACCCCGGGGACGGTTGGTTCACCGTCCCCGGGGCTCGGGCCCTGCTCCCGACTCAGCCAAGGAGCTTCAGCACCAGCGACGGCGTCTGCTGAGCTTGGCTCAACATGGCCACGCCTGACTGCAGCAGGATCTGGTCCGTGGTGAACTGCGTCGTCTCCTGTGCGAAGTTGACGTCCACCAGGCCCGAGTACGCAGCCTGCAGGTTCTGCTGGCCAACCGTCAGGTTGGCGACGACCACGGACAGCTGGTTCTGGGTGGCACCGACGTTGGCTTCGACCGAAGCCACGTTGCTGATGGCAGCCTGAACGGCGCTGATCGCAGCCTGGGCGCTCGCCTGCGTGGCCACACCGACGGACGTGGAGGCCACGCCGAGGGCACCCGTGGTGGCGGCACCGACCGTCAGCACCAGCTGCTGGCTGGAGCTGTCGAAGGCACCGACCTGCAGGCTCTGGTTCGAGAACGAACCGTCGAGCAGGACCTTCGTGCCGTACGAGGTGGTGTTGGCGATCTGGTCGATCTGGTTCTGAAGGGCGACGAACTCCTGCTCGTTGGCGTTCAGCGAGGGGGTGTCGTTGGTGGCACCGTTCGCCGAGCTCAGGGCGAGCTGGTTCATCGTCTGCAGGATCGAGGTGATCTGGTTGAGGGCACCGCTCGCAGTCTGGATCAACGACACACCAGACTGGGCGTTGGAGATCGCCTGGGTGAAGCCGTTGGCCTGCGACTCGAGACCCTCGGCCACCACGTAGCCGGCGGGGTTGTCGGCAGCGGTCTGGATGGCAAGACCCGACGACAGCTCGGAGATCGCCTTGCTCATCGCGCCGTCTGTGGAGTTCAGGTTGTTGAACGCGTTGATGGCCGACTGGTTCGTGTTGACAACGAGGGAAGACATCCGTTTCCTCCTAGGTTTGGAAGCTCCGTCCGTGGAGCTCTATGGCTTGACGCCCCATCCAGGGCCGAAAGACCCGGGACGAGGACGTGAGAGGGTGTCGGCGGGGGGACGGAATTTCTTGAGTGGATTCACCCCGGGTGGGACCGCTCGGGTGGAGGGCACCGGTGGAGCGGGCCGCCCCGCCGCCTCCCGGAGCCCGGCCGCGACCCTGCACACCACGGGGCGCCGGGGCTCAAGCAACGTGGCGCACCGGCCGAAGACAGTCCTGTTGCGCCGGGTGGCGGCCCGGCATCCGAGCGCGGGGAGGTGACACGGCGCATGACGGTGACGCCCAGTTCGAGCAGTACACCTCCCGTGGTCGACTACGGCCTGGAGTCGGGGCTGAACACCCAGCAAATCATCCAGGCCGAGCTCCAGCCCTACCAGCAGCCCGAAACCGACCTGCAGTCCCAGCAGACCTCGCTGAACTCGAACGTCACCGAGTACCAGCAGATCAACAGTGACCTGCTCGCCCTGCAGACCCAGGCCTCGAGCCTGGCCACCGGCTCGGGCTGGAACGCCCGTACGGCCGATACGTCGAACAGCGACGTGGCCACCGCCACGGCTGCAGCCGGGACCCCGACGGGCTCGCTGCAGCTGGTGGTCCAGCGACTGGCCTCGGCCAGTTCGCTCGTGTCCAGCGGGACCGTGGCCTCGACGGCACAGATCGTGGACAGTCAGCCCTCCCTGCTCGTGTCCCAGGCCGCCGGCCTCGGGTTCGCCAGCCTGGCGGGATCGGGGCTGGCGCTCGGCTCCCACACCATCGACGTCACCCAGTCGTCGCAAGCCGCCTCGGCGACCGGCACGGTGGCCCTCGGATCGCAGTCCTCGGGGATCAACATCACCACCGGCTCCAACGACACCGTGGCGGTGACAGCAGACGGCACGGCCTACAACCTGACGATCGCCCCCAGTCCGAGCGGCGGGTACAGCGCCGCCGGCCTGCTCACCGCGGTGCAGAACGCCATCTCCGCCGCCGGGGCGTCCGGAGTCGTCCAGGCCGGATACTCCCCCAACGGCAACCTGATCCTCTCCACCGTCGACCAGGGCTCCAGCCAGAGCCTCCAGGTGACGGGGGGCACGGCCCTCGGGACCCTGGGGCTGTCGACCATGGCCACCCCCGCCGTCGGGATCGACGCCGTGGTCTCCGTGGAGGGGACGTCCAACGTCCTGACCACGGTCACGCCGGGAGCGTCGGTCACACTCAACGGCGCCGGAGGGACGCAGGTCACCGGCGCGCTCCAGGGGGTCGGTGCCCAGAGCCAGGTGAACAGCCCGCTGCTCACGGCGGGGTCCGTCACCGCCACCAACATCTCCACCGGCAACGGGTCGCTGGCCGACATCGTGGCCAACATCAATGCCGCCGGACTCGGTGTGACGGCGTCCGCCGTGCAGTCGGCCCCCGGTCAGTACCTCCTGCAGATGTCCTCGTCCAGCACCGGCACGGACTCGGATCTCACCCTCGACCCCGGCGCCTTCGCCTCGTCGTCGCTCGGGTCGCTGCACGTGGCGTCGGCGGGGGCCAACGCCGAGGTGCTCGTGGGCGGAGCGGGCGGCTACGCCTACCAGGCACAGACCAACACCGTGACCGGGCTCCTCCCCGGTCTGACCGTCAACCTCGTCTCCACCAGCTCGTCACCCGTCACGATCACGGTCGGAGCCGACGCCTCGGCCGCCTCGACGGCCGTGAAGACCCTGGTCGACGACGCCAACACCGTGCTCTCCGACATCCAGACGAACGCCGGCTACAACGCGCAGACGAAGACGGCCGGTCCGCTCATGGGATCGGCGGTGTTGGAGACGGCCACCAACGAGATCCAGTCCATCTTCGCCTCGGTGGCGGGCTCGTCGTCGTTCGGCAACGCCCTCAACATCGGCCTGTCGCTCAAGAACGGGCAGGTCCAGTTCGACAGCTCGACCTTCGCCAAGGCCTTCGCGGCCGATCCGTCCCAGGTCGCCGCCCTCTTCACCCAGGACGGTACGTTCGCACCCGCCTCGCCCACCTACGGGGGCCAGGTGTCGTTGTCGTACGCCGCACCCGGCACACGATCCGGCAGCTACGACGTCCAGGTCAGCCGGTCGGCGGCCCAGGCCTCCGACACCGGGGCGGTGCTGGCATCGGGGACCGTGTCGGCGGCCGAGCAGCTGTCGGTGACGATGGGGGGAGCCTCGGCCCAGTACAGCACCGCCGCCGGCGAGTCCCTCACCTCGGTGGCGGCCGGCCTCAACGCCGCCTTCGCCTCCGCCGGGATGGCGCTGTCGGCCCAGGTGGCCGGCAGCGGCCAGCAGCTCGTGCTCACCTCCGACGACTACGGGAGCGCGGCCGCCATCACCGTGACGTCCACCAACGCCGCCGCCGGGACCACCGGGCTGAGCGGCACCTTCGCCGGGGTCGACGCGGCCGGCACCATCAACGGCGTGGCCGCCACGGGATCGGGGCAGTTCCTGAGCGCCCCGTCGACGGACCCCACGCTGGCGGGCCTGTCCGTGCAGGTCACGACGCCGAACATCTCGACGCTGACCAACCTCGGCTCGCTGTCGTACCAACCGGGCATCGCCCAGTCCCTCAGCTCCCTCGCCTCCTCGTTGTCGGATCCGACGACCGGCTCCATCACCCAGACGATCTCCAACCTCCAGGACCAGTCGTCGGGGTTGAACAGCCAGATCGCCTTCTACGCCAACATCGTCAGCCAGGAGCAGAAGATGCTCCTCAACCAGTACGCCACGCTCGAGCAGACGCTCGGGACTCTCAAGAACCAGAGCTCCGCCCTGACCGCCGAATTGGCACAGCTCGGCTGACGGGTATCCGAGGAAGTCTGTCGTGACAACCACCGACGCCGCCATGATGCAGCGGCGCTATCTCAAAGACGCCATCGAGACCGCCGCCCCTGCAGTGCGGCTCACCATGCTCTACGACGCCCTCGAGCTGGATCTGTGCCGGGCCGACGCCGCCTTCGAGGCCGGTGACATGAAGGCCATCAACGACAACCTCGTGCACGCCCAGGAGATCATCCTGACGCTGCGCGACACGATCAAGCCGGAGCTGTGGGACGGGGCCCCGCGCCTGATCGCCCTCCACAACTACTTCCTCATGGAGCTCCTCGGCGCCAACATCGACAAGGACAGGCAGCGGGCGGCGGCGGCGGCGGCCCTCATCGGCCGCGTCGGCGACGCCTGGCGCGCCGCGGCCGAGAGCGTCTCCGCCCCCGAGGGGACGGCGTCATGACCTGGGTCGAGCTCCTGGACGACATCGAGCGTCGCCTGGCCGACGTCGAGCAGGGACTGGGCACGGGTGCCTTCGGCGTGGCCCCCTTCACGATGCCCGAGGACCTCGGCCCGCTCCCCGGGCAGCTCCGGGACCGGGCCGTCCGCGCGCTGCGGCGCACCGCGGAGATGGAGGCCGAGCTGGCGACGGTCCGGGACCGGACGGCCGATGCGCTGCGCCGGGGCCGGACATCGGCACGGGCCACGGCCGCCTACGTCGACACCCGGGCCTGACCGCCTCGCAGGCTTCCGCCGTCCCCCGCCCTACCGGCTACAGCGAGACGTCGACCCCGCTTCGCCACGAGTAGGTGCCGTCGCCGGCGAGGTGGCGGTACCGGGCGAGCGAGTCCTCCGTGGGCCCCGACGTCGGCGCCACCTTGGCGGCGTCGGCACGCGCCCGGCGGCGGCGCTCGGCGAGGCGTCGGCGCTCGCGGCGGCGCTGACCGGTGACCGGGTTGGCCTCGTCGTGGGCGTTGATGACCTGCGCCAGGAGCGCGTAGCAGCGCTCCACCAGCGCCATGGCCTCTTCGTCCGACGTCGTGCTCTGTGCCTTGGCGAGCAGCTTGGCGGCCGTCTCGACGGTGCCTCGACCCATACGATCCCCTCGAACGCCATGCCGGCGGGCACTGGGTCCGCAGTACCTGTCGGTGGAACTGATTCCGTCCACGCTGGCACACGCCCGGCGCCAACCGATGCGCCGGCCACCGGAGTTGTGGATCCGTTGTGCGGCGGACGGCCCACCTCCAGAGTCGGCTCCGGCGGGCCGATGAACACATGACGCACAGGCAGTGTCGGAGGCGGTCGCCGTGCCCCGGACCGTCGCCGACCCAGGGCAGGTTGTCCGGGAGCGGCCACGCCGGCCCCGGCCGATCGCCGCCGACCGACAGAAGGGACCGAGGCGATGAGCGGCGGACGCGACCCACGAGCCGACCTGGCGCCACACCAGGATCCGAACCCGGGCGGGGACGGCGTCGCGGCCAAGACGACGGCAGTGCCGGAGTCGGTCGCTGACGTCCTGCGCACGACCTCGCCCAGCATCGTCGAGGGGCACCTGACGTGGCTCGTCCACCGGACCCGCCGCGAGCCGCAGCTGTCGCCGCAGCGCGTCCTGTACGAGGACCAGTCGAAGATCCTCATCGACGCCCTCGAGGAGCAGGGTGCCCACGAGGTCGTGGCGCGGACCCTCGGGAACCTGTGGATCCCCGACGACGTACCCGACGCCGACGACGAGATCGCCGGCTACGGGGCGGAGCTCGAACGGGTCACCTCCGGTCAGCCCGGGTACTCCCCCTACGTGGCGCTGGCCCAGAGCGCGGCGCGCTACAGCGCCCAGATCCTCAACCACCGTCGCTCGACCGACGAGCCGCGTTCGGCGTGACGGCACCGGTCAGGGCAGGTCGCGGCCGGTCTCCAGAGCGGACGTCATGCCCACGGTCCAGGTGAGGGCCTCGACCGCGGCGCCGATCATGGTGTCCGGGGCGATGCCGCTGCGCGCCGCCTGCTCGAGCCGGCCGAGCTGGAAGTCGGCCACGTCGGCCACGAGGTGCCCGAGGGGTCCGGTGCCCGACAGCACGGCATCGCGCACCTCGTGATCGAGCGGCAGTTCGTCCAGGATCCGCTGGATGGGCATCCCGAGAACGACATCGAGCGTCGAGAGCAGCCCGGCGGTGTACCCGGCGTCGGGCACACACCCGGCCGACGGCGCCAGGAGCTCGCTCATGCGGGCCCGCATCAGCACCGCGGCGATCTCCTCTTCGCACGCTTCGCCGTTGTCGGAGAGCAGGAGCAACGCCACCCAGCTCTGCAGCCGGCGCCAACCGACCAGGACCAGCGCCTGGCGGATCGTCTGGACCGTCCGCTTCATCCCCCCCGCCGCACCGATGCCCGCCAGCTGGAGCACCTGGTGGGTCATGGCGGGGTCGCTCCGCACGATCTCCTCGAGCTCGGACGCGGAGCACTCGGCGTCGAGGAGCTTGGCCGACATGCGCAGACCGGCCAGGCGCCCCGGAGCGAGCGGGCGCCCCGGGGCGGAGTGGGGCCGCGACAGCAGGTATCCCTGGTAGAGGCCCAAGCCGAGCGCCTCGCACCGGGCCATCTGCTCGAGCGTGTCGATGCCCTGGGCGATGACCTCGACACCGCAGCGGCGGCACTCCCCGACGAGCTCGGCCACGTTTTCGGGGTCGAGGGACGCGGCCTCGACCTTGACGGTCGACGCCACCTCGAGGAGGTCGTGGGCGCCGTCGTACCACCGGAAGTCCTCGATGGCCAGCGTGTACCCGTCGTCGCGGAGCCGACGGCACCCGGCCAGGACCGATTCGTCGACAGTGGCGGGCTGGCGGATCTCGACCACGACCCGCTCCGACGGCACGACGATCGGGACGGCTCCGCTCATGACGCCCTGCCCGGCGATGCAGAACGCTTTTTTGGCGCCGACCAGGGCACCGAGGTTGTCGGTGCCCCCCAACAGGGCGTCGGGTGTCGGACGTCCGTCGGCATCGTCGCCGGAGCCGGGACCGTCGATCTCCCGGAACAACAGCTGGTACCCCGTCACGGACAGGTCCCCGTCGAAGATCGGCTGTCGGCCGACCAGGGTTTCGACAACAGCCACCGAAAGGTCACCCCTCGTCGTCAGCGGCCGAGTATAACGACGGCACCCGCCGACATGGTGATGGGACCACGTCATCCGGGTGGGCGCGTCGGGGTCCTTGTCCCCGCGCCACGATGGTCGTACCGTCGATGTCCGTGAAGACGGGACTCGGCGGCCGTCGCACCCAGCAGGTGGGCAGCGCCGAGTACCGGACGCGCTTCGGGCTCTCCCCCGCGGCCGTGCTGCCCCTGTTCGCGCCGCGGGTGGCAGGTGGTCCGGTGCCGGCGGGACCGTACGGACCGGGTCACGCCGTCCCGCAGGCCCTGGTGGTCTACGACCCCGCCCTCTCCCGGCGCCGGCGGCTCCTCGCCCGACTCGGTGCGAGCCGCACCGTCGCCTTCGGTGTGCGGGCCCGGCCGGTGCACGTGAAAGCGCTCGCCTTCGTGGGCCTGGGCGGCGTGGCGGGCATGATGCTGGCCCAGCCGTTCGACGTCGTCACCTTCGCCGCCCCCCTGTACGGCCTGGTGGTGGGGGCGACCGCGGGCGGGGCCGGGTGGGTGGCCGTGCGGAGCAGGGGATCGACCACCATCTGGGTGGAGCAGTGGCGCAACCAGCTCGAGACCGTGGCGCGCATCCTCCACAACGCGGACCGCATGGGACAGCCCTTCGTCTCTCCCCCGGCGTTGCGCTCCGCCCTGCACGTCGCCCTGTGGCACGCTGCCAACGCGGTGGGCGAGCCGGGTGATGTCGACGTCCTGCACGCCCTGGACGAGCAGCTGCTGTCGCTCCGGGTCGCCACCGACTCGGCCGTGGCGGAGCTCGAGTCTCCGTCGATCGCGGCCCGCAAGGCGGCCGTGTCCGAACAGCTGGCCGCCGCCGTCGAAGAGATGACGCTCTCCCTGCCGACCGCCGACGGAGCCAGGTCCGGCGACGACAGCTCGTAGCGCAGCGCTGCCCGGACAAGGGCGGCGGGCGGCCGGCCGTGGGCAGCGGGAAGGCGCTACGCCACCATGGCGCTCGTCAGGCGCCGATGGACGGTGCCGGCGTTGCGCACCACGACGGGCAGGGTGAGGACGAAGGCGAGCACCCGGGCCACGGCGACGTAGAGGTCCTTCGGGATGTAGTCGTCGATCTCGCAGGCGGCGAACACGGCCTGGGCGAGCGGGCGGTCCTCGACGACGGGGACGTTGTGCTTGATGGCCTCGGCCCGTATGCGCAGCGCCACCTCGTCGGCACCCTTGGCCACGACCTGCGGGGCGTGCCCGCCCCCTGACTGGTAGCGCAGCGCCACGGCGTAGTGGGTGGGGTTGGTGATCACGATGTCGGCCCCGGCCACCGCCGCCATCATGCGGGCCCGGCTGAACCTCCATTGCTTGCGGCGCATCTCGCGCTTGATGAGCGGATCACCCTCGGATTGCCGGTTCTCCTCTTTCACTTCTCGCTTGGTCATCATGAGGCTCTTGTTGTGCCGGCGGCGCTGGATCCCGTAGTCGACCACGGCCAGCAGCAGGCCGATGAACGAGACGTCGCGCACCAGACCGAGGATGGTGGATCCGGCGTACGTGATCACCGGTGTCATGTCGACCGGCTCGGATCCCACCAACGTCCGGCCCAGCCCCTCGACCACCTTGCCGGCGATGAGGACCAGGGCGAGGATCTTGACCGCCTGTTTGACGAGCTGCCACAGCGACTGGACGGAGAAGAGCCGCTTGAGCCCGGATATCGGGTTGATCCGGTCGAACTTGGGGGCGGCGGCCTGCAGCGAGAAGAGCCCGCCGGTCTGGACGACGTCGACGAAGACCCCGATGACGGCGAAGCCGCCCGCCACCGGCAGGACGAGGGCCAGCACGTCGCCGAGCCCCGTCTCCAGGACCTGCAACGCCCCGCCGGGACTGGGTGAGGTCATGACGTTGGCGACGCTCGTGAAGAGCTCGGTCATCCGCGTCTCGGCCGTGCGGAAGAGCAGGGGCAGCAGCATGGTGGCGGCCAGCGCCACCACCCAGCTCGAGACCTCGCGTGACGTCGCGACCTGGCCCTTCTTCCTGGCCTTCTGCTTCCGTTTCCCGGTGGGTTTCTCGGTCCTGTCGTCGTTCTTGCCCATCGGTCACCTGCTCCCGAGCAGGGCGGCTCCGTCCTGGAGGGCCCGCGAGACCAGGTTGTCGAGGTATCCGGGGAGGACCTTGATGCCGATGGCGACGAACACAAAGGACATGAGGGCCTGGATGGGGAAACCGAGGACCCACACGTTGATCAACGGGGCCGCCTTGGCCAGCATGGCCAGGCTGATCTGGGTGGCGAACAGCACGACGATCAAGGGGGCGGCGATCTCCAGCGTGGCCGTGAAGAACGTGGCCAGGTCGGAGGTGAGGACGTTGGAGGCCTGGGCCGACGACGACAGGGTCAGGCCGGCCGCCCCGAAGGAGGTCTCGAAGCCCCGTACGAGCAACAGCTCACCGTTGCTCACGAACAGCAGCACCATGGCGACCTGCTCGTAGAACTGGCCGATGATCGGCGTCTGGTTCTCCGACAGCGGGTCCACCGCGGGCGGGGGATTGATCCCGCCGAAGAGGTCGATCAGACCCCCGGCGGCGGTCACGGAGCTGAGGAGGATCCGCACGCACAGTCCCATGGCCGCCCCGGTGAAGATCTGCAGGACCACCGCGCCCACCAGGCCGGCGGTGTCGGTGGGCAAGGGCGTGTGCGCCACCTGGGGGGCGGCCAGGATGCCCAGCCCGCACGCCACCCCCAGCAGAGCCGTGCGGGGGACGGTGTGCGCGTTCGAGAAGGGGGGGACGACGACCAGCCACGCCAGTGCGCGGATGAAGGCGAGGAAGAACGCCAGCAGCCAGATCGGGTCCAGGTTGAGGCTCACCGGCCACCGTCACCGTTCAGTTTCCGAGCAGGGTCGTCACCTGGCCGAACAGCTGGTCGATGTAGCCGGTGAACTGACCGAGCATCCAGTGCCCGGCCAGCATGAGCACCAGGGCGATGCCCACCAGCTTGGGAACGAAGGTGAGCGTCACCTCCTGGATCTGGGTGACCGACTGGAACAGCGATACGACCAGGCCGATGACGAGGCTCGTGAGCAGGATGGGCAGGGCGAGCTTGGCTGTCATCGTCATCGCCCCGGTGGCGATGTCCATCAGGTGCGCCTCGGTCAATGGAAGCTCACCACCAGGGAGTGGGTGATGAGCACCCAGCCGTTCACCATGACGAACAGAAGGAGCTTGAACGGGAGCGACACCAGGGTCGGGGGGAGCATCACGATACCCATCGACATCAAGGTGGACGACACCACGAGATCGATGATGAGGAACGGTATGAAGATGACGAACCCGATAATGAAGCCGCTCTTCAGCTCGGAGAGCAGGAAGGCGGGGATGATCGCCCCGAGGGACGCGTCCGTGGGCTTGGCCGGGTGCTCGTTGTCGACCGCGGTGGTGAGCGCCAGCTCCTCGGACCCGGTCTGCTTGAGCATCCACGTCTTGAGCGGGCCCTGCGCCGCGTCGTAGGCCTGCGTGATGTTCTTCTTCCCGTGGAGGTAGGGCTGCAGGGCCTGGTGGTTCATCTGGTTGAGCGTGGGCGCCATGATGAACAGGCTGAAGATGAGGGCCAGCCCGGCGATGACCTGGTTGGGGGGCGTCGTCTGGAGACCGAGCGCCTGACGGGTCAGCCCGAACACGATCACGATCCGGGTGAAGCCGGTCATCAGGATCAGCAGCGACGGCGCGATGGCGAGCAGCGTGAGCCCGATGATGACGAGGATGCTCGTCGATGGCTTGCTCAGGCTGTTGCCCAGGTTGATGTTGATCGACGACCCGCTGGCCAGGAGAGCGTTCACGACACTGCCGATCCTGGGGCCGGACCCGCGGCCGGGCGGGCCGGGGTGGAGGGGGGTGGTGTGGACATGGTCGTGGTTGACGTTGTTCCCGGACGGAGGGGCTCAGGCCCGGCGCAGGGTCTTGGAGCGCATCTGCTCGATGGCCGACTTCCAGGACGGGTGCTCGTCATCCGACGGGTTGGGGGTGCCGTCACCGTGCACGAGCTGCAGCTCCGTGCCGACCAGCTCCGGCTCCCCGTCGGACGTCCCGGCGGGCGAGAGCCGGCCGAGCATGGTCACCTGGTGCTGGGTCACCCCCACGAGATAGGTCTGCTCGGCGGCTGCCACCACCGCCACCTGCACGCCCTTGCCCAGGCTCTGGCGCCCCACCACCGCCACCGAACCCTGACGGCGCCCCGGGCCCAGGGCGCGTGCACCACGCCCCTGGAGGATCCGCGACGCCACCTTGATGAGGGCGATGATGACGGCCAGCCCGATCACCATCTGGACGAGCAGCGACGAGGCCGACACGGTCTGGGCCGAGCTGGTGCTGTGGGCGGCTGTGGTCGCCGAGTGATGGGCGGCGGCCAATACCGTCGCGACGTGGGGCATGGGCGTCAGGCCCCCCGGGTGTCGTCGGTGCCTCCGGCGATGGCGGTGATGCGAACGCCGAGCTCGTCGTCCACGACCACAACTTCGCCGTGGGCCAGGAGCGTGCTGTTCACGAACACGTCCACCGGGGCACCGACATGACGGTCGAGCTCCACCACGCTCCCCGGACGGAGGCTCAAGAGCTCCTTCATGAGCAGGCGCGTCCGGCCCAGCTCGACGGTGACGGGCAACTCGACGCTGTTGAGGGTCTCGAGTGGCCGCATGGTGATGGGACTGTTACGGACCTCGGCCGGCGCAGCCGTGACCGGTTCGGTTCGCTCGTCGACCGCCCCGGACTCGACAACTGCGTTGGTGGTGCTCTCGTCGCTCACTTCTCCTCCTGTGCTCATGACTCGACGACCATGCATGCGACCGCCTTGTTCCGGGTGGTGGGAACGGCGTCGCAGAAGCGGATGCCGCCCGCGCTGAGGACGATCGGCATGGAACGACCCCGGTGCAACCGCACCACGTCGCCCGGGATCAGGCTCAGAAGGTCCTCGGGCGAGAGCCACACTTCGGGCCAGTGGACGCGGACCTCGACGTCGGTGGCCAGCAGGCGGTCACGGACCGACGTTGCCGCCGTCCCCGACTCCTCGGCCAGCTCCACCTTGTCGAGACGTTCGATGGCATCGAGCAGCGGCAGGAGCACGAGCAGTGGGAGGCAGAGGCTGGCCGCCTGGGTGACTCCCTCGTTGAGCTCGACGTTGAGCGCCAAGAGCAGGCACATCTCGCTCGGCGTGGCACCCGGTAGGAACATGCTGCTCGACACTGACGACGTGGCCCCCAAGCTGATCTCCATCGCCGACGAAAAGGCCCGGGGCAGCTCGGCCAGGACGCTCAGGGCGACCTCGGCCACGAGGCGCTGCTCGATCTCGGTCAAGGACCGCTCCGGTGCCGTCCCCTGGCCCGAGCCGCCCAGCCGTGTCTCCACCAGAGCCATGGACAGCGCCAGTGGCAGGTGGAGCACCACCCGGCCACCGGTGGGCACGACGGTGGCGCCGGTGAGGAACGTGGGCTCCGGGAGGCCGTTCACGTACTCGTCCCAGCGCTGCTGCTCCATCTCGCCCATGTCGATCTTGACCGACGTCTGCAGCAGGCTGGTGAGCGATCCCGCCACACGGTGGGCGAGCACCTCGAGGACTGGCTGGAGAAGACGGAGCCGGGACCGTTCGAGCGCATCGCGGCGCTGGAAGTCGTATGGATGTACCTGTCGGTCGGAATCGGTCAGAGTCACCTGGGTCACCGGGGTTCAGGGCCGATCCGTGGCCTCAGGTTCTGCGTACCGTCCTGGCCGCATCTACGTCATCGACGTGGTGTTTGGCCGGCTTGAGCCATTGGCCTGCGTGCGCCTCGGACCTTCACTGTGTGAGGTCGACGCGCGCGAGTCCGACCACGACGAGCGCGGAACCTGCCCCACCGACAGGACTCACCCCCGGAGGAGCGATCCTGCCGGCAGGGCCCGGTCCGGCTACTGCATCTGCACCAGCGCCTGCAGTGCCGCCGACGTGGTGCTCACCACCTTGGTGTTGGCCTGGTAGGCCTCCTGCGCCTCGATCATGTCGGTCAGCTCGGTGGCGAGGTCCACGTTCGAGCCTTCGAGCGCACCACCGAGCAGCGTGCCGCGGCCACCCGTCCCCGACGTCCCGATGGCCGGTTGACCGGAGTTCGACGAGGCGGAGTACATGAGGTTGCCGTCGTCGACGAGGCCGGTGGGGTTGGCGAACGTGGCCAGTGCGAGTTGCGCGATGGGCTCCGACAACCCGTTGGAGAAGGCGCCGCTGATGACGCCGTCGCCACCGATCGTGAAGTTCTCGAGTGTCCCGGAGGCGTTCCCGTTCTGCGTGGCGAGCTGGGCCGTCTGCTCCCCGCCGAACTGGGTGACGGCGCCGAGAGTACCCGGTGCCGGGAAGTCGATGCTCCACGTGTCACCCGCCGGGAAGGTGTATCCCGGCGGCATGGTCGACACGGGCAGCGAGTACGAACCGTTCGCATTGGCAGTGACACCCGTGATGCTGCTGATCTCACCGGTCGTGGGGCTGAAGGCGATGGTGGGTGCCGTCGTCCACAACGTGGACGTGCCGGCCCCGTGGGGCACCGTCCCCTGCAACGTCCATTCGTTGGCAGTACCGGCCACAGCGCTGAACGTCAGCGTGAGCGGCACGGCGTTGCCGAGCGAGTCGAAGCCGTTCAGCGTGGTGGTCACGACGGGTGGTGTGCCCGATCCGCTCCACGCCGGCAGGTTGCCGCCCATGGTGAACGACGACGTCGCCTGGGCGCCCATCACCTGTCCGTTGGGGATGACCACGTTGCCGACCGGGGCGTTGGTGTCGATCACGCCCTGGTTGTCCGCCTGCCAGCCCTGGATGAGCGAACCGGTCGGCGTAGCCAGGTCGCCGTTGGCGTCCAGCGTCAGGTTGCCGGCCCGCGTGTAGTACTGCTGGCCCTGCTGGGCGGCGACAAGGAAGCCTGACCCCTGGATGGCCACGTCGGTGGGCTGGTTGGTCTGCTGGATGGCGCCCTGCGACTGGTCGTTGGTGACCGCACCGACCCGGACGCCGGCACCCACCGCGATGGGGTCGACACCGGCGGTCTGGCCTGGGGTCGGTGCGGAGGCACCGGCGATCTGCTCGGCCAGGAGGTCGGTGAAGATGGGGTCCTCGGCCTTGTAGCCGGTCGTGTCGGAGTTGGCGATGTTGTTGCCGATGACGTCGAGGTACGTCTGGTTGGCCTCGATGCCCGACACGGCGGCGATGAGCGACTGCTCCATTGTTCTGTCCTTTCCTGACGGGCGCTGCGTCCGGGTTCTTCCGGGGCCCGCGTTGCTGGGTTGTGTGACTGGTCGGTGGCTGTGCCGGTTCTTCGGGACTTCCCTACGCGCCGGCCGGTGTGGCCGGTGTGGTGGTGGCCGGAGTGGTGGTGGCCGGGGTGGCCGGGGTGGCCGGGGTTGTGGTGGCCGGCGCCGTCTGGGTGACGGAGGTGATGGAGGTGAGCGACAGGTCCTGCGGCTGGCCGGTGCCGTCATCGACCTCGAGGGTCGGAGCGCCCGACGAGCTGAGCAGGACCCCCGAGACCTGGCCGGTGACCGCCGCGCCCAGGGCCCCGCTCCCGGTGACGGTGAGGCCGATCATGGAGTCGGCGGCCACCGTCTGCTCCTCGGCGGCCAGCGAGGTCTGGGACTGCACCGCCGTGAGCTGTGCGATCTCCGTCATGAAGGTCGTGGGGTCCGCCGGGTTCGTGGGGTCCTGGTTCTTGAGCTGGGCCACGAGCAGCTGCAGGAACGTCTGGGAGTTGTCCAGCTGGTTCAGGCCGGTCTGGCCGCTCGACGTCGTGGTGCTGCCGGCACCAGCGCCGGCGGCGGGCGACGATCCGCTGACGCCGGATGTGCTCGGGATCATGGTCATGGTTCGGGTCCCTTCTCCTCGGTGAGGGCGGTCACAGATGCAGATCGACGTGCCCGGTCTGGAGCCCCGGAGACGTAGCGCGGTCGGAGTCCGGGCTGTCGCCGTCGGCCTCGTCGGGATGCAGCTGGGATGCGACGGCGTCGCGCGCCACGGGGTGCTGGCCCTGTTGGCCCTGCTGGCGCCCGTCGGAGACCACCACCGTCGCGGCCGAGCCGTCGCTTCCGAGCTCGTGACGCAACAGCGGGAGCGCCTGGCGCAGGGCACTGCGTGCCTCGTCGTTGTCGGCACCGAGCTGCACCACCACCTGCTGGGCGCTCACGGTGATGGTGGCCTTGACCGTGCCCATCCCCTCGGGCTCGAGGCCGATGGTCACCTGGTGCGTGCCATCCGCCGACGTGCGCAAAGGTGCCAGCACCGTGACGACCTGCTGCGCCGGTGGCGGGGGGGGTGGTGGGCCGGCCGGCGGCGCCGGCGCGGGGGTGGAGGAGGTGCCACTCACCCCGGGCGCCGCGGCCGGCGCCGCACCCGCCGGAACCGACGTGACAGTGGTCGTCGACTGGGTCCCCGGTTGCGACGTCGTGGATGGTCCGTCGTCGGCCGGGCCGGGGACGGCGGCGGCGGGGGGGGACGAGGACAGGTGGGAGGTTCCGTGGACGACCGGCCCTCCTGGCGTCGCCGGGAGGGCGGTGGTCGACGACGGCGTCGGTGTGGTGCCGGCACCGGTCGAGGCATCGGCAGTGGAGGACTGCGACCCGGCCCCACCCCCCGCCGTCGCCGAGGAGGGTGCCGGCGTGGTCGCCACGGCCCCGTGGACCGGTGCGCCAGTCGCCACGCCGGCAGTCGTCGCGGCAGTCGTCGCGGCGGTCGTCGCCGCGGTCGGCGCGGCAGTCGTGCCGGCAGTCGTCGCCGCGGTAGTCGCGGCGGTCGTCGCCGCGGTCGGGCCGGCGGTCGTGCCGGCGGTCGTCGGCGCGGCAGATCCGGCGGCCGGGGCGGGGGGCGGGGCGGGCACAGCCGGTGGGCCCACCCCCGCACCGGTCGTGGGCTGACCTGTGTCGGGAGTGACATCCGGCGTCGAGCTGCCCTGGCCAGGCGTTCCGGTCGTGATCTCCTGGCCCGGTCCACCCACGGCCGGTCCACCCGGCACCGCCGGTCCACCCGGCACGGCCGACGAGCCCACACCGGGGTCGGCGCCCGCGACGGTGCGGACACCCCCGACCGCCGGCGCGCCGGCGGCGGGGGTGGAACCGGGCTGCCCGGCGGGCGTGGACGGCGCCGTGGCCGTACCGGATGCGGCTGCCGGCGGGGGGGATGCGCCGGGGCGGTCCGTCGAGCCGGGGGCGTCGGCGGCCGACGACGGGGCGGTGTCCCCGGTGTGCGGCTTGGACGACGGTCCGCCCGGAGCCGGCGTGGTGTCGGGACGGGCGGCGGCGGTGAACGCCTGTCCGAACTCGGCGTCGGCACCCGGGTCCGGTGCCTTGGTGCGGGTGGTGCCGGCGGGACGCGGCTCGTCGGATGCGGCCGTCATGAGGAGGACGGCGTCGGGCGGGCTCACGAACCCGCTCCGAGCGTGCCGAGGATGTCGTTCACGTACGCGGTCGTCTCGGGGTACGGCGGGATCCCCCCGTACTGCGCCACCGCCCCGGGTCCGGCGTTGTAGGCCGCCAGGGCCAGTGGGACCGACCCGTTGTACTGCTGCAGGTAACCGCTCAGGAGCTGCGCCGCCCCGCGAATGGCCTGGGCGGGGTCGAAGGCGTTCACCCCGAGGCCCGCCGCCGTCGACGGCATGAGCTGCATGATCCCCTCGGCCCCGGCCGAGCTGACGGCGCCGGGGTTGAAGCCCGATTCCTGCTTGGCCACCGCGGCCAGGAGGGAGGCGGGCACGCCGTGCTGGGCCGCCGCCGCTGTGAACAGCGGCACCAGGTCGCCGGGCACGTCGAGGCTGGCCGGGATGGTGCCCGACACCGTGGACGCGCCGGACGGCGCCGCCCCGGAGGACGCGGCGGCGAGCGGGCCGGTGCCGCTGTCGCCGGGCAGCACCCGTCGGATCTCGCTCGGCTGGCCCACCCGCTGGATCTGGACGGCGGTGCCGGTGTGGGGGGCGTCGATCATCTCTCCGTTGCCCACATAGATCCCCACGTGCCCGGGACCGCTGGCACTGGGCTCGAAGAACATCAGGTCGCCGGGCTGGGCGTCGGCCAGGCTGGCCACCGGCGTGCCCACGTCGGCCTGCTCCTGGCTCGTGCGCGGCAACGAGATCCCGAGATCGCTGTACACGTGTTGGACCAGCCCCGAGCAGTCGAGGCCGGTGGAGGGATCGGTGCCGCCCCAGCGGTACGGGACGCCGAGGTACTGCTCGGCGTCGGTCACCACCGATGCGCCCGTGACGACAGGAGTGCCGGCGGCGGCGCCCGCCGTCGCGGACAGCCCGAGCGCGGCCGCAGAAGGGACGAACGACGCGCTGGTGGACGACGATCCCAGCGCAGCGAGGCCGTCGGCGGAGAGATCGACGGAACCGAGCCCGGTGGAGCCCGGGCTGGTGGAGGCCGAGCCGGTCGAGCCGGGTTCCGGGGAGTCGGAGGTCGTGGCGCCGGTCAGGGCGGCGTTGGCCTCGTCGAGGGCGGACTGGAAATCGCCCGACGGCGCGGCCGCCTCGAGGGCGGGCCCGAGCGACGACACCGCCGCGCTGACGGCCTGCATCCGGGTCAGGATGACCGAGGTGTCGATGGTCATGGCGACGTCCCGGTCTCGCCGGCCGGGGCGGCCATGGTGTCGGCCAGCCACCGCGAGATGGCGGACTCGTCGATGGCGGCCACCTCGGCGCGCCGCTCCTCGACCAGCCACTCGGCCCGGCGGCGGTCGTCGAGCTTCTCGAGCGCGGCCACGCGCCGGCTGGCGGCGAGCCACTCGGCATGCCGGGCGGCCACCTCGTCGGTGGCGACGTCCACGGCCACCCATGCCGCCTGCACCGAGGCCGCCATCCTCTCGGCCTCGTCCCGGTCGCGCCGGAACGTGCTCAGCTCCTGGGTGCCGTGCGCCGGCGCCAGCGCCTCGTAGCGGGCCAGCGCGCCCCGATAGGTGTCCATGGCGCGCTGCAGGTCGTGATTGGCACGGGCCAGGGCGAAGCCGGCTGCCTCCTCCTGCACGCGGCGCACCCGGAGCGCCGTCTCGAGCGAGAACCGGTAGCGCTTCACGCCGGCACCGCCTCGGAGACGCCGCCGGCGCCGTGCTCGTCGAGGGCGAGGACGTCCGCGAGCGCCGCCCACGCTTCATCGGCATGGGTGATCTCGGTGATGTCCTGGCGCAGGAACACGTCGATGCGGTCCTTGTAGGCGATGGCCCGGTCCACGAGCGGGTTCGAGCCCGAGGCGTAGGCCCCGATCTCGACCAGGTCCTTGGCCTCCCGGTAGGCGGCCAGCAGGCGGCGGATCTCGCCGGCCATGTCCCGCTTGTCGCGACTGAGGATGGCGGGCTCCACGCGCGAGATGGACTCGAGCACCTCGATGCTCGGGAAGTGGTTGGAGGTGGCCAGGCGGCGAGACAGCACGATGTGGCCGTCGAGGATGGAGCGCGCCGCGTCGGCGATGGGCTCGTTCATGTCGTCGCCCTCGACCAGAACGGAGTAGAGGCCCGTGATGCTCCCCCGCTCCGCCGCGCCGGCGCGCTCGAGGAGCTTGGGCATGAGCGTGAACACCGACGGCGGATAACCCCGGGTGGCGGGCGGCTCACCGGCCGACAGCCCCACCTCGCGCTGCGCCATGGCGAAGCGGGTGAGGGAGTCCATCATGAGCACGACGTCCTGGCCCTGGTCGCGGAACCACTCGGCGATCCGGGTGGCGGTGAAGGCGGCGCGGATGCGGACCAGGGCCGGCTCGTCGGAGGTCGCCACCACCACCACCGAGCGGGCCAGGCCCTCGGGTCCGAGATCGCGCTGGATGAACTCGTTCACCTCCCGGCCGCGCTCACCCACCAGGGCCAGCACCGACACGGCGGCGTCGGTGCCGCGGGCCACCATCGACAGGAGGCTCGACTTCCCGACACCGGAGCCGGCGAAGATCCCGAGCCGCTGGCCGCGCCCGCAGGGGACGAGCGTGTCGACGGCCCGGATGCCGAGCGCCAGCTGGCGGTCCACCAGCTCACGGCGCAGCGGGTGCGGAGGGGAGGACTCGATGCCGACCTCATGGGCGTTGCGCAACGGCGGCCCGTCGTCGATGGGCCGGCCCAGCCCGTCGAGCACCCGGCCGAGCAGGCCCTCACCCACCACCACGGGCAGGGGCCGCCCGAGGGCCTCGACCGTGTCGCCGTAGCGGACGCCGGCCACGTCCCCGAGCGGCATGCAGGCCAGCGCCGTCCCCTGCACGGCGACCACCTCCGCATCGAGCAGGCCGCCGCCGCGCCAGATCCGGACCGCCTCGCCCACGGCGGCGGTGACGCCCTCGACCTCGATGCGCAGGCCGACCAGCCGCGTGACGCGACCGGTCCGGCGCGGCGCCACCGCGGCCTGGAGCGACGGGTGCAGGGGGTGGGGGACGACGGTCATGGCGACCCGAGGGCTTCGCGCCCGGCCGATTCGATGAGGGCCCGGGCCCGGGCCATGGCCGGACCGAGCTGGGCGTCGATGCGGCACGGTCCGGCCTCCACCACGCACCCGCCCACCTCGATGTCGGGATCGGCCACCACCTTGACCGACGCGTCCTTGACGAGGTCCTGGACCTCCTCGGGCGTGAGCGCGTCGCCGGGATGCAGCCGGACCACGAGGTCCTCGCCCCGGGGCACCAGGGCCAGCGCACGCTTGAGGGCGTCGAGGCTCATCGTGGACGGGTTCGTGCCGATCTCGTGGCCGATCAGCGCCTCGGTCAGCTCGAAGGCGAGCTCCACCGCCTCCTGGGTGGCCCGCGCCAGCGCGACCTGGCGCTGCTCGCAAGCGGCGGCCGCCGCGGCCACGAGCGCCTCGGACAGCCGTTCGGCCCGGGCCGCCCGGGCCGACTCCTCGGCCGCCGCCGTCTCGGCCTTGGCCGCGTCGTAGCCCTGGCGGTAGGAGATCGCCCGCTCGGCCACGAAGGGGTCGGCGACGACACCTTGCCCGGGACCGCCCACCACCGGCAGGTGCAGGTCCACGACCTCGGCCCCGGCCCGGCGACCGTCGTCGGCGCGCAGGACCCGGCTGATCACGCGACTAGACGAACTCATCGTCGCCCCGTGCCAGCACGATCTCGCCCGATGCCTCGAGCTGCCTGACGATCTTGACGATGGCGACCTGGGCCGCCTCGACCTGCGACACCCGGGTGGGCCCGAGGAGCTCGACCTCTTCGAGCACGTCCTGGGCGGCCCGTTCCGACACATTGCGGAGGAACTTGTCCCGGATGTCGTCGGTCACCGGCTTGAGGGCGACGGCGAGGTCCTTCGGCACCACGTTGCGCAGCACCTGCTGCAGCGTCCGGTCGTCGAGGCTGGCGATGTCGTCGAAGACGAACATCTCGTTGCGGATCCGCTCGGCCAGCTCGGGGTCGGACTGCTCGAGCTCGGCCAGGATCTGCTGCTCCGAGGCACGCTCGGTCTGGTTCAGGATGGCCACGATGGACGACAGGCCCCCCGTCTCGCTGGTGGCCGCCACGCCACCCCCCGCTCCGAGCACGGCGGCCAGCTTCTGCTCCAGGAAGTCGGCGACCTGTCGGACCACGTCGGGGGAGACGCGGTCCAAGGTGGCGATGCGGCGGGCCACGTCGGGCCGCGTCGACTCGTCGAGGTTGGCGATGACCTGGGCGGCGGAGTCAGCCGGGAGGTGTGACAGGACGAGGGCGATCAGCTGGGGATGCTCGGGGCCCAGGAAGTTGGCGATGCGCTGGGGATCGATGCGGTGGAGGAACGCCATGGGGTGCGAGTAGTTGGCGTCCACGAAGCGGTCGAGGATCTCCTCGGTCTTCACGGACCCGAGCCGCTCCTTCAGGAGCTTCCGGGCGACGTCGACGCCGCCCTGGCCCACCTGCACGGCGGCGCTGGCGTGCATGTGGAACTCGTTGAGCACGCGGCGCACCTCGTCGACGGCCAGGGTCGGCAGGGTGGCCATGGTGGACATGAGGTCGACGACCTCCTGCTCGCTCATGGCCCGCAGGACCTTGGTGGCGCGAGTCGTGTCCAGCTGGGCCAGGACCACCGCCGCCTTCTGGGATCCGGTGAGGGTGCTCGTCATGAGCTGCTCACCGTGCGGGAGTCGGCCAGCCAGCCGCGCAGCATGGTGGCGACGTCATCGGGCTGCCGGTCGATGAACTGGTTCACGTCGGCCTCGCCGACCGATGAGGCGTCGCCCACGATGGCGGGGAGCTGGCCGGTGGGCTCGTCGGACCACGACCGGGTGAGGGCGGCGAGATCGGTCGGTGCCAGCACCTGGGTCGGCTGGGCGCGCCGGGCCTTGCGGGCCGACCGCCAAAGCAGGAAGAGCACCACGCCGATGACGAGGAAGACCACGCCGGTGCGGATGAGCGACGTCATCGCCTGCTTCGACGCCTGGGTGGAACCGGCCGCGGCAGCCTTGGCCGCCTGCTCGGCCCCGGCGGTGTCGAAGGGCATCGAGCTGAACGCCAGCTGGTCGCCGCGGGCGGCGTCGATGCCGGCGGCGGCGGCCACGCCGGCTTGCAACGTGCCGAGGCTCAGGCCCTGGGGCAGGGCCTTGGAGTTGACCAGCACGGCCACCGACTGGCTCACGACCGTGCCCGGGGCCTGCTGCACGGTCTTCGTCTGCTGGTTGGTCTCACACGACTGGGTGTTCTGGGTGTTGGTGTAGTTGCCGTTCCCGGTACCCGTGGTGATGGGCGCCGTCGTGATCGTGCCGGCCGTTCCGCCCGGTGGGGATCCGGCCCCGGCGTAGGACTGGTTGCTCTGCGAGGTCTGGGTGCAGAAGCTCTGGGCCTGGCCCGTCGGGCCTGGGAGGATGCTCTGGGTGGTGGTCGACACCTGGTCGTAGTCCAGGGTGGCGTTGACCTGGACGTCGGCGTTGTTCTGGCCCAGGGCGGCCGCCAGGTACGCCTCCACCTTGGCCTGCTGGCTCTGGTCGTAGGAGTTGGTCTGGCTGTCGGCGCCACCCTCTCCCCCGGTCACGCCCGGCCCGGCCAGGAGGTTGCCGCTCGAGTCGGCGACGGTGACGCTGTTGGTGGAGAGGTTCGGCACGCTCGATCCCACCAGGTGGACGATCGCCTCGACCTGGCCGTCGGAGAGGGTCTGTCCGGGCCGCAAGGTCACGAGCACCGACGCCCCCGTCGGGGTGTCGTTACTGAGGGAGAAGTCCTGGTTGGCCGGAAGGGCGATGTTCACCTGCGACGCCGTCACGCCCTGGATGGAGTCGATGGTCTGCTCGAGCTCGCCCTGCAGGGCCTGGAGGTAGTCGGCCTGCTGGGTCATGTCGGAGGTGGTGACGCCCTCTTTGTCGAGGAGGGAGAGGCCCACGGTGCTGGTGGCGGGCAGACCGGACTGGGCCAACGACAGGCGCTCCTGGTCGACGTCGCTGGCGGGGACGAGGACGGTGGAGCCGTTGTTCGCCAGCTGGTACGGCACCTTGTCGGAGGTCAGTTTGGCGGTGACGTTGGCGGCGTCGGCCGGCTGGAGGTTCGTGAACAACGGCTGGTAGCTGGGCTTCTCGGCGAACGACATGAACACGAACGCCCCTGCCACCAGGGCGATGGCGGCCGCCAGCGTGACGGCCTTCTGGCCGTAGGTGAACTCCGACGCGAAGCGCTTGAAGCCGTCGCGGGCACGGGTCAGTTCGGTGGAGGGAACGACAGCCATATCAGAACTGCATGTTCATGATGTCGGTGAAGGCGGCGACGCCCTTGTCCACCAGGGCCACGGTCACCTGCGTTTCGAGCGAGGCCTCGGAGGCGGTGATGAGCGCGTCGGTCACGCTCCCCTGGCCGGCGGCGGCCTGCGCCTCGGCCGTGGACGCCGTGGTCTGCGACTGCTGGACCTGGTTGATGGCGTTGGTCACCGACTGCGAGAAACCGCCGCCGCCGGCGGCGGACGAGCCGCCCCCCGTCGGCGCAGGCGGGAGCGGTTGGATGGGAGGGATGGCGGGGATCACCGTCGTCACGTCCCCAAGGTGAGCGCCGACTGGTAGGCGGTCTTGGCGTCGGCCAGGGCGGAGGTGTTCGCCTGGTAGTCGGTCTGGGCCTGGATCATGTTGACCATCTGCGCGCCGAGCTGGATGTCGGGTACGCGCACCTCGCCCTGGGCGTTGGCCTCGGGGTTCGTGGGGTCGTACTCCACGGTGCCGGTGGTGTCGCCCTCGACGACAGCGGCCACGGTCACGCCGTCGCCCACCTGGCCGACCGAGGCGTCGGGCACGAGCACCGGTGCCTGTGCCCCGTATGCGGCCTCGTCGGTCGGTCCGGTGTCGTCCATGTTGGCGATGTTGCCGGAGATGGTGTCGAGCCACGCCTGCGCGGCGCCGATCCCGCTGCCCGAGATGTCGAGGGTGCCGAACAGGCCGCTCACGAGAAGCTCCCGCCGGCGGCACCGGAGATCAGGCGGAACTGGGCGTTGAGCATCTCGACCACGGTCTGGTACTGGAGGGTCTCCTCCTGGCCGTCGACGAGCTGTGTGCTGGTGTCGACGTTGTTGCCGTCCGTGGCCGGTGCGGCGAGGTCGGGGGTGACGTTGACGCTGGCCGTCCCACCGCCGGAGGCGTCGATGGCCTGCTGCAGGCTGGACTGGAAGCTGACGTCCTGGGCGGTGAAGTCCGGCGTCTCGCTGTTGGAGAGATTGTTGGCGGTGGCCTGCTGCTGCTGTGCCACGCCGTCAGCGGCGAACTGGAGCACGCTCACGATCCCGTCCATCCGGCTCGACCTCCCAGGCACTGTCCGGACCACCCCGGTAGCTCCGAGCGGTCCTGCGTTCATCCCGTCCTGGGTTTGTTCCGAGACCGCGCCGTCCATGGCCCGCGACCGGAGAAGAGATTCGACCCACCCCCCTTTCCACTTGAGACCGCCGGCCGAAATTTCTCGTTCACCGCCACGCTCCGTGACGCACCCTCGCGACGGCGCCGGGGCCGTCACCACTCCCGGTGACGCGGTGCACCCGCGCCCTGACGACGGGGGATTTCCTCTTCATCGAATCGGCCGTGCTGCCGATATCTGGGCGCAATGCGTCGCTCCCCCGTCAGCATCGTCGTCCTCGCCTGGAACGCCTGGCCCTCCACCGAGCACTGTCTCGAGTCCCTGCGCCCGACCCTGGGCGTGCGCGACCAGGTGATCGTGGTCGACAACGGATCGACCGACGCCACCCCGCGCCGCCTGGCCCGCTACCCGTGGCTCGACGTCGTGACCAACGAGGAGAACCGGGGCTTCGCCCGGGGATGCAACGACGGAGCCGCCGTCGCCCGTCACGGCGTCCTCGTCTTCCTGAACAACGACACGGTGCTCTCCGGTCGGTGGATCGACCCGCTCGTCGCCCCGTTCGACGACGACGCCACCGTGGGAGCCACCGGGCCCCGGTCGAATTTCGTGTCCGGTGCCCAGGTGGCGGAGGGCGCGGCCTACCTCCGGGGTGACACGGCCGGAATGCGTCGCTTCGCCCGCGCCTGGGCCCTCGACCACCGCGGTCAGACATCGGAGACCGAGCGGCTGGTCGGCTTCTGCCTGGCGGTACGGCGCGACCTGTTCGAGGAGGTGGGCGGGTTCGACACCGGGTACGGCATCGGCGGCTACGAGGACGACGACCTGTGCCGGCGCATCGTCGCCACCGGTCACCGCCTGCTCATCACCCACGAGTCCTTCGTGCACCACGACGGGCACCAGACCTTCGACGCCAACGGGCTCGACTGGTACGCGGAGCAGGAGGCGAACCGGGACCTCTTCGAATCACGTTTCGGCCTGGGCCGCTCGTCGCGCGACGGCACGAAGGTGTCCGCCTGCCTCATCACCAAGGACGAGCAGGACAACATCACCGGCTGCATCACCTCGCTGCGGGGATTCGCCGACGAGATCGTCGTCTACGACACCGGGTCGGCCGACAACACGGTCCGGCTGGCCCGGGACCTCGGGGCCACGGTCATCGAGGGGTACTGGGACGACGACTTCTCGCGTGCCCGCAACGCCGCGCTGGAGCACTGCACCGGTGACTGGATCGCCTGGCTCGACGCCGACGAGACGCTGGTGTGCGACGACATCCCCGGTCTGATCGCCGTCCTCGAGCACGCCGATCCGAATGTCGACGGCTTTTCTGTCCCCATCAACAACCTGACCGGCGCCGGCGTGGGCGCGGGGTTCGTGCACTCGGCCTGCCGACTGTTCCGACGGGCGCGCTGTGAGTGGACGGGGCGCCTGCACGAGCAGGTGGCCGGGCGCGGCGACCACCGCGGGATCGAGCAGGCCCCCATGGAGCACGCCCGTATCCTGCACACGGGCTACCTCGACGCGACCATGCGGGCCCGCGACAAGACGGAGCGCAACCTCCGGGTGGCGCAGGCCGAGGTGGACCACGCCGATGGCTGGGAGATGGGTTTCTCGCTCACCAGCCTGGGCCGTTCGTACCTGACCGCCGGGCGGTTCGAGGAGGCGGCCGACACCTGTCGCCGCGCCCTCGAGCTCACCGACAACCTCATCACGCGCCGCCTGGCCACCCGGTCGATCGCCGAGTCCCTCACCTACCTGGGCCGGTTCGACGAGGCGCTCGGCTGGGTGGACTCGCTGCGCGCCATCTCGGCCGTCCCGGTGCAGGCCGACATCGCCGAAGGGAGGATCCGCCTGGCCCAGGGGAACTTCGAGCATGCCCTCGAGCTGTTCGACCGCATCGCCGTCCAGCAGTTCGACGACGACGGCTTCGAGGTCGGGCGGCACATGTTCGCCGAGCAGCGGGTCGAGGCCCTCGAAGGGCTCGGACGGACCAGCGACGCCGCCGATGCCCTGCTGGAGGTGCTGGTGGAGCAGGAGGTGATGGACGTCCACCTCGCCGTCCTGGTCGACGTCCTGCAACGGGCCGGTCGGTCGCTCGACGAGCTGGCCGCCGCCATCCCCCCGGCGCGGGCGCCGCAGTTCCTCGGTCAGGTCCTGCAACTCGTGCCCGACGCGGCCGACGACATCCTGGAAGCGTGCTTCGGCCACATGGGTGACCGGCGCGCCGTGCTAGCGGCGGCGGCGACGTTGGCCTGCCGCCTGCGCATCGAGCGGGCCCTGGCGTGGTCGGCGCGGATGCGCGACGCCGGCTACGTCGTGAACTGTCCACTGGTTGCCATCGCCACCGGCACGTCGGCACCGTCGGTGCGGGCCCGGGCGGCAGCCACCGTGGTCCGGGCATTCGGAGACGACCGCGGGCGCCAGGCCTTCCTCACGGCACTGCACGAGGCGCGACCCATCGAACGCGAGACGATCCTCGAAGAGGCGGGGGCGTTGTGCCCCGAGCTCGTCGACCTCGCGGCCCGAGACGACGAGGCCCGTCAAGCGGCCGCCACCGAGCTCCCCGAGCCGCGCGTGAGCATCGTCATCCCCTGCTTCAACAAGGCCGAGCTCACCTTGAGTTGTCTCCAGAGCCTGCAGGCCAACACCGACCCCGGGCTCTACGAGGTGATCCTCGTCGACAACGGGTCGAGCGACGCCACGGTCAACATGGCGCGCGCCGAGGGACCGCGTCTGCGGGTGGTGCGCAACGAGGAGAACACCGGCTTCGGACCGGCCTGCAACCAGGGCGCCGCCCTGGCCCGGGGCGAGTACGTGCTGTTCCTCAACAACGACACCATCGTCCTGCCCGGGTGGCTCGAGCCCCTGGTGGCCGCCTTGGACGAGGAGCCGGCACTGGCGGCCGTCCAGCCCAAGCTGCTGTACCCCGACGGCCGTCTCAACGACGCCGGGGGACTCGTCTTCGGCGGCGGGGAGCCGTGGATCTACGGCAAGGGCAACCCGGAGCCCGACGCCCCCGAATTCTCCTGCCGCCGCGCCCCGGACTACGTGTCGGGGGCGTGCCTCGCCGTCCGCCGCAGCGCCTTCGACGAGGTGGGCGGGTTCGACGACCGCTACGCCCCCGCCTACTACGAGGACACCGACCTGTCCTTTTCGTTCCGGGCCGCGGGCTGGAAGGTCCTGTTCGAGCCGGCCTCGAAGGTCGTCCACCTCGAGGGCGGCACCGCCGGGACCGACCTCAGCCAGGGGATCAAGCGCCACCAGGTCGGCAACGCCGTGAAGTTCGCCCAGAAGTGGTCGGAGGAGCTGGCCCTGCGACCCCGCGTCCGCCCCGACGAGGTCGAGCTTTGGGCCCATCGCCCCCAGGGCGGGTTCGGGCCGGGGGAGATCCTGCGCACCAGGGGGGAGGGCGCCGTCGAGGTGGCCCGCTCCGAGGCGACGACGGCCCTGTCGGTGCTCGTCGTCGATCCCTTCATGCCCGTCTTCGACCGGGCGTCGGGCGGGCTGCGGACCTTCACCATGCTTCGCTGCCTGCGCCAGGCCGGCCACGCCGTGACCTTCTACGCCGTGGCCGGCGGGAGCCGGCACTACGCCGAGGCCGTCGGCCGCCTGGGCATTTCGTGCTTCGGCGGCGATCGCCGCGAAGCCGTGGACCACGGGCACCGCTACGCCTCGGCGGTGTGGCCTTCGTTCGAGTCGCTCTTCGCCGCCCGCCGCTTCGACGTCGTGGTGGTGAGCCCCTGGTCGACGGCCGAGCCCATCGTGGCCCTGGTTCGACGCGCCGCCCCGGAGGCCACGGTGATCGTGGACACCAACGACGTCCACTTCGTGCGCCTCGAGCGGGCGGCCGCCCTGTCGGGCGGTGGGGTGGTCGAGGCCGCTGACACCAAGCGGCGGGAACTGGCCGTCTACCGCCAGGCTGACCGGGTGGTGTGCGTCACCGAGGACGACGCCGCCGCGGTGCGGGCCGAGATCCCCGACGCCGACATCGCCGTCGTCCCGAACGCCCACGCCGAGGTGGACGGCGGGCCCGGGTTCGAGGAACGCACCGGCTGCCTGTTCGTGGGCAACTTCAACCATCCGCCCAACGGCGACGCCCTGGCCTGGTGGAAAGACGACATCGGGCCGCTGCTGGCCGAACGGCTGCCCGAGGCCGGCCTGACGGTCGTGGGCAACGATCCCCTGGGCGAGGCGGCGGCCACGGCCGGGGCGGGGATCACCGTGACGGGCGCGGTGGTGTCGGTCACGCCGTTCCTGCACCAGGCCCGGGTCTCGGTGGCCCCCCTGCGCTTCGGGGCCGGGATGAAGGGCAAGGTGGGCGAGGCCCTCGCCGCCGGGCTGCCCGTCGTCCTCACCTCGATCGCAGCCGAGGGGATGGGCCTCGTCGACGGGGAGCACGTCCTCGTGGCCGACTCGGCCGAGGCGTTCGCCGACGCCGTGGTCCGCCTCCACACCGACGCCGAGCTGTGGCAGCGCCTGCGCGATGGTGGCCGCCAGCACGTGGTGCGCAACTTCGGCGTCGACCGGATGCGCCTGGCGGTGCGGCAGATGCTGGCCGGGGCCGGGGCGAGGGCGTCGGAGCGCCCGCCGGTGACGGCGTCGGCCTGACCCCACCGGTGACGGCGTCGGCCTGACCCCACCGGTGGTCAGCGACGCATCAGGCAGGTCAGCAGGGGGAGCAGCTCGTCCATCCGGTCGCGGGTTCCCGACGACGCCGGCAGAAGGGCAGACCGATACCGCCCCACGATGGAGCTCGCTGTCGACCACGACGCTGTCGTTGTCGAAGATGACGAGCTCGATCGGGGGCGTCCCCTCGGTGGCCTCCGGTCATCGGCGCCGGCAGTGTCGGAGACCCCCCGGTGGGCGGGGAAAGTCCCGTCGGGGACCGCGCTACGCGGGGGCGTAATAGTGCTCGAGGGCCACCCGGTGTTCGTCGATGGTGACGGGCGGCTCGATGCCTCCCCGCAGTCGGCGCACCAGCGCCGGGTCGCCCGACAACCGGTCGATGGCTTGCGCCAGCCGGGCCGGGTCGCCCTCGTCCACCAACAGGCCGTTGCGGCCGTCCTCGATCACGTCGGGTATCCCACCCACACGGGTGCCCACCACCGGCAGCCCCGCCGCCTGGGCCTCCATCACCGTCTGGGGGCCGTTGTCCTCCCACCGGGGCGGGAGAACGGCCACGTCGCCGTCGCCCAGGATCCCGGGCAGATCGACCTGGGTGAACGACCCCCGGAAGACGACCCGCCCGGCGTGGGCGGGCGAGAAGGTTCGGATCATGGCGTTCACGGACTCGACCAATTCCGCCGAGGCGCCCCCGTGGACGGTCGCCTCGATCCGGTCGGGGTGGGCGAGCAGGCGCAGAGCCTGCAGGAAGGACACGATCCCCTTGCGGGGCGTGAGGCTGCCGAAGAACACCAGCCGCAGCGGCGCCCGGGGCAACGACCCCGACTCCACCCGGGCCCGCCCCACGTCGCGCCACAGAGCTTCGGCGGCCACCGATCCGATGCGGTCGACGGCGAGCAGGTCACGGCGCACTCCCTGGGCGGCGTAGATGTCGGCCACTCGGCTCGACACCGCCAGCAGGACGTCGCACGAGTTCAGGGCCTCGACACCCGCCCGGTGGCGGCGGCGGTAGGCGTCGTCGCCCAGACCGGTACCGAGACAGTTCGAGCACGAGCGCGACGACGGTCCGTCGCAGCGCTCGGCGTTGGCGAAGAACAGGTCGTCGCGGGTGCACACCGGAAAGTAATTGTGGAGCGACATGACGACCCGGGCCCCGAAGCGGCGGGCCGCCCCGATGACGTCGAAGGACAGGCCGACGAGGTTGTGGACATGGACGACGTCGGGATCGAGCTCCTTGAGCACGTACTCGAAGGCTTCGGCGCAGTCCGGATCGCTGGCCTCGCGCCCCGGGTCCCACACGTCGTGCATGTGCGACGGCCGGTTCTGAAGGTGGATGTAGGGGATGGCGTCGACGACCAGCGCCTTGGGCGCGAAGCGGGGCCCGCCGTCGGTCGACCGGTCGCTGGCGCACACCACCACCGGGTGGTGGCCCGCCCCCGACTGGGCCTGCGCCAGGGTGTGGACGTAGACCACGGGCCCGCACCCCATCCACTCGGGCGGGTACCCCCACCCCACGTGCAGGATCTTCACGATGCCGCCACGGCGGGCACGTCGACCGGACGGCGCCGGTCCCGGACGATGTCGTTGCGGAACACGGTCAGGGCGTGGGCCACGGCCTGGTCCATGTCGTAGTAGCGGTACTCGGCCAGGCGGCCCGAGAACACGACCTTCCCCGCCAGCTCGGCCGCAGCCCGCGCATATCGGCCGTAGCGGACCCGGCTCTCGGTTGTGGGCAGGGGGTAGTACGGCTCGTTGCGCCCCGGCTCGTGCGCTTCGGGGTACTCGTAGGTGACGGTGGTCGCACCGACGTGCTGGTCGGCGAAGTGGGCGTGCTCGATGATGCGGGTGTAGGCCCGGTCGTCGGGGAAGTTCACCACCGCCGCCTCCTGGTGGCGGTCGACAGGCAGGGTGCGGTGCTCGAAGCGCAGGCTCCGGTAGGGCAGCGGGCCGTAGGCGTGGTCGAAGAACTCGTCGATGGGGCCGGTGAAGGCGATGCGGGCGCGGCCCACGTCGTCCACCACGTCGCGGAAGTCGACCCCGGTCTGCACGGTGATGCCGGGCCGGTCCAGCATGCGCGAGACCAGGGCGGTGTAACCGTCGGTAGGGATGCCCTGGTAGCGGTCCCGGAAGTACCGGTCGTCGCGGCTCACCACCACCGGCACTCGCCCGGTCACAGCCCGGTCGATCTCCTCGGGCCGGTATCCCCACTGCTTGGTCGTGTAGTGGAGGAAGACCTTCTCGTACACGAGCTGGCCCAGTCGGCGGAGGTCTCCGTCGGCGTGCTCGAGCAGGCTCAGGACGGGGATACGCCCCCCCTGGCCCACCTCCCGCACGAGCCGGCGCTCCAGGTGCTCGGCCTCGGGCCCCGGGACCAGGGCGTGCAGGGTGCTCAGGTTGAACGGGAGCGGCACGGTGATGCCGTCCACGTGGCCGAGGACCCGGTGGGTGTAGGGCAGCCAGTCGGTGAAGTTCGACAGGTACGACCACACCCGGTGCGACACGGTGTGGAAGATGTGCGCGCCGTAGCGGTGGACGCGGACCCCGGCCCCGTCCACGGCGTCATAGGCGTTCCCCGCCACGTGGTCACGACGCTCCACCACCAGGACCCTCTGGTCCAACTGGGTGGCGATGCGCTCGGCCAACGTGGCACCGCTCAACCCCGCCCCCACCACCACCCAGTCGTAACGCACCGACTCATGTCGGCAGTCGTGCCCAGGGGGTTGAGCACACACGGACATCGGATGCGCGGGGTGGCCGTTCTGAGCGCGCACCGTGGTGATACGGCAACTCGCCGCGTGGCGGGGGCAAAACTCTCAAGCAATTTCCGGCCCGGGTCGATGTCTTGCAGGGCGCCAGGACGGCGCGCAGCCAACGGCCATGGATCGGCCGGACCTGTTCGCTCGTCCACAGAGGTGTCATGCCCAACCGACTCGGAATGATCGGCGTCCCGGCCGCGGTCATCGCCATCGTCGTGATGCTCGTGGTGCCGCTGCCGACGATCCTGCTCGACATCCTGATCAGCCTGAACATCTCGGGCGCCATGGTCGTGCTGCTCATGACCATGCACGTGAAGAAGCCGCTCGACTTCTCCGTCTTCCCCGCCGTCCTCCTGGTTGCCACGCTGTTCCGGTTGGCCCTCAACGTCTCCGCCACCCGCCTCGTCCTGCTCCACGGCTACGCCGGCTCGGTGATCAACAGCTTCGGCAACTTCGTCGTGGGCGGCAATCTCATCGTCGGGCTGGTCGTGTTCCTCATCCTCATCGTCATCCAGTTCGTGGTGGTCACCACGGGGGCGGGCCGCGTGGCCGAAGTCGCGGCCCGCTTCACCCTGGACGCCATGCCCGGGAAGCAGATGGCGATCGACGCCGACCTCAACTCGGGGATCATCGACCAGCAGGAGGCCAAGCGCCGCCGCCAGGAGATCTCCGACGAGGCCGACTTCTACGGGGCCATGGACGGTGCCTCCAAGTTCGTCCGGGGCGACGCCATCGCCGCTATCGTCATCACCGCCATCAACCTCATCGGCGGCCTCGCCATCGGCATCGCCCAGCGCCACCTGTCGGTCTCCGACGCCACCCACACCTACAGCCTCCTGAGCGTCGGTGACGGGCTCGTCTCCCAGATCCCCGCCCTGCTCCTGTCCATCTCGACCGGCCTGGTGGTCACCCGGGCCGCCACCGACAACGAGGACTTCGGGACCGACCTGCTGGGCCAGGTGCGCCGTCAGCACCGTGCCATCCAGATCGCCGGGGTCGTCATGGCGGCCATGTCCATCGTCCCGGGGCTGCCCCATCTGGCCTTTTTGGTGGTGGGCGGTCTGCTGTGGTTCACCGGCACCCGCATCAACTCCTCCCTGGGCGCGGTGGTGCCCACCGACGACGACGCCGGCGACGTGGCGGCTGTCTCCCCCGACAGCCCCCAGGCGCTGGCGGCCGACATGCGGGTGGAGGCGCTCGAGCTCGAGCTCTCCCCCTCGCTCGTCGACCTGGTCGACACGGCCAAGGGCGGCGACCTGCTCGACCGGGTGAAGGGCCTGCGGCGCAAGCTGGCCACCGAACGGGGGCTCATCATCCCGCCTGTGCGGACCCGCGACAACGTTCACCTCGACAACGACACCTACGCCATCCGACTGCACGGCGTCGAGGTGGCCAAGGGCACGGCGGTGTCGGGCCGGTTCCTCGCCATCGGCGGCGGCCTCGACCTCCTTCCGGGCGAGTCAGTGGTGGAACCGGTGTTCGGGCTGCCGGCCAAGTGGATCCCGGCCGAGCTGCGCCAGCAGGCCCTGGTGGCGGGGGCGACGGTCATCGACCGGTCCTCGGTCATCACCACGCATCTCGGGGAGGTGGCCGCCCGCCACGCCGGCCAGCTGCTGTCGGCCCAGCAGGTGAAGAGCCTCCTCGACTCGATCAAGGGGACCGACCCGGCCGTGATCGAAGAGATGGGTGCGGCCCAGGTGACGCTCACCGACCTCCACCGGGTGCTGTGCGGGCTGCTGGCCGAAGGCGTCGCCATACGCGACCTGGTGCGAGTGGTGGAAGCCGTCACCGAGCAGGCCCGGCAAGCCAAGGAGCCCGAGGGCCTGTTGGAGGCGGCCCGCCGGGCGGTCGGTCCGGCCATCACCGCCGCCTACGCCAAGGACGGGACACTGCCCATCATCAGCCTCGACGCCCGGCTCGAGCGCATGCTGGCCGACGCCGTGCGCCCCAGCGACGGCGGCACGGTACTGGCCGTCGAGCCCGACGTGGCCGAGGCACTCGTTCGCGAGGTGAGCGCCATCGCCCGCCAGGCGGAGGAGCACAACCGCGATGCCGTGCTCGTCTGCGCCTCGCGCCTGCGCCCGTCTCTGCACCGTCTCCTTGCCACGTCCCTGCCACGCCTCGGCGTGCTGTCCGTCAACGAGCTCGGCCCCCAGGTCAAGCTCGACCGAATCGGAGTCGTGAATGTCACCGCCGCTGAAGTCGTTTGAGGGCCCCGACGTCGAGGTGCTGCTGGCCCGGATCCGCCGCGAGGCGGGCCCGGACGCCAAGATCAACGGCGCCGAGAAGATCCGCGTCGGCGGCGTGTTCGGGTTCTTCGCCAAGGAGCACTACCGGGTGCTCGTCGAAGCCGCCGACGTGCGCGGCGTGCTCCGCCCGGTAGAGGCGGGGCGCAACCGCCAGCCCGCCCACGCCCGCGTCGGCCGCCGCGCCCGCCGCAAGGGCGAGGGGCACGCCGTCGCCCCCGCGCCGGGATCGGTGGTGCTGCGCGACGCCGAGCCGACGGCCCCCGTCCCCGCCGTCGTCCGGGACGACACCGACCTGTTCGCGGCCCTGGCCGACGCCACTGCCGACGTCAACGCGGTCTACGACGTCGATGACGTCACCGCCACGGCCGGGGCACGCACGATGTCGGCGCCGTCCGTCGGCGCCGTGCCGGCCGGGGCGAGCCACAGCACCGGCGCGGTGCCGGCCATGGTGGCGGTCGGCTCGGACTCCTTCGACGCCGTGCTGTGCCGGATCGCCGCCACGCTCGACAGCCCCTCTCCGGCCCTGGCGGCAGCCTCGTCCGCAGGCGCCGGGGGACCGGCCACCGTGGAGGGGGCCGCCGATCGTGCTGTCGTGGCCGGCGCCGTCGATCGGGGGGACGCCGCCGGCGCCTCCGCCGGCGACGGGGGCGGCGGGGCCGGGGGCGGGGCCGGTTACGACCGTCACGGCTACCCCACGCCCGACCCGGGAACGGTCTACGCCGCCGATCTCGTCCCGAGGTCGCTCGCCTCCGAGGCGGCGCTGTTCCTGGCCGGGACGGCCGGCGGCGGGGCCCACGGGGCCGCCCTCGACGCCCTGCGGCGGGCGGGCATCGACGAGGACGCGGTGCGCGGCGCCGCCGAGGCGCTCGGACGCGGTGCGGGCGCGGAGACGCTGCTGCTCGACGCCTTTTCGCGCCTTCCCGCCGCCCCGGCGCTCCCCCGGCGACCGGGGAGCCTGCTCGTGGTGGTCGGTGCCGGGCCCCGGGCCCGGGCGCTGGCCGAGGTGCTGTCCACCGAGGTGGGGTCCGACCCCGCCGAGGTGCCCTATGCCTCGATCGACACCACCGCGGCCTCTGCCGGCCACGACCGGCTCCTGGTGGGCACGGCCGAAGACGCGGCCGAGCTGGCCCCGGGGTGGCGACGCGGCCGGGTGGCGGTCGTCGCCGTGGACGCCGCCCTGTCGGGCAACCACCGGTCGTGGGCCGCGCACCTCATCGCCGCCCTGCGGCCCACCGGGGTGTGGGGGGTCGTCGACGCCACGTGCAAGGCCGAGGACGTCCGGGCGTGGGGCGAGGACCTCGGCGGGATCGACGCCGTGGCCCTCGAAAACGTCGACGCCACCGTGAGCCCCACCGCCGCACTGGGCTCAGGCATCCCCGTCGTCCGCCTCGACGGCCGCCCGGCCAGCGCGGCCCGGTGGACGGCCACCGTCGTGGACCGGATCGACCGATGCACGTGAGGAGACCGGAGCTCGTGCTGGCCGGGGCGGTGGCCATCTGCCTGCCCATGGTGCCGGGGATCCTGAGCGGCAACGTCACCGTGATCGCCGCCGGGACTAGGTTCCTCATCGCCATCGTCATCTGCTGGGTGGGCGGGTCGCTCTTGACCTCGGTCATCGACCGCTACTCGGCCGAGGCCCGGCGCACCCAGGCGCTCAAGATGCTGGCCGCCGCCCGGCACCACCGGCCGGGCGGCTCGCCCGGAGCCAGGGCACCGGGCGACGCCCCGAGAAACGAGATCGACCGATGATCATCCTGACCCGCTATATGAGCGGCGACCGCATCGCCGTCAACTGCGACCTCATCGAGCGCGTGGAGGAGACACCCGACACGGTGATCACGCTCACCAACGGCACGAAGCACGTGGTGCAGGAGAGCATCGACGAGATCGCCGCTCAGGTGCAGCTGGCCAAGGCCACGACGCTGGCACTGGCGACGAAGCTGGCCGGCGACCCGTCGATCGGCCGGGGCGTCCACCTGCGCGTCGTCCCCGACAGCGGTGACATGGGGCCGGGCGGGCGACCGCGCGATCCCGGTACTTCGTCGTCATGAGCGCCGACCGACGACGGCGGAGCTGAGGAGGAGACGAGACGTGGAACTGGACCAGTCCAAGCAGAAAGTGCTCGACGCCACGCTGGAGGCCTATGCCGAGCGGTTGTCGGCGTGCGGGGACGAGCTGTCGGCGGTCACCCTGGCGTACACCCACAGCCTGCACCGCGCCTGGCGCACCGCGCTGCGGATGCTGCCTGTCCCCGAGGGGGTGTCGGTGCTCGACGTGGGCAGTGGACTCGGCATCCTGTCTTTCGAGCTGGGCGCCAACCTCGGGCTCGACCTCCACGGTGTCGACATCGAGCCGCGCTTCGTCGAGCACTCGACCGAACTGCTCAGCCTGCTCGACGAGGACGGTTTGTTCGCCGAGGGCGCGTCCGTCCGCTTCCAGCACGGCGACATCCGCGCCCTGCCGTTCGCGGACGACAGCTTCGACCTGGTGTTCGTCCGCGAGCTCCTGCAGTTCCTGCCCGATCCGGTCCAGGCCGTGGGCGAGCTCCACCGGGTGCTGCGCCCCGGCGGCGCGGCCTGTGTGAGCGACACCGACGACCAGCTGCACATCACGTGGCCCGACCGCTCCGCTCCCCTGGCCCGGCTCGTCGACGCCGTGGCCGCCGTCCAGCACGCCCGGGGCGGCGATCGCCAGTGCGGGCGCAAGCTCACGACCTACCTGCGACAGGTGGGGTTCGGCATCACCTCGACGGTGGTGCTGCCCGAGTCCCAGCACCGCGTGGTCGACCGGTCCGATCCCGAACGTGTCCTCGTCCTGCAACAGCTCCACGCGGCCCGGGAGCGGGTGGTGGGGGCGGGCGCCATGACGGCCGAGGCCTTCGACACCGATCTCGCCGCGCTCGACGCGGAGGATGGCCACGAGGAGTTCCGCATGACGGCCCGCATCATCGTCCTGGCCCGCAAGCCGGTGCCATGACGGCACCCGGGCGGTCGGCTCAGGAGACCGAGCGCAACGCCGACACGTGGAAGGTCAGGTCGTTGGGACGGTCGCCTTCAGGGCCCGGTGCCGCACCGGCGACGGGCTCGCTCCCGTAGCGGTAGACGGTGGCGCCGCACTCTACGTAGTAGGTGGTGCCGTCGGTGTGCTCGAGCTCGAGAAGCACGCAGTCGTAGCGTTCCGCCAGCCGGACGAGGCCGCCGAAGGTCTCGACGTCCACCACCAGTGCGGCGTCGGTCGCCGGGCTCGAAGACACCACGACCAGGTCGTGGCCGTGGGCGGCCCGGATCCGGGTGGGCTCGTCCATGCGCCGGCGGCGCTCCAGCCAGGCGGTGACGACGAGGCAGGCCACCAGCGAGACGACGAAGCCCCCCGCGGCCAACTCCCGGGCCCGGGCAACGCCGATCGGCTCTCCGAGGATGGGCATGGTGGCCGGCACCGACACGGCGTGGACAACCGAGCCGGAGCCCTGTGGCGACAGCTGGGATCCGGTCCCGCCCGGGCTGATGGTGCCCGGCAGCAGCGAGAGCTCATCTCCGTTCAGCATGAGGCCGAGCGACGGCGCGAACGAATTCTTGACCGGGGAGCCGTCCACTGATCCGTGCACGCGCACCGTGGGGACCACCATGATGTTCCCCTCGCTGAGGGGGACGCCCGTCGCTTGGGTGAAGGCGTGCTCGAGGGCGCTCACCCGCGCCAGGTCCACACCGATGGCCACGCTCGCCGTCGTCCCGGAGAACCGAACCGGTGCGACCGAGGACACCTGGCCGGACCACCCCGGAGGGCCCTCGAGTTCGACGGTGGCGCCGATGGTCCCCGCCAGCGCCGCCGGCGTGGTGGCGGCAGCGGCCGGGGTCGACCCGGCCCGGAAACGGTACCGGGCCGTCACCTCGACGGCGTCGGCCAGCTTGACGAACACGGGCTCCCCGGTCTGGACCGCCCCCGTCGGGTACACCACCCCCCGGGGGGTCCTGGCGGTGTAGGAGAACGTGATCTGCTGGCGGTAGGGGACGGAGCGGCTGCTCGGGCGGGTGAGGGGATGGACCCAGGCGGCCAGGGTCACGATGCCGAAGAGGCCGAGACACGCCAAGGGCACGAGAACCGGCCACCGCGGCACCGACGTGGTCTTGGGTGCGGCGTGCCGGGGCCCGGGCGCCGGGGTCCCGCGGCGGGCGCTGTCGATCCCCGTCCGTCGCCTCGCCCTGGTCTGGCGGGCCCGGATGCGGTGGCGGCGCGTCGTCCACGTCGTGCCGAGCGCGACGAAGGCGAAGGCGACGGCGCCGAGCCCGAGCGGGGTCCGGAACCAGCCGAGCACCGTGCCCCCGTCGGGGATGTGGAGCAGGAGACCGCCCCTGACGTACGAGCTCGACAGCTTGAGGGGGTCGAGAAACGAGTTGTTGTCACCTTTGAAGGTGAACCGGCCGGCGTGCTCGGCCACGATGCGGTGCAGCACGATGATGTGGAGCAGAGGGCTGTAGTAGCCCACGATCTCGCCCACGTGGTACGAGGGGGCGCGGACGATGACGCCGAGGTCCCCGGTGTGGAACCTCGGCTCCATGCTCACCCCGTGCGTGGTGACCAGCCGCACCGCTCCGGTGGCGAGTGCCACAAGGACGACGACGGCGGAGACTGTGAACAGGGTGGCGCCGATGCGTCGCAGCGTGCGTGAGCGCATGACTCCCCCGATGGGGGGGACGGTGCGGGTCGCGGCCCGCACCGTCCCCATCAGATTCGGCCCTTACTGGACCGTGATCTGCACGCCCACGAGGTTCGCGGTCGCCTGGGTCAGGGAGGTCACGTCACACGTCCACCCCGTCCCCGTGCCCGACACGTAGGCCGACGACACGCTGCAAGGCACCCACGTGGTCTCCACGGGACTCCCGCTGGCGTTGGTGGTGAAGCTCACCGACGACGTCTGCTGGGAGCTGCTGGTGTCCTCCGCGGTGACGAAGTTGACCGTGTCGACGATCGTCTGGGTCCCGTTCGGTGGCGTGTTCGTCTCGCCGCTCAGCACGTAGCTGAGGGAGGTGACGGTGGCACCGGTGATGACCTCGGCGCCGTAGCCGACGACCGTGTTGTTGTTGCTGAAGCCAATGCTCGCGGTGAACGCCGCCGCGCCGGCAAACACCAGCACCGCCGCGGCCGATGCCACCACCAGGGTCTTCTTGTTGCGTCGCACGACAGCTCCTCTCATCCGTGAGATGGCCCCCCGGGCCGATGGACGGAATTCCCGCCCACCTTCTCTGGTGCACGTCCATGTGCACTTGTTGTGTGCTGGTCGACAATCGGCAGGGGTGTTGAAAACCTTGAGCGCGCAGGGTGGTGGGCAAACGCCCGACCTGGAGCAACGCCCGCCGTTCCCCGGCGCATGGCGCACGCTGTGCGGTCGTTGCGCACGGCAATCATCCGGTCGCCGGACAACTGCGGCGCCGTCCCCTCGTGCGCTGTTCGACACACCCGGGGAGCTCCGTCGTCCGGAGCGCCATGATCGTCAGACCCGGACGGCCCCCGACGACTCCGGGGACCCGGTGCCCAACGACGACGCCATCTGGACGGCCCAGGTGAGACCCCCATAGGCGGCGACCGCCCACACCTCCTCGCCCAGGCGGCTCCGGGTAGCGCGATCGGGCCGGCCCGACAGGTAGTCGGCGGTGTCCGCCACGAGCCGACCCAGGGGGCTCCCGCCGCCCAGGATCGCCCGCCGGACCTCGTCGTCGAGCGGGAGGGACTCGAGGACGACGTCGAGGCGTTCCCCCAGGAGCATCCCGAAACACGAGACCATCCCGGCCAGGAAGGCCTCCTCGACGACGGAGGGGGCGAGCGACGCGGCGGCCAGCTCGCACATCCGGGCCCTCGTGAGCGCGCCGGTGATCTCCTCCTGCCACGTCGGGCCCTTGTCGGTGACCATGAGGAGCGAGACCCAACTCTGCAGCCGACGCCACCCGACCAGCACCAGGGCCTCGCGCACCGTCCTCACGGCCCTCCGCATGCCCCCTTCGGGCCCCGTCCCGGCGAGCTGGAGGAGCTGGTGGACGAGAGCCGGATCGCTGCGGAGAATCTCCTCGAGCTCGGCGATCGGACACTCGCTGTCGAGCAGACGCGCCGCCATGCGGGCCTTGCTCTGGCGCGCCGGGGCCAGTGCCGGACCCGGGGTGACCCGCCCTCGGGACAACAGGTGCCCCTGGAAGAGGTCGAAGCCCAGCGCCTGGCACCGGGCGAGGTCGTCCGGAGATTCGACCCGCTCGGCCACCACCGTGACGCCGGATGGCCGGCACCGCTCGACCAGCGGGGCGAGGTGGTTCGGACGGACGGCGTGGACGTCGATCTTCACGAACGAGGCCAGCCCGAGGAGCACCTCCGCACCAGATGGAGGGGAGGAACCGTCGAGGGCGAGGGTGTATCCCCGGTCGTGCAGCCGTCGGCAGCCGTCCAGGACCTCGTCGTCGACCCGCAGGGACCTCGGGACCTGCAGGACGGCCCGCGCCGGTGGGAGCTCCACGGGCGCGGCGCCGGTCAGGACCCCCCGGTCGGCACGGCAGAAGAGGAGCTTGTCCCCGACCAGGCGGTCGATGTCGACGCCGCCCGGTCCCAGGAGCTCCTCGGTCGTGAGCAGATCACCGGCACCGGTGCGGTGGGAACCGGCCGAACCGACGTCAGGACGCGTTCCGATCCGGCGGGACAGCAGCTCGTATCCGACGATCCTCAGATGACGGTCGAAGATGGGCTGACGCCCGACCACGACATCGAGAGCTGCCAAAGGTCCGCTCCTGTCCGGCCCGATCCCCTGCTGCTTGCGCCTTCCCTCGTGTGTCGTCATGCCGGCCGCTTTCCTCAAGCGCATCGGCGCCAGCTCACCTCGAGCGCGGGATTCCACCACGGAAGGCGGTCGCGGCGCGGGGCGGGTCCGGACGAGACCCCGGGCCGGCCGCGTGACGACGCGTCAGCCCGGCGAAGGACGCATCGTGGCGCCCGGGGGCACGGTCACGGCGGCGTCCGTCACGGCGGTGGTGTAACCGGTGAGCTGGAATGTCGCGCTCGGGATCCGCAGGTACGTCACGACGCCCGCACCGTCGACGCAGTACTTCGCCCGTTGACCCTGGGTGACGTAGGACACGCACGTCGACGGCTGCCCGTCGTGGCGCTCGCTCGACAGGCTCATCGGCACGGCGTGGGCCGAGGCGGCCCGGACGCCGCCGGCCAGCTCGCTCGGGTTGACCAAGGCCAGGACCCCGGTGAGCGGCTTTGCGCCCGTGTAGCACGACACCGTCCCGCCGGCGCTGTCGCACAGCGTGCTGGCCCCGCCGTCGCTGTAGTACGTCGTCGCGCCGGTGGCGAACGACGTCATCGGACCCAGCTGGGCGAAGGTGAACGTCGTCGGCGAGCCCTCCGCCTCGTACGTGGCCTCGTAGGTGGCGTCCGCGGCCGAGGAGGTGGCGTCCAGGAACTTCTGGAGGCGGCCGGAGCCGGAGGACCCCGAGCCGGCACCGCTGTGGGCATGCGGCCCCGACCCCGACGACGACGAGCCGGCGCCCGGAGACGAGGGCCCGGACCTCGATCCCGACCCGGAGCCGGACCCCGACCCGGAGCCGGAGGTCGAACCGGAGCCGGCGCCGGAGCCGGACGTCGAGCCTGAGCCGGACGTCGAGCCGGGGCCCGAGCCCGCATGCTGGCCATCGGGCGCCGAGGACGACACCGTGGCGGCGCCCGGGTCTGGCGATGGCGACGAGGAGACGGGGCCCGACGGCGCACCGGCGGGGGGGATCGTGACCAGGGTCGTCGTCCCCGAGCTCAGGGCACCGGACGTCGTGCTACAGGCGCCGAGCGCGGCGGCCGCCACGCACATGACGACGACCCCCGCCCGCCGGCTCCCGGCCGTCCTCGAGAAAGCTCGGGTCATCGTGCCACTCCGGTCGGGCGTCCGTCCTCGTCTGGTGAAGGCGAAAGCGGCCACCCGAAGGTGGCCGCTTTGCACATGGCTCGGGAACTGCTTGGGCCGACGACTGCGTCGCGGCTGTGGTGCCCCCCAGGGCCGGTGCCACGCCTGCGCGTGCCACCGGGCGTGAGGCCAGCCTACTTACACTCGTACGGGAAGACGAGCGACTTTCCGTTGATGACGGAGGGGCCGTCGATGGTCACGACCGCCGTGCCGCTGACCGGCAGGGTGTTGGCGTAGGCCGACAGCGAGCACACCTCGGTGATCGTGCTCGAGGTGTATTGGCACACCGCCCCGATGATGGCCGTGGTGCAGTTGACGATCGTGTAGGGCGCCGCCCCGAGCATGGGCGTGACCACGGCCCAGCCGGGCGTCAGGACCTTGGTCGTACGCGGTGCCCGACAGTTGACGGTGATCGTGGTGGATGGCACAGGGGTCCTGGGACCGTTCGGCAGGTAGGCGACCGTCAGGGAGGCGCCGCCCACCGCTGTCGGCGCCAGGCACCAGACCCGGATCGCATTCCGAGGCGCTATGAGGTTGGTGTCCCAGACGTCACAGGCGACCGTCGAGGGCACCGTCGAGGTGCAGCTGCTGATGCTGAACGTCGCCCCCGAGCCGAGGCCCCGGATGACGTTGTGGCCGACGGACGAGTTGATCTTCGTGCCGAGCGTCTGCGCCGACGCGGCCGGGATGGTGGCAGCCCACGTGAGGCCGGTCACGGCCAAGGCCGCCAGGATGCACAGCGAACGTCGTCTCAAGGTTCCCCCCACCACTCTTCGATCTCCCACGGCCAATATATGACCGCCCCGTCGGGCCGCGCCACCATCAATATTGATGACCTTTGGGCCGTTTTCCGCCTCCGGGTTGACAATCCGCAGCCCGGCCAGCAGGTCCGACGCCCCATGTGCTTGTCACGGCAAGCACCATCGGCAGGGCCGACGAACTTGAGCACGGTCGTCGGCGGAACCTACCCTGCGCCGGAGCCTCGGAGCCGGGGACGGCGCCGCCGCCGCCGCCGACGGGCGCGAAGGAGGATCATGGGCACGGTGTTCCCGGGGCCGATCCGGCAGAACGCCTACCTGGTCGACGATCTCGACGACAGCATCGGGCGTTGGCTGCACCTGGGGGTCGGCCCGTGGATGGTGATGCCCTCCTACGTGCAGGCCGACAGCGAGTACCGGGGTGTGGCCACCGCACCCGTGGTGTCGATCGCCTTCGCCAACTCGGGTGATCTGCAGATCGAGCTGATCCACCAGGAGGACGACTCGCCCAGCATCTACAAGGAGTTCACCGACGGGGGGAGGACCGGGTTCCACCACGTCGCCTTCTGGAGCGACGACTTCGACGACACCGTCGGCCGGGCGCAGGCAGCCGGCTGGCCCGTCGTGCACCACGGCAGCGGCGGCGGGGTGGCCAAGTTCGCCTACGTCGACGCCGGCGGGTTCTCGAGCACCGTCGTCGAGGTGATGGAGCTCAACGACGTCACCCGGTGGATGACGAACCTGGTACGCCGAGCGGCCGCGGACTGGGACGGACGGGACCCCGTCAGGAGCCTCGGCTGAGAGGATCGGGGCGGTGACGGTCGTCTTCGACTTCTCCGGGGCCCGAGTCCTCGTCACCGGCGGGTCGAACGGCATCGGCCTGGGCGTGGCCCGGGCCTTCGGGGCGGCCGGCGCCGAGGTGACCGTCACCGGCACCCGGGCCTCGGCCGCCGACTACGACCACGACCTCTCCGCCTTCGCCTACCGCCGGCTGGCCATGGCCGACGGCGACTGCATCACCCGCCTCGCCGGCGATCTCGACCGGCTCGACGTCCTCGTCAACAACGCCGGCCAGAACCTGCCCGGGGGGCGCAGCGAGTGGGACCCGGACGTCTTCGAGGAGGTGGTCACCACCAACCTCTTCGGCGCCTTCCGCCTCAGCACGGCGTGCCGGCCCCTGTTGGCCCACAGCGCCCTCGACGGGGGCGGGAGCGTGGTCAACGTCGGGTCGATGACCAGCTTCTTCGGCCTCGAGGTGGTACCCGCCTACGGCGCCACCAAGGGGGCCGTGGTGCAGCTCACCAAAGGTCTGGCGGTGTCGTGGGCCAGGGCCGGCATCCGGGTGAACGCGGTGGCGCCCGGCGTCATCGAGTCCAACATGACCGCCCCCATGCTGGGCTTCGAGGAGCTGACGGGGCCCGTCCTGGCCCGCACGCCCATGGGGCGGTTCGGCACCCCCGACGACGTGGCTCCGGTGGTGCTGTTCCTCGCCAGCCCCGGGGCCCGGTACGTCACCGGCCAGACCCTGGCGGTGGACGGCGGGTTCTCGGTGCAGGGGTGAGCGGGGCCGGGCGGCGCGGCGAGATCCGCATCGACGACCTGGCCCGGCCCCTTTACTCCGCCGCCCAGCGGGCGGCTCTGGACTACGGCGAGCACCACCGTGTCGAGCTCACCGTCGACGGTGTGCTGGGCGCCGCCGCCGACCGGACCGGCCTGGACGACGCCGGGCCCCGCGACTTCGTGGAGCGGCTCGAGCTGTGGCTGTCGGAGATGGACGGCGACCCCGAACGCACCGGGCTCGGCCGCCTCATGTTCTTCAACGACTGCGTGCGCGCCGCCTCGAACCGCCTGCTCATCACCGACCTGCTGGCCCGACACCCCGAGATCCTCGACGTCGAGGTCTCCCGGCCCATCATCGTGGTGGGGCTGCCCCGCTCGGGCACCACCCACCTGGTGAACCTGATCGCCGCCGACCGGCGGCTGCGGTCGATGCCCCTGTGGGAGGCCGCCGAGCCGGTGCCCGACCCCCGGGAGCCCCCCGGCGCCGACGGCAGGGACCCGCGCTGGACGCGCTGCCAGCAGGCGTGGGAGGCCATGCGGGCCACGCTGCCGCACCTCCCCGCCATGCACCCCATGCGGCCGGACCACGTCCACGAGGAGCTCGAGCTGCAGCTGCCGGACTTCTCGAGCTACTGGCCGGAGTGGGTGGCACGATGCCCCCGCTGGCGCGACTACTACCTCGACCACGACCAGACCCCCCACTACCGCTACCTGCGCACGGTGCTCCAGATCCTGCAGTGGCTGCGCCCGCGGGAACGGTGGGTCCTGAAGTCGCCGCAGCACCTCGAGCAGCTCGGCCCCCTGCTCTGCACCTTCCCCGACGCCACCGTGGTCGTCACCCATCGCGACCCGGTGTCGGTGGTGCAGTCGGCGGCGACCATGATGACCTACGCCGCCCGCATGGGCTACCGCCACCCGCGACCCGACTTCTACATCGGCTACTGGACCGACCGGGTGCGCCGCCTCCTGGAAGCGTCGGTGCGCGACCGCCACCTGGCCCCGGTGTCGCGCACCGTCGACGTGCCGTTCCACGACCTGGTGGACGACGAGCTGGCCACGGTGGAGCGGATCTACGAGGCGGCCGGTCTGGACATGGACGACGAGGCACGCGCCGGGGTGACCGCCTACGGCGACGCCCACCGGCGCGGGGACGAGGGACGGGTCGCCTACGACCTGCGGGCCGACTTCGACGTGAGCCCGCAAGAGGTCCGGGGGCAGTTCGCCTTCTACGTCGAGCGCTTCGCCGTGCCGGTGGAGGTGGCGTGACCATCGACGGCGAGGTCGACCGGCTGATCGACGAGCGGGGCGGCAAGGAGCTGCTGGTCCCCCGCTACGACGACCCCGCCCACCCCGTCACGCCCTTCCTGTACCGGTCGGGCGGCACCACCGCCGCCTACTGCCTGCTGACCGACCGGGCGCGGATCATCGTCAACACGGGCCTCGGGTACGAGGCCCCGCACCACAAGCGCGTGTTCGACGCCGTGCGCCCCGGTCCCACCCCCTACATCGTCACCACCCAGGCCCACGTCGACCACGTCGGGGGCGTGCACCTGTTCCGGGAACCCGACACCGTCTACGTGGCCCAGGCCAACAACCCCGCATGCCAGCGCGACGACGCGCGCATCCGCGGGCTCCGGCTACGCACGGCCGGCATCTGGTTCGACATGACGGGGCGCGACGCGGCGCGCATCGGGGCCGAGAACCCGGGCGTGGCCATGCGCCAGGACGTCCCCGTGCCGGACCTCACCTTCGACCGGCGACTCGACCTCACCATCGACGGCCTGCGGGTCGAGCTGGTGGCGGCGGTGGGCGAAACCGTCGACAGCGCCATCGTCTGGCTACCCGAACGGCGTACGGCCATCGTGAGCAACCTGCTCGGCCCGCTGTTCCCGCACTTCCCCAACCTCAACACCCTCCGGGGGGACCGGTACCGGCTGGTCGAGCCGTACCTGCAGACGATCCGGACCTTGCGGGAGCTGCGGCCCGAGACCCTGGTCACCGGGCGGGGCGAGCCCGTCGTGGGCGAAGAGCTCCTGGACGCCTCCCTGGCCCGGCTGCACGACGCCGTCGACTGGGTCCACGCCCGGACCCTCGAGGGCATGAACGCCGGGACCGACCTGTGGACCTTGATGCGCCAGATCGAGCTGCCGTCGCACCTCCGGGTCGGCCAGGGCTACGGCAAGGTGTCGTGGGCGGTCCGCACCATCTGGGAGACCTACGTGGGGTGGTTCACCCTGCGGTCGACCACCGAGCTCTACCCCGACGAGCACCTCGGCGCCGCCGCGCTGCTGGTGGAGGCGCTGGGAACGGGCGAGGCGCTGCACCTCGCCGGCCGGGCCCTCGATCAGGGGCGTGCCGTCCAGGCCCTCCATCTGCTCGAGGCGGTCCTGGCCGTCGACGAGCGGCACCCGGGGGCGGCCCGGCTCATGGTGGATGCCCACCGCCACCTCCTCGAGCACGGTGGTGACGTCAGCTTCTGGGAGAGCGGCTGGCTGGGGGCCCAGGCTCGGCGCTGGGCGGAGGAAGGGGGCGGGCCACGGGACCGATGACCTGCGTCACCCCGGTCGGCTCGGGCCGCCTCCCGCTCCACCACACATCATCAATTTCCTCATTCGACTCATTGATCACTTCAAGCACACAGGCCACAGAGGACGCCGTGCGGGGTGGCACCGGCACCGGGGCGACCCGGCCCCGAACAGGCCCAGGACCTGCGGTTTCCTTGGCCCGGCACCCCGCCCCCGGGAGCCTCGGCAACGCTCCGTGCCGTGCTGCCGTCCTCACCGGACGACACCTGGGACATTGTCTACGACCCCACAACAATCCCGTTCCGACGCACCGCCCCACTCGCCGGGCCTCAACTTCACGGCCACCATGCCGAGCACATTCAGTGGTCAGAGAAACCACACTTTCAGTGGTCAGAATGGCGGGGGGAACGTCGATGGTGAAGAAGGTCGTTGCATCGTTGGTGTTGGCCGGGTCGATCGCAACCGGCTCGGCGGGAGTGGCCACGGCCGCCCCGGGTCCGCATTGCACGAATGCGCCGACGCGGATCGCCCGGCTGCAGGCGCAGGAGGCCGCTGTCGCCTCGGCGCTCACGTCCCTGGAGGCCCGGGCGGCGAACGGAGGGAGAGCGGCGTTCCGGCTGCACCGTGACATCGCCCTGCTGACCCGGGCCGAGGCCCGGCTCACGGCCCAGGTGAGCGCGCTCGAGGCCCGCTGCCCGAGCACCGGGACGTCGAACACCGGGCCCTCGACGACCACCACCACGACGTCGGGCGTGGTGCTGAGCGCCTCCTGATCACCGGTCCCCGCCGACGAGCGGGTGGGGCACGGTCGGGTCGCGAGATCCCGGCGCGCCACGCCCGCTCGCCGGGGCCGGCCCGGGCGCATCCCGGGTGTGACCCGGATCAACCCGGGTAGTACGTCTGCCAGTTGGCCACGGACCGCTGGCTGAGGCCTGCCGGACCGGACCCGAACAGCTCGAGCAGGTTGCCGGTCATGCGGTCCAGTGCCTCGACAGGACACGAGGCCCCCGTCGGCGACGAGCATCCCATGGCCGGGATCCAACCGTTGGTGCCGGAGGAGAAGACGCCCCCGCCCGCGGCCGGGTCGGTGTAGTAGACGGTGTCGGCGAACCCCGCCCTCCCCGCGCCGGGGATGGCGGGAGAGTGGGCCAGGATCTCCACGCCGGCAGGGTCGGCGACGCTCGGCACGTAGCCGTTGAAGTCCGAGCGGATCACGGTGGGCAGTCGATCACCGTCACCGAGTCCGGTGCCCGCGTACAGCCACGACGAGGCATCGGTCACCACCAGCGGGACGTCGATCCCGTAGCCGAGATAGGTGTTGCCCACCAGCGCGCTGGGCTCCCAGTCGGCGGGCGGCTGCGACCACTGGTTCTGGCTGACCTGGGACGGATCGGAGGTGTACAGAGGGTCCTGCTGCGGGTCACGGTAGTTGACCACCTGGCGGTCGGGCCCGAGCGGGGAGGCCTGGAGCCGGACCTTGCGCAGCACCGGGCTGGCGCCGAAGAAGACGAGGTTCACCCCTTGGTGCAGGGCGTCGACGACCCCGTCGCGCATCTCGAGCGACCACTGCTCGTCGTGGCCGAGGCTGAGGAACACCCGGTGGTCGACGAGAAGGGCGGGCTGCTCGGCCGTGGTGATGTCGGTGCCGTAGGTGACGTCCAGGCCGTGCTGCTCCGCGAAGCGCACGAGCGGGTACTCCTCGCCCAGGAAGTCGGCCGCCCCCTGGCCGTAGGAGCTGGCGTACGGCCGGTCGAACGAGACCACCCGGGCCCGGTGGTCGTAGGCGGGCGACACCCCCGGCGGGCCACCGCCGTAGAAGTCGTAGCCCCCGTAGGTGTTCCACGCCTGCCAGGTCAGGACCGAGTTCTGGATGAGGTAGGTGGCGTGGCTGGCCGGGTCCCAGACGGTCAGGGGTACGTAGCTCCGCTGCCCACCGCTGCCGACCAGCTCGAGCAGGTAATCGCCCTGCACCCACGCCGCCGTGACGGTGAAGGTGAGCGAGGGTGACCACGAGCACTGCACCATGTTGATCCCGGGCTCCACGGGGCAGGCCGGCTGGACCGCGCCCGGTTCCGACGGCGACCGCCACACCAGGCGGGCGCCCGTCCCGCCGTAGTAGCCCATGCGGTACGCCTCCACCTCGAAGGTCGGGGCCGAGGTCGACACGAAGAGGGTGACCTGCTGGCCCTCGGTGGCCTGCACGACCGAGGTGTACCCGTCGATCCCGCCCGCCCGGTGCGGGGCGGAGATCTGCCACGCGGTCGTGCCCGGCTCGGCGTTCTCGGCCACGACCCAGGGCGCCTCGATGCCGTCGGGACCCGGGAAGGTGGAGGGTCCCCCCGGCTGCCGGTGACGGTGGGATGCCGAGCGCGCCCCCGCCCGCCGAGCGGGGGCGTTCGGCGACCGCAGGACCGACGGCAACGTGGCCGCCAACGTGCCCGCCACCACCAGAGCCACGACCACCGCGGCCAGGGCGATCGGTCGGCGCCGCACCAGTGGACGGTGGCACGTGCGCCACCCTTGTTTACGGTGGCGCGTGCGCCACTCCTGTCGAAGGAGGCGCGTGCGCCACCCCCTGGCCGTCTCCGATACCGCGGCCCCGGCGCCGGACGTGTCGGGAGGAGCGGAAGGCTCGTCGGGAAGGTCGGGGGTCATGGCGTCATGGCCAGGGCCGCGTCGGTCGAAGCATGGCCGGCGCAGGCCGCCGGCCCTCACGACCCCGCCCCCACGGCCCGGAGCGCTCGACCAGTCTGACCGACCTCCGGCACGGCGACAACGCCGGCACGGCGACAACGCCGGCGCGGCCCCGTCGCCGTTCGGCTCGAGCACCCCCGGTGACGGCACCGGGTGCCACGTGGCCGTGGTCGCCGGGGTCGTTGACCGCCCCTGGCATCCGTGACTAAATACCCGCACGACATTCCCGCACGACCGGCGTGGCCGTCCGCACGCGACCGGTGCCGGCCGCAGGTGGAGAATCTCTCACCGTTGGTGGGCGGAGACGAGGGCGGGGGTGGTGCCATGAGCCACCGGGCGGAGGTCGGTGCATCGACACGACGGAGGGTGTCGGTCGCGCCCGTGATGGCACTCCTTGCCGTGGTGGCCGGCGTGTCGTTCCTGGCCGTTCCCGGCGCGGGGGCGTCCGCGGTCAACGACGTGGCGCTCGGGGACTCCTACACGTCCGGTGACGGGATCTCCCCCGCCTCGCCTACGGCGCCCGCCGACTGCGCCCAGTCGGCCGCGGACTACCCCCACCTGACGGCGGCGGCCGAGGGATGGGCGCTGACCGACGTCAGCTGCGCAGGCGCCACGTCCGCCGACATGACAACGGCCCAGTACGGCGACCAGCCACCGCAGTTCTCCCGCTTGTCGTCGTCGGACAACATCGTGAGCGTCGGGATCGGGGGCAACGACAACAACCTGTTCACCGGCGCCCTCGTCGACTGCGGCATCACCGACATCCTCGACTTCCTGAACATCGGCTCGCCCTGCAAGGCCGTCCACGGCAACACCTTCGTCGATGACGTGGCGAACGACGCGGCCACCATCGGCGGGGTGATCCAGGGCATCCACGCCCGCGCCCCGCATGCCACGGTCTTCGTGGTCGGCTACCCCGACATCCTGCCCCAGAACGGCAATTGCTACCCGACCATGCCGCTCACCTCGGGCGACACCTCGTACCTCAACGCCCTGGAGAAGGACCTCAACGGCATGTTGCGGTCGGAGGCGGACGCGCAGCACGCCACGTTCGTCGACACGTTCACGCAGTCGATCGGGCACGACGCCTGCAAGTCGACGAGCACCCGGTGGGTGAACCCGATCATCGCCAGCGGGGGCGGGATCTCGGTCCACCCCAACCCCACCGGGGCGTCGGAGATGGGCGTGGCTCTGCGGGCGGCCGTGGCGGCCCACGGTCTGTGACCGGGGGCGTGGCGCCGACCTGACCCGGACCCGGGGCCGGGCCACGGCGCCACGCAGGGGGAACGAGCCTGCCGGGTTTCGCCCCTGGCGGGCGTCGGGGCACGGGCCGGCACCGCCGCAGGCGCCACCCGGCCGATTTGGGCCGTTTGTCGCCGGTAGATCGGGGGGCGACGGTACTCTGCACACGATGCGGGGTGCGAAGGAGTTCGGGTCACTTCGCCACCTGGCCGTGCGCTTCTTCACCGCCCTGTGGCCCGCCGGTCCGTCGAGCGCCGACGAGTCGTGGGCGCGGGGATGGCTCGTCCCGGGAGAGCGCCAACTGTGGGACAGGATGTCGGGTCCCGACCGCCGCCACGCGGTGGGGGTTGCCCGCGGCACCCTGGCGCTGCTCGGGGTGGACTCCCCGACCGCCGACCGGAGCGTCGTCGCCAGTGCACTGCTCCACGATGTGGGCAAGGTGGAGGCGAAGCTCGGGACCATCGCCCGCGCCTTCGTGACCATGGTGGCCTTGGTGCTGGGCAGATCGAGGTTGGTGGCGGCACCGGCGGCGGGCCGCCGCGAGCCGCACTGGCGCCGCCGGACGCGGCTGTACCTGACGCACGACCGCGTGGGAGCCGCACTCCTGGAGCAGGCCGGCAGCGCCGGGATCACCGTGACGTGGGCACGCGAGCACCACCTCGACCCATCGCGCTGGACGGTGGAGCACCGCGTTGCCACCGCACTGAAGGCAGCCGACGGCGACTGACACACCCTCGGGCTACGCGCCGACCCCCGGGCCGCGGCGCTCGGCCTCCGCTGCCTTGTAGGAGCGGTACCGGTGCACGACGCCGAAGACGATGGCCACCACCACCAGGGCCCCGAGCACGTAGCCGGCGTCGTTGAAGCCGTGCACGATCGAGCGCCAGTGGTTGCCGACCCCGTAGCCGATGCCCGCCCACGCGCCGTCCCAGACGAGCGATCCGATGGCGGTCAGGATGCCGAAGCGCAGCAGCGGCACCTCGGCGATGCCGGCCGGCAGGGCCACGAAATTGCGGATCACGGGCAGGAGCCGGCTGCCCAGCACGCCGAAGCGCGCGTGCCGCTGGTACCACGCCTCGGCGCGGTCGAGATCGGCGTGGCCGAGGAGGATGTACTTGCCGAACCGGTCGACGAAGGCGCGCCCGCCGAAGCGACCGATGGTCCAGGCCACGTAGGCCCCGATCACCTCGCCCAGCACGGCCACGACGATGACCGCCGCCAGGTTCAGCTTGCCGGTGGCCGAGAGCACACCGGCGATCCCCAGGGTCAGCTCCGACGACGTCGGTATGCAGCACGACTGGAGCATGCTCAACAGGAAGATGGCGGCCAGCCCCGACGACGTGACCAGGCTGGTGGGGTCGAGGAGACCGGTCACCGGTGGCGGCCGCCCTCCGGCTGACATCCGGGTCGGTGGCGCACCGACGGCTGCGGTCGTGTCATGCCACGGGGGCGGTCGGTACCGACCGGTGGCCGAGGAGGCGCCGCCGGTGGCGCTCCGAGGCACCTCCCCAGACGCCGTCGGCGATCCGGTGGGCCAGGGCGTAGTCCAGGCACGGCAGCCGGACGTCGCACCGGGCGCAGATCTGCTGCGCCACCTGGACGCCCACGCCGTCGCGGGGGAAGAACACCACGGGATCCAGGTCCCGGCACTCCGCCCCTCCCATCCAACTGCTCTCCATGTTTCGCCTTGCCTGGTTTCCTCGTGCTGCCTGGTTCCCTCGTGCCTGGCACGGGCGGCCCGTCGGGCGGGGTGGTCGTGACCGCCGGGACGGGGAACGGGACGATCCATCCGCCGCCCCGCAATTGTAGGAGTACACCATGACGGCATCGTGAAGGCGTGGATCCGCGTGGGTCCGGGGCGTGCCCGGGCCGGCCCCGGGGAGCCGCCCCGCCCGCCCGGCCCCGGGGAGCCGGTTCAAGACCCGGTCCCAACCTGCCGACAACGCCACGGGGCGATGAAAACTTCGGTATCCACAACAAGGCGGGGCGGCGATGGCTCGCCGGCCGACGAGGGGGCGGGGGCCGGATCGGCCCCCGCCGCCGTGGCGCGCGACCGTGGACCGGGCGCGGGCTGGCACCCCGGGGTGCGCCTCCTGCTGGCCCTCCTGGTCATGATCCCCCTGGCCTCGACGGCCATATTCCTGGTCACCTCCGCCCATGCGGCGTGGTCGTCCGAGCAGCATGCCCAGGTGGCGGCGAAGGACGCCGCCGATCTCGCCGTCGTGGCCTCGGCGCGGGCCCAGATGAACACCGTCGAGGTCCCGTTGACGGCCGTGTCCTACGCCGCCCAGCTCGGCGTGAGCGAACCCGTGCTCGATCAGCTCCTGCACCCGCCCGTCCCCTTCGAGACGCAGCTCGCCCTCGGGACCCGACAGATCGAAGGCTTCCCCACGTTCTCGTCCACAGCCACACTGCGGGCCGACGTGGCCCGGTTGCGGGTCCTCACCACCGCCGTCGCCGCCCACAGCGTCTCCTTCGACGACGTGGTGGCGTTCACAACCAAGATGGGATCCGACATCGACGACGTCTGGTACGCAGACTTCAACCGCCTCCAGCGCGACATCTCGGCCTGGCAGCCGCCCGGTTCGTTCGAGGTGCACGCCTCGGCCCTGCGCCAGATCTACCAGGCCTTCCTGGCCGGCGGCCAGGAGGTGGGCGGGGCCATCTACGTCCTGGAGGGGATCGGCCCGTCCAACGCCAAGCAGGAGCTCGTCCAGGCCGCCGGAGTGTTCGAGGACGCCACCGCCGAGTTCGTGGGGCACATGAGCCCGGACGCGGCGCAGGCCTGGCACCACCTCCAGACCGACCCGGCCGACGTCCACTTCGGCGCCACCATCCAGCAGGCCGTCACCGTGGCCCTGAACGACGAGAAGCCCCCCTTCGCCGGGAACCTCGGCTTCGCCGGGTCGTCGATGGCGCCCGGCCTGCGGTACCTCGGGGACCAGAACAAGCTCGTGACGGCAGGCTCCCAGGACCTCCGCGACACGGCGTTGGCGCAGTCCGCCGCCGCCTCGCACCGGTTGACGGGCGAGATCCTCTTCCTGGTGGCCCTGGCCCTGGTGTGCGTGGGGGGCATCGCCCTGGTGGGTCGCATGCTCACCCACTCGCTCAAGAACCTGGCCAGCCGGGCCCGCCAGGTCCACGGCGGCAACTTCGACCTCGAGCCGCTGCCCGACACCGGTCCCCGGGAGGTGGTCACCACCACCGCCGCCTTCAACGACATGACGTCGACCCTGAAGGCCATCGAGTCCAAGGCCATCGCCCTCGCCACCGAGAACCTGTCCGATCCGCGCCTGCTCACGCCGCTGCCGGGTCGGACGGGCCGGGCCCTGCAGGCATCCATCGACACGCTGGCGACGCGTATGCGCGAACGGGAGCTGCAGCGCAAGCTCCTCCACGAGGCGGCCACCCACGACTCACTCACGGGCCTCCTCAACCGGCCCGCCATCTTGGAGTATCTGACGCACGACGTGAGCCGGCGCCGGGAGGCCGGCGAGACGGTGGCAGTACTGTTCGTCGACCTCGATGGGCTGAAGCCTCTCAACGACGTGCACGGTCACGACGCCGGGGACGCCGCCATCCTGGCCACGGCGATCGCCCTCACCCGCGCCACCGACCAGTGCGACGTGGTCGGGCGCCTGGGTGGCGACGAATTCCTGGTCGTCCTGTGCCACGACCACAGCTGCGACGGCGACACCGTGGTGGACCGCATCCGCGACGGCGTGGCCGAATGCCGCGTACCCGTCGACGGTGGCATGGTGCCCCTGGCGGCGAGCGTCGGGGTTGCGCTGGCGCAGTGCGACCACGACACCGACCCCATGACGCTGGTGCGCCAGGCCGACGAGGCCATGTACGAGGCGAAGAAGGTGGCCCGGTCCTCGCGGGACTGGATCGACACCGGCGGCTGAGCCGCCGGTGCTCGGGGTCCCAGCTCAGGTCCCGGCGGGCCGGGCGCTCCCGGTCGCCCCGTCCTTCAGCTCCACGATGACCTCGACATAGGGCTCGCGGCCCACGTTGTGCGCCGTCTCCACTCCGCCCCGACGCACCGGCACCACCGCGCCGGAGATCACGTCGGCGGCCAGGGGCTCGGAGAAGGGCCCCTCGGAGTCGGGTTCGGGGATGACAGCGACGCGATCGCCCGACACCTGGATCAGGATGTGGTCCAACAGATGACGGTGCACGGCGCTGCGCTCGCCCGGGGCGAGCTTGAGCACCCATACCCGCACCCGGTCGTCCTCGTGGACGATCCTGGTCCCGATGTCGCCGAGGATGCGGTCGTCAGGCGGTGTCATGGGCTCACCCCCCGGACGCAGAAATCCACCAGCGCGGCGGTCTCGGCCACCGTCGGCCCCGTACCCCGGGCCAGGTGCGCCTGGAGGGTGGCGAACGTCAACCGGTAGACGAGCAGGGCGCAGGCGCGGGCCGCCGCGTCCGTCCCGCCCCGCATGCGGCGGATGGGGCCCTGCACCAGCCCGAGCAGGGCGTCCACGGACGCCTGCTGCTCCTCGGGGAACAGCTCGGACAGTCGCTGCTCGCTCGCCACCCACGGCCGGGTGCGCGCCGCCGCCGCGGCGGACGCCTGGGCCATGACCCCTTCGATCCACGCCCGCAGCTGGTCGGCGGGTTCGGCCCGCCGCTGCATGCGACGCTCCAGGGTGCCGACCAGCCGGCGGCGTCCCTCGTCGAGCAGCGCCAACATGAGCTCGTCCTTGGAGGTGAAGTAGCGGTAGAAGGCCTGTGTCGACAAGCTCGTCTCGGCCAGGATGTCGCGCATGGAGGGGTCCACCCGGCCGGTGCGGCGGATGAGCTCGAAGGTCCCCTCGACGATGCGCGTCACGTCCTGCTCGTAGCCGGGGCGTCGCTTGGCCACGGTGCGCTCGGCGGCCCGCGCCGCCAGATGCTCGGTCACAGACGGGCCGGACGGCGGATCCTGACGGCGGCTCGGGCTCGGCATCACACCCTGTCCTCGGTCGGGCGCTACGGGTCTGGGGAGGGCGCTACCGGGCCCGGGTCGGGCGGGTCCGGGTCCCCGGCCGGGCAGCACGGCGTTCTCCCAATCTAAGATCACTGCTCTCGGGAGCACAACCGCGTGGGAGGCGCTGCGTGGCAGGAGAGCTTGTCGTCGGCGACGTGTTCCGCAGCGCCGCCCGGGCCGCGCCGCATCGCACGGCCGCCGCCCTCGGAGACGAGTCGGTCACGTTCCGCCAGCTCGACTCGGCCGCCAACCAGGTGGCGGCGTCGATGGGACGGGTCGGCGTCGGTCGGGGTGACCGGGTGGCGGTCTGGGTCGCCACCTCGCTCGACGTCATGGCCGTGTTCGCGGCCGCGGCCAAGCTCGGTGCGGTGTTCGCGCCCTTGAGCCCCCTGTGGAGCGACACCGAGGCGGAACCGGTCCTGGCCCATCTCCGCCCCACGCTGCTGGTGGTGGACTCCCCCCGCCACGACGACGGCGTCTGCTTCGGCCGACGCCACGGGTTCTCCGTGGTGGTGCTCGACGAGCTGATCGGCGGCGCCAGGGCCGAAGCGGACGCCGATGTCACCGTCGCCGTCTGCGAGTCCGACACCCATGTCGTGTTCTACACGAGCGGCTCGGCCGGGGCCCCCAAGGGGGCGCTCGTGTCGCACCGGGCCAGCGTGCTCAGGACACTGCCGGGCGCGCTCCTCGAGCCCCGGGGCGCCATGGTCTGCCCCTATCCCCTCTTCCACATGGGGGCGTGGACGATCGCCCTGCAGCAGTGGCAGGCACGCGACGCCGTGGTCCTCGTCCACAGTGCGGATGCGGCCCGGATCACCGACGCCGTGCGCCGCCACGGCGCCACGCGGCTCAACTGCGTGCCGGCGGTGTGGACCCGCCTCCTGCGGGCGCAGGCGGAGCCGGGGGCGCCGGTCGACGCCCTCGCCTCCCTGCGCTTCGCCGACACCGGGACCTCGGCCACGCCGAGCGAGTTCCTCGACGCGGTGGCGGCAGCGCTCCCCGACGCCCAGGTGCGCGTCTTCTACGGGTCCACCGAGGCGGGATGCGTGACCCTCCTCGAGCACGCCGACATCGGCGCCAGGCCCGGCAGCTGCGGCGTGCCCGGGCCCCTCACCGCGGTGCGCGTGGACGAGGACGGGCGACTGTGGGTGCGTGGGCCGTTGCTGTTCGACGGGTACCTCGACGACGCCGCCGCCACGGCCGAGGTCCTCGTGGACGGGTGGTACGACACCGGCGACCTGGCCGACGTCGACGAGGACGGCTACCTGTCCATCATCGGGCGCGCCCGGGAGGTGATCCGGACCGGGGGCGAGGCCGTGGCGCCCGGCGAGGTGGAGGCGGTGCTGGCGAGGCATCCCGGCGTTGCCGACGTGGCGGTGGTGGGGATTCCCGACGCCGAGTGGGGCGAGATCGTGTGCGCCGTGGTGGTGGTGGTGGTGCCGTCGGGGACGGCCACCCCCGACCTCGAGGCGCTCCGGGCGACGTGCGCCGGGACGCTCGCCCCGTACAAACACCCCCGGCGCGTGGTCGTGGTCGACCGCATCCCCCGCACGGCGGCCACGGGCCAGGTCCAGCGCCGCCTCCTGGCGGAGCGCTTCGCCTGACGGGGGGCCGGGACCCAGTGGGCCCGGTCCACGGGGCCCGGTCCACGGGGCCCGGACCATGGCGACGACCCGCGGCAGCGCACGGGGAAACGGGCCCGGGCGGCGGTTGCAAAACGATGTTCTCATTTCGTAAGATCGCCGATCTACGATCGGGGAGGTGAGGTGGAGCGCGAGGTGCTGCTGAGCGGCATCGGCGGGCAGGGCGTCCAGCTCGCCGCCCAGGTGCTGGCCGTGGCCGCCGTGGACGAAGGGCGCGACGTCCAGCTCTTCGGCAGCTACGGCGGCATGATGCGGGGCGGCAACACCGATGCCACCCTCGTCCTGGCCGACAGCCGGGTGACATCGCCCCCCACCGTCGACTCGGCCTGGGCGGCGCTGGCCATGCACCACGAGTTCGCCGGGTCCGTCCTGGCGCGGGTGCGCGCCGACGGGATCGTGCTCGTGAACTCGAGCGTGTGGGAGGGACCCGTCGACCGGGCGGGGCGCACGGTGGTGGACGTGCCCGCCACCGACCTGGCCCACGACGCCGGCAACGTCATCGCGGCGGCCATGGTGATGCTGGGGGCGCTGTGCACCGCCACCGGCGTCGTGTCGCTCGACGCTCTGCGCGCCGCCGCCCGTGCCAGCGTGCCCGCCTACCGTTCCCAGCACCTGGCGCTCAACGAGCGGGCCCTCGACATCGGCGCCGGGGCCCTCCCCGGGCTCGTCACCGAGGCGTGGCCCGAGCGCTCCGCCGCGGGGACCCGGCCGTGAACGGCGGGGGGCGCGGGCCGGAGTCGGTGCTGGTGCGCGGCACGGTGGTCATCGACGTCGACGCCTGCAAGGGCTGTGAGCTGTGCATCGACGCCTGCCCCCCGGGTGTGCTCGTCATGACCGGCCACGACGTGAACGCCCGGGGCTACCGCTACCCACTGCTCGTGGCCGGGTGCACGGCGTGCCGGGCGTGCTCCCAGATCTGTCCCGACTTCGTGTTCCAGGTCTACAAGTTCGACGACCCCGTCGAACTCCCCGTCGCGCCGGTCGCCCCTGGGATGGGCACATGACCGGCGCCGCCCCCGTCGTGCCCGACCCGCCGCCGGCGCAGTCCCCGGCGGGAGCGCCACGGCGCTTCCTGATGGGCAGCGCGGCCATCGCCGAGGCCATGATCGGCGCCGGGTGCCGGTTCTTCGCCGGGTACCCCATGACGCCGTTCACCGAGGTCCTCGAGCACATGGCCCGACGTCTCCCGGCCGTGGGCGGGGTGTGCATGAACGCCGAGAGCGAGCTCGAGGCCGTCGGCATGGCGTGGGGCGCCGCCGCCACCGGGACGCCGGCCGCCACCGGCTCCACCGGCCAGGGGCTGTCGCTCATGCAGGAGTCCCTGGCCGAGATCACCATGGCCCGGCTGCCGCTGGTGGTCCTCAACATGGCCCGGGGGCAAGGCGACTACTGGCAGGCCACGCGGGGCGGGGGGCACGGGGACTACCGCCACATCGTCCTCGCCCCCGGGGACGTGGCCGAGGCGGTCGAGCTGGTCCGCACGGCGTTCGACCTGGCCGCGGCGTGGCGCAACCCCGTCCTCGTGTTCGGCGACTACTACCTGGCCCACACGGCCCGGTCGGTTTCGATCGGCCCGGAGGCGACAGGTCGGGCGCCCCGCCCGGCCTGGGCGCTCACGGGCGCGAGCGGTGGGTCGGGACACGCCAAGCTGCTGTCGTTCCTGGGCTCGGCCAAGCAGCGTGACAACGTCGGCTACGACCTGTCGACGCACTACGCGGACTGCGCCGAGCACACCGCCCGGATGCTCGGGGGTGTCACCCCCCGGGCCGAGCACGGCTTCACCGACGACGCCGAGGTCGTCGTGGTGGCGTTCGGGACGCCCGGTGGTTACGTGCGGGCCGCCGTCCGGTCACTGCGCCAGGAGGGCGTGGCGGTGGGGTGGGTGCGGCCCGTCACCCTCGTGCCGTTCCCGAGCGCAGTGATCGCCGATGCCGCCCACGGGACCAGGGCCGTGGCCGTCTACGAGAACAACACAGGCCAGATGGTCGACGACGTCCGCCTGGCCGTGCTCGGCGCGGCCCCGGTCGAGTTCATCGGCGGCCTGAGCATGGACCCGTCGGGCTTCGGCATCGCCCCCGACCTCGACGTCGGCGTGCTGCGGCGCCGCATCCTCGACGTGGTGGAGCGACACCGGTGACCGACGCCGACCGCCACCACGCCATCGCCACCGGCGCGCCCCCCACGCGGCCGGCCCGGTTGGTCGACGACTTCACCCCTGCGCTCGTGGACGTGGGGGCGCACCACCTGTGCCCGGGGTGCGGGGAACCTATCGCCGTCCGGGCCCTGATGGAGGTGATCGAGGACCTGGCGCTCGAACGTAAGACGATCGCCGTCTTCGGCATCGGCTGTTACACGGCATTCTCCAACAACCTCGACGTCGAGGTCCTCCAGGCCCTGCACGGCCGGGCCCCGTCGGTGGCCACCGGCGTGAAGCGGGCGCTCCCCGACACCGTGGCGGTGACGGTGCAGGGGGACGGGGACATGGTGAGCGAAGGTCTGCAGGAGGTGCTCCACGCCGCCGCCCGGGGGGAGAGCATCACCTGCGTCATGCTCAACAACGGGGTCTTCGGTGAGACCGGAGGACACATGACCGCCACCACCGTGCTCGGCCAGCGCACCAAGACGAGCCTCGAGGGCCGCGACCCGGTGGCCCACGGCCGGCCCATCCTCCTCGCCGACCTCGTCGCCCGTCTCGACGGGGCTGCGTACGTGGCGCGCTGCGCCGTCAACTCGGCCGGGAACGTGGCCCGGACCAAGAAGATCCTCCGCCGGGCGCTCGAGACGCAGACGGCCGGCGCCGGCTTCTCGCTCGTCGAGATCCTCACCATGTGCCCGACGGGCTGGTTCATCGAGACCCAGGACGCGCCGTCGTACCTCGACGACAACCTGGGCGCCGTCCACACCGGCGGCGTGCTGAAAGACCTCCGCGTCGGGAAGGGCCCACCGCCGTGACCGGCACCCCGGTGCTCGTCCACGGTGGCGCCCGCGGCGATGTGCTGGCCGGCGCGCTGCGCAACGCCGTCCCCGACGAGACGTTCGTCCACTGCGGGCCGGGCGACCCCGTGCCCGGCGACGGCGCCGTGCTCGTGACCCTGCTCGACGACCCCGACGCCGTGCGCCGGCTCCTGGGCCCGCCGGTCGAGTGGGTGCACGTCCTCGGCGCAGGCGTGGACGGCTTCCCTTTCGACGTCCTCGGCGGGCGTCGGCTCACCTGCTCGCGCGGAGCGTCGGCCGTGGCCATCGCCGAGTGGGTCCTCGCCGTCATGCTCGCCTTCGAGAAGCGCCTGCCCGAGTCGTGGGTCGACGGCCCGCCACCGCGCTGGAACACGGCCTCCCTGGGAGGCCTGTCGGGCCGGACCCTCGGGCTCGTGGGCGTGGGGGCGATCGGGACGGCCGTGGCCCGGCGCGCCATCGCCTTCGACATGGACGTGCTCGCCTGCCGCCGCACCCGCGCCCCGGGCCCCGTCGACGGGATCCAGATGGTCGACGACGTCCGCACCTTGCTGGCCCGCTCGGACCACGTGGTGGTGGCCGCGCCCGCCACCCGCGCCACCCACCATCTGATCGGGCCGGACGTCCTGGCGTCGTGCCGGCCCGGGTTGCACCTGGTCAACGTGGCCCGGGGGACCCTGGTGGACCAGGATGCGCTGCGCCGGGCGCTCGACGACGGCCGGGTGGCCCGGGCGTCGCTCGACACGGTGGATCCCGAGCCCCTTCCCCCCGGCCACTGGCTCTTCGGCCACGACAGGGTCCGGGTGAGCCCCCACGTCTCGTGGAGCGGGCCGGGCACCATGCCCGCCACCCTGGCCCTGTTCGTGGAGAACCTGCGCCGGTACCGGGCGGGCGAAGTGCTGGAGGGACTCGTCGATGCCGAGGCCGGGTACTGACGTGGGCCTCGGACACGGCGACCTGGTGCTGTGCTCGGGCACACTCCCCCGCCATACGCCCTTCCTCGAGCGACTCGAGTCGGCGGTGGCCGGGGGCTACGCCGGGCTGTCGCTGTGGGGCCGCGACTACCGGGCCGCCCGGGACGAGGGCTACAGCGACGGCGACCTGGCGGCCATGATCGCCGACCACGGACTGCAGGTGGCCGAGCTCGACCCGGCGTGGTGGTGGACGCCGGGGGCCGAGGGCGTCGACGTCCCCCCCGAGCTCGACCCCGTGGACGTGTTCCGCTTCGGAGAGGCGGAGCTCCTGCGCATCGCCGGGGTGGTGGGAGCCAGATCGCTCAACGCCGCCGACGTCCTCGGCGGGCGGTGGGGCGTCGACGAGGCGGCCGCCGCTTTCGCCCGCTTGTGCGACCGCGCCGCCGAGCACGGGCTGCTCGTGCACCTGGAATGGCTGGCCTGGTCGCGGATCCCCGACCTGGCCACGGCGTGGGAGGTGGTGCGCCTGGCCGACCGGGACAACGGGGGGCTCAACGTCGACACCTGGCACTGCACCCGGGCGGGCACGACGGTGGAGGAGTTGCGCACCATTCCCGGCGAGCGCGTGCTCGGGATCCAGCTCGACGACGGCCCCGCCCGCCCCGAGGCCGATCTCGTCGAGGCCACCCTGCACGAGCGCATCGTGCCCGGTGCCGGCGCCTTCGACCTGGCCGGCTACCTGGGCGCGCTGGAGGCGATCGGCGCCGTCGCCCCCTTCGGCGTCGAGGTGTTCTCCGACGACCTCCACGCCCTGGGGCCGGTCGAAGCGGCCCGTCGGTCGGCCGACGCCACCCGGCGGGTGCTCGGGGCGTCCGGGATCCGGGTGTCGTAGCCGCCGCGGGTGTCGCCCGCCATGACTTCGACCACCGATCGTGGAACAGTGAGCCGGCATCGATCTGCACGACGGGATGACGGGAGTGCCGTGCGGCGACGGGTGGGGGGTCGGTCAGGGCTGCTGATCGTCATGGCCGCCGTCGCCTCGCTGACGGCCGTCGCCCCGGCCGTGTCGGCGGCGGCGGCCCCGCCCCGCCCGTCGGCGGCGGCCCCGCCCCGCCCGTCGTCGGCACGGCCGGCCACGCCGGATCCGCCATCGGCCGGCACCTGGCTGGTGGCGTCCGACGGCGGGGTGTTCGCCTTCGGGGCGCCGTACCTGGGGTCCCTCGGCGCCGA
>Ga0209415_10000176_pt1 | contig 105851 bp, 89 predicted proteins | sample PeaSoiSIISIP2007_FD_187696 | JGI IMG/M metagenome (GOLD analysis project Ga0209415, IMG submission 187696) | Peat soil microbial communities from Weissenstadt, Germany - SII-SIP-2007 (SPAdes) (version 2) | ecosystem: Environmental > Terrestrial > Soil > Wetlands > Peat | place: Germany...
AACGGCACGGCTGGCTTGCCGACCTCCTGGACTGCCACGAGCATCACCGTACCGGTGCCAACCAACGCGACTACGGGCAACGTCGTGGTCACCGTGAACAGCGTGCCCAGCAACGGGATGAGTTTCAGTGTTTGCGCTGTAGTGTCGATCAGCCCTCGCGTGGCGGCGCTCACGTTTACACAAACGCAGCAGTTCACATCCTGTGGCGGCAATGTTATCTGGTGGGTGGATGGCGTTGTAGGCGGATCAGCCTCTTCCGGAACGATCACCAGCACAGGTCTGTACACTCCGCCGAGCAGCCCTGGCAATCACACTGTGACCGTAACCTCGTCCGATCAATCACAGTCGCAGAGTGCGCCTGTTTACATCACCAACTATGCGGGCACCTTCACGCACCACAACGACAATTCCCGCACCGGCCAGAATCTGAATGAAACGGTGCTGACGCCGTCCAACGTAAACTCAACGCAATTCGGAAAGATTATCTCGTATGCGACGGACGGGGCTTCGCACGCCTCGCCGCTCTACGTGGCCAACGTGAATATCCCCGGCAAGGGTTTTCACAATGTGATTTATGCGGAAACGGAGCACGACACCATCTATGCCTTCGATGCGGACGGAGTCACGAGCGCTCCGCTGTGGCAAGTAAGCTTCATCAATCCGGCCGCGGGTATCACTACCGTTCCCGTCTCGGATACCGGCTACTGTTGCGTCACCCAGGAGATTGGCATTCGAGGCACGCCCGTTATCGACCAGTCGAGCGGCACGCTCTATTTGGTGGCTAAAACCAAAGAGGTCAGCGGTACAACGACAAACTACGTGCAAAGGTTGCACGCTCTTGACATTTCCACTGGCGCCGAGAAGTTCGGCGGGCCCATGGTGCTCCAGGCAAGTGTGCCGGGGACCGGCAGCGGATCGTCGGGCGGACAGATGGCCTTTGACCCTCTTCGTGCGAACCAGCGGCCAGCACTTCTCTTAAGCAACGGCGTGGTCTACATAGGATTTGCGTCGCACTCAGAAGTCGATCGGTTTCATGGATGGGTTTTGGGGTACGACGCCACGACTCTCCAGCAAGTGATGGCGTTCAACACTACCCCCAACAATGTCGGGGGTGGGATCTGGCATAGCGGTGGAGGTCTGGCGACCGACTCTGCTGGAAATATTTACTTCTCCACAGGCAACGGCGTTTTCAATGCAAATACTGGTGGCGTCGACTATGGAGATACCATCATAAAGTTAAGCACCAGCGGCACCGTCCTGGACTACTTCACTCCTTATGACCAAGCCAACATGTATTCGACCGATTCGGATCTCGCCGCTGGCGGCGTCCTCGTGTTGCCCGATCAGGCCGGCGCCAGCCCGAGGCTGGTGGGGACCGCGGGCAAGACCGGGACCATCTATCTCGTCAACCGGGACGGCATGGGGCACTTCAACGCCAGTAACGACAATCAGATCGTTCAATCACTCCCGAGCATCTTCACGAAGGGCGGAGGGACTACTAACAATTACTTGAGCACGCCCGTTTATTTCAACGGTTTTGTCTACTTCAGCCCGGTGGCGGATTTCGTTCAGGCCTTTCAACTGACCAATGGGCTGCTTTCAACCAAGCCGACATCCGCGTCTCCTGAGACGTACGTGGATCCGGGAGGCACCCTTTCAATTTCGGCGAACGGCAGCGCGAACGCGATCGTGTGGGCCGTGCAGATGAACAATACTGGGCCGGCCGTTCTCCGTGCCTACGATGCAACGAACCTCAGCACCGAACTGTATTCAAGCAGCCAGGTTGGGTCGCGAGATTCTCTGGATGCCGGATCGGAGTTCAACACTCCGACGGTTGCGAACGGAAAGGTTTTTGTCGGGACCTCGGGCCATTTGACGATCTTTGGGCTGCTGCCGTAGCAAGGACACGGCTGTCTGGCATTCGAGGAGCGCTGGTTTCGGCGCCCCAAGGATCTTTTCTTGGGGTTGGCCCGAATCTGCGGAAGTGGCGCGCCCGGAGGGATTCGAACCCCCGACCCCGTGCTCCGGAGGCACGTGCTCTATCCATCTGAGCTACGGGCGCGCATTTCGCGGTACGACCGAAACGCGGCCGCAACCGCGGTGTTTTGATTCTACCTTGCCTCGAACACGCCCGCAAAACAATCCCGGCCCTTGCGTGCGGCGCGCCTGAGAGCGTTGCCACAGGAAGATGCCGCGCGAATGGTATAATCGCGCTCCGCAGAATCCATGACTGACTCACTCAGAGCTTGGCTGGAACTAGCCGGGACGCGCGGCCTGCGCATCCTCGTCATCATCATCATTGCTCTCGTCCTCATCCGCATCCTGAAAGCTCTGACGTCCCGGTTGGTGCATATCTCCAAGGGACCGGCGCGCGTGGCGCAGATGCGCGAACAACAGACGCGCACGATGGCCGGCCTGCTCTATAGCCTCGGTTCAGCCATTATCGCTGCGGGTGCGGTTCTCACGGCGCTGCCCGAATTCGGGTTCAACATCACGCCCTTCGCGGCCGTGGCGGCTGTGGCCAGCCTGGCGTTCGGATTCGGAGCGCAAAGCCTGGTAAAGGACATCATCAACGGCTTCTTCATCGTGCTCGAGGATCAATACGTGGTCGGCGACCTGATTCAGGTCAACGGAGAGACGGGACGCGTCGAATACCTCACGCTCCGCCGAACCGTACTGCGCAATGTCAACGGCGCGCTGGTGACCATTCCCAACTCCCTCATCGGCCAGGTGGCCAACTTGAACCGCGATTGGTCGCAAGGATTTGTGGACGTGACCGTGCCGTCCGAGGAGATGGTCGGGCGCGCACTGGCCACGCTCGAAAAAATTGCCGGAGACTTTCGCAACGACGCCGATTGGTCTCCGGCGTTGGTGGACGGCCCGCGCGTCCTCGGCGTAGAATCCCTGTCGTTGGACGGGACCGTTCTTCGGCTTCAACTCCGGACCGCGCTCAATCGCAAGGAGGATGTCGCTCGGGAGCTGCGGCGGCGTATCAAGCTCGGCTTCGAGGAGTCCCGCATACCGCTGGGCCAGACGCACAGTGTCCAATTGCACGGCGAATTCACACCGCATCAGCCGTGATCACTTGCTGACATCATTGGCGGGCTGTTTTGTGTCCGACCTTACATGAGGAGGAAACAATGGGAGAGGTTACGCACGAGCAAGCGAAGCTTTTGTTGCAGCTATACGAAATGAGGCGCGAGCCCCGCTTGCGCGAGGCCCGCGATTGGTACTTTGCCAAGTTCCATCCGGCCTCGCTCGAGGACATTTCAAAACGGTTCCCGATGGGCAGCCCGGAAAGCGCTTCCATGCGCATGGTGATCAGCTACTGGGAGATGGTGGCGAGCATCGTGAACCGCGGCCTGATCGACGAAGATTTCTTTTTCGAAAACACAGGAGAGCAATGGATGGTTTGGGATCGCATCAAGGCCTTCGTCCCGGCCATGCGCGAGCGAAGCAAGAATCCTCACCAATACGGCAATCTCGAAAAGCACGTGAGCCGTCTCGAAGCGTGGCGCGAGAAGCGTTCCCCGGGAAGTACTGAAGCGATGCGCCAGATGATGGCGCAGATGGCAGGTCCGAAAGCGAAGACCGCCGGAGACTGAGACCTGCGCTATGAATGGCTCGACGGCGCCACGTCGAGCCGGACGGCGGTTCCTTCGAGCTCGGGCTTGACCGCGGGATAGCGCTTCATCACCAGCGGATCATGCCCGGGCACGATGTGCTCGGCCGAATCGGCCAGCCGGTAGAGCAGATTGAATCCTTCCAGCATTTCGGCGATGTTGTGCACGATTGGGAAGCAGCGTCGCTGCTCGAAATTCGCGTAAAAGTGCGACGCGTCTGACGCGACGACCACCCACCCGCGTCGCGTCCACACGCGCGCGATTTGAAGTCCGGGGGAATGGCCTCCGACGCGGTGAAGCGTCAGTCCCGGCACGAGCTCGGTATCGCCATCGTGAAATACCGCTCGGTCCGAATAGATGTGCCGCAGCATCGTCTGGATATTTTCCAGATCGAAGGACGAGCGGAGCATTTGGTGGCACATGCCGCGGCCGGTGGCGTACGCCATGTCGCGGTCCTGCAAATGGAACCGTGCACGCGGCAGCTTGTCGAGATTGCCCGCATGGTCGTAGTGAAGATGGGTCACGATCACGTCGGTGACCTTCTCGGGATCGACGCCGAGAAGCCGCAGCGATTCTACCGGGCAACGGAGCCAGTCGCGCCGCCGGCGGGCGGCAGCTTCCTTGCTGAATCCGGTATCGACCACAAACGTGCAATCGCTCCTGCGCAAGATCCACACGAAATAATCCAGGTCCGAAGCATGCTCATGCGGGTCCGCCAAAATGAAATTCTCGCCCGGATGCCGGTTGCCGAGATGTGCGTACCGGATGGCAAATATTTCGAAGGGTTCAATCGTCAAGGTGGATTCCTCGCGCGCCTGCCTGGTTCGTCGGACGCCTAGTGCCGTTCCAACTTGTTTCGACAAGTTCGGTTGGCAGTCCGGTACCCTCTGGGCGTACCAGCTAAATCGAACTCCTTTGGTCAGAAAAGTTGAAACGGCACTAGCATCGCGCATTCGCAAGCCGAACGTCAATTGCTAGCGAATGGGCTTATGAGGCATGATACGCGTTCGGAAAAAGTCTTTCGACGCGCAAATCCGTCCTAATAGATGGGAGGGAACACGCATGGCGCAGCAAAGCATCGGCTTCATAGGGGTCGGCAGAATGGGCGCCCGCATGGCGCGGCGCCTGATTCAAGCGGGCTACCATCTCACCATATTTGACACGAGCGAAGAAGCCATGGCGCCGCTCATCGAGGCGGGCGCGAAGCGCGCAGAATCGCCCGCCGCGGTTGCGTCGGCTGCGGAGATCGTTCTTGCCAGCGTGCCGACGCCGCCCATCGTTCAATCCGTAGCTCTCGGGACGAAGGGCGTCATCGAGGGCAGCCGCGTCAAAATCTTCATCGATGTATCCACCACGGGCGCAACCGTGGCGAAAATCGTGGCGCAAGGTCTCTCGGTAAAGGGAATCAAGGCAGTCGACGCCCCGGTCAGCGGCGGCATCACTGGCGCGGAAAAAGGCACTCTCGCGGTGATGGTCTCGTGCCCGGAGGACGTGTTTGCGACCGTGAAGCCCGTGCTCGAAGTGATCGGGAAACTCTTCTTCGTCGGCACGCAGCCCGGGCAGGGCCAGACGATGAAGCTGCTGAACAATCTCCTGTCGGCGACGGCGATGGCGATCACATCGGAGGCCATCGCGATGGGCGTCAAGGCGGGGCTCGATCCGTCGCTGGTGATCGACGTCTTCAACGCCGGCACCGCGCGAAACAGCGCCACGCAGGACAAGATCAAACAGCACGTCATCTCACGCTCCTTCAGTTACGGCTTCGGGATTGGACTGCTGAACAAGGATATCCGATTGTGCATGGCGGAAGCCGACGCGCTCGGCGTCCCGATGGTTGTGGGAAGCGCGGTCCGTCAACTGTTGTCCATTTCGACGGCGACGGAAGGGCTCGACGCCGATATGACGGCGATGGCCAGAACTGTCGAAAAGTGGGCGGGCGTGCAGGTTGGGCAGAAGCAGGGCATTTGACTTCGTGCTGCCGTCAACGGCAGCGATCTGAAATTCAATCAGGAGAGGGTCACTTACATGGACAAGAAAACGTTTGACCGGGGGCGCGAAATCCGGAGCTCCGTGCTTGGCAAGGAGTTCGTCGACAAAGCCTTCGAGACGGCCGACGATTTCAATCGTCCGTTGCAGGAGCTGGTCACGGAGTATTGCTGGGGCGCCATTTGGGGACGCGAGGAACTTCCCAAGAAGACGCGAAGCATGCTCAACCTCGCGATGATCAGCGCGCTGAATCGCCCTCACGAACTCAAGGCGCATATCAAAGGCGCGCTCGTGAACGGCGTGACGCCGGTCGAGATCCGCGAGGTGCTGCTCCAGGTGGCGATCTACTGCGGCGTGCCCGCGGCCGTCGATTCCTTCCGAATCGCGCGGGAGGCGTTTGCGGAATTGAAGGAAAAGGCGCCCAAGCTGTAGCAACCGGCGAAGAAGGTGGCCGATATGAAAAAACATCGCATGCTGATCGGCGGCCAGTGGGTCGAGCCGGCATCCGGCGCGTGGTTCGAATCCGTGAATCCATTCACGGCCGCGCCGTGGGCGCTCATTCCTCGCGGCGGCAAGGACGATGTCGATCGCGCGGTGGCCGCGGCCAAGTCGGCATTCTACGATGGCGATTGGCGCAAGCTGACGGCCACGGCACGCGGCGCTCTTCTTCGCCGCCTTGGCGACATCGTCACCGCCGAAGCGCCCGCACTCGCCGAAATTGAGACCACGGACAACGGCAAGCTGATCGCCGAAATGCGCGGACAGCTCAATTACATCCCGCAATGGTTTCACTACTTCGGCGGCCTCGCGGACAAGATCGAAGGCCGCGTGATCCCCATCGACAAGCCGGGGGTCTTCAATTTCACGCGCGAAGAACCTCTGGGAGTCGTCGCGGCCATCACGCCCTGGAACTCGCCGCTCCTGCTTGCGGCGTGGAAGCTGGCGCCGGCGCTCGCTGCGGGCAATACGGTGGTCTGGAAGCCCTCGGAGTTTTCGTCCGTTTCGGCTCTCGTCTTCGGCGAACTTTTCGAACGCGCCGGTTTTCCGCCCGGAGTCGTCAATATCATCACCGGATATGGCAATGAGGTCGGCGAGCCGCTCATCACGCATGGCGACGTCGCCAAAATCGCCTTCACCGGTGGGGACCGCACCGGCGAACACGTTTATCAACTCGCCGCCCGCGGCATCAAGCGCATCACGCTCGAACTAGGAGGGAAGTCCGCGAACATCGTCTTCGACGACGCCGACCTCGACGAAGCAGTGAAGGGCGTGGTCTCGGGCATTTTCGCCGCCACGGGCCAGACCTGCATCGCAGGCTCGCGGGCGCTGATTCATCGCCCGATCCACGAGAAATTCACCGATCGCCTCCTCGCGCTCGCAAAGACCGCGCGCATGGGCAATCCGCTCGACGCAGCGACGCAGGTCGGCCCGATCACCACGCGCCCGCAATACGAAAAAGTCCTCGATTACATCCGAATCGCGAAGGACGAAGGCGCAGTCTGCCGCCTGGGCGGCGTTCCCGCGCAGCGTCCCGAGTGCGGCTCGGGATGGTTCGTCGAGCCGACGATTTTCACCGGCGTGCAGCCCGGAATGCGCATCGCGCAGGAAGAAGTGTTCGGCCCCGTTCTTTCCATCATTCCCTTCGACACCGAAGAAGAAGCCATCCGCATCGCGAATGGCACCGTGTACGGCCTCGCCGCCGGGGTTTGGACCACGAGCATCCGCCGCGCGCTCACGATGTCCGAGCGATTGGAAGCAGGAACCGTTTGGGTGAACACGTACCGCGCGGTGAGCTACATGTCTCCATTTGGCGGCTACAAGCGCTCGGGAATCGGGCGCGAAAGCGGAATCGAAGCCATCCGCGAATACCTTCAGACCAAGAGCGTCTGGATCGACATCGCGGGCAACGCCCCCAATCCCTTCGTGATGAGGTAGCTGGCGGGATTCAGGCAGTCGCGTGATCTGCGCGCATCTTGTTCGCGCGGCCGATCCACCACCACAGCGCGGTTCCCAGGATCGGCACCAGGCTCAGCGAAACGAAGATCGCGCCGTACCGCTGGTGGTCGAACCACCGCCCATAGACCAGCAGCAGGATAGCCACAACCGCGGACCACGCACCGGAACCGATTCCCGCCACCATCCCGGTCTCGTCGCGGGGATACGCGCGCGCGCTCAGGTGCAGAGACGTCACGATGAAGCCCACGGCAATAAACATGGCCCACGAAAAAAGCGCCAGCGCGGCGACCCACGATCCCGTTTTCGTTACGACAGATGGAATCAGCGCCAGAGCCGTGAGCAGCAGGTACAGCCGCACGGGACGCGGTTCGTCGCGCACGAAGCGGTCGGCCACCCAGCCCCAAAAGTAATAGCCGAGTTCCCAGCACACCGCCGGAATCCAAAGAATATTGCCCAACTCCGCCTGCGTCAGCCCGAGCACGCGGCTCAGGTACAGCGGACAGAGATAGAGAGTCGGACCCAGGGCGGCGCCTCCCAATCCCATCCCCACGACGAGCAGCCAGAAGCGCCGCTCGAGCATGTTGGGCCAAGCGATTTTGCGCGTCGTTCGCGGCACCGGATGCAGTAGCGGCGGCCGCGCCACAGCCCACCAGAGAGCCAACCACGCCGCGCCCAGCGCGCCCGTTGCCAGAAACGCCGCCCGCCATCCGAACCGGAGCGCAATCGGAGTGACGACGAGGGGCGCGAGAACGGCTCCGACCGAGGCGCCGCTGTACGAGATCGACATCCCGCGCGATTGCCGGCTGAGCGGCAACGACTCCGCGGCGGTTCGCAGGCCACCCGGAAACGTGGCGCCTTCGCCAAAACCGAGCAGCCCGCGCGCCAGCGCGAATCCCAGAAATCCCACGACCCACGCGTGCGAGACGCTCGCCACGGTCCAGATTCCCACGGCCAGCAGCATGCCGATGCGGAGCCCGATGTAGTCGAGAAACGATCCCCACAGCGGGTTCGCAATCATGTAAACGATGGAAAACACGGCGACAGCATCCGAATACGACGCCGCGCTCAAGCCGGTGTCTTTGAGAATCAGCGGGGAAATTACAGCAAGCGCCTGGCGATCGATGTAGGAAAGGCACGAGCACGTCATCATCACGGCCACGGGCACCCACATCCGCCAGCCAAGAGGGTGTGGATTCGCGCGACCGTTCGAGGGCTGGCTCATTGCCGGAGCGCTGCCTGGCATTTTGCTTCTTCCGCCATCCTTGGTTTGGAGAAGCGGGAGTGTATCACGCGCGATTTGCCTGGATCAGAATCTTGGTTCCGAAGCGTGATAATGTGCCCGGTACCGGTAGAATCTCAGGCGTCGAGCGCACGGAGAACGCGGGCGTGGATATCGCTGAATTGCAAAAGTGGGTGGGAAAGACGGAAACGGCGACCGATCAAGTGACTCCGGTGCCGATTGCCGCTCTAGAGGCGACGCTCGATATCGACGCTCCGCCGCCGCGCGCCGGCGATCCGCTACCGCCGCTCTGGCACTGGCTGTACTTTCTTCCGATGGACCGCCAATCCGAGCTTGCCGCTGACGGTCATGCAAGACGAGGTGGTTTCCTGCCGCCCGTCCCGCTTCCGCGACGCATGTGGGCCGGCGGACGCTTCGAGTTCCATCATCCGCTGCGCGTGGGCGAGAGCATCACGCGATCGTCGCGCATCTCGGACATCCAGCAGAAGGAAGGCCGCACCGGTCCGCTGGTATTCGTCGTCGTGCGCCACGAAATCAGCAATTCCGCCGGAGTCGCGATCACCGAGGAGCAGGATCTCGTCTATCGCGGCCTCTCGAAGCCGGGCGAACCCACGCCCGCTCCCCGGCCCGCGCCGGCGGATTCCGCGTGGCAGCGCGTCATCCATCCCAACGATGTGCTGCTGTTTCGCTATTCCGCACTGACGTTCAATGGGCACCGCATCCACTACGACCGCCGCTTCGTCACCGAGGTCGAGGGATATCCCGGCCTGGTGGTCCACGGGCCGCTCATCGCCACGATGTTGCTCGATCTCGTGCGGCGCAATATGCCGGAGGCGCATGTCGCGAGCTTCACATTCCGCGCCGGAAGCGCGCTATTCGATACCGCGCCCTTCTCGATCTGCGGCAAGCCCGAGGCAGGTCGGAAAACCGTCGCGCTGTGGGCGAAGGATGCGGCCGGCAGCCTGGCCACCACCGCCACCGCCGTCATTCGCTGAGTTCTAGTCGTAATACTTGGGAGATTTCTTCAGTTTGGAGTTCGCCGCGAAGTCGTGCTCGATCCACAACTGCGTGTTCGTTTTCTTGACGTACTCCTCGATCATCGCCCGGCTCGCAAGCGACTGTTCCTTGCTGAACTCGAATGTCGGGATTCGGTTCACCTTGCGCTCTTCCGGATAGTGATAGAGGTCGCCGGCCAGCATCACGTTCCCGGTCTTGGCGAGCTTCAGGATCAACACCTGGTGTCCCGGCGTATGCCCAGGGGCGGACTTGATGATCACCTTCCCATCGCCGAACACGTCGTATTCATCGGTCGTCAGCAGCACGGTCTTGCTGTTTTTGAGCTCGCTGTACGTTTTGGGATCGGAAAGCGCCGGAGGCTTGTCGGCGAACATCGCGTCGCGCTCCACCGGCCGCACCAGCCACGTGGCGCTCGCGAACTCGTTGGAATTGGCGATGTGATCCCCGTGATAGTGCGAGAGTCCGAGGTACGTGATGTCACTCGGCGCGTAGCCGACTTCGGCAAGCTGGGATTTCAGCGTCCTCGTGGCGTAGAAGAATCCTTGCGTCACGGGAGCGCCATCGTCCTTGAACGCCGTGTCCGGTATCGCGCCGACATCCCACATCAGCGTTCCCTTGGGATGCGCCACCATGTAGCACGGGACGGCCAGCTCGGTCTCGGCGAGTTCTTCTTTCTTGAAATTGAACAAGCCCGGATCGAGGCCTTTGATCACGCCGCAATCGAACACATACAGCCGCATCGACTTGGGCGGTTTCGCCTTGTGTTGCTGCGCCGCGAGCGACGCCACGGCGGCAACGATGGCCAGCATCGCCACAAGCGTGATACCCGGTCCGCTGCGAAACCTTCTGAAATTCGTCATCGAATCCTCCTTGGCATCAATTCGCGGCATCTCACGCTTTCGCTTTCCTCAAACGCTTTGGCCAGATGCCGCTCTTCCCCGGCGAAAGAATTCCATTCGGATCGACCGCGTCCTTAATCGTTTCGTGAAGACGCAGAAGCGCGTGGTTGTTGTAGGAATAGACGCCCGCGACCGTGTCCATAAATGCGACGTGCGTGCGGTATTCGCCCCAGCCGTGCTCGGCGGACACCTCGACGAGACGCTTGAACACCTCGCGATTCTTCTTGTTGTTCTCGACATTGTGCTCGATCGGAAAACCAAAAAGGAGCACAAACGACCTCGGGAAAAAGGCCCACGGCAGCACGAAGAACTGATTCTTCGGCGCCACGCCCAGTTCCGCGTAGGCCTGGCCGTACGTCTTCAACACTTCGAACACCGCTTCGCCCGTCATCGGAATGATCGGCGAAAAATCCATATGCCCCTGTCCGCCGGCGACCAACCCGAACACGGAGAGATTGGGAATGCCCAGCGCAACGCGCGGCGCATCTTCCGTCTCCTTCAGCTCCAGCGGAAACTTGTACGACCGGCCATCTTTAGACGTCGCTCCCGGAATCGCGGAGAACTTCTCTTTCGTGTGTTCCCATTGCGCGTCGATCACATTTTGGGGGCCCCAGAAGTGCAGCTCGGCGCTCCAGTAAGGCAGATTCTTTTCCTTGCCGAGCCGGTTCATTTCCTCGACCGATGGACCGCCGGGCATGTCGAGGAATCCTCCGCCCTGCGACGCCCGATAGCTGAGCAGCGGGCTTTCGAGAAGCATCGTCCCCCGCACGGTATTCGAATTCATCAGAAATGAAAGCGTCTCGACAAAGGGAATCAGATCGTCGTGGGCCGGCACCATCACCGTGCCATCGCGATACGCCTCCGGCTCGGGCATCAGCCAGATCCCCATCTTCGTCACCACGCCGAAATTCGATTGGGAAAACATGCCGTCGACGTAGGGGCCGAATCCGTATTTGTATTGCTGCCACGTTTTGGAGTTCGGCAGCGCGCCCATGCCCGTACGCATCACTTCGCCGTTCGCCAGCACGACTTCCATGCCGCACTGCGCGCCGAAATGGTCGCGCATGGGCGTCCGCCCGCCGCCGCGCTCGAGCGAGTTGCCCACCGGGCTGCCCCAACCGGGATCGGGAGGATCGATCCACACCTTGAGCTTGTGCTCCTGAATGTACCGATAGAGATCGAAGTAGCTGACGCCGGGCTCGACAAGTGCGTAGTGGTTCTTGTCGTTCACCTCGAGGATGCGATTCATCCGCTTGAGATCGAGGACGACGCTGCCTGACAGGGCGGGAGACGATCCGCCATAGGCGAGATTCTTGCCCGTTGAGATCGTCCAGAGCGGAATTTTGTACGCGTTGGCGATTTTGACCACCGCCTGCACCTGCTCGACGCCATCGGGTGCAACCGCGGCGGAGGGAACGCGGTCTTCTTCCTCATGCCAGAATGGCGAATAGGAGTCGCGATAGAGATCCACGTCGTCGTCGCTGGTAAACACCCATTCCTTGCCGACGGCGGCTTCGAACTGCTTGATGGCCGCGGCAAAATCGCCGGGGCTAACGCCGGGCGGAACTCTCATTGTGCGCTCCTGTGGCTGGCCGCTGCCGCGCTCACGCCTTTGCCTTTCGCAATCCCTTGGGCCAGATGCCGTTCTTCCCCGGCGAAAGGATCCCGTTCGGATCGAGCGCATCCTTCATCGTTTCATGCAGCCGCAGCAGCGCGTGATTGTTGAAGGAGTAGGCATCCATGATGTCGCCCATGAATGCCGTATGCGTGCGGTACTCGCCCCATCCGCGCTCGGCCGAAGTCTTCACCAGCCGCCGGAAAATCTCCCGGTTTCTTTTGTTCTTTTCCACATCATGCTCGATCGGGAAAAAGTAAATGATGACAAACGCTCTGGCGAAAAAATTCCAAACCGGGAATGCTGCCGATGCGCTATTGGACGAACCCAAGTCCCGGTAAACCTGGGCAAACACTTCCTGCGCCTCCAGCACGGCTTCGCCCGTCATCGGGATGATCGGCGAAAACCACATGTGCCCCTGGCTGCGCGGCCCGCCGATGGAAAATGTTTGCAGGCTGGGCACTCCGAAAGGCACGGGGTTCGTGATTTTCGCCAATTGATCGGCGTCCAGCGGGAAGCGGTACGACGCGCCGTCCTGAAACTTCACTCCCAGAATTACGGAGAATTTCTCCTTCGCGTGTTCCCATTGCGCGGCGACAACCTTGGCGGGCCCGTAGAAGGGAAGCGACACGCTCCAATACCCGATGTTCTTCCGCGCGGCGTATTGCTCCAGGTCCCTCGTCGAACCGCTGGCGCGCGCAGCAGCCAGTTCCGCATCAGGCCGCGCGAAGGCCAGAGGGCTCACCACCGTGGTCGTCGCCTGGACCATTCCGGAGTTCATCAGATTCGCGAAGATCTCAACCAGCGCGAAGAGATCGTCGTGCTTCGACACCACAACGTTGCCCGAAAGATATGCCTCCGGCGGCGGGTACAGCCAGAAACCCATCTTGGTCACGATCCCGAGGTTGGACTGTGAAAAAATGCCGTCCACGTAGGGACCGAATCCATACTTGTACTGCTGCCACGTTTTGGAGTTCGGCAGCGCGCCCATCCCGGTGCGCACCACCTCTCCGTTCGCCAGCACCACTTCCATGCCGCAGTGCGCGTCGAAGTGATCGCGCATCGGAGTGTAGCCGCCGCCCCTCTCCAGCGCGTTGCCGACCAGGCTGCCCCACCCAGGATCGGGCGGGTCGATCCACACGTTGAGTCCCTTCTCCTGAACGTAGTGATATAGATCGAAGTAGCTGACGCCCGGCTCGACCAGCGCGTAGTGGTTCTTGTCGTTCACCTCCAGAATCCGGTTCATCCGCTTCAGGTCGAGGACAACGCTGCCCCCCAGCAATGGCGCAGAGCCGCCGTAGCCGAGATTCTTTCCCGTCGAAATCGTCCACAGGGGAATTTTGTAAGTGTTCGCGATCCGGGCGATTTTTTGCACCTGCTCCACGCCGTCCGGCGCCACGGCTGCCGAGGGAATCGGTTCTTCGTTTTCGTGCCAGAAGGGCGAATACGAGTCGCGGTAGGTGTCGATGTCCTCGTCGGACGTGAAAACCCATTCCTTGCCGACGGCCTCTTCAAATCGCTTTAGCGCAGCCGCAAAATCACCAGGGCTCACACCGGGGGGGACTCTCATTTGGATTAGGGCTTGTTGTTCCGCGTCAGGTACGCTGCGATCGCGTCCAGATCGGCGTCGCTGATTTCCGTCTTGCGAAACGTCGGCATGAAAAGCACTCCGTGGCGGACGAAGGTTTTGATCGTGGGAGCGGTCAAATCCGTGCGCTCCTCCAATACAGCCGGCTTCTGGCCGCGGGCTGCGAGCGACGCCGTGCCGGGCTTTCCGACGCCGGTGCCGTGGCACGGAAAGCACCACTTGTCGTACACCTTGTGCCCCCGGTCGATTTGAGAATCATCCGGAGCGGCGAATGCCGGCGCCGCAAGCGTCAAACCACACAGAAGCAAAAGGAAGGCCCTCGCGTTTTTCATGCTGTTGCCTTTCGCATGTGTTTTGGCCAGATGCCGCACTTCCCCGGCGAAAGAATCCCGTTGGGATCCACGGCGTCCTTCACCGTTTCATGAAAGCGCCGCAGCGCGTGATTGTTGAAGGAATAGGTATCCGATACCGCTTCCATGAAAGCGGTGTGCGTCCGATATTCCCCCCAGCCGTGTTCGGCTGCCACGCGGACGATTCGCTTGAAGGACTCCCGATTCTTCCGATTCTTCTCGATATCGTGCTCGATGGGAAATCCGAAGAGGACTAGGAAACATCTCGGGTAGTTCGACGCCGGGCCCAGGAAAAACATCGGGCCCATCGCCAGGCCCGCTTCCACATACGCTTGGGTAAACACTTGCTGTGCTTCGAGCACCGCCTCGCCGGTCATCGGGATGATCGGCGAAAACCATACGTGCCCTTCGCTGCGCGCCGCGCCCACGCCGAATACGGAGAGGTCGGGTATGCCCACGGCCACTGAATAGGGGAACGGTTGCGGCTCGCTCGATTCCAAAGGAAACCGGCGCGATACTCCGTCCCGGAACTTCGCGCCCGGGATCGCGGAATACCTTTCCTTCGCGTGTTCCCACTGCGCGGCCACAACCTTGGCCGGCCCATAAAACGGCAGATCGACGCTCCAGTAGCCGACGTTGTTCTTCTCCGCGTACTGCTCCAATTCCTGCGTCGAGGGGCCACCCGGCTTTGCGCGCAGCGCCGCAAGCTCCGAACCCGGCCGTGCAAAATTCAGCGGGCTTGTCACGCTCGTCGTGCCCGTCACGATGCCCGAGTTCATCAGGTACGCCAGAGTGGCGATCATGGGAATCAGGTCATCGTGTTTCGGCACGGTGACGCTGCCGGTCAAATAGAGCTCGGGCTCGGGGAACAGCCAGAACCCCATCTTCGTGATCACGCCCAAGCTGGATTGCGAAAACATGCCATCGACGTACGGGCCGAAGCCGTACTTGTATTGTTGCCACGTCTTCGAGCCGGGCAGCGCGCCCATGCCCGTGCGCACCAACTCGCCATTCGGGAGCACGACTTCCATGCCGCATGCAGCGGCGAAGTGGTCGCGCATCGGCGTGCGCCCGCCGCCCCGATCGAGTGCATTGCCGATCAAGCTGCCCCATCCCGGATCGGCGGGATCGATCCACACTTTCAAGCCCTTTTCTTGAATGTACCGGTAGAGATCGAAGTAGCTGACGCCCGGCTCGACCAGCGCGTAGTGATTCTTGTCGTTCACTTCCAGAATCCGGTCCATGCGCTTCAGGTCGAGGACGACGCTGCCCCCAAGCAGAGGCGCTGCGCCACCGTATCCAAGGTTCTTGCCCGTGGAAACCGTCCAGAGGGGAATTTTGTAAGTGTTCGCAATCCGGACGACCTTCTGCACCTCTTCCACGCTGTTCGGAGCAACCGCCGCGGATGGAATCGGTTCCTCGTCTTCGTGCCAGAAAGGCGAATAGGGGTCGCGATAGAGGTCGGTATCTTCCTCGGAGGAGAAGACCCACTGCTTGCCGACCGCCTCGCCAAATTCCTTCAGCGCGCCGGAAAAATCCTTGCTGCTCACACCAGGTGGAAGACGCATCACACACCCCTCGCCTATGCGGTGCTATTAGTGAGGCGGAATTTTGCACACGAATGCTTCGAAGTCAAGCTGAGGTCTTCTGGGGTGCCTAATGGAGGCGCGGGTGGGAATCGAACCCACGTATAAAGGTTTTGCAGACCTCTCCCTTACCTCTTGGGTACCGCGCCACGGTTGGACAGTATAGCGAAACTGGCCCGCTGTTTCAGCGCGCAATCGGCAAGAAAATCATGCGGACCCCGCCGCGCGCCTCGGGGCATCCCGTGAATTGATCGAACGGCTTCTCCGGGACCGCACTTCGCGCTAGAGTGTTTCCTGTAGCCGCTCTCGCAGGGAATCTAGCATAGCGAAGGCACTGCGCCGATGATTCTAGTCGCATGGCTTGTGGCCAGTATCCTGGCAATCGTGGTAGTGGCACTCGTGGTGTGGTCGTCCGGGCGCCGCTCGGAAGCGCAATTGTCCGCCGTGCGGCAGGAGATGCAGAGCTCGCTCACGGCGCAGGGGCAGAGCGTCGCCGCGCAAATCAACCACCTCATGCAGTCCGTCACGCAGCAGCTCGGACAGGTCCGCCAGGAGCTGAATGCCGGCGTCGCTTCCACGGGACAACTTGCAACCGAGGCTCAGCGGGAAGTCGCCAAGCGGCTACAGTCGTCCACAGACGCGCTCGTCCAGATGAGCCAGAAAATCGGCGAGATCCATCAATCGAGCCAGGATCTCTCGAAGGCCACCCAAACCCTTCAGTCCGTTCTCGGAGGAGCCAAGACGCGCGGCATGCTGGGCGAGGTGACCCTCGAACGCATGCTCGAGGACGCGCTCCCGCAAAGCGCCTACTCGGTGCAATACCGCTTCGGGTCAACGGGTGCGATCGTCGATGCCGTGGTGCGCAACGGCGAGCGCCTCCTCTGCGTCGATTCCAAATTCCCGCTGGAAGCCTACCGGCGGCTGTTGGAAGGCGGCGAAGATGCGCGCCGCGAATTTGCCCTGGCCGTCCGGAAACATGCGGATTCGATCGCCGAGAAGTACATTCTCCCCGACGAGCACACCCTCGATTACGCGCTGATGTTCGTTCCTTCCGAAGGCGTCTATTACGAACTCCTCATGACCGAGGATTCGAAATATGGACGGCTCGAGGAGTATTGCCGCGGCAAACGCGTCTTCCCGGTTTCGCCGAACACTCTCTGCGCGATTCTCGGAGCCGTCGCCGTGAGCTTGCAGGGCCAGAAGCTAGAGGAAAACGCGCGCCACTTGTTCGCGGGCCTCGCGGGACTCAAGAAACAAGTGGAGACTTTCGCCGACGTCTACGAAAAGCTCGGCACCCATCTCCGCCACGCGCAGCAGAATTACGAGGACGCCGACAGCAAGCTGAACCGCGCGCGGAACTCTCTCGAACAGATGTCTCAGGGAGCGCTTCCCGAATCCGTCCCGCAAGCCCTCGAATCCGCATCGGGCAAATAGCGCTCACGCAATCGCCGGGCCTGTTGTCGAAGCTAGCTGCGCCTGAATCAGAGAGCGGCTCGAGCAGCTTCGACGAGCGTGCGAAAATCTCCCGCCATCGTGTCCCTGAGAATGTGGCCCAGCTCGGCCCGCACCATTTGAAAGTCGCGAGGGTGGCGTGCCAATCGGCCAGCCAGTTTTTTCAAATCGTCCTGCAAATCCGCCGGCGCGATCGGCTGTGCGACCCGCAGGTATCGTTCCGCCGTCTGCGCGTCCGGCGCGGAAAGCGGCCGGGCGTGAAACGAGTAATCTCCGGAGCGAACGGCCTGCACTCGCAGCTCCACGGCATTTTGCGGCCCGCCCTTCGTGACCAACTCCTGCGCATCGCCGCGCAGGAATCGAAGCACGCCCGGCGTTTGATTTTGCACCACGATCCTCAATTTCTGCTCCGAGCCGATCACGTGCACTAGAAGCTGGCCCTTCTGATCCGGCAACAGCACCGCATGCGGGGCTTCAAACTCAAGAGACACGAGAGTCGTGGTCCCGCTCCACTGCACGCCGGGAGCTTCCACCGCGATCGAGGCCTGACCCGGCTTCGCGTTCGGTCCCGGTAGGACGGCGAGGCATTCCGGCGACGCTGCAAGCACCAGCGCCGGCTGGCCGTCGATCTTCACGCTGTCCGCGTCGGCATCGCCCGTGAGCCCGCCGCCGCATATCCAGAATCGGTCCCGGACGGAAACAATCCCCGGTAGAGTCATTCCTTGAGGCTCGCTCGCGCCTACCGCTGGATCGATGAGCGCCGCGGCCGATGTGCCGGAAGCTTTCGCCAGCAGATAATCGCCGAATGCAGGTGCAGTGAAGAGGGCTCGCCCCGTGCGGTCCGTGGTGACGCTTTGCCCGTCGCCCAGATTGACCGCGACGCCGGGCGCGAGCTTTCCATCCACGCCGAGAACCGCGAGCGTTGCCGGATGCCCCGCCATAATCCTCGGCGGCAGCACGACCGTGACGGCCGATGTTGCAATCGGATTGGATTGAGTTTGCGCGCGCAGCGCAGGCGCGAGTGGTGTTCCGCATAAAAGGCCGATCGCAGCCCACGCGCCCAAGAACGCATGGGAAGCGCGCTTGAAAAATGTGCAACTGCGGCGATGAGGCGTGGCGCTCATGACGGATTAATCGTCGAGACGCACGACGAACGTGGTCAATTGCTCGCTCGATTGCAATTGGTCTCCGAGCCGCCGCGCGGCGTCTTCGCTCGGCAATCGGCCGACGCGCACGCGATAGAACAGGCCGTTCGGCGAATCGTACTGGGCAATCGTCACCGCAGAGTAGCGCGTCGCGAGCTGCGCACGGAGCCGCTCGGCGTTGTCCTGCAGCTGGAACGCGCCCACCTGAACGCCGAAGAAGCCCACCAGCGGATTCGGGCCGCCGATAATCTCGAGCCGGACGGGCGCCGTGCCGGTTCCCACCATTTCGATCGCCTGTGCGGCTGAAAGCGAAAGATCGATCACGCGGTTCGCGACGAACGGCCCCCGGTCGTTGACGCGGACCTCGGTTTGCCGCCCGTTGCGGAGATTCGTCACGCGCACGACCGCGCCGAAGGGCAGCGTGCGGTGCGCAGCGGTGAATTGATGCATGTCGTAAATTTCGCCGTTCGACGTGCGGCGGCCGTCGAAGGGAATCCCGTACCACGATGCCACGCCCTCTTCCGCGTACATCCCCGGCAAGGCCGGCTGCTTCTCGACTGCTGGAGGTGGTCCTGAGGGCGGCGAGGGAGGGGGAGGCGAAGGCTGCTCCGGAGGAATCTGGACAGGGGGCCTTGTCGTGTAGGTGCGGTGGGCGCAACCCGCGGCGCCGATCAGGGAAAGCGCCAGCGCGGCCAGCACTCGCCGGGGAAATACGCCGACGTCACGGCCGAATGCCCGCCTCAACTCCCTGTGGGGATCTGTGGGCCGGACGGAAGACTTCACGCGGCATCCCGATTCACTTGTTTGGTCTCAACTTCGGTATTATAGGAACGCGTGCGCATTCTCGCAAGGAACGCCGCGGAGCGGCGGTGACTCAGTTTGCCGTTCGCAAGCGCTTTTGTGGCACAGGCACTCTTGCCTGTGCGCGTAAGCCCAGGCGCTCGGTAGCCGTACAGCGAGGACGAGCCGCGCCACATGCAAACTGAGTCAGTACCTGCGGAGTCCGTCCTGATACCCGCGCCGGAGATTCGATCGGTGACAAGATGAGCCGATTTTTCGGCGGCAGCGAACAGCCGCGCCCCAAGCTTTGCCCGTCGTGCGGCACGCTCGTCGGCGCAACGGCGACGCGTTGCCATCAGTGCGGCGCGAGTGTGAGGTTCTCGCTCGCCGCGGCCAGCCGTTCGCTCGGCCGCCTGATGCCCACGACGTCCCCCGGCACCTACGGAATCCTCGGCTTCAGCGGCCTGCTGTTCATCGTGAGTTTGCTCGCGACCATCCGGGAGAGTGGATTCGCCGCCCCGGAAGGGGGCGGTCTTTCCGTCCTGATGAATCTCGGCGCCGTCAGCAACGCCGTCTTGCAGCGCCTGGGAGCGTCGCTGCCGCTGTCTTACAACCTGACGCAACCCTGGCGATTCGTCATGGCCGTCTTTCTTCACGGCAGTATTCTTCACATCGTCTTCAACATGTGGGTATTGATGGACATCGGCCCGCAGATCGAAGAGCTGTACGGCTCGGCGCGTTATCTTTTCATTTACGTGATAGCCGGCATCGGCGGTTATATCGTCAGCAGTGCAATTGGGAATTTCAGCGTCGGCGGGTCGGGAGCGCTGCTCGGGCTGATCGGCGTGCTCCTTGCAGTCACGACGGGCCGGAGAAGCGCCGGCATGCAGATGCTCCGCACCCAGCTCATCCGCTGGCTGATCTACATCCTGATATGGGGATTGGTCGTGCGCGGCATCGACAATTACGCGCACGCAGGCGGGCTCGCCACCGGATTCATCCTCGGCAAAATCATGGCGGACCGGCTGCCCAACTCCCCGGAAGAGCGAAAGCTGGCCAACGCGCTCGGCTGGGGTGCGGCGCTGGTAGTCCTGGCAAGCTTCGTGATGATGATCCTAGCCAACGTCCGCTCAATCTGAATCGCAAAATACCTCGCGGCTCTATTGCCCGGCGTGCAATTGCCGCGACACCACGATGCTGTAATGCACGCCTGAAAATATCACCAGGGCGGCCACCACATACCCGCAAGCTTCCCGCACGATCCACAGGCTCCGCTGATCCGACACGGCCAGCAGCAACACCAGCACGATCAGCAGAATCTCGAAAAACGTCGTGGCTTTTCCCCAGATGCTCGGAGGAAAGGGCCGATAGCCGACCGTGAGCAAAATCACGGCGCAGGCGACAAGCAGCAGCACGTCGCGCCCGAGTACCAGAATCGCCAGCCACCACCCGATCCTCCCCTTGAGCGCGAGCACAAAATAGGAGGACGAAAGCAGCAGCTTGTCCGCGATCGGATCGAGGTACGCGCCCAGCGCTGTCTTCTGATTCAGCCCCCGCGCCAGCACTCCATCGAGCGCATCCGTCAAACCGCCCGCCACGAGGATTCCGAGCGCCCAAGCGTAGCGGTCATACTGGATCGCGATGATGAAGAATGGCAGGAACGCGAGGCGCAGGAACGTGAGTTGATTCGGTACGGTCAGGATCCGGCTCTTCATCTGATTTTCAGGTCTTTCCCTGCGAACTTCGTGTGGGCTCGGTCAGGCGAACTGCGCGAGGTAGTCCACGAGCGACCGGCCCACTTTCCTCTCGAACATCTCGGCAAGGGAGGGAATCGAGCCGCGCGCCTCGTCGAGCGCGATCCGCTCGATTCGCAGCATGGGAAAAAACAGCGTCGGCAATCCGATGCGGTCGCCTTCCGGGTGCAGCACCTGGCTCACGAAATCGTCAAAAGAGCCCAGGTCGATGCCGCGCAGCGTCACTCCGGCATTCGACACGTCAATCAATTCGCCCCAGAGCCGCTCCTTCGGACTGTGCAGGCTCACGACCACAATCGAACGCGTCTCCATCGCCTCTCCTTGGAGATCCCTGGCAGTGATGGTATCGCAGATCGCCGCCGGCACGCATCTGCGCCATGGGAAAAGCTTGTCCTGGGCGCGAAAATCAAACTTGGATCGAAACGCGCGGTTTACTACATCCCTCGAAACATCTCGGAAGCCCCGCTGCCCTCATGACTGCTTCGATTCCGCGCCTCGCCGGCTGATTCCTTCGCGCGCGGCGCGCTTGAGGATGCGGATTCGGTTGGCGACGGCGGCCGCGGCCTCATCCGCCGTGGCGGCCTTTTCGATTTCAGCGACGAGCGCCGAGCCGACCACCGCCGCGTCGGCGATCCCTCCCAGCACGGACACGTGCGCGGGCTGCGAAATTCCGAAGCCGACCGCAATCGGCAGCTTCGTAAACCGCCGCACGCGCCGCGCCAGCGCCGGCAGGTCCTCGGGCAGCGTGTCGCGCTCGCCGGTCACTCCCGTGCGTGAGATCAGGTAGAGAAAACCGCTCGAGGCCTCGGAAATCAGCGCGAGGCGCTCGTCGGTTGATGTCGGCGCCGCAAGAAAAATGGTATCGAGGCCGTGCGCGCGCATCGCTGCGCGATGCTCCCCCGCTTCCTCCGGCGTCAAATCGGTTACCAGAACTCCGTCGGCGCCCGCCGATGCGGCCGCGTCCGCGAATTTCTCGACGCCCATCTGCAAAATCGGATTGAAGTAGCTGAAGAGCACGAGCGGCACATCCGTGCGCGTGCGCAGCCGCCGGACAAGCTCGATCACGCCCGCCAGAGTGGTTCCGCTGCGGAGCGCCCGCTCGCTGGCGCGCTGGATCGTCGGCCCATCGGCGACCGGATCGCTGAACGGCACGCCCAGCTCGATCACGTCCGCCCCTGCTTCCGCCGCGGCCAAGACGATTTGCTCCGTCGCATCGAGTGAGGGATCGCCCGCCGTGATGTAAGCGACCAGCCCCAGTTCGCCCGATTCGGCCAGTTGGCGAAAGCGCCGCGTGATGCGCCCTTCGGATTTTCCGGCGCGCGCTTGCGGCGGAGCGGACGGCTTGGGGCTGGCCGCGTCAGACATAGCGCGAGAGAGTTTCCATATCTTTGTCGCCGCGGCCTGAGACATTCAGGATCACGATTTCGTCTTTTTTCATATCGGGCGCGCGCCGGACCAGCTCGGCCACGGCATGCGCCGATTCGAGCGCGGGAATAATCCCTTCGGTGCGCGCGAGCGCGCGTGCGGCGTCGATGGCTTCCTGATCCGTCACCGCCGTGTATTGGGCGCGCCCTTGCTCCGCGAGCCACGCGTGCTCCGGGCCAACCGCCGGATAATCGAGCCCGGCAGAAACGGAATGCGTGGTCGCAATCTGGCCGTCCGCTGTTTGCAGGACGTAGGTGTAGGTGCCTTGCAGCACGCCGGGACGCGCGCCGATAAAACCCTCCGCAGCGGCCAACCGCGCGGCGTGTTCGCCGAGAGATTTTCCGCGTCCGCCAGCCTCGACGCCCACCATCTTCACGCTCGCATCGCCCAGAAACGCGTGGAACAGCCCAATGGAATTCGATCCTCCGCCGACGCATGCGAACAGGTGATCCGGCAGGCGCTTTTCAATTCGCAGGATCTGCTCGCGCGCCTCTTCGCCGATGATTTTCTGGAAATCGCGCACGATCATCGGATAGGGATGCGCGCCGAGCACGGACCCGAGCAGGTAGTGCGACGTGCGCACGTTCGTCACCCAGTCGCGCATGGCTTCATTGATCGCATCCTTCAGCGTCCGGCTGCCCGCGTCCACGCCGATCACTTCCGCGCCGAGCAGCCGCATGCGAAACACGTTCAGCCGCTGCCGCTCCATATCCTCGGTGCCCATGTACACCGTGCAGGAAAGCCCGAGGCGCGCGGCGACGGTCGCCGTCGCCACGCCGTGCTGGCCCGCTCCCGTCTCCGCGACCACGCGCTTCTTGCCCATGCGCACCGCGAGCAGGCCCTGGCCGAGGCAGTTGTTGATTTTGTGCGCGCCGGTGTGGAGCAGGTCCTCGCGCTTGAGGTAGATGCGCGCGCCTCCGAGATGCTCGGTGAGACGCGAAGCGAATTGCAGCGGCGTAGGGCGTCCCGCGAAATTCTTCAGCAGGTCGTCGAGCTGCGCCTGGAAATCGCGATCCGCGCGCGCCTCCGCGTACACGCGCTCGAGCTCTTCGAGCGGCGCCATCAGCGTCTCCGGCACGTAGCATCCCCCGTAGGGCCCGTACCGCCCTCGCGTGTCCGGCACAACCTGTGCGGTCGAACTCATCGTTTCCTTTTCTGCGCGCCCTTCACCGCGCGCAGCAAGTCTTTCAGCCGCACCGGATCTTTCTTTCCGGGGCGTGCCTCCACGCCGCTGCACACATCGACGGCGTAGGGTTTCCCTGCGCGAATTGCGTCCCCTATATTCTCAGGCGTCAAGCCGCCCGCCAGAAAAATCCGGCCATAGCGCTTTGCTCGCCGCGCAATTTCCCAATCGAACGTTTTGCCGGTTCCGCCGCGCGCGTGCCGGTCGAAGCCATCGAGCAAAAGCGCGCTCGCTCGCTTGAACGGAGCGAGTTGCGACGCGCGGAACGGCTTTCGCACACGTATGGCCTTGATCACCGGCAATGAGCGCCTGAGCCGCGCAACCATTGCAGGCGACTCGTCCCCGTGCAATTGCAGCTGATCGAGCCCGACCGCGCGCGCCGTCTCAAGCATCTTTTGTTCCGTCTCGTTCACGAATACTCCCACCGCGGAAACGCCCTTCGACAGCCGCCGCACGATCCGCCGGGCCTTCGCGGGTGTGATGTACCGCGGGCTGCCCTCGTAGAAATTGAAGCCCAGCAACTCCGCTCCGCCCGCGATGGCCCGCCGCGCGTCCGTCCAGTTCGTGATCCCGCAAATCTTCACTTTGACCCTGGCCATGGCCGTCAATCGGCCGTGCGGCCCGCGCCGGTCGCTCCGAGCAAGCCGCGCAGCGCCGCGGCAGGATCGGCGTTCTTCATCAAATGTTCGCCGATCAGAAACGCGTCGAACCCCGCGCGCCGCAGCCGGGCGAGGTCCTCGTGGGTGTGCAGTCCCGACTCGCTTACGGCGATGCACTCCTCCGGAATCGCTTCGACCAGCTCGAGCGACGTCTCGATGCGGACCGCGAAATCACGCAGGTCGCGATTGTTCACGCCGATGATGCGCGCTCCAGCCGCGATCGCGCGATTGAGTTCCTCTCGCGAATGGACTTCGACGAGCGGCTCCATCTTCAGCGTGCGCCCGAGCTCGAGCAGTTCCCGCAGCGCTTCATCGCTCAGAATCGCGGCGATCAGCAGAAACGCATCCGCGCCCGCCGCCCGCGCCTCCCATACCTGCCACGGATCGACGATGAAATCCTTTCGCAGGATGGGAATCTGCGTCACCTTTCTCGCCTCTTTCAGGTCGGCCAGCGACCCGGAAAAGAAGTCTTCTTCCGTCAGCACGGAAAGCGCTGCGGCTCCCGCACCTTCGAGGCCCGCAGCCAGCGCCGCTGGCGCATAGTTCTCGCGCAGGACACCGCGCGAAGGAGAAGCCTTCTTCATCTCGGCAATCACGTTGAAGCCGTCGCGCGTAAGCGCGCCCGGAAAATCCCTTGGCGGCGCCGCTTTTTCGACCGCGATCTTCAGCGCCACGTCCGGGAGCACGCGCTTTCTGTGCGCGATGGACTCGCGGCGCGCTTCGACAATGCGGTCGAGAATATTCATCGCGCGTGAACTGGTTTCCATGAGCGGAGGTATTCGCCAATCCCTACTGCGGCAGGGTACTCGGTCAGTCTTACCCTGAAAGAACCGTTGGCTCTCACCATGCTAGCCGCGCGGCTCCGGGGTGTCAATTTGGCGGGCGGGCGGCGGCTGGCGCGAGCAACGGCTCCGAAAATCGAATCGGAATTCCGAAGTTCGATCCTCCGAATCCGCTCAGGACCGCATACGTCACGCCGATCACCTTTCCTTCCTGATTGAAGAGCGGCCCGCCGGAGCCGCCGGACGTCGTCTGTGCGTCGAATACGATCTTGTCCGGCAGGACGTCTCCGATATGGCCTTGCGTGATGATCGGACGAATCAAATTGCGGCGCGCCAGCTCGTCCAGTATCTGCGAGACGTCGCCCCCGCCGCGGGCCATGATCTTTTGCGCCGTATCCTCGTCGGTCCGCGCGAGAATTCCGGCGAGGCCCGTCGCGTAGCCCATCAGGATCACCGGCTCGCCCGTCACCGCCGCTCCCTTGCCCGAATCGATCGAAAGGGCCGGGCGCTTTAGGTCCTGCATGTCGATTCGCATTGTGGCCAAGTCCGTATCCTTCGAAATCTCTCGAATTCCGGCGGTAAAGGCCCTAGCATCGCCCGGAAAGTAGGCGTGGATCGAGGAAATCTCCGCCTGAAATCCCTGGCTCGTCAGCTCGCTTAGCTCGTCGTTATTCCACCATGGCTCCGCAACATGCCGGTTGGTGATGACCCGCCCCTCCCCGCCCGCCGGAAAGCCCGTGCCGAACACGTCGATGATGACCTCGGGCCCGCGACCCTCCAGAGTCAGAACAGGATTGCCATCGCTATCTTGCAGCGGCTCGCCCTGCTGATTCAGGCCCGCATACCGCAGCCGCTGTCCGGTCTGCTGATTGCGGAATGCCACGGCGACGTGCAGCAGGCACACGCTCTGCACGTCAGCCGAGATGAAGTTTGCAATGGAATCGGCCTCATCGCCGGTGGGCGATTCACCCGGCGCCACCTGCCCCTCCCGCAGCTTGCGCGCATCGGCCATCAGATTCTGCTGGTGGATGAGCCCGCCTTCGAGTCGAGCGATCGTGGCCGTCGTACGCTGCATATCGACTTGCGTGTGGCGGACGAACAGGAAGTAGATCCCGGCCATCACGGCCGCAACGATAAAGATGGCGCCCAGGCCGAATTTCAGGCGCCGGTCGAGCGATGCGGCGTTGCTCGACAATTGCTCCGTCACCGCCAGCGCGTCGAATGCGGTATGCGCGATCTGCTGGCCCTCTTCCGCGAGCCGCGTTTTTTCCAGGAGCTCGTTGTCCGCGCGCCGCACGCGCAATTGCGCTCGCACCCGCGCCACAAGCTCCGCCGCGTCCCATGGCCGCGAGACCGCATCGTCGGCGCCGAGATCGAGCCCCGCCGCTCGCTCCTCCGCGCCGGGCGCGGTCAGCAGGATCACACGGACTCCCTCCGTGACGGCGGAGCCGCGAATCGCCGCAACGGTTTCGTGGATGCTTGGTGCGCCCGGATCGCCTGCCGCGGCGCCAAGCAGCAGCACGTCCGCGCCTGACCGGCGCACGAGGTCAAGCCCTTCGCGAGCCGTCCTGTAGGCGGAGACGTCGTAGCCGGCTTGTTGCATCGCAATCCGTAACGATTCGCGGCTGGCCGCCTCCGCTTCGACGATCACAATTTTTTCGCGAGTGTTATTCACAATCCCGCCTACCAGTCCATCTTGGGGTACTTGCGCCCATGGGTGCGCGCGCACCCGTCAGATGCCCGCCGCCAATCCGCACATTACTATGATTGTTTTGGCCGACCCGAAGTTTCGCGGCAGCCCACTGCGTCGGGCCCGACGAGTTCTTCCAAGATCTGATCACATTATACGCGGAATGCGGATGCTCACTTGTGGTGGCAGGGGCCGAGCCTGCGACCAAAAGTCCACACAACCTCATCCTTGCAACTCGCCCCACGAGTGCTAGGCTGACCGTGGCATTGTAAGATCGCGAGGATTTGGCAAGAGAGGTAGAGAAAGGGAAAAAGGATGACGCGACTCGAAAACAGCGACCCCGGTGGCCTGGGAGTCGGACAATTTTCCAGCCGCTTTTGTGTCACGCTTAATCGACACACCTTGCCGAGTAACATTTGCCCTAACTCATTGAAAACAAAGACTCGGGTACCATTCAAATCGACACACATTTCGAGGGGTGCATGCACGCACTCGATCGGCTGAATTCGGAGATTATCCGGTGCCGCAAGTGCCCGCGACTCGTACGCTATCGCGAGAAAATCGCGCGCGAAAAGCGCCTCGCGTTTCGCGGCTGGGACTACTGGGGCAAACCCGTTCCGGGCTTCGGCGATCCGCGCGCCGAGTTGCTGATTCTCGGCCTCGCGCCCGCGGCGCATGGCGCAAATCGCACCGGCCGGATGTTCACCGGCGACCGGTCGGGAGATTTCCTCTACAAGGCGCTCCATCGCGCCGGCTTCGCAAATCAGCCGGAATCCACGCACCGCGACGACGGCCTCGCGCTCAAAAACGCCTACATGACGGCCACGCTCCGCTGCGCCCCTCCGGCGAACAAGCCTCAGCCCTCGGAGCTCTCGCGCTGCCGTCCATACCTCGAACGGGAACTCGAGCTCCTTCATCCGCGTGCCGTCCTTGCTCTGGGCGGGATCGCCATGCGCGCGTATCTTGGCTTGCTCAAGGAACGCGGCAAAATAAAGAGCGCCTCGGCGTTTCCGTTCCGCCACGGCGGAGGCTACGATCTCGGCGGCGATCTGCCGCGCCTCTTCGTCTCCTACCATCCAAGCCAGCAAAACACATTCACCGGCAAGCTCACCGAAGATATGCTGGCGCGCGTCCTGCGCGATATCCGGCGATTTCTCGAAAAGGATGCATCCACATGAGTGTCGTGGCGAGCGCCGCCCCCGAAACCATCATCGAGTTCCGCAACGTGGGTTACCGCCTGCCAGGCGGCAACATCCTGCTGCACGGCCTCAGCTTCACGGTATCGCGCGGCGAGACGCTCGTACTTCTCGGCCGCAGCGGCGCCGGAAAGACGACGGCGCTCAAGCTCATCAACCGCCTCACCGAGCCGAGCAGCGGCCAAGTGCTTATCGAAGGCCGCAGCACGCTCGACTGGGACCCGATCGCCCTGCGCCGCCACATCGGCTACGTGATCCAGGAAACCGGATTGTTTCCGCACTACACTGTGGAGCAGAACGTCTCTCTCGTCCCGCGGCTCGAAGGCTGGCCCGCCGAGCGCGTTCGCTCGCGCGCGCGGGAGTTGCTCGCGCTCGTTGGGCTCGATCCCGGAGAATTCTTGCAGCGCTATCCGCACGAGCTTTCCGGAGGGCAGCGCCAGCGGGTCGGCGTCGCGCGCGCGCTGGCCGCCGGTCCGCCGATTCTGCTGATGGACGAGCCCTTCGGCGCGCTCGATCCGCTCACTCGCATGGAAATCCGCCGGGAATTCGTGGCGCTGCAAGAGCGGCTCGGGAAAACGATCGTCATCGTCACGCACGACACGAGCGAAGCTCTCCTGCTCGGCACGCGGATCGCCCTCTTTGAAACGGGCGCGCTGAAGGGCATCTATTCGCCGCGGGAATTCCTGCTTTCGAGCGAGCCCGTGGCTTCCGCGTACGTCTCGCAGCTTCACGCACTCGAAGAATTCGAGAGGGGCAAATGAGCTTCACCGACTTTTTCTCGCGGCACGCGAATGAAATTCTTCAGGCCACGCTCGAGCACGTCTGGCTGGTCGGCGCGACCATGGCGCTCGCCATCGCCATCGGCGTTCCGCTCGGAGTCCTCGTCGCGCGGCGGCCGTGGCTTTCCAGGCCGATCCTCGGCAGCGCCAATGTGGCCGAGACGATTCCGAGTCTCGCGCTCCTCGGATTTCTGCTCCCGGTTCCCTGGCTGGGCGAGCGCGCCGATCGCCTCGCCATCACGGCGCTCACTCTCTACGCCTTGCTTCCGATCATCCGCAACACCGCCGCCGGAATCGCCGGAGTGGACCCCGCGGTCCGGGAAGCAGCGCGCGGGATGGGCATGACCCAGCGTCAAATTCTGTTCCACGTCGAGCTGCCGCTCTCCCTTTCGACCGTCCTCGCGGGCGTGCGAGTCGCGACCGTTCTCACGATCGGAATTGCCACGATCGCGGCGGCCGTGGGCGCGGGCGGCCTGGGCGAGTTCATCTTCCGCGGGCTGGCGATGGTGAACAATCAGCTGATCCTCGCGGGAGCGATCCCCGCGGCCGCTCTCGCGCTGGCGGCCGATTTTCTCCTGAGCGTGCTCGAACGCAGACTGCGGCCCGCGCGGTGACGCTGAGATGAAAGCGTTCCGCGCCCGCGTACTTTTCGGGGCCGTCGCCCTGTTGGCTGTTGTGCTGGCCGCTTGCAGCGCGCGGCCTCGCGACACGATCGTCGTCGGCTCGAAGAATTTTCCCGAGCAGGCTCTCCTCGGCGAAATCCTCGCGCAACATCTCGAAGCGCGGACGCACCTGCGCGTCGAGCGCCGCTTCTATCTCGCCGGGAGCTACATCTGCCAGCAGGCGCTCCTCGCCGGCCGCATCGACACCTACGTGGAATACACGGGCACGGCCCTGACCGCGATTTTGCACGATCCCATCGAGAGCGATCCCTCATCCGTCTTCGGAAAGGTGCAAGCGGAGTACAAAAAACGGTTCCATCTCGAAGTGATGCCCTCGCTCGGCTTCAACAATACCTTCGCGATCGTGATTCGCGGGGAGGATGCTCGCCGACTGCACGTGACGACGCTTTCGGAAGCCGCGAGTCATACGCCCGAATGGCGCGCCGGCCTCGGATACGAATTTCTGGAGCGTCCGGACGGCTATCCCGGACTCGCGCGCGTGTACGGATTGCAATTCGCCGCGCCGCCGCGAATTCTGGACTTGGGCCTGCTCTACCGCGCGTTGCTCGACGAGCAAGTGGATCTCGTGGCCGGAAACTCCACGGACGGGCTGCTCGCCGCGCGCGATCTGGTGATACTCGAAGACGACAAGCACTACTTTCCGCCGTACGAAGCCGTGCCGATTGTGCGCGAGGACACGCTTGCGCGCTACCCGGAAGCGCGCGCCGCTATCGCCGAGCTGGCTGGAACAATTTCGGACGCGGAAATGCAGAAAATGAACTACGCGGTGGCGGGACAAGGCCGCGACACAAGCGAAGTGGCGCGCGAGTTTCTGCGTTCGAAGGGGCTCGAATGATCCGCGATGCCGGAATGGGCGCCTTCCGGTCGCGATTGCTACATTTTGGTGGTCTTCAGTTTTTCGAGCTCTTCCGAAAGTTCGGCGCGAGTTAGCAGGCCCTTACGAAGAAGAAGACGCACGATGGCGTCCAGCGCTTCGGCCGTTCCAGGCATGTCGACGGGATCAGAATCCGACGCGGAGAGCGAATGGGAACTAGCTCGAGGAGCGGCTATGCGTGACTGCGGAACTCGCGGAGGCTCAACGGCCGGCGCGACCGTCGGCGGCGAGGCGGGCGCCCCCGCGGGCGGAGCGAACTGTCGCAGCTTTTCGAAGTGGTCCGGGCTCATCATCGTGAATGCGATTCCCATCCCCATGCTCATCTGCGATGAGGAGACCCGGCCGGAAAGACGCAGCGGAGCATCATCCAGCTTGAAAGACAATTGGATGGCCGTGCCGACCGGAAGCGGCGAGAGCATCTCAACGTAGCAGCCGCCGAGCGAGATATCCGTGATCTTGCCGGGCAGCCCGGCTGAGTCGCCATCCGTTGTCAATTGCGCTTCGATTCGGCACGCGCGACGAGCGAACTGCCGGCGTTCACGGCCGGCCCACGAATCGCGAACATAGGCAGCCGGAGCGGGCTGCGCCTCTGGCGACATCGGGGGCTCGTATGTGTCAGGCTCCCAGCCCTTGGCTGCAATGCCCCAGATGTATCGGCCTTGTTCGAGGCATCGAACACCGACTCGCCCGGCCCTGGAGGTCCCGTTCTTTCCAACCCACTGAACTCGATACCACGCCTGCTGTCCCCGGGCATCGATCTCGACTTTCATCCCGGGCGCGACGACTCCGTTCAGATCGTTCAAAGACGCGCCGGAGTAGCTGATATCGGACGTGTGCGTGTTGACAGTGAACGGACTTCCACGCAAATCGAAGCCGCGCACGATGATCGGCAAGGATACGGCGATGCGTTGCTCGCTGCGGCGCCCCAAAAACGGTCCTCACAATGCGCCTAGCCAAACGCAAACCGCCTGACTCCGAGAGGTAAAAACAGATTAGAGCCTGTTTCACAGCGGGTCAAGCGATGACGCAGAGGTCTTTCCCAGGAGGAAGAAAGAGACGCGCACACTCGGACGGTGCGACGTGAAAGGACAGCGGACTATTAAGTGTCCTGAACAGTCTTGAAATGGGCTTCGAGTGCGGCGCAATACTGATGCTGGGCTTCGAGTTCCGCCTGGAGCCTTTTCACGAGCATCTCGAGCCGGAGAATTTCGTTGCGCAGCTTTTGGACTTCCGCTGACGGAGCTGCCGCAGCGGGCGGTGCCACGCGCGGCGGGGGAGCCGGAGCGCTCACCCGCGGTGCAGCTGGTGCGGCAGGAGCGAAGCTCGCGCGCGGACTCGTCGCAGCAGGAGCCGCAGGCGCCGGACTTGCGGAAAACAAGCTGGTCAACACCTGCGAGGAAGCGCGCGGAGCGTCTCCCGAATCGCCGGCGGAAACTTCGCTCGCGATCACGCCGGCGCGCTTCGGATACAGCAGATTCTTCACGCGCGCGATCAGGTCCTGCGGCTGAAACGGCTTGCGAATCAGCTCGTCGGCTTTCACCGCCATGGCTTTTTCGGCAACCGCCTTGTTCACGACGCCGGACATCAGAATCACGGGCGTCGCGCCGAACCGGTCGTGCTGCTTGATGAACTGGCAAACCTCGTAGCCGTCCTTGTCCGGCATGATGACGTCGGTGATGACGGCATCCGGCGCCGATTCGCCAAACTGGGCGAGCGCCGTAGCGGCGTCCGGGCACGTGACGACGTGGATGTTCTCCTTGCGGAAGGCGATCTTGATCACCTCGCGCATCGTCGCGCTGTCATCGATGAAATAGACCGTCGGTGTGCGAGCAGCCGTGAGAGTTTGGGTTTCGCTCATGACGACTCCTTCTCCGCGTGATCCTCCTCGGCGTCGCGCTCTTCGTCGAACTCGCGCATCGCATCGAGGAGCAGGTCTGTCGCCGACCGCAGCACGGTTCGCTGCGCCGCGGTGGCGCCGTACACGAACTTGTACACTCCGGTGGCGTTGCTCTGGCAGGTCTTCACGATTTGCGTGACCGCCTCGTCTCCAAAAAACGTCCCGCATTCGGCGTGGAAAATTTCTCCGCCTTCGAAAAAGATGATTCCGTCGGCGTCGGCCGCATTGATGTGCAGTGCGCCGGTCTGATGCGCCTGCCCGAGCATCTGCATCACGCCGGGAAGATCGAGATGCGAAAGGTTGCCGCTCAGCGCCGTCTCGGCGGTCGAGAGCATCTGCGTGGGCTGAAAGCCATCCTGCCGGCTCACGAGAAAACTTCTTACGTGCGCGGCGATGTCCGCCGGGGAACGCCGGCGATCCACGTAGTCGTCGCACCCGGCCCGGTAGGCCTCGAGCAACGCCTGATCGCCGCCTCCGCCGACGGCAATCAGCGGGATGTTCGCCGTTTTCGGATCGGCGCGAAGGATGGGAGCCATTTCGTACGCGCCCATCTCGCGCAGGTTGGTGGCGCAAATGATCGCCGTGGGGGCATTCCATTCGAGCATCGTGAGGGCGTACGCCGCCTGCGTGCTCGGCACCACTTCGAATCCCTGCTGCTTCAGCGCGTCGCCCAGCCTTTTTGCGAAATAGACGTTGCTGTCGATCAGAAGGATTCGCGGGAGACTTGCGGGGGCGTTCACGATTGCGCCTCCACGGTGCGCGATTCATCCGCGCGCGAGGAATCCGCCGCCACGAGTGCTTCCAGGTTCAGCACGTCGAGTGATTCCTGCCCCACGGCGAGCGTTCCGGCAACGTACGCCGGCCGCTCGATCCCCGGCGGCTGCATTTCGCCCGTGGCCAGCTCGCATTCGCCATTCACCGGAATCGCGCTCCACTCAATCGTTTTGCCGAGCTGCCGGCGGGCGATCAGGTAGAAGCGCTGCCCGGATGAACTTTTTCCTCCGAGCAAAAGGCCCGCGTCAAACACCGGCACGATTCGCCCGCGCCGCACGATCACTCCGGCAACGAGCGGCGAGGAGTGCGGAAAGGTGTGCAGCCGCACGGGCGGCGCCAGTTCGCCCACGATCCCCGCGGGCAGCGCAACGCGACGTCCCCCGACCTGGAGCAGGACGAACGAGTTCCGGCCCGCGTTGTCCGTCGCCGTCATCATCATTGCTGCGCCGCGCTTTCCATCTCGAGCTGCGAGGCCGAGGCCTTTGTGATTCGGTCGAGCCGCTGGAACTCCTCGGGCGACAAAAACCCGCCCGGCTGCACCACGGGAATTACCATGTCATCCAGATACGCGAGGCCGCGGTACCAGCGCCGCTCCTCTCCCGTGAACGCCTGGGGAAGCGGGTATACTCTCGAAATCTCCGCCATGCGGTCGATGCTATCCACCAGCACGGCCGCCCGCAGCTGCCGCAAAATCAAGACCAGCGAAGGTCGCGTGACCGGCAGATGGAAATGCGCTCCGGCGTTCACAACGTAGTAGGTCTGGCGACTGCGCTCTATTATGTGCCGCACTTTCGGGAGATCCGCCTGCTCGATTTCAATGGCGGCTCCCGACAGGCTGTCCGTGCTGCGGAGTTCCTGCACCGAATCGGCCGCGATGGCGAACATCTGGTGGGCGACGATGAACAGAATCACCGTCTCGGGCCCGCGCGACCGGCGCGATTTCGCGTTCTGCTCGTCCGCTGGCTTCATCGGGCGGCCACCGGTGCGAGTCTGTTCAACTTTGTGACGCGCTTTTCGATGGCCGCGCTAACATCGTCGAGCGCAAGCACCTCGTCCACGGCTCCCGTCTGAATCGCTTCGGCAGGCATGCCGAAAATCACGGACGTCGCCTCGTTCTGCGCGATGACGTAGCCTCCGGCAGCCTTGACGGCCTTCACGCCTTTCGCAGCGTCGTTGCCCATGCCCGTCAGCACGACTCCCACAGTCAGCGCGCGCGCGTATGCGGCCACTGTTTCGAGAGCCACGTCCGCGCACGGACGGTAACCGTCGATCCGCGGGCCGGGGTCGAGCGAAATTTTCCCGCCGAGCGAAAGGCGCAGGTGGTGCGAGCCGGGGCAGAGGTAGATCGTCCCGGGCTGAGGCGTCTCGTTCGCTTCCGCCTCTTTCACGTGGAGCGAGCCTACTTCCGCGAGTTGCAGACAAAACTGCTTTGTGAACGCCGCCGGCATGTGCAGCACCAGGAATACGGCCGCCGGGAGGTCCTTCGGCAATCCCGCCACCACGCGCGTCACGGCTGCGGGGCCGCCCGTGGAAGCGGCGATCACGATCATCGGGAATCTTCCGCCGCCGTGGGCAGCCAGCGCGGCGCTGCCGGAAAGATCGGCGCTGGCGGGAGTCGCTTGCACGGGCGGCAGTTTCGAGCGCGTCGCGGTGCGGACCACGCGAACCTTGGCGGCCAGCTTGAGCTTGCGCGTCAATTCCTCGCGGACGCTCTTCATGTCCAGGTCGATTCCGCTCGACGGCTTGGGCACGAAATCGATCGCGCCCAGTTCGAGCGCCTTCAGCGTGCTCGCCGCGCCCTCGCGCGATTCCGAGCTCACGATGACGATCGGCCGCGGATGCTGCGTCATGATCAGCTCGGTGGCCTGCAATCCATCCACGTGCGGCATGTTGATATCCATGGTGATGACGTCGGGCCGCAGCGATTCCGCGAGCGCCACGCCGTCGCGGCCGTCACGCCCCTGGCCCACCACCTCGAGCTGCGGATCGGAGTTGATGATCTCCTGAAGCACCTTGCACATGAAGGCGGAATCATCCACCACGAGCACGCGAATCTTTTTTTCCGTGGGCTTCATCATCTCAATCTTGCCGTACCGTCACGCCGGCTGCCGGGCGCCCTTGCGGCCTCTCCGAGCCGATCAGGCTCTCGACCGTCGCGATCAATTGATCTTCCTGCACCGGCTTGGTCATGAAGCCGGATGCGCCTTCCTTCATGGCGCGGTCGCGATGCTTCGCGCCGGCGCGAGAAGTCACCACGAGCACGGGGATTCGCCGCGTCGCGGGGTCTTGCCGCAGATGGGCCATGAGTTCGTAGCCGTTCATCCGCGGCATTTCCAGGTCGGTGATCACGAGATGGCAGCCCACCTGCGCCACCACTTCCGACGCTTCGAGCCCGTCGGAAGCAAGCTTCACGCGGTAGCCCGCTTTCTCGAGCATCCGGCCGACAAATTTGCGGACGCTGATGGAATCGTCCGCGACCACCACGACGCGCTCGTTCGCAATCGCGTCCACGGCTTCCGATGGAATACTTCCGGCCGCGACCGCCTCGGCGCCCGGCGCAAAGACGCGCGCAGCGGGCGAAGACGCCGGCAGCGCATGGCGCTCCGCCGTGTCCGCGGAGACGAGCCGGTTCAGATCGATCAACAAAATCAAGCTGCCGTCGGAAGCGATGGTGGTGCCCGGAAAGAGTTTCACGCGGCGCAGGTAATCGCCGAGATTCTTGATGACGATTTCGTCCTTGCCGAGAACTTCCTCGACCACGACGCCAACCTGGCGTCCCGCCACTTTCACGATCACCATGTGGAAGTAACCGTTCAGCGGTTCGAGCGGCGGCAGCGCGAGCTGCAGATCGAGCCGAACCACTTCGGTGACCACGTCGCGCACGCGCGTGAGAAGTTTTCCGCCGACATCTTCGATCTCTTCCGGCCGCAACCGCCGGATTTCTTCGACGAGCGCGAGGGGAAACGCAAACTCGGACGTTCCGCAGCGGACGAACAGCGCTTGCGAAATGATCAGCGTCAGCGGCACCTTCACCGTGAAACAGGCGCCGCGGCCCGTCTCGGATCGCACCTCGATTTCGCCGTTCAGGGCGTGGACGTTGGAGCGCACCACGTCGAGGCCAACGCCTCGGCCGGCCAGCTCGGAGGTCGAGGAAGCCGTGGAGAAGCCCGGACGGAAGAGGAATTCGCGAAGCTCGCGCTCGGACAATTCCGCGGCGGCGACCGGCGACATCGCGCCGGAATCGACTACGCTTCGGCGAACGCTTTCATAGTTGATTCCGCGGCCGTCGTCTTCCACTTCGATGAAAATGTGATTCCCGCGATGATAGGCGCGCACCGCAATGCGGCCTTTTTCGGGCTTGCCCGCGCCGCGGCGGGTTTCAGCGTCCTCTATGCCGTGCGCCACGGCATTGCGCACGAGGTGAATCAGCGGATCGGAGATGTGCTGGATGATGTTGTTGTCGAGCTCGGTGTCCGCGCCCTCCAAAGAGAGATCGACGCGCTTTCCGGCTCCCTTGGCTGCATCGCGCACGGTCCGCGAAAGCCGCGTGTAGAGGTTGCCGATCGGCACCATGCGCGCCGCGGTGATTTCGTCCTGCAAATGGTGCGCCAGCTTCGTGAACTCGTCGATATCGGAATCGACGCGTCCCATGAAGGCTTCGAGCTGCGTGAGGACTTCGGTGACGTCGGCGGAAATTTCCGTCAGCGACCGCGACAGAATGTTGACATCGTCGTAGCGGTCCATTTCGAGCTCGCTGAATTCCAGCAGGTCGTTGGACATGATCGGCGCCAGCGCCTTCGTGTGCCCGCGGAACGTGTCCATCTGCGGCGGCTGGCTGCCGGGGACCAGCGTCTTGCGAATGGTGCTGAACTCGTGCTTCTCCTGGAATTCGGAGACTTTGCCGGAGAGCCGGCTCTTCGAAAATTGCAGCACTTCCACCAGCTTCGAGAGTTCGGTGAGCCGCCCCAGCATCCGAGTTCGATTGATGACGAGTTCGCCCACCGCATTCATCATGCGGTCGAGCCACTCGAGCGAAATCCGCACCGACTTCGCCTGCGGCAAGCTCTGCGCCGCAGCAGCACGCGATGCCGTGGCTTGCGGAGCCGACTCGGCCTGCGGAGCTTCCATCCCTTGCGGCGCCGCGCTTTCGCGAACTTCCTCGGCAGCCTCCTCAGGCGCCAGTTCGGCGATTCGCGCAAGCAGCGGATCGACCGCCGCAGCCATCTCGGATTCGCTCGACCACTGGCGATGGAGAAAGTTCTTCAAAACATCGACGGACTGGAGAAATAGGTCCACGATCTCGGAACTGGGCTGCAATACGCCGTCGCGCAGCCGCCCGATCAAGTCCTCCACGCGGTGCGCCACAGCCGAGAGCCGGTGCAGCCCCACCTGCGCCGCGGAGCCTTTGACGGTGTGCATCGACCGGAACAGCCGGTTGATGTCGTCCGCGTTGGGATTTCCTTCGAGCGCGAGCAGGCATTCGGTGACCGCCTGCAAGTGCTCTTCGGCTTCGGGAATGAAGAACTCGAGAACCTCATCCGGGACTTCGCCATCCTGCGGCAGCCGATCGACGAATGAAACCGCGGGGAAGATGCTCGGGATCGGCTCGCCCTCGCCCACGGACTCTGTCTGCGCCTCGCCCGCTGCTTCCGCCGCCGGCGCGGCCGGGAACGCGAACGCATAGCGCTGCTTGAACGCAGAGATATCGCCCGCGGTTTCCGCACCGCTCGAGCTGATTTGCAGGAGATCGAACTCGAGCACGGAAATCGCGTCGGAAAGGAACTCGGTGAGCGGGCCGTGCATGTCGGGAGTGAGCACCGCGTTCATGGCGTAGTGAAAGATGTGCGCCATCTTCGCGGCCACTTCCGAAAACTGCGGGAATCCGTAGCTCGCCGAAGTGCCCGCGAGCGTGTGCGAAGCGATGTAGAGTTTTTCGAGGTCCTCGGGCCTCGTGTGCGGCTCCTGCAAGAGCCCGGAATACTCCCGCAGATACTGGAGGTTCTCGGAAGCCTCCTGGAGGAACAGCTCGATTGATTCTTGATTGGGCCCGTTCACAGGGCTCCCTCCACAAGAGCGGGCGCGCGGCGCGCTTCCACTGCTCCCGGCTTTCGGTACAGCCGGCAATCGCCGAGCACCATCGGCTCGAATTTCATGGGCGCGTTCGAAAGCGTTTCCGAATGGCCCAGCAGAAAATATCCGCCGGGCTCGAGCGCGTCATAGAAACGGCGAAGGATCGCCAGCCGGTGCTCGTCGGAAAAATACATCAGCACGTTCATGCAGAAGATGCAGTCGATCTTTCCGACGTAAACCGGCTCGACCAGATTCATCTGCGCGAATGAAATCATCCGCCGGATGCGCGGCGCCACCTGAAACCCGTGCTTCGTCGATGTAAAGTACGTTTCCACCTGGCGAAGCGAGACCTCCTGCAAGCTGCGCTTGGAATAGACGCCGCGTTCGGCGTGCCGCAGCGCGCGCCGGCTCACGTCGGTCGCGAGAATCTCGATCTCCCACGCTTCCGCGAATTTCAGCGCGTCCAACACCGTGATCGCGATCGAGTACGGCTCCTCGCCCGTCGAGCAGCCCGCGCTCCAGATGCGCAGCGTCCGCGGATTTTCCCAAAACTTTCGCTCCTGGACTTCGGGAAGAATTTTCTTTTCGAGCGCTTCGAACACCGCCGGATAGCGGAAGAACGACGTCTCCTGCGTCAGCAGCCGTTCGAGCAGCGCTTCGTATTCGATACTCGAGCCCCGCACCCGCCCCAGCAGGTCGCTTCCGCTGGCCAGCCCTTTCTCTTCGAGATGTTCGCGCACGCGCGTCGAAAAAAAACGCTCGCGCGACGAATCGAACAGGATCGCGGAGCGATTCTCGATCAGGGTGCGGATCTGATCGAGCTCGGACTCCGTAAGCCGCGGGGCCGTAACTGGATGCTGTTTCATTTTCGGCGTTCAGCTCCGGCGAATTGATGCCGGATCGCGGAGTTTGCCGTTAGCGATGCGCTCCTACTGGCACGGCGGGCCGCGCCTCTTCCGCCGCGGAGCTCGTTTCCGAAGATCGCGCGGACTGCGAGCGGAATTGCGCGAGCGCCTCGTTGAGTTGCTCGGAGAGCCGGACCATGTTCCCGACCGTCCCGGCCGTCTGCTTCGCGCCCTGCGTCGTCTGGCGCGTGATGCCGGAGATGATCTGCATCGCGTTGGCCACGCCTTCCGTGCCGCGCACCTGCTGCTTGGAAGCGAGCGAGATTTCCTGCACCAGCTCGGCTGATTGCCGCACCACGGTCGAAATCGCTTCGAGCGCCTTGCCGGCCTGATCGGCGAGCCCCGCGCCGACTTCCACTTCGCGCGTGCCTTCCTCCATCACGACGACCGCTTCGTTCGTCTCGGCCTGAATGGCCTTGATGAGCGCGGCGATGTCCTTGGTGGCGCTGCGGGAGTGCTCGGCCAGCTTGCGGACTTCGTCGGCGACGACCGCGAATCCTCGGCCGGCGTCGCCCGCGCGGGCCGCTTCGATCGCGGCGTTGAGCGCGAGCAAGTTGGTCTGCTCGGTGATGTCGTTGATCACGTTGATGATTTCCGAAATTTCCAGTGATCGATCGCCGAGCGACTTGATCTTCTTCGCGGTCGCCTGCACCGAGGCGCGAATGCGCTGCATGCCTTCGAGCGTATCCGTCACGGCGCGGTTGCCCTGTTCGGCGGCGTCGAGCGCGCGGCGGGCCGCTTCGGCGCTGGCCTCCGCGTTGTTCGACACCTGCTTCATCGACACCGTCAGTTCCTCGACGGCGGACGACGTGTTCGTGATTTCCTGGTCCTGCTGCGTCGCGCCGGTGGTCATGTCGTCGGCGGCATCGAGAATCTGGTTGGCGCTCGTGCTCACGTCGATCGCGGCCTTGCGGACGCGCTCGAGAACCTTCGTGAAGTTGTCGAGCATGAAGTTCACGGAATCGACGACGTTGCCCAGCGCATCGTTCGTCACCTTCCCTCGAATCGTCAGGTCGCCGCGCGCCACTTGATTGATCGTGTTGAGGAGGTCGGTAATGCTGCGCTGGAGAGAATCCTGGGCCTGCTGGCTCGTCACGGCGTGCGCCACTTTCGCCGCGCTGCGATTCAGGTTCTCGGCGATCAGGCCGAACTCGTCGTTGCTTTCGAATTCCGCGCGCGCGCGGGCGTCGCCGGCCACGAGCCGCTCGGAAAATTTCGCGAGCTCAGCAACGGGCGTCAGCACGCGCCGGCTCAGGACGAATACCGTCCAGAGCGCCGCAGCCACGGCCAGCCCGATGGCGACCAGCAGGGGTCCGCTGGCGCTCGCGGGCAGTGACGGAGCATCCGCTAGGGACAGCCCGCCCGAGTTTTTGCCGGCGTGATACGCCAGCCCCAGGACGCCGAACAGCGCGACGACGATCCCAAAGGCCAGCAACCAAATTGTCAAACTCAAACGACCTTTCATGGCTTCCTCCCAAAAACTTGCGCGCTCATCGAGCTGGACGAGCCTTCGAACTGTCCGTGCCGAACTCCACTTAAGAAATCTTCTCGACCGTGCCGCATCAAATCACCGGCACGGGAAAAACATCCGTCAAGCGCCGCAGATCGACGACCAGCGCCAGCCGGTCGTCGTGCCGCAACATTCCCCGGCAGTGCGGCACTTCCGCGGGCGCCTGATCGAGCAGCGCTTCCTCGGTCGCCGAATACGTTCCTATCACCTCGTCAGAGGCGATTCCGATCCGCAGATCTTCGCGCTGGCCATCGCCCTTGAGCGCAGCCACCACCACATGCTTCGGCAGCAGGCCCGGACGGCGGCCTTCCGTGAACGCGATATCCATCAACGGGACGATCGTCCCCCGAAGATTGAAGACGCCCATCAGAAAAGCCGGCGCCAGCGGAATTCGCGTCACGATCGGCCAATCCACCACTTCCTCCACTTCGAGCACCGACAGGCAAAACCTCTCGCGCCCGGCGCGAAACACGCAGTATTGCCGCTCGGGGCGCCGATCCTCGGGCGATGCATCGCCTTCGACGAATTCGCCGCCATCAAGTTCGACGTCCGGCCCCGAAAGTTCTGGATCCACTGGCATCAAACGAACCTCTTCACCGCATCGATCAGCTCTTCCGGCGTGAACGGCTTCGAGACGTAACCGTTGGCTCCCTGCTGTTCGCCCCAGTAGCGGTCGCTCGGCGCCGTCTTCGACGTCACCAGAATCACGGGAATCTTCGCGTACAGCTCCTGGCTCTTCAGGTCGCGGCAGGCCTGAAAGCCGTTGCGCTGCGGCATCACGACGTCGAGCAGGATTACGTTGGGCCGCTCTTCCTCAATCGCTTCCTCGATCTTCATCGGATCGGAAATCCCGACGGAATGAAATCCGGCCTGCTGCAAAACCGACTGCAACAAGCGGATTTCGGCCTGCGAGTCGTCCACTACCAGAACTTTCATCACCACTTCCACACCTCCACGCTTATATCCCCATAAAGGAATTGCAACTCCGCAGCCACCTGTCGCACGGTGTTTGTGTCGTGCGTCGTGTTCGCAAACTGCTTCATTTCGTGCCGTTTACGGGTCGTGTGCCGGAGTCTCATCGCCTGGTTACCAGCCCGCGAACGGCCCCTTCTGTCTCAGCTTGAGATTCTTTCTCACCGGCCCGCATTTCGCTCACGAGCGATGAGAATCGCTGCATGATCTCGTTCAGGCGAAGCGCCATCGTATGAATCGTCCGGATCTGCTCGCGGCTTTCGCCGGAAGCTTGTCCCGGATCGAGCAGAAGAAGGTCGGCATTGCCGAGAACGGACGTCAGCGCGTTGTTGACGCTCGGGCGCATATCGAGCATGTAGCGTCCCAACGTGGCGTGGCGCTCGGATGCGAGCGCGAGATGTTCCGCGCGCTGCGCGCGGCTGACGGCCTCGACGCGCCGGAGCGCTTCGATCGAAACAAGAATCAGCGTGCCCGCCCAGCCGTCCTGCCGGGGCACGATCAGCAAATGCGGGTGTTCCGCCTGTAGCGCGGAAATGTCCTTCGCCTCGTCGGCCACATAAACGGCCGCCGTGCCGGGCGACGTGCTCACGGCCGCGAGGATCGCAGCCAGCTTTGGGTTTCGCACGGGCCCAATGATGACCAGGTCATGGTCCGACGCGCTTGCGGGCCGCCAGACGTCGCTCGTGGCCAGCGTGATTTCCGGTACATGGCGTTCGGACTGCCAGCGCGCCGCGATCGTGCGTGCGAATTCCGTATCGTCCGAAACGATCAGGACGCTCGAGGGATTCAAGGTTCTACGTGCTCCTTTGCGCGGATTACGGCTGGAGTTTTTCGGCTTCTTCCATGGTTGAGAGGAGCCGCTTCGTGCTGATTCCGAGATTCACCGCCGCTTCCGTGTTTTTCGCGCGCTTGGCCTGTTCGACGCGGCCCTGAAAATACGAAACCTCCGTGCGCGCCAGCGCGAGCGCGGAAGCAAGCGCCTTCTCTTCTCCCGACCGCTTTCGCTTGTCGCTCGCGAGAGAGAGGAGCGCCCGCGCCACCACGGCGCGCCGCAAATCTTCCGATTCTTGTCCGCCTTCGCTGACGAACGCGGCAACTTCCCACGATGAGAGCAACACCTTCGAATCCTGCAGCACAACGGTGGACATCGAGCGGCCGCGCGAGGGAGGCGCTGCAATCAACTGCTCCCAAATCGCTTCGAGGATTTTCTCGGCTTCCGCTGCGGCCGTGGGCGCGGCAGGAACATCCTCAACCGGCTTCGCTGCTTCGTGCCGGATGGCTGGAACGACGGGCGCACTCGGCTCTGGCGATTCGTCAACAGGCGGCGGTTCTTGCTCTGGCGCAGCGGGCGGGGGCAGAGCCACCTTTGCAACCGCGGCCGGCGCTGTCATCATCAGCGCGGTGTTTTCGTCCTCCGGCTCGGCCGGTGTCGAACTCAAATGCTTGTATCCGAGCGCCTCTTCCAGATCTGCGCGCAGCGCCAGAAGCTGCTCGAAGGCCCGGCGCACCGAGCTTTGCGTGTAGTCCTTCTGAAAAGGCTGCCGCCAGTTCTCGCAGAAATACCGGAGCTGCATCGTGGTTTCCGCGGCGGAGAAGCCCGCCCCGCGGCAATCGACCGACTTCACGCCCCGGGACTCCAGCGAGTTAATGGCCTCGCGCAAGGCACTCAAATCGGCGTGAAGCATCCGAATGAAGGCCCGCCGCAGCAGAAAATTGAAGCGGCAGAAAGCCACGAGAGCGGCGGGATCGTAAAACATCGGCCCCGCCGAATCCTTCAGCAGGCGCCCCTGCTCGAGCAGGCCGTCTTCCATCATGTCGCGGAGGCTCTGGCAGCGCTTCGTCTTCTCGAGAATTTGTTCGAGAGGCTCGCACCATTCGAGAGGCGTCGCGTCCGCATGGGACAGGACCGGCTGCAAAATGCGGGCGACATCCTCGAGAGTAATCTCTTTGTGGACCAGGTCTTCGGACGCGCACAACGCGAAATATTGCACGAGCAGCAGATCGATCTTGTCGCGGTCGGCGTTCGTCTTGTCCAGCTTCTTCAATTGCCGGTGAACCAGCGCGCGAAGGCTTTCTTCGCTTGCGTTCAGTATGTCCGGCGGCAGCTGGCGCATCTGGAAGGCCTGCACCTTCTCGTCCATCGTGTCGAGCCACTTCAAATCGGCGTCGAACACGTCCCGAGTAGGCCGGGCCGGTGGAAGTTCTCCCTGCGGATGCGGCAATGGCGCGAGATCGAATTGCGCGGCTAGCGCTGCGTAGAGCGGGTACACGAGCCGCGCTTCATTCCATCGCGCCGTGAAATCCACGGGACCGCCTGCGGCTGTCGTCGCCGTCCGTTCCGGTGGAACCATCGTCGTGCTCGGTGTTTTGGGTGTCATGGTTTGATGATCCAGTTTCCGACTTCGCCCACGAAACGCGCCGCCACGGCTTTACGGCCGCCGTGGTATCGCACGGCGACAACGGTCGCGCGGGCGTCGAGCGAGCCGTCGGAATTCACCAGGCGCACGCGGTCTTCAAATTCGAGCGGCAGTGTCGAAGCGAAAAGAACCTCCTGCGCCGTCCCGAATTCAATCACCGTTTGCTCCTGCAATCGGCGCCGTCCCGCAGCCACCGTCGTCACGCGAATCGGAATCCTCACCGGCGAGGCGTGGGGAAAGAGCTGCGCCAGTTTTCCAACGCACGTTTGCCCTTCGAGAACCTGCGCGACTTCGGCTTCACTCGTCACAGGGATCCTGTCCTTTTCACGCCGGGTCCGTCTCGATCGCATCGGAGACGGTCCGTGTGGTTGCATCCGACTAAGGCGGACTGATACGGAGGTCTGCCCCGGGGAGGGATTGCACGAGGGCCGCCAAAGATTTCGGAGCGCGGGGAATTCTAAGTCATTCGCCTGCTTGCAATTGCCGGAGCGAGGCAGCGCACGTGTCGCGAGGTTGTCTCAGGCTGACACAGATCCGTCTCAAGTCAGCACTTAGAAATCGCTTACTCTTCGCGGCCTGGGAGATCCCAGAAATCGTCTCAAATTTACGAATGTACGGTCTCGACCAGTTCCTTGTGCGAGGGTCGGAGTGGAATGTTGTAGCGCTTCAGCTTTCGATAGAGCGTGGCCCGGCTGATCCCGAGCATCTTTCCCGCGAGGGCTTTGTCTCCGCCCGCCTGTTCAAAGACGCGCAGGATCGTCATGCGCTCCAGGTCGGCCAGCGCGGTCGTGGAAAGCTCCATCGCATCCTCGCGCGTCAAGCCGGGATCTTCGGCTCCGCGAATGGAGGGAGGCAGGTCGCCCACGTCGATCACGCGATGATCGCCGAGGGCCACGGCTCGAGCGATGCAATTCTCGAGTTCGCGCACATTCCCCGGCCATTCATATTGCAGGAAGCTTTTCATCGCCGCTGGAGCGACCTGAATATTCTCGCCGGGCGCATAGCGGTCCAGAAAACAGTGCACGAGTTGCGGGATATCGGACCGGCGCTCGCGCAGGCTGGGAAGATGTACCGTGACGACATTCAGCCGGAAGTAAAGGTCCTTGCGAAACGTTCCAGCGCGGTATGCCGCTTCGAGTTCGCGGTTTGTTGCGGCGATCACGCGCACGTCAACGGGGATTTTGTCATTGCTCCCCACCGGCCGGATTTCCTTTTCCTGTAGCACGCGCAGCAGCTTCGCCTGCATTTCCAGGGGCAGCTCGCCGATTTCGTCCAAGAAGATCGTCCCGCCGTTCGCCGCGTGAAAGAGTCCCGCTTTCGATTTCAGCGCGCCGGTGAACGCGCCTTTCTCGTGGCCGAAGAGCTCGCTTTCCATCAGGGTCGGAACCAAGGCGCCGCAGTCCACGGCGACAAACGGCATCGGGGCCAGAGGCCCGCGGAAATGGATCGCTCGCGCGACGAGCTCTTTTCCCGTGCCACTTTCTCCCGTGATCAGCACGGACGTGCGAATGTCCTTGAGTCGCGACACCATGCGCAGCACGTCCTGTATCTTCGCGGACGTGCCGGTGATCCCGTCGAGCTGCGTCTCCGCGTTCACCCGCTCCCGCAGGAACTGATTTTCGCTCACCAGCCGGACCTTTTCGGCCATGCGCTGCAAGAGCTGGCGCAGCCTCTCGACGCGAAACGGCTTTTCGATGTAGTCGTACGCACCGTTTCGCATTGCTTCCACGGCCGTTTCAATCGAGCCGTGTCCGGTCATGATGGCGATTTCGGTGCGCGGCAGCACATCCTTGATTTTTCGCAGCAAGTCCGTACCGGAAAGGCTCGGCAGCTTCAGGTCAGTCACCACGATATCGGGCGGGGCCGTTTCAACCGACGCCAGCGCCGCTTCCGCCGTCTCCGCTTCCGCGCAGACGAAATTCAAGCCCTGCCCGACGGTCATGCAGAGGCGCCGGATGCTCTGTTCGTCATCCACGATCAGAAAGCGGAGCCGCGATTCATCCTTCATGGTTTTCCTATCGTCTTCTCGACCGCGGCGAGCAACTGGTGCACGCGGAAGGGTTTTTCGACGCACGGCGTGCCATCTTGCGCGAGCAGTTCCATCGTTTCGACGCTGGCCGTGTCCCCGGTGATGAAGACGATTCGCGAGGCCAGCTCCGGCTTGTGCCGCCGGAGCCAATCGTGCAGGTCCGCGCCGTTGATCCCGCCCGGCGTGCGGAAATCGGAAATCACTCCGCGGAAATCTCCCGTGGCGAGCAATCGCAATCCGCCGGCCGCCGATGGCGATGGCACCACGTCGTATCCTCGCCGCTCGAGCGCCGTGCGCATGAAGGCAGCGACCGCGGGCTCATCCTCGATCACCAGGATTCGCGGGCGCGCTGGCGCCGTCTCGCCGTTGCCGGTCGTCACGACGCGCTCTCCAGCGCCAGCAATTCAGCCCCTTGCGCCGCCACGGGCAATCGCACGAAAAACGTGCAGCCGATGCCGTCGGGATTGTTCCGCGCGGAAATTTCTCCGCGATGGGCGCGGACAATTCCGTAACAGATGCTCAGCCCGAGACCCGTTCCCTTGCCGACTTCCTTCGTCGTGAAGAACGGATCGAAGATGCGTTCCACGTGTGAAATGCCTGGGCCGTTGTCGCGGAACGCGATCTCCACGTGCCCGTCGCAATGCGCCGTGGAGATTTCCATTTTCCCGGGGCGCCGGACTTCTTGCATGGCGTCGTAGGCGTTGTTGAGGATATTGAGAAACACCTGCTGCAATTGGTGCGGATCGCCGATCGTGAGCGGCAATTCTTCATCGTAGCGCTCGGCCATCTCGACGCCGTGGTTCGAAAAGTCGTAGGCGCGAAGCTGCACGGTCTGCCGCAGCACGGAGTTCACGCGCACCGGTTCGCGCTGCGCCGGCATGTGTCGCGCGAAGCTGAGCAGGTTTTGCACGATCACGCGCGTGCGCTGCGCTTCCTGCAAAATGACGCGCAGCTCTTCCTTGGCCTCTTCGGGAACCGCGGGATTTTCCAACAAAAGGTCCGTGAACCCCACAATCGCGGCTAGGGGATTGTTCACCTCATGCGCCACGCCTGAAACGAGTTGCCCGAGCGCCGCCATTTTTTCCGTGTGCATGAGCTTCGCCTGCAAATCGGCGGCGTCGGTCACGTCCGTCATTACGACGACGATGCTGTTAATGTCCCCCTGCTCGTCCCGCATCGGGCTCAAGCTGATCGAAAATTGCCCGGCGGTCCCATTGCTGCGAAAAAGCGGGAGCTCCAGATTGTCGAGCGCAGCGCCCTGAAGCGTTCGCTCGAGCGCTTCAGCGAGCAGCGGGCGCCGCGCCTGAGGAATCATTTCCACAAGTGGATGGCCCAGGAGATCCTCTTGGCGATATCCGGCTTCAAAGCAGCGGCGATTGGCGTAACTGACGAGGCCCGCTGTGTCGAGCACCAGAATCATGCTCTGCGTGTTGTTCAGAATATTGCGATTGAAATCGCGCTCGCGACGATAGCGGCGCTCCGCCTCGCGGTGGTCCGTGATGTCTTTCAGGACGTGGATCGTGCGCCCTTCGTCTTCTTCGCACGCGTGGATGTGGGACGTGGAGACGAGGTACGTACGGCTGCCTGCGGCGTGGATGAACTCTTCGAGCGTCGCTTTGGCGTTGCGGCAGAATGGACACCGCCCCGGTTGCGGCGGCGACGCCAGCAGCTCCAGCTTTCCGATGTCGCGTCCCACGGCTTCACTGGGACGCACTCCGAGCAGGTCGGCGAGCGCGCGATTCAGGCGCAGCACGCGTCCCGCATGATCGTGTACGACGATGAAATCGGAGATGGCGTCGAAATCCTCGACCCATTGTTTGCGCGAGCGTTCCACCCGCGTGAACAGGCGGACGTTTTCAAGCGCCACCGACGCATGGCTCGCCAGCGCTTCGAGAAGCTGTTCCTCGGTGTCGGAGAGTTCGCGGCCCAGGTCCGCAAGGCACAGCGCGCCCAGCAGCGCGCCCTCGCTTCCGGTGAGCCGCACAAGCACGAGATCGCGCCATCCCAGCGCATCCGCCAGTTCGCGGCCCAGGATCATGACGCCCGTCCCTGAGCGCAGTCCCACGGCAGGGACGCTTGCCTGCTCGGCGAGCGCCGCCGCCAGGCGTTGCTGCACCGAGGGCTCCCAGTGATCGGCAGGCCCGTTGAGCGCACCGATCCCCCACTCGGTGCCGCGGTCCAGCACCAGCACGGCCGCACGCGCTCCCAGCATCTCCGTCGCGCGAGCGGTCAGCCTCCGCGCGAATTCGGCCGCGCCGAGAGATGGGTTCAGTTCCAGCGTTGTGGCGGAGAACTGCGCCAACAGGCTCTGAAAAGAGCCGCCGACGCGAGAAGGGACTTCCCGGATTCGTCTCACTGTACGCATGGAGGATTAGGGGGCTGCGCGCGATTCGCCTGTACTCCATTGACGGTACAGCCTCATCTCAATTTGAGTCAAGAAATGCCCCGGCGCGGTTGCCCTAACGGGTAATCCGGCCGGTTGTCGCAACCTGAGACCCCGAGGACAGCCGGCATGGGCGTTTGAGACGGTCAAGTCGGCGGACCAGCGCTGCCGGAAGACTATTGAAGCTCACTAACTTATTCCGCCACAATCAGTTACAAAAGAAGTTGCCTCGTTGCTGCACTCACATCAAAAGCTCTCTGGCATGGCATCCCCCTTGCATTTTCTGGAGTTGGGATTTTCCCTCCGGGGGGAGGACACAACCCGATGAAACGAAAACTCGTACTTGTAGGATTGGGGTTAACGCTGCTTGTAGGAAGGCCGGTCGTTCTGCCGTCGAAGGCTTTTGCGCAGGATACTTCGACGGACGCCGGCAAACGCAAGGTCCGGACGAAAGTCGTTCCCGAGTACCCGGCCCTGGCGAAGCAGATGAACGTCACCGGAAAGGTGAAGATCGAGGCCACGGTTGCGGCCGACGGACACGTGCTGGGCACGCGAGTCGTGGGAGGCAGCCCGCTGCTGGTTAATGCCGCGCTCGAAGCCGTGAAGAAGTGGCGCTTCGACCCGGGTCCGAAAGACTCGACCGAAATCGTCGAGTTCACGTTCAACTGACGAGGGCAGCAGGCCCTCAACGTCCAGCGGTCATCGGTCTTCGAAGCACAGGGAGTGGAGGCTTTTCAAAATGACGATCGGTAGGAAGCTTTACTACGGATTCGGCGCCATTCTGGCGATCATATTGTTCCTGTTCGTCATCAACATCTTCACCGTGATCCGCCAGTACAGCGCGCGCTCCGCTGTCGCGGCCACGCTCAACGATGTGCAGACGATCGAGGGCGTCCGATACAAAATGATCCAGAACCGCCTCTCCCTCGGCAACTACCTTCTGAGCGGCGATCTGCGCGATGAAGAAAAGACCAACAAGGGCATCAACGAGCTCCAGGACCTTCTGAAACAGGGCCAGGCGAAGGCCAATGATTCCGGGCTCCGCGGGGCGCTCTCACAGGTTGAAGACAACGAGCGCGGCTGGGCCGACAACTTCGCCAAAGATATGATTGCGAAGCGGCACCAGGTCGATTCCGGCGACACCACCGTTTCCGATCTCCAGATCTTTTACTTGCAGCACGACCCGGCTTCCTGGATCAACCGGTCCACGGCCTTGCTCGATGATGCCGATCGTTCGGTGGGCAAGGCTCAGGAAGAGTCCAACGCATCTTCCGCCACGGCGACGTTGGTCAGCGCCGTGATCACGACGCTGGGCACTTTGCTGGCTGTCGTGCTCGGCGGATTGATCGCCTACAAAACAGCCAAAACGATCACGGAGCCAGTGGGTCACCTGATCGAAGTGGCGCACCGCATCAGCAGCACCGGCGATCTCGATCAAACGATCGATATCCATCGCGACGATGAAGTGGGCGTGCTGGCGGACAATTTCAACAAGATGATCGTTCACCTGAAGGAGATGGCGGCCGTTTCGGCGGCGATTGCCGAAGGCCAGTTGTCCGTGTCCGTCCAGCCCCGCTCGCAGCAGGACACGATGGCGAGGGCATTCTCGCGAATGACTCAAGGACTTCGCGAGCTGGTCCGCCAGGTGCGCGACAGCGCCTCTCAGGTGGCCAGCGGCGCGGGACAGATGGCCAGCGCGTCGGACGAATCTGCAAAGGTCAGCGTGCAGGCGGCTTCGGCCATTGACGAAGTGACGAGCACGATGCACGAAATGAGCATCAACGTGCAAAACGTCGTGAAGAACACGCAGGTGCAGGCCTCCAGCGTCGCGGAAACCTCCTCCTCCATCGATCAGATGGTCACCTCGATCCAGCGCGTCGCGGACACCGCCAAGGTGCTCGTGGACATCTCGCACCGTTCCCGCGAGGAAGCTCGGACCGGCATGGTCACGATGGACAAGGCCACCGAAGGCCTCAATCGCACGAGCCATGCCATCCAGTCTTCGGCGGGAATCATCGACGCCCTGGGCCGCCGCGCCGACGATATCGGCAAGATCATCGAAGTGATCGACGATCTCGCCGAGCAAACCAACTTGCTCGCACTCAATGCCGCGATCGAAGCCGCGCGTGCCGGCGAACACGGCCTCGGATTCGCCGTCGTCGCCGAAGAAGTGCGGAAGCTCGCGGAGAAATCCACGCAGTCCACCAAGGAAATTTCCGAGCTGATCGAGGGAATTCAAAAGGAAGCCCGCCAGGCCGTCGAGAACATGGAAAAGAGCACGACGATGGTCCAGGAGGGCCTCGTGCTCAACAAAGACCTCAGCCTCGCATTCGACAAAATCTCGGACGTGGTCTCGGAAGTTTACAAGTTCTCGCAGGAAATCGGCGCGGCCACCATGGAGCAATCCAGCGGCTCCGCCCAGATCGCCAAGGCCACCAACCGTCTCACCGAAATCACGCAGGAAATCAACTCGTCGGTCGAAGAGCAGGCCTCGGGAGCGCAGGCCGTGGTCCGCTCGATGGAGCGGATGCGCGAGCTCGTGCAGCAATCCACGTCGAGCTCCACGGAACTGGCCGCTGCCGCCGAGCAGATGTCGAAGCTGTCCCGGGCGCTTCTTGACTCGATGGACCGCTTCGTCGTCGAGGACTCGCACGGGGACAACCGGCGCCACGCGGCGCGCCGGCCGGCGCTGCCGCACGAACGGCAAACCTCGGACGAGTACGCCGAAGTGGTCCGGTCCTGAGAACCCACACAACCATCATGGAAAAGGAACTCCAGATCGTCGGGTTTCGGATCGGGCGCGAGACGTTTGGATTGCCCATTTCGCTCGTTCGCGAAATCGTCCGCGTTCCGGAAATTACGTCCGTGCCGAATGCGCCCGATTACATCGAAGGCGTCATCAATCTGCGCGGCCGGATCATTCCCATCGTGGATTTGCGGAAACGCTTCGGCGAAAAAACTTTCGAGCTGACCAAGAAGAACCGCATCGTGGTGGTCGAACTGGACACGCGAGCCATCGGCTTGCTGGTGAATTCCGCCTCCGAGGTCCTGCGGATTCCCCCTTCGGAAATCGAAGAGCCGCACAACGTCTTCAAGGAAGGCGAGCTCAACTACATCACGGGCGTGGGCAAGTTGAAAGGCCGGCTCGTCATCCTGCTCGATCTCACTCGGATTCTCCAGCGCGGAGAGCTTCAGCGTCTCGACGAAGCCGCCGAATTCGCGGACGCAGTCCCCGCGGGCGGCAGAGTGCGAGGTTCCTAAGCCGGGCCCAGGATCATCACCGAGGAACGAATGTCCACCACACTGACGACGCAGGTCCCGCTTACCGATCCCGAATTGAAGCTGTTGCAGACTCTGGTCTATCAGGAATGCGGCATGTACTTCGACGAACGCCGCACGCACTTCCTGCGCGACCGCCTCCAGCGCCGCTTGAAGGCTTGCCAGCTCGATTCGTTTTACAGCTACTACCGGTTGCTCACCAGCCGGGAAGGCAAACAGGAACTGACCGCGCTCCTCGAAAACCTGACCGTTAACGAAACCAGTTTTTTTCGCATCCGTCCCCAGCTCGATCTGTTTCAGAAAGTCGTGCTCGAAGAAATCCTGAAGCGCAAGCAGGAGCGGCGCGATTGGTCGCTGCGCATCTGGAGCGCGGGCTGCTCGACCGGGCAGGAGCCCTACACGCTGGCCATTCTCGTCTGTGACGCGCTCGCCTACTATTACCTGCGCAATCCCCTGCCATTCGACATGCCGACGCCGAAGCCCCTGATCCCGCCTCCTTGGAAGGTCGAGATCGTCGCCTCGGATATCAGCTACTCGGCGCTGCTTACGGCGCAGCAGGGCGTTTACACCGAAACGCAGATGGACACGGTGGACTACACCACCCGCCTGCGCTACTTCGACAAAGTCGGCGACAAGTACGCGATAAAACCCGCGCTGAAGAGCCTTGTGCAGTTTGACTTTCACAATTTGAAGACGGAGTACCTCCCGCAGCGCAACGACGTCATTTTCTGCCGCAACGTCATGATCTATTTCGACGAGGCGGAGCAGAAGCGGCTGATCGACAAGTTCCACCGCTGCCTCAATCCGGAGGGCTATCTCTTCGTCGGCCACGCCGAAAGTCTTTTCGGCCTCACCACCAAGTTCCACATGATTCATCAGAACAACGCGACGGTGTACCAGCGACTCGAGGGGGCGCAGTGAGTTTTCCTTCCGACGAACAAGCCTCCGAGCTCCGCGACCTCTTCTTCGAGAGCGCCGAGGAGATTCTCCAGGGCATGAACGAGGCCGGGCTCGCGCTCGAAGAGCATCCGGGCGATACCGAGCAGCTTCGGCACGTCCGTCGCGCGGTTCACACGCTGAAGGGCGATTCCGCTGCGTGCGGCTATCGTCAGTTGAGCGAGCTCGCCCACGATCTGGAAGACGTGCTCACGCCCGAGCTCGCCCAGCAGCATGCCGGCCTGATCCCCGAAGTGATTCTCACGGCCGCCGACACCTTTCACGAAATGCTGGCGGCCTACCGGAACAATCTCCAGCCGCCCGAAGGCGGCGCCCTGCGCGAGCATATTCAGCGTCTTCTGAACAAGCCCGCTGCGCGGCCGCAGAACTCGCCTTCCGAGGTCAAATTCGAGTGGACCGAATACGAGCGGCTCATGGTTGCCGAGGCGATTCGCCGCGGCGAAGTCGTTTACAACGTCGCGCTACAGCTCGATCCCGAAGCGCTCCTTCCCGCCGCCGCATTCGAGTTGGCCCGCAAAGCGATCGAAGGCGCCGGCAAGATTCTCGCCATTCGTCCCGAGGCGGGCGCGTCCACCGAGAACGTGCGGCTGATCCAGGTGGCGCTCTCGAGTGCAAAGCCCTCCGATTGGATCCGGAAGCGCTGCCACGTGCCGTCGGTCGTCGCGAACATCTCCGTCGATCGAGCGCCCATCCCGCAAGCAGCGCCGCGCGACTTGCTGGAAATTCTGATCGAATCGGAAGCGGCCGCCGTTTCCGCCGGTGTGAAGACGAGTCTCCCGGAGCTGGCCGCCGCCGATGAGGAAGAAACGCACGAAGTAAGCGCTCCGGCCGGACTTGCGCACGCCGCCGCGGAAAACACGCTGCGCGTGGACGCCAACCGCATCGACACCGTGATGAATCTCGTCGGTGAAATGATCATCGGCAAGTCGATGCTGCAACGCGTGATCACGGAATTCGAGCGGCAGCACTCCAAAGATCCGCTGCGCGGCAAACTCTCCGACGCTCTCGCTTTCCAGTCGCGCGTGCTTGGAGAGCTGCAGAAGTCCGTGATGCAAATCCGCATGGTGCCCGTCGAGCAGCTTTTCCGCCGGTTTCCCCGCATCGTGCGCGACGTCGCCCGGCTGCGCAATAAGGACATCGGCCTCGAAATCGCAGGGCAAAACACGGACCTGGATAAGAGCATTTTGGATTCGCTCGCCGAGCCCCTCGCGCACGTGGTTCGCAACGCCGCCGACCACGGCATCGAAACCGCCGCGGAACGTCAGGCTGCGGGAAAGCCGGCGCGCGGCACGATTCGCCTGAACGCATACCACGACGGCGATCAAGTGGTGATCGAGATTTCCGACGACGGCCACGGCCTCGATCGCGAAAAGATCGTCCGCCGGGCCATCGAACGCGAAATAGTCTCCCCCGAGCAGGCGGTCCAGCTGAACGAAACCGAATCGCTCCAACTGATTTTCGCGCCCGGGCTGAGCACGGCGGACGAAGTCACCGAAATTTCCGGACGCGGCGTTGGGCTCGACGTCGTCAGGGCGTCGCTGGAAGCCATGAAGGGCTCCATCAAACTCGAAAGCCAGCCCGGACGCGGCACCACATTCCGGCTTCTCGTGCCGCTCACCCTCGCCAGCATTCAGGCGCTGCTGTTTCGCGTTCACGGGCGTCTCTATGCGGTGCCGCTGGCGTCCGTGGCGGAAATCACGCGCATCACCGATGAGGAAATTCACCGCGTCGATGACCACGAGGTCTTTCAGTTGCGCGAACAGGTCCTCACGCTGGTCCGGCTCGACCGGCTCGACACGCAGGCTCCGGCAGAGCGAGCCAAGCGCATTTTCGTGATCGTGATCGGCACGGGTGGCGGCCGGCGGTTCGGTCTCGCCGTGGACAGCTTGATGGGTGAAGAAGAGCTCGTCATCAAGGCCCTCGAGGACCAGCTCGTCACGTCTCCGCTCGTGAGCGGCGCATCCATCCTGGGCGATGGAACCGTCGTTCTGATCTTGAATGTTCCGGCTGTGGTTTCGCATCTCTCCAGAATCCCGGCGTTGGGAGCCACGGCATGAGCCAGAAGATCCGCGTGCTCGTGGTGGACGATTCCGCTCTGATGCGGAAGCTCATCTCGCAGACGCTGATGAACGATCCCTCGATCGAGGTCGTGGGCACGGCGATGGACGGCCTGATTGGCCTGAAAAAAATCCAGGATCTCCGCCCGAACGTTGTGACGCTCGATCTGGAAATGCCGCGCATGGACGGGATCGAGATGCTGCGCCAGATCACCCGCAAGCATCGCGTTCCGGTGATTGTCGTCAGCGCGCATACCGAGGAAGGCGCCTCTCTCACGCTCAAAGCGCTCGCGCTCGGCGCGTTCGATTTCGTGACCAAGCCGCAGGATGCCGCCTCGGGACGCATCGCGCAGATCGCGAGCGAGCTCGCACTCAAGATCAAGGTCGCCGCCTCTTCGGGCGCGCCGAAAATGATCATCACGGTGCCGAATGAGAAGCGAAAGGCGCCCCGCAAGTTTTCAACGCAGCCGCGCTGGCCCACGCGCATCGTCGCCATCGGGATTTCGACCGGCGGGCCCAACGCGCTGCAATATCTTTTTTCGCAGCTTCCGGAAGATTTCCCGGGCTGCCTGCTCGTGGTGCAGCACATGCCCGAGGGATTCACGGAAATGTTCGCGCGGCGGCTCGACGAATCCTCGGCCCTCGACGTGAAAGAAGCGCAGTCGGGCGACCTGCTGCTCGCCGGTCGCGCGCTGATCTGCCCCGGCAACCGGCACATGAAGGTTTGCCACATGGAACATGGCGACGTCGCAATTCTGGTTGACCAGCCGCGCGTCAACGGCCACCGGCCTTCCGTGGACGTGCTGTTTCATTCGGTTGCTCAGGTTTTCGGCGATCGCGCTGTGGCGGTGCTGATGACCGGGATGGGCGAAGACGGCGCCGCTGGATTGGGCGCGGTGCAAGCCGCCGGAGGATTCACCATCGCGCAGAGCCCGGACACGTGCATCGTGGACAGCATGCCTCGCGCGGCAATTTCCCGCGGTTTTGCGAGCCGCGTCGTTTCACTTCCAGCCCTCGCCAGCATGTTGCAGGCGAGATGCACGCCAGAGCGTTCGTCGGTGGAATCGGACGCGGCCGTGGTGACCGAAGGCGCGGTCGCCGGAGAAAGAATTTCGAGAAGGAGATCGTCATGAAACAGTTCGAAGCATTGACCAGAAAAGATAGCCAGCCGGTCCGCTACCTCATCGTGGACGACTCGGTCTTCGCGCGAAAGAGCCTCGCGAAGATGGTGGAATCCTTCGGCGGGCGGCTCGCGGGCGAAGCGGGCGACGGCTGCACGGCCATCACCGAATACGCTCGCACGAAGCCGGATATCGTCCTGATGGACATCACCATGCCGCAGATGGAAGGGATCGAAGCCGTCGAGCGCATCGTCCAGGAACATCCCGAAGCGCGCGTCGTCATGGTCTCTTCGGTCGGCTATCAGGACAACATTCTGGCCGCGCTCCAAAAGGGCGCGCGCCATTTCGTCCAGAAGCCCGTGAAGCCGGACGCGCTCTACGAAATCATCCGCTACGTGCTCAACGACGACGGCGTCACCGCGCCGGCCACCACCGGAGGGGAGAAGTGCCGATGAAAATGGACCTGATTCAGCCGTTTATCGGTTCGCTCGACACAGTCCTTGCGGAAATGATGCAGGCCCCCGCGAAGATCGCCGACCTCACGATGGAAGAGGACGGCTATCGCAAGAAGGGTCTCGCGGCGGTGGTCACTTTCAAAGGGCAGATCGAGGGGCGCATCGTGCTCGACATGGAACCGCAAGCCGCGGTTAAGGTCGCCGGTTATCTCGCCGGCGCCGAAGTGGACCCTGGCGAAGCCATCGTCTCGGAAGCCGTCTGCGAGCTTGCGAACATGGTGATCGGCAACGCGGTCACGCAGCTTAACGACCGCGGATTCCAATTCAAGGTTTTCCCGCCGTCCGTGATGACCGAAGAGCAGTGCGCGAAAGCCGGCCAGGATTCCGAAGCCACGATTCTGTGCTTCGAGACCGCGAGCGGCAACGTGTACCTGAACATCGCGATGCACTACCACGCGCGGCGATCGCGGGAACGCGCTCCCATGGCGGTCGGCTAGACCCTCCGATTTGTATCGATTAGAACAGGGCGTCATCGTTTGATTTCAAGGAGTTGCGTCGATTTCTAATCGCGAGTGTACCGATTAGAAATGCAGTGGCGAGTGGCTAGTGCCAAGTGGCAAGTGACACCCGCTACCCAAGCGGCGCCAAGTTGATTTGAGCCATTCGCTCTCCCCTTCACGTATCTCTCCTCCTTTCTTTGAAAACACATTTCCGAACGTAGCACGAAGTACAAAGTCCGTCAGGTTGGACAGAGGTACAGAAGAGGGACAGTTTTAGTACAACCTGTCCGGCGACGCGGAGATTTGAAGGACATAAGGAAAGCGCGATGTTTTATTCGAGAGCCGCGCACCCTTCAAACCCGGAAGGGTGCGGCACCCCACATCGGTCAGCGCACTCAGTAGTAAACTATCGGTGCGGTATCGTCCGCTCATCTCCTGTTGTCACTGAGAAGAATCCTTGGAGACAAAAGCGTGGGCCACCCGCCGATTGCAGCAAGGTCCGCGTCGGCCCGGACGGACAATGGCAACGGTGGGTGCCCGCTGACTTGCCTGACGTTCCTTGTAAGCCAGGCTCCATTTGCGTTAAAACGACGAAGCAGTGGAGCCACTGGGAAAGCTTATCCAGCGTCGGTATTGTCGGCACTATGGTGTGCACGGCGGCGGAGCCGTGCGGAGTTGCGGAAGCGATTAGCGCCAGTGTTTTAGTGGCGTATCTGGCCTATAAGAACAAAGACGCGATGATTCAAATTGAAGGTCAAATTGTGGACGCTGTCGAGCACATTCAGACCCTGAACAATGATCCAGGCAAGAGACCAAGAAATCATTGGCGGGGGGAAATCAAGGCCCGAATAGATAAGGCGAGAATGTGGGCGAATCGAATGTCTCCCGGCAAGAGGCAAGATTTGATGAACCGCCTCATCGATGCCGTCGAAAAGGCTGTCCCGCAAGATTGAAGGCAGGAGTACGCTGGCCACGCAGAAAGCGAGCCCATGAAACTGAAAACGAGAAACAGACAAAGCCATTCATCGGAGGACTCAGCAATTGTTGAGCGGATGTTTAGGCGGTTGATGAGTGCAGTCGACAAACGTCAGTCGAAAGCACTTGGGCGATTGTCGCGCAGCCTATCCAAAACTTTCGATCATGTCTGCCCCACCACGAACCCTGAATTAAGAGGCAGAATCATAGCGCTTCTGGTAGACGTTGTCCGTTACTCCGACGGAATCAAGAAGGACGTACAAAAACTGACCCGTCTCAAACGCCCAACGGATGCCCGGGCGCTTCGGTCGTTTCTCACTGACATGCAATTGCTCAGATTGCAGCACCAGCAACGATACATCGCTGAATTGCGGCGCAACATCCCCATCTTACTTCGTAGCGTAAAGAAGGGGAACGGAACGCAGTCAAAAAGGCGGGGATTGATTGACGAACTCACCGACATGGTAAAATTCGACGACTGACCCACAGCCGGGCTGGAGATTCACTCTCTGCGCCCTAAAGAGTGGCGAGGTTTTCGGCTTCTAGCACTCAGCCTCTGGTGTCCAGCATCGCGCTTCCAGAAGAGTCCACAGGGACGCACGCTTGACAGCCGCTTCCCCTCTGCTAGCGTGGAGCCATGGTTCAAGAGACCGAACTAGGCGCGCAGTTGTCGCCCCGGATGAACCAGCGGGACGAGCGACCCCTCACGCGCGCTACACTTCCCTGCGGCTTCGGCCTTTTTCTGAACGAGTTACGAGTCACCAATCACCCTCCTTCGCCCTCCGGACTCCGGCGGGCAGGCGAGTCACGACGCTATTTAGGTCGACACACCCTGCCAGGTAATGCGACATCTAAGTCATTGAAAACAAAGAAAAGTGACGCACTCAGGTCGACACACTTTTCGAGGGTACTCGGGGACAGATTTCGGCTTGGTTTGGGCGCGAGCGAGGTTGTTACAGGGAGCGGGCGCCGACGCGGCGGTACTCGGTGCCGTGGCGGAACAATCCTGCTTTCGGCAACTCTTCGGAATACACGATGCGCGCCGGAAGAAAAATATTGGCTGCGTCTGGCGAGTACGGCACCGCCACGTCGATCGAGCTATCGGCGGGGTAGCGGCGCTTGCTGCGGAAGCACATGCCGACCGGGGAAATATCCTCACACACGGCCAGCTCGTCATCCGCGCCGGGCTGGCGGATGCACGCCGTGAGCCGCGTCTTCAGGCGCATCCGCTGGCGTTCGCGCTGCTCGCCCGTGTCCGGCACGGCTCCTAGAGAATCAGCCGCACGGCGGCTGCGGGCGGAGCGCGCCTTGAGCTTTTGTTCGTCCTCGTGCGCCGCCTGCGTCCAGATGCTGGGCACGCCGCACGTCTTGCAATGGCGCGCGATGCCGCGGTTGGTTTCGAACGCGCGGAGCTCCATTTCGTTGAGGTGGACCACTTCGCGACCGCGGCAGTAGTTGCACTCAAGAAGCATCCGCGCCACGGCTTCCGGCGAGTCTGCAATCGCAGGGAATTCCACTCCCCAGAGATCGACCTCGGGGTCGATGATCTCGACGCCGTATAGGTGGCCGTCCTTCTGGCTGCCGAATTCGCCGACGACGCGCACCTCGGCGCGGCGGTGCGACTCGTTGGCGGCCCTCCGCTGGATGAAAATTCGCTGGTCGGTTGCGAGCTCTCGCGGGAAGACAATCACGGCGCCGCCGCGATTGACCAGCAACGTGCGAGCGGGCTCCTTGAATTCCTGGCCCCTGGCGTCGGTGCCGGAAGCTTCGAGCAAAAGAGTCAGCGAGACGCGATCGGTGCGGCGAAGCGGCGCCGATGCCATTCAGCCCTCCTCAAGAGAACGGACTCCCCATCTGCGAAGATAGCATACTGCTGAACCAGCCAACCTTCGAAGCCCAACTCGTGTCGGATGGTGTCCTAATTTGACCGCAAGAAACCGGAGACATTTTCCTCAGGGGCTTCCCGGTAAAAACCACCGGGACGCACAAACCGCGAAAGCCCCGTTGTTTCTCTGCTGCTATGTCAGGGCTGAAGCCCTGACCCCCTAAAAACCGCAGTCAAATTAGGACCGTGCCACGCGCCGCGCAACACTCACGCGGGGTTGGGCCGGTAGAGCCACTGGTCGCTTGGCTCGCGGACCGGCGGACCGGGCGCGTTGAGCTCGGCGACGATCGCGTCCACGATTTTCCGCTGCGGCGAAAGCGAGCAGACCGGGTCGGTGGCCGCCGCATCTTTCGCGAGCAGAAACGCCTGGCAGCGGCAGCCGCCGAAATCCTGCGCTCGGCGATCGCAGCTCCGGCAAGGCTCCGGCATCCAATCCTCGCCGCGGAATTTCCGGAACGCGTCCGATTCTTCCCAAATTTGGCGGAGCGGCCGCGCTGTCACGTTCTCAAACTTCATGCCGGGCAGGACGTTCGCGGCGTGGCACGGCAGCACGTCGCCATCGGGCTTGACGAGCAGCACTTTTCGTCCCCAGCCGCCCATGCAGGCCTTGGGGTATTTCGCGTAGTAATCCGGGACGACATATTCAACGCGAATCCGCCCGCGCAGCCGCGCCTCCGCCTGCTTGATGATCTCAAGCGAGCGGTCGAGCTGCTCCCGCGTTGGCAGGAGACGCTTGAGATTCTCGAATGCCCAGCCGTAATACTGCACGTGCGCGAACTCCACGCGGCCGGGGCCGATCTCTTCCGTCAGGGCCAGCATGTCTTCGAGCTGGTCGAGATTCTGGCGGTGGATCACGAAATTCAGCGTGAGCGCGACGCGGTGGCGCTTCACCCATCCCGCGACGCGAAGCTTCTGTGCGTGGGTGCGCGTGCCGGAAATTTCGGCGGCGACCTCCTCCCGCGCGCCCTGAAAGCTCAACTGGATGTGATCGATTCCCGCGCCGACGATTTCCTCGAGACGCTTTTCATCGAGCGGAAGGCCGGACGTGATCAGGCTGGCGTAAAGGCCGGCGCCGCGCGCGGCGCGGACAAGCTCGGTGAAGTCCGGGCGGGCGAGCGGCTCGCCTCCCGTGAAATCCACCTGGAGGACGCCGAGATCGGCGGCCTCGCGCAAGACGCGCGCCCAAACGTCCGCCGGCAGCTCGCGGCCTCGCGGCGTCAATTCCAGCGGATTCGAGCAATAGACGCAATGGAGCGGGCAGCGGTGGGTTAGCTCGGCGACGAGGGCAAGCGGGGTTGGAATTGGAGTGGTCATTGCGAATCGTATGTTCGGGCATTTTCCCGAAGACGCCGCCCGGAGCGCTGCTTCTACAACCTATCGCAATAAATGCTTCGCCCGACTTCAGGGGTTAAAACCCCTGAAGTCCCGGAGCCTGACGGCAGGGCTTAAGCCCTGCCCTTCCGGATCAGCCATTTCTCAGAAAGCTTCTCGCCGCTGGCGCTCTCATTCGAAATCGAGTGCGCGCTGTTCCTGCAAGCGCTCGAGATATCCGAGAATATCCTGTTCCACTTTCTGGGGCTCGGCCTTCGAGTAGAGCGCCTGCAATTCCGAAATAATCTGGCGAACGGTGCGCTGTCCGTCGCAGCGCTCCACGATTTCGAGGCTTGGCCCACTCAGCCGCAGCGCGCGCTCGGGCATCAGCAGGACGCGGGAAGGCTGCGTCTTCTCATTCAGGCGGCAGCCGGGAACGAGACGCGGGCGGCTGTCGGGGGAGGGCGTCATCAAGAATCCTTCGCGGCCGGCTGAAACGCTCCCGGCGGCGGCCAGCCCGGCGTGACGTACGAATAATAGAGCGCGTCCAGCATGGCCCAGAGAATATCGCACTTGGCGCGCAGGGCGGCGAGCGCCAGCTCCTGCTGCTCGCGCGTCCGCGCGTGCTTCACCACCCAGGCGAGCGCGAACGTGGCGTCTTCGGGCGCCTGCGTCATGCGCCCCTGAAAATAGTCGAGGCCGCTCGAGAGCCATGGATAGTGCTCGCGCAAGCGGTCCACGCGCAGCGTGATCAAATCCTTCGAGAAAAGCTCGGTGAGCGACGAGGCGACCGCTTCGAGATGCGTGCGCGAGCGGACGAATTCCACGTACGCATCGACGGCGTAGCGCGTGGCGGGAAGGATTCCTTCGCCGCGAATGGCCTGGTCGCGCGAAAGACCCGTCGCCTCAACGAGCTTCAGCCATTTCTCGATGCCGCCCGGCCGCGTGCCGTCGCCATCGTGGTCGATGATCCGCTTGCGCCACGCCAGCCGAAATGCGGGATCCTCGCTGCGCGCGAGAATCGCGGCGTCCTTGATCGGGATGCGGCTCTGATAGGCGTAGCGATTGAGCGCCCAGGCCTGAAGCTGTCCGCGCGTGAGTTTTCCCTCGTGCATCAGCAGGTGGAACGGATGCTTGTGGTGATAGCGTTCTTTGCCGATGGCGTGAAATTGCGCCACGAACTCCGCTTCCGGCAGCAGCGCATTCGAATTGGTCACAGTTGAAACTCCATTCCGTCGTAGGCGACTTCCCAGCCCGCATCGCGCAACGCGCGGCTTGCCGCGCTCTCTTCATCGAGCGCGGGATTCGTATTATTGAGATGGATCAGAACGCGGCGCACGTTGCGAGCGCCCTTCAATCGTTCGAGCAGCCCATCGGCGCCCGAAAGCGGCGCGTGGCCGATTTCCCGCGCGGTCTTGCCGCTGCCCCGGACGTCGATCAGCTCGTTGTCCGTCCAGAACGTGCCGTCGAGAAGAGCGAGATTACTCCCCGTCACGCAGCATTTCCAATTCTCTCCGTGAGGTGGAAGGCTCGGGGCGTAGAAGAATCGCTTGTCGTTCTGCACGAGCTCGAGACCGATCACGGCTTCTTCTCCCGGCAAGCTCTTTCGCAGGGCGTCGCTCACGTAGTCCGGGTATCCGCCGCCGAGCGGGACGGCCTTGCAGGTGAGGCAGACTGTCCCTCCCGCCGCATTCTGCTGAAAGATCGGTATCGGGCGATCGAGAGGCAGGGCCTCCCAGCGAACCGGCGGGACCGAGCGATCGAGAGCGCGGAAGAGAGTGTTCTCCTCGGTGAGTACGCGCAGGACGGAGGAGGTCGCGTAGATGTGCAGCGGCTGGAACTCGCGAAGGTGGAGGAGTCCCATCACGCAATCGACGTCGGCGCTCATGAGGATAATGCCAACGATTGGAGTGCCACGCGTGTCAGGAGCCGGGGCGAAATCAGGATCTTGAGAAAGCTGCTGCCGGAGATCAGGGGAAGCGTTGAGGAGGAACCAGGCGGACGGAGCGGGCGAAACGGCGACCTGGGCTTGCGTGCGGGCCCGGCCTTTCAATAGACCCCGGCGGAAGCGGCTGCAGTTTGAGCACCCGCAATTCCACTGCGGGAAACCGCCGCCCGCGGCCGAGCCGAGGACCTTAACACGCATTTAAAACTAGAGTTCGGCGTTCGCGTACGAGCTAACTTCGCAGCTCAGGCAGATTTCTTCGTGCTGCGGTGTGGTCCATTCCATGGTGGTTCCTCCGTTATAAGGGCGAAACTTACCCCTTCGCGCGAAACGCCGGTACGCGATACCCCTGAGTGTATCGCAACCGCCTCGGCCAGGCAACTCCCATTTTGCCAGCGAGTTAGTTGCCCTAGTGCGCGGAAGTGGAACGCCGCTTCCGGGGCTCTCTGGGACCCGTGAGGCTTGCCGAGGCCCGGTTCTTGCGTTTCCGGACAACGAGTTTGGACTCGCATTCCTGTGATCAGGGTCACAGATTTCTGAAAAATGCCGGACTAAGTTTAGAAACGCGATGATGACCTAAGCCGTCGAATTCATACGTCATGTTGCAGCGCCACAGATAACTAGAAAGCAGAGTTGCGCAAATCAGAGCGATCCTTGTTCCCGCACCATACTGAACTGAATAGATGTTGCGCCGCCATGACCGGCTATGTCATGCGCTCAACAGGACGTCCACAGCGTCACCTGACCGGGTCAATGATCACAATTTCTACCTCCAACACAAGGGCGCTTGGAACGATAGGGCGGTTTCTTGCCACATGGATCTTACTGGTACTTGCCGGAGCGCCGTTCGCGCTCGCACAGGGAACGCGGGTCGAAGGCGTGGTGCGCGACGCGACGAACGCCGTGGTGCCAGGCGCGCAGGTCGAGCTGCACGCGAAGTCGTATTCGTCTCAGAAGACCACCGACGCGTCGGGCGCCTACGCATTCGACGGCGTGCCGGAAACGACCGGTACAATCGCCATCAGCGCCGACGGATTTCAGCGCGTGCAGCAGACGTGGACTGCTTCCGGGAGCGCGCCGGTACGAATCGACGTCGTCCTTCAGCCATCCGTAGTCTCGCAAAAAGTCGTCGTGACGGCGGCGCGCGCGCCGACTCGCCTGAATGAAACTCCACTCAGCGACATTCAGCTGACCCGCGACGACCTGGAGGCGACGCCGGCCCTCACACTCGATGATTCATTGCGGCAGGTGCCGGGGTTCAGCCTGTTTCGCCGCTCGAGCAGCCGAATCGCAAATCCCACAACGATGGGACTGTCCCTGCGCGGACTCGGAAGCGGGAGTGGAACGAGCCGCGCGGTCGTGCTCGAAGACGGCATTCCGCTGACCGATCCATTCGGCTCGTGGGTGTATTGGGATCGCGTGCCGACAGAATCGGTGTCGAGCATCGAAGTGGCGCAGGAGGGCGCATCGAGTCTCTACGGGAGCTCCGCGCTGGGCGGCGTCGTTCAATTCCTGACGCGTCCCGCTCATCCGGCTGGGATTTCGCTCGAGACTTCCTACGGAAACCAGAACACGCCCGACTTTTCGCTATGGGCGGGAGGGCAGGCCGGGAAATGGGAGTCCACATTCGGCGGCGAGCTGTTTCACACGGATGGATACGTGCTCGTGCCTGAGGCCGATCGAGGAAGCGTGGACACGCGGGCCGGTTCGCAGCACGGCTCCGCGGATTGGATGATCGGGCGCAAGATTGGACAACAGAGCGAAATTTTCGCGCGCGGCTGGTATCTCGACGACACGCGCAAAAACGGAACTCCCAAGCAGAACAACGGCATCCGGCTCGCGCAGGGAGCGCTGGGAGCGAATCTGCAGCTCGGCGAAATCGGCGCGCTCACGCTGCGCTTTTACGGCGAGGCGGAGACATATCACCAGACGTTCTCGTCGGTGCTTACGGGCCGGAACAAAGAAATTCTCACGGACCAACAGGCGGTTCCCGCTCAAGGAGTCGGGGGTTCCGCTGTGTGGACGCGCAACCTGGGAAAGCGCCAGACGCTGGTGGCGGGATTCGACGAGCACGAGGAAATTGGACACAGCAACGAGAACTTGTTTTCAGGAGTTAGCGGAAAGGCCACGAAGAATACATTCTCGGGCGGACACCAGCGGACGATCGGCGTCTTCGGCGAGGACATGATTCAGATCGCGCCGCGATGGATGCTGAGCCTCAGCGCGCGCTTCGACAACTGGCGCAACTTCGACGCGTTCCTGGCGTGCGTTCCGACTTCTTCGCCTTCGCCGTGCAACCCGCCGCTGACGCAATATGCCGATCGCAGCTACGATGCTTTCAGCCCCCGCGCGACCTTGATCCACGAGTGGAATCCCCACATTTCCTGGTCCGCTTCCGTCTATCGCGCGTTCCGCGCGCCGACGCTAAATGAACTCTACCGCTCATTCCGCCAAGGGACCGTTACGACCGATTCCAATCCGGACCTGCGCTCCGAGCGGCTCACCGGCGGCGAAACCGGCATCGACGTAAAAGGGCTGAACCAGCGGCTCGAACTGCGCGGGACTTTCTTCTTCAACGAGGTGGTCAATCCGGTCTCGAACGTTCCGTGTGCGGTACCTCCGGCGACGCCGACTCCCAACTGCCCTCTGGCATCCACGGGGACGACGCAGCAGCGGCAGAATCTCGGCCGGACGAGCGCTCCGGGATTCGAAATCGACGGCGTCGCAAACATTACCACGCACACGCAACTTATCGCCGGATATCAGTACGTCGATGCGACCGTCCTCAGTTCTCCCGCGATCACGCCCACGCTCGCCGGAAACTGGGTGGCGCAGATTCCGCACAACGTGGTGACGTTTCAGGCGCGCTATACGAATCCCAGGCTCATCACGGCATCGCTCGAAGGCCGCATGGTCGGGATGCAATTCGATGATGCGAGCAACCAGGCTCCCATGGATCGCTTCTTTGTGTTGGACGCGATGGCGTCGCGCTCGATCGGTGCCGGAGTCGAGGTCTTTGCGTCTGCGGAAAATCTCTTTAACGAGAAGTACCTCTTCGCCGTGCAGGGCGTGCCCGAGCTCGGCCTCCCAATCGCGGCCCGCTTCGGGTTTCGGGTTCAATTCCCCAAGCGCTAGCTTGGCGCGTGGCTTCACAACAGGCTGTCGCGGTCGATTGCGGCGATTCACTAGCGGGACGGCGAGAGGTCCGGCGCGGGATATTCGGGCAGCTTGGCATTTTTCGCGTCGGTACGTTTCACTTCGAGGTCATCGAACAAGATCGAGGGGCTGATGACTGTCGTCGGGATCGTTCCCTCGCGATTGCCGACGAGCGGATCGTTGCCCGCGGCGACCAGATCATTGCGCAGGGCGCGCGCGTCAAGTTCATCGAACACCGCGCCGCGGACGAGCTCCTGATGCCCGTCCTTTTCATACACGCGGTAGAGTAACCGCGGCTCGTAGCCGGGTCCGCCGAGCGTCTCGACGAAATAACCGAAAGCTTTCCCTTCCTGGCGGCAGAGATCGATCAGCTTTTGTTTGAGTTCCGCGGGCGAAAGACTCTGCTTCGACTCCACGATCAGATTCCCGATGTTCGGGGAGGCGAATTGGCCCGGTGAAGCGCGGCCGTGGCCGTTCGATTCCGGGAAATCGCGAATCGGCTGGCGGCCCACGAGATAATTCACGAGCTGGCCATCCTGAATCAACGGAACCTTCACGGCGCGCACGCCTTCGTCATCCGTATCGTAGCTGCCGATCAGCGTTTTCCCGTCGAAAGTCTTGAGCGTGGGATCGTCCTCCACGGACAGGAATGCGGGCAAGACGCGGCTCTTAAAGTTGGAGGCAAACTCGCCGGTGGTCCGCGCGGAATCTCCCGGTCTCGGCCTGATTCCCAGCACGTTGCGGCCAACCATGCCATTGAAGATGTCGCTCGCCGCATCGGGCGCGAAAAGGACCGGGCCGCGGTAATCTTCGTCCACCACGGGGGCCTCGCGGAGATCCTTGAGCGTCTGGATCATTTTCGCGCAGGCCGCCAAAAACTCATCCGGTGCGGGCAATTCCTTCAAGCTTGCAGCCGTAAAATAGGGCGAGCGGCTGAGGCGCATGCCATCGGCGGCCTGCGTCGAGCCGGTGGCGTTGACAAAATAGACGGTGTAGCCGGAACGAGTGACGGTTCCTTCGCTGTTCACCAGATACTGATTCACGGCGCGGAAGCGCACCGAGGCCGAAAGGGACTGAACTTTCGGGTCGGTGCGGAACAAAGCCGTCGATTTCTGCAGCAACTCCTTCCACGGCTTCGGGTCGAAATCGAGCTTCGCGAGCGGTTCGATCGACTCGACTGGCGGGGCATGAGCGAAATCGTCGAAAGTCTGATCGGAACTATACTCGCGCAGGGCTGCCTTCTTCATTGCCAGCGCCTCGCTCGCGGCTTTGTACGCCTGGTCTGTCGCAATCCACAATTGCCAGCGCAGCGCCGTGGGGTTGTCGTCCACCGTCGCAAAGTTTGCGGCGCCGATTCCCGGCCCGTAGTAGCTGTCCTGCTTGTAGTCCCCGACGCGCACGATCACGCGCAAGTACCGCGCGTGGCCGCGCTGATCCTCGCGCAGAGCCCCGAACGCCGCCTCCGCGTCATACTCATCCAGATCCGAGACGTGGTATTCGATGTAGTAAGGCGCGGGCACGTTTTCCATCTTGAGCTGCGCTTTGGAGCGATCGAGCTCTTCGCGCATGGCCTGGAGCAACGGGTCGGAGGATGCGGGGCTCGCCGGCTTCTGCTGGCCCACCGCAGGGACGGCGCACGCGAACAGAACCAACAACGAAACCGCCAGACGCGGCATGCGCAATACGCTTTCGAAAAACTTGCTCATGGCTTGGTTCCCGCCGATGCGGGATTATCGAAACCCGGAGGCGGCAGAATCGGCGGCCGCTGCGTACCCTTCGCGCGCTTCTGCACTTCGATTTCGGAAAAGAGCATCGCGGGAGCTGCGCCGGCGACCGGCACCTGCCCGGACTCCGCGCCGCACACGCCATTGAACACCTGAAGCGTGTCGCCGGTCAGGACGATCGTATTGAGCGAGAGCAGCGGCGTGCCGACAATGTCCACGCCCCGCACGAGCTCGTCGGGCCGGCCATCGGGATACACGCGCCACACCATGACGGGAATCACCTGGAACGCCTGCGGCAGCGCCCGCTGGGTCAGCGTGAATCCACCCTGGATGTCTTCAAAGTACAGGCCGTAGGGTTTTCCCTGCTTCTTGATCTCCTCGATGAATTTCTGGCGCAGTTCGGAATCCTTCACTGTGTTCGTGGATGTCACGATCAGGTTTCCCTGGCGTCCGGTCGGCATCAGGCCGGGCTGCCGGCGCCCGTGGCCGTTGGAATGGCTGAAATTCGTGATGGGCATCCGCGACATCAGGAAATTCTTCAGGATGCCGTTTTCGACCGCGACCACGCGGGCGGCCGGAACGCCCTCGTCGTCGAAATCGTATGAGCCAGCCAGCTTCACGCCGTTCAATTCCTTCATCGTCGGGTCGTCCACGACGGTCAAGAACGGGGGCAATACCTGCTGATTCACTTTCTTCGTAAACGTCTGCCCTTCGCGGTCGTCGCGCTGCCGGTGGCCTTCAAGCCTGTGCCCGAGCACTTCGTGGAAAAACACCGCAGCGGCCCTGCCGGAGAGCAGCGCCGGACCCGCATACGGTTCGGCGGCCGGGGCGGCGCGCAGCGCCTTCAAGTCGGCGCCCATCTTGTCCACTTTCGCGAGTAGCTCCCGTTCGGAAGGCAATTGATCGGCCGAGGCCGCCTGAAACGACTCGACGCGCTGGAGGTCCATTCCGTCATCGGCGCGCGTATTAGCCTGGATCACCAGGCGGACGATCGCCGATGGCTGCTCGAGCGCCGTGCCCTCGCTTGTGGCGAGATACGAGCGGCTGGCGCCGCCCTGGAAGAGGACCAGCGACGTATAGACGTTCGGATACTTCAGGAAGCCGGCCGAGATTCGCCGCACGCGGTCTTCCCAGGCCTTCGCGTCCAGCGAAGCTTTGACCGGTGATTCGTCGAACCGGTTCTGCGCCGCTTCCTGAGAAAAGTCCGGCGATCTATCCTCTTCGACCGACTGAACGGCTTGGTCGGTCTTTACCTTCAAGAAAGCGCCGGAGGCCTGCTCGTATTCGCTGTCGGTCAATTGCCACAGGACTCGCGCGATCGCATCGGGATCGTCGCGCAATGGCAGCAGGCCCGAATTGATGCCGGAGGGACGGCTCTGGCTGTGAGTGTTGTCGAGGGCGGCCGAGCCGACGCGCATCATTACGTCCGCCTGCCGCTGGTGGAAGCTCGTCGATACGACCAAACTCCCGTTTGCGCCCGCGATCGTAGAGCCGTCTGAATCCGTGACGGCATAGCTGAGGTAGTACGCCGCGGGATCGGACTTGGCGAGCGCTGAACTGGCTCTTTGCAGCTCGCGCTGCATCGTCTGGAGCAGGACGTCCGTGCGCGGCGCCGAAGTGACGGCGGCCAAAGGAATGGCGCACAACACCAAAAGGAAGCAAATAGCGGGCCGGACAAGAGGGCGGCTCATGCGAGTCGTTTGTGTCCCATGAACGATGACAAGCTAGCATACCCTACGGGGACATGGGCACCAAGGCGGGCCAGGCGTTTCACAGCGCAAGAAACAATAGAGGCGACGGGGATCGGCCTCAGGATGCGGAAGTGGTTTTTTCGAGCTTCACCTGGCGCTCGTATGGCGCGCTTTCAAGAAGCAGAATGGCGAGCAGTCCGACAACGGAAAGAATTCCCGCCAAAAGGTAAGCGGTCCCGGGCGAAACGTAGGGAACGATCAGCGCGAGGAGCCCGAATGATGTTGCCAGGCAGTACATCGCAAGAACCGCGCCGCGATGGCCCAACCCGAGATTCGAAAGGCGATGCGCCGCGTGGTCCTTGCCCGGCGAGGTGAACGGCAGAAGCCCGCGGCGAGCGCGCGAGATGGAAACGAGAGTGGTGTCGAAGATCGGCACGCCGAGGATCAGCACGGGAACGAGCCAGGTGGCCGGAAATTCCGCGCCCTCTGGGCGGATCTTCAGCGCGAGCGCGGCCATCAGGAATCCCAGGAACATTGCCCCGCCATCGCCCATGAAAATTTTCGCCGGATTGAAATTCCACCGCAGGAAGCCGAGCGCCGCTCCGAGCGCGGCGGCCCCGAGCGTCCGAACCATTGTTTGTCCGTTGAGAGTGGCCGAAATCGTGAAGAAGCCTGCCGCAAAAGCCGCGATCCCGGCGCAGAGCCCATCCATGTGATCGAGAATGCTAAATGAGGCCGTGACGCCCACGACCCATAGAATTGTCAGGGCGCAGTCCAGAGCAACGCCAACTGGTCCGCTAATGAACGTCGAGAAAATTTGCGCGCGGATCCCGGAAGCGAGCAGGAAAAGCGCCGCAGCCGGCATGCCCACAAAGAGCTTCACCTGGTGATGCAGCAAGCCGCCATCGTCGAGCAGGCCGACCGTGGCGAGCAGAGTGGCGCCGGCAAGAATGCCGGCGATCTGCTGCTTCGGCGCGCCGTGGAGCGTCAGGAGAATCGCCAGGACAAACCCCAGATAGATTGCGATGCCGCCGAGCAGAGGAATGGGCCGCAGGTGAACTTTGCGCGGGCCGGGCTGATCCACCATCCCGTAGCGCAATGCCAGGCGGCGAACAGGCACGGTGAGACCGAGCGATCCGAGGAGCGCGACGGCGAAGGCGATCAGATCGGAAGGGAGAGTCATCGCTCGACTGCGAATCGTGTCATCAAAGCCTAGGCGGCGATCACGCGGCCATCACCGTGCGGTGAGCATCTTTTCGAGCACGCCGCGCACGGCTTCTTTCTGGTGGCTCGCGGCATACCAGTCCATGGTCTTCCGCAAGCCGTCGCGGAAGGCTGTCTTCGGCTCCCAGCCGAGAAGCTGCCGCGCGAGCTTGTTGTCCGCGACGCGGTTCGCGGGGCCCGTCGGCATGTCCGGCCGGAAACGAATCTCGGCCTTGTGACCGGAGTATTCGAGCACCAGCCGCGCGGCATCGATCACGCGCACGCGCTCCATCGTGCCGAGATTGACGGCCGTACCGTCGTTGATCTTTTCGGCGGCGAGGATCGTGCCGCTGACGATGTCGTCCACGTAGGTCCAGTTGCGGATTTGCGTGCCGTCGCCCCACACGTCGAACGGATTCTGCCCGATGAACGCGCGGGCGATCATGGCGATCACCGCGTGGTTTTCCACTCCGCGCGGGCCATAGACTGTGAAGTAGCGCAGGGAAGCCGCGCCGAGCTTGTGCTCCCGGTGATACGCCTGGAGCGTGAGTTCGGCCATCAGTTTTGCCCAGCCGTACATGTTGTCGGCGTCGTGCGGCGGCTTTACATCTTCCTCACTGAGATAAACTTCCTTCTTCACGTCGGTCTGCATGTAATTCGGATAGACGCAGCCTGAAGAGGCGTACACGACCTTCTCGACGCCGGCCTTCAAGGCCTCCCAAAAGACGAGCCCGTCGAGGAAGAGGTTTGAGGCCGGGCCCGCCTGGTGCAGGTCCACGTAGCCGCGCCCACCGTGGTCGGCGGCGATGTGAAACACGATCTCGATCCCCTTCATCGCGGTGCGGGTGATGCCCGGCTCGCGCAGATCGGCTTCCATGAAAGTGACGCGGCCGGTCTTGAGGTGGGATTCGATATTGCTGAGCCTGCCGCTGCTGAGGTCATCGACGACGTGCACGCGTGCGCCGCGCTCCACGAGCGCGTCGACCAGATGCGATCCGATAAAAGAGGCACCGCCTGTTACGAGGACTTTCTTACGATCCCAGATGGTTCCCTCCATTTTTCCTGAGTACCGCTTCTTCCATCACGGCAACGAAGCGCTGGAGCTCATTGACTCTAGCATATTTTTGCGCGGTTTCCCGAGCAAGGCGGCCCATTTCGATGAGTCTCGCAGGATCGCCGCGCAACTGGCGAATTGCCACGGCCACGGCGGCCGGGTCGTCCGGATCGGCCGCGAGGCCGCATCCAGACTCGACGACGATCCGCGCCGCGTCACTTTCGGGCGCGGCCACGGCAAGAACCGGGCGTCCCGCCGCCAGAATCGAATAGAGCTTGCTCGGGACCACGACGCCTTCGAGCCCGCGGCGCACGGTGACGATGTGAACGTCGCCCGCCATCATCACGTGCGGCACCTGCTCGACCGGACGAAATGGCAGAAAGCGAACGTTCGGCGAGCTGGACGCGGCAGCCTCGAGCGCCGCGCGGTTGGCCCCGTCCCCTATGAACACAAGCCCGACGTTTTCGTTGCGCAGAATTTCCGCGGCCTTCAGCAGCGTGCCCCACGCACCATAAAAACCCAGATTGCCGGCGTGCAGGACCACAAACGGGAAACCGCTGCGAATTTCCCGGACGACGGGATCGTCTTGCGCGGGCATCGACGCGGGGAACGAAGTGCCGTCGCGCACAACCACAACGCGCTCCGGCGCGACGCCTTTGGCGAGGATGCGGTCGCGCATGTCGTCGCCTAGAACGATCACGCGAGCCGCCTGCTTGAGCGCGCGGCGATGCATTTTCTCCCAGCGCTCGACCCAACGACTCGGCCGGACGATATCGCCGCCGACAGCCATGTCCGGATACAGGTCGCGAATGTTGTACACAAATGGGCGCCGGGCCAGCCGCGCGATGAATGCGCCGGCGATTCCCGCGACGGGCGGGTCCGTCATCGCGAGAATTACGTCGGGGCGGATCGCCAGGGCGCGGGGAACGGCGAGCGCGAGATAGGTCAGGTAGTTCGAGACGCGGCGGCGCATATGATGGCGCGGATACGCTGTGGAACCCACCCGCTCGACGACGACACCGTTGCGCGTGTCGCGGCGAAGAAAAGCGAAGGGGTAGAACTCATCCGGATCATAGGAGGGACGCCCGGCGACCACGGTGACTTTGTGGTGTTTCGCCAGAGTCTCCGCCACCTGCGCCGCCATTTTCGCCGTCGCGGACGTGTCGGGCGGATAGTATTCGTTGAAAAGCAGAATGTGCATGCGTTTCTATTTCGCGCGCTTCGCGACGCGTTCGTTGAGCTCCCCGCCGGCGACGGCCGGAGATTGTTTCTCGAGGACGAAATTTCCCATCACCAGGACGTCTATCTGCGTTCGGCGAAAACAATCGAGCGCCTCTTCCGGCCGGCAGACGATCGGCTCGTTGTCGTTGAACGAAGTGTTCAGCACCACGGGCACGCCCGTGAGATTCCCGACCGCGCGCAGGAGCTTCCAGTAAAGAGGGTTCGCCTGGCGGCTCACGGTTTGTAGCCGCGCCGTGCCGTCCACGTGTGTGGGCGCGGGAATCACGGCGCGCTTCTCCGGACGCACCGGATACGCGAACGTCATGAAGGGCGAAGGATGCGTCTTCTCGAAAAACTCGCCCGTCGCCTCTTCCAGGATCGATGGCGCAAAGGGGCGGAACGTCTCGCGGTGCTTGATGCGGCGATTCAGAATGTCCTTCATCTCGGGCCGCCGCGGATCGGCGAGGATGCTGCGATTGCCTAGCGCGCGCGGGCCCCATTCCGCGGCTCCCTGGAACCAGCCCACAATTTTTCCGTCGGCGATGTGCCGCGCGGTCGTTTGCAGCAGCGCGGGCTCGTCGAGTTCGGCGACCTCCGCATCGTCGGTGGCGCCGGCGCCATCCACCACCCTTCGAATTGCCGACGCCGAGAATTGCGGGCCCCAGTAGGCGTGGTCCATCGTGAACTCGCGGGGCCGGCCCAGGACTCCGTGATTGACGGCGAACGCGGCGCCGACCGAAAGGCCCGCATCGCCGGCGGCAGGCTGCACGAATACCTTTTCAAACGGGGTCGCGTCGAAGATTTTTCCGTTGGCGACGCAATTGAACGCCACGCCTCCGGCCAGGCACAGAGCCTTCTGTCCGCTGCGCTTCGCGAGCCCATTCCAGCACGCGATCAGCACTTCCTCGAGAGCGGCCTGCATGCTCGCGGCGAGATTATAGTGCCGCGCGGTGAGGGGTTCTTCCGCCTTGCGCGCCGGACCCAGGCGTTTTTCGAGATAGGGCGAAAAGAGGCGGCCGAGGACGGGCGTGCGATCGGATTCGCGCCAGCTCATCTCGGGGCCCTGGCTCTGATGCGAGAAGTATTCGAGCCCCAGGCGGAATGAAAACGGGCCATGCGCGCGAACGATGCGGCGAAATTCGTCGAGATACTCCGGCCGGCCGTAGGCCGCGAGGCCCATCACTTTGTATTCGTCGCCGAATTTCCAGAAGCCGAGATACTGCGTGAGCGCGGTGTAGTACATCCCGAGCGAATGCGGGAACGCCACTTCGCCGAGGACGCGCATCTTCGGCCCTTCACCCGCGGCGCACATGAAGCTCGCGAAGTCGCCGAGGCCGTCGGCGGAAAGCGCGGCCGCCTGGTCGAATGGCGAGACAAAAAAAGCGCTCGCGAGATGCGCCGTGTGGTGCTCGATGCGATGGAACTGCGCGTGAATTTCCTCCGGCGCGATTTCGAACGCGGCGGCCAGCTCCTCGCGAATTCCGGCGAAGCGACGCATCACGCGCACGCGGTCGAGCGCGAACCGCGGCATGCGCATCGCGTAGCGGAGCTTCGTCCCGAGGCGGGCCCACGGATCGCGGGGGATCGCGATGTGGTCCACTTGCGCCAGCTTCACGCCCGCCTGTTCGAGGCAGAACTGAATCGCGCGCGCGGGCAAGCCGGCCGCGTACTTGACGCGATTGAGGCGCTCTTCCTCGACGGCGGCGATCAGGCGGCCATCGACCACGATCGCGGCTGCGGCATTCGCGTGATAGGCGTTGATTCCGAGGATGATCATCGATACTTTGATGCAGCTTTCTTCACCGGCGTGCCCCCAGTGAAACTCAGATGAAGCTCAAGAGATAGCCACGGCGGCGGATTTATGGGAATCGACGCTGCTCGCCGCATCTTCGCGAATGTTTCGCTTCACCCATTCATTCAATACGTAGAGGCTCCAGGGGCGCGACCAGGTTGTGCGTCCATTCAAGAAATCCCGCCACACGGCGCCGGCGAAACCCGCGCCGAGATGCGATTCCAGGGCGGGCGACCAATCCGCCAATCCTGCCGCTACGCGCTTGCCGAGCGCCCCGCGCAGCCACCGCTCCCACGGAAACGTAAACGTGCGCTTCCGTTGCGCCACGATCTCCTGCGGCAAAACGTCCGCAAGAGCCGCGACGAGCAGCGCCTTCGGACGCGAAGAGCCTCGCTTCACGGATTCGGGAAGCGATAGGACGTATTCCACGAGCGGCGAATCCAGAAATGGAACGCGAACCTCGAGCGAGTGGCGCATGCTCATCGCGTCCGTGTCGCGCAGCAGCGTGTTCACGAGATACGAACGCAACTCGAGCCAGGAAATTCCCGTAAAACGATCCATCGCGTGCGCCTGGCGCGCGGAGTCCGAAAGCCAGCGCCACCAAGGCTGGGCATCCCACGACGCGGGATTCGTGCGCAGCCCGGCATCGACTGCCTGCGGCGTGAAGAGCAAGCGCGTGAAGAAGTATGCGTGGGGAAGCGAATCCGGATCGAGAAAAGCGGCCGAGACCTTTCGAGATGCGTCGGGCGAAGACGGAGAAATTCCCGCGCCGGAGAGTCCGCTTGCGATCAATGCGCGAAGCGGACGCGGAACCACTCTGGCGATCGCGGCCACGCGCGCGACGGTCGAGGTCGCGCGGAACGACGTGTAGCCACCGAACAACTCATCGCTGCCGAGGCCCGAGAGCGCGACCTTCAAACCTGCCTGGCGCGCCGCCCAGGAAACGAAGTATGTGTTGATGCCGTCCATGCTGGGCTGATCGAACCCCGCGACAGCTTCATCGAGCCGCGCGACCATTTCCTGATCGGAGATCGAGAGATCGCGGTGCTCGGTGCCGAGGCGGCCGGCGGTCCGGCGAGCGATTTCGGCTTCGCTGAACTCCGTGTCGGGAAACGCAACCGTGAACGTGTGAATTCCGCTCCGGACGCGGCTCGCGAGGGCGGCGAGCGCCGTCGAATCGAGCCCGCTGCTCAAGAACACGCCGACGGGAACGTCGGCGATCAGATGGCTGGCCACAGCATCCTCGAGCAGCGAGCGAACCTGCTGCGCGGGCGACGCGATCTTTTCGCGCGAGGCGCGCTTGGCGATTGCGTCGCCACCGGAATCGCGTGCAAAATCCCAGTAGCTTTGCGTTTCAACGGAGCGGATCGGCGTGGCTACGGGAATGCTCATCGAGTGGCCCGGCGGGACGGAGGCGACTCCTTCGATCAGAGTAGACGGCTCGCAGACTGAACCGAAGAGCAGATACCCGGGCACTGCTCCCGGCGCAAGACGCGGGGCAATGCAGCCGCTCGCAAGCAGGACGCGCACCTCCGAGGCAAAGAGCAGCTTGCCATCGACGAGCGCGTAGTAGAGCGGCTTGATGCCCAGACGATCCCTGGCCAAGAAAACACGCGCGGCCCGGCCGCTGCGACCTTGCGGCATCTCGATCACCGCAATGGCAAACATTCCGCGCAGCCGCTCGACGCACCGCTCGCCCCAGGATTCGTATGCGTGGACGATCACTTCGGTATCGGAGTGAGTGCGAAACTGGTGGCCGGCGGCTTCGAGTTGCTGGCGGAGTTCGCGAAAGTTGTAGATCTCGCCGTTATAGACCACGGCGAGCGTGCCGGTCTCATTCCACACGGGCTGGCCGCCGCCAGGAAGGTCGATGATGCTGAGGCGCCGCATGCCGACGGCGGCGGGTGGCGCGACTAAAATCCCTTCGGCGTCCGGACCGCGGTGGATCATGGCGGCCATCATGCGTCGAACGACGGCTTCGCTCGTCTCTCTCGACTCGATCCCGATCACACCGCAGATACCGCACATGCTATGGTTTAGACCCTCAGCCGGAGAAACTCAGCTCCGAATTGCCAGGCTCTCGCGCACGGCCCTCAACCAGCAAATGCCTTCGAGCATCAGTATATGTTTTGCGGGCGGCCAATGCACCCGTCTGGCGAAAAATGGAGGCGCTTCTGCATTCTTCATCGCGTGGCGACTCGTTCGCCGCTTACCGCTTTTTGCGCATCCGGCGTGCAGCCGAGTTCGGCAAGGATGCGGCAGCCGGAACGTTGCAGCTCCTCCTTCACGCGATCGAGATCGCGGAACAACAACTTGCCGTCGCGCTTGCGCCATCCGCCCGCCACCATCACCGAATCGATGTTCGCCAGATTGGCTTGCATCACCACCGTCGCAACCGGGTCATGCACGGGCCAGAGGTTCAGCGCGTCGGCGCGGATGAACACGAGGTCCGCCTGCTTGCCCGGCGAAATCGTGCCGATGCGATCCTGGAAGCCGAGCATGCGCGCACCTTCGACCGTGATCCAGGACAGCGCGTCGCGCACGGGAATGGTGGACGTTTCCGGAATGCCGCCGGTGGCGACGCGATACGCGGCGTTGTCGAGAGCGCGTTGATGCGAAAGCGCGACTCGTGCAACGGTCAACATATCTCCGGAGATCACGCTCTCGAGGTCCACGCCCAGCGACGGCGCGGCACCCAGCTTGCGCAGGCGGCCGATAATCGGATGGCCGTGCCCCGAAATCATCTCCACCTCGGGCTCGACTGAAAACGTCACACCGCGATCCACAAAGCGCGCCAGTCTCTCGTCGGACAGGTCGTTTCCGTGGACGATGTTGACAAAATCCTGGACGAGGTTTTCCTGCTCCAGCACGTCCCAGCCATTCGGAGTTTTCGCAGGGCCGCCACTCTGGTGCATGGACGCGACCAGTCCGAGCTCGCGCGCCAACCGGAAATCGTACAGCGCAACCTCCAACGTCGAATAATGCGGGCCCAGAATTGCCAGCCCGAGCGTGAGCAATTGGTCTCGCGAAGCGAATGGGCCGCGCAGCAAGCGCTCGACCTCGCTTCGCGGATGGGGGACTTCCGAATAATGCGGCTCGCCCGGCTTGGGATCGGGTTTCGGCGATCCGTGGAAGAAGGCAGCGCGAATTCCGGATTCCCGGAGGCCCTCGATGGCCGCGTCGGTGTGCGCAGGCGTCGGGTTGTTGTGGCACCAGTCGACCAGCGTCGTTGTGCCGCAGTTCAGTTGGTTCAGCGCGCCGGCTAGTGTAGCGATGCGGATGTCTTCGGGAAGGAACCTCGTCGCGAGGCCCGCATGAACCCAGTGAAAGTATTCGAGCAGCGTCCAGTTGGAGGAGATCGCCCGCAGCCCCGTCTGCCAGGTGTGCATGTGGGCGTTCACGAGGCCGGGGATTACGATGAACGAGCGGCCGTCGAATATTTCGGCGTCAACCGCGTCGATGCGAGCGCCTACGGCGACGATCCGCTCGTCCTCGACCAAAATACTGCCTGGCCGCAGATCGCCCAGCCGAGGATCCATCGTGATCACGGTGGCATCCTGAATCAGCAGCCTACGCATAAATCTTCAGCTCCGTGCAGCCGCTTGGCGTGGCGATCGGGTCAGGCTTCGCGAGACTTCAAATTGATTCAGCGAGATTCCCAACCACCGGTCAAGACGTCGCATCGAGTTTCTTTATCACAGAGAATCCACAGATGATACAGCAGTTCGTTTTGCAGTTTTGATTTTCCCGAAGGCCAGGCTGGCGCGCGACAGGAAAGCGGCTTCTCTGAGCGGGAATCCGCGCACTCCTCAGGAAAGCTTGAGGCCGTGCGGAATCAGGGGCAAGGACCGGAGTCGCACACCGGTGGCGTCAAAGATGGCGTTGGCAATCGCAGGGGCGATCCCGACGATCGGCGCTTCACCAGCGCCGGCTGAGGGCAGGTCTTTGCGGTCGAGCAGCACCGTCTCAACGGGTGGAATATCGCTGAACCGGGGGAGACGATACTTTGAGAATCGCCCGTTCAGGATTCGCCCGTTTTCGAATTCAATCTCCTCAAACAGCGCGCCACCGAGACCCATGATGTTCGCGCCTTCCACCTGATTGCGAAGTTGATCGGGGTTCACGATGGCGCCGCATTCAAACGCCGTCACGACGCGGACGATGGTGACGCGGCCCGTAGCGCGATCCACCGCAACCTCGACGGCCGTTGCGACATTGCCCAGTTTTTCAAAGCCGCCGCCTATTCCGTGGCCGTGCCCTTCCGTCTTGCCTTTTGCCCAGCCGAACTTTTCCGCGGCAGCCGAGAATACGGCGCGCAGCCGCTCATCCTTCAGATTCTTCATGCGGAATTCGAGGGGATCCATCTTCGCCAGGTGAGCCAACTCGTCCATATGGACTTCGCGGGCAAAGTGATTCGCGGTGGCGGCCAGTCCGCGGTAGGACCCTTGCCGCAGGGGCGACTTCGTAGGATGAAATTCAATCCTCTGATTTGGGATGTCGTAAAAGGTGCGGATTCCCGCCGCCCCGGAATTGTAGTTGTGAAAATCCCAGGCGGTGATTTTGGAGTCGCGGTCCACGGCGCTCGTGATTTCGATGACGCCCGCGGGCCGGAAATACGCCCAGGCGAATTCCTCTTCCCGCGTCCAAGCGACCTTCACCGGCAACTTGGCCGCGCGAGCGAGCCGCGCAGCCTCGACCGCCGTTTCTCCCGTGTGTTTTCCGCCATATGCTGAGCCGGTGTCCGGCACCAGGACGCGGATTTTTTCTTCCGGAATGCGAAAGGCGCTAGCGAGTTCGCTCCGTACAGCAAAGGGCCGCTGCGTCCCTATCGAAACGGTCAACTGATCTCCGGTCCACTGCGCGAGGGCCGCGCGTGGTTCGAGCGGCGCATGTGCGATGTACGCGACGTTGTAGGTTTGTTGCAGGCGACGATCGGCCGCGGCCAGCGCCGGCTCGATAGCTCCCACTTCGTACCGCGATGCACCCGCGCCCTCCTGTTGCGGGAGCGGATTCCCTTTCAGGTATTCGAACAATTCTCCATTCGAAGGCTGCGGGTCGGCCTTCCATTCCGCCCGTATCGCGGCAGCGGCGCGAGTTGCAACGGCGGAGCTTGGCGCAGCCACGCCGATAAAGTTGCCATCGCGAACCACCGTGACGCCCGGGATTTTTTCAGCTTCCTGCGTGTCGGCGGAGACGAGCGTCGCATTGAAAGACGTGGGGCGAACGATTTTTCCGTACAGCATATCCGGGAGTTTCTGGTCCGAAGGATAGCGATGCGCTCCGGTCACGAAGTCGCGGCCAGCGACTTTCGGCGCGGACTGGCCGGCTACCTTCCACTGAGAAGCAGGGACGAGGGGATCGTCCGCGGCCAGAACCTGGGCAATCTCGTGCCCCTTGACCAGGGCTCCGTACTCGATCGAGCGCTTTGTTTCTTTGTCCGAGATCTTGCCATCGGCCGCGAACAGTCGCTGGCGGTCGACATTCCACTGCGCAGCAGCCAGGCCGATCAAGATATTGCGAGCGGCGGCCGCCACCCGCCGGAGTTGCAAGTTCATGGTCGGCGTCGTGCGGCTGCCAAAAGTGCCCATGTCGAATGGCGTTCGCTGCGTGTCGCCCATAACCATCTCGATGGCGCTCAGGGGAACGCTCAGTTCTTCGGAGACGCCCTGGCTAAGAGATGTCCGTATGTTTTGGCCCATCTCAACCTTGCCCGTGAAGACCGTTACCCCGCCACCTTCACCGATGTGCAGCCACGCGCCAATTGTCTTCGGAAGCGGCTCGTCCGGCGGCCTGATGCCCCCACCCGATTCCTGACCGGCGACTGCACTCTCGAGTGCGTATAAGACCGCGACTCCGGCGCCGAGCAGTTTGAAGAAGTCCCGACGACCGGGCTCGAAGCGGTAAGCAGGCGCCTCGGCAAATTCGTAGCGTTCCGGTTCCGGCGAAAACTGAAAATCGATTCGCTGTGTCATCCGCGGGACTCCTGCAACGCCCTGGCGGCCCGGCGGATCGCAGCGACAATCCGCGGATGAGTGCCGCAGCGGCAGACGTTGCCTTGCATGAATTGCAGAATCTCGGAGTCGGAAGGATTCTGCTTTGCGTTCAGGAGGGAGGCGGCTGAGAGGATCATGCCGGACGTGCAATAGCCACACTGCAAGGCGCCTTCGTCGAGGAAGGCCTGCTGCAAAGGGTGGAGCCGATCAGACCGAGCGAAGCCCTCGATCGTAGTGATTTGCTTGCCGGCAACCGCTCCAACCGGCGTGATGCACGACCGACGAGCCTGGCCCTCGACGAGAACGGTGCACGCGCCGCATTGGCCCTCTCCGCATCCATATTTGGAGCCCGTCAGATCGAGCTGCTCGCGCAGCACACTCAGCAGGCTCGCTTGTGGATCGGCGTCGACTGCGTAAACCGTCTGATTTACTTTTAGTTTCGTTACGTTTGCCATCCGGAGGCCTCGTTCGCGGAAAGCTTCATTTCAGGGGACCGGCGGACATTCCAGGTGGAAATGTCTCCTCGCCTCGTCAAAACACCGTGCAGCCGCACTCGAAAGATGGCCAGTGATTTGGACGAGTCGCGGGCAACGGGAGCCAGGTGGCAGAGCGAGTCTAGCACCGCGTCGCTGGAATTGTCGACGAATCTGGCATAGACTTTCGCCGGTTTGACACCACGATCAATATCTCCCAGGAGGACATCGATGTGCCGGTTTCCACGACTTGCGTGTTCGGGTGTCCTTTCCTCGTTGCTGCTCCTATGCCTTTTTGTTGCTCGCACTGCCTGGGCGCAGGAAAAGCGCGAGCGGACGCTCGACGAAGTCAAGGCAGAGGCCATCACTCGCGCAGAAAATGGGATGTACCCGCTGATTGGGCTTGATCCCGCTGACGTGCGCGAAGCATTCGCTTCGATCACAAAAATGGACGATGACGAGTGGGCCGCGGCTTTCATGCGCGTCGCCGACCGGTACATGGCGCAAGGCAAGGCGCTCGAGACGAGCGATCCCGCGAAAGCGGGCGCCGCCTACCTGCGCGCATGGCGCCTCTATTCGTTCGGCCGCTGGCCTGTGCCGTCTTCCGCAGGGAAGAGGCAGGCCTACGCGAAAGCACTGGAGGCATTTCTCGCCAATGCGCGCCTGATGGATCCGCCGCCTGAGGTGGTGCGAATTCCATTTGAGGGGACGGAAATCGTCGGCTATCTGCGGCTGCCGAAGAATGCTCGGGGCGCGGTGCCGGTTGTGATTGCAATCAGCGGCCTCGATAGCCGCAAGGAGGATATGGCCGTCAACTTTGGCGCCATCCTGCCCTACGGAATCGGTTTCTTTGCCGTGGATGGGCCGGGCACGGGACAGGCTCCGATTAAGGCAAGCGAGACGGCGGAGCGAATGCTTTCGCGGGCGATCGATTACCTCGTGACGCGACGCGAAGTGGACTCGGCGAAGATCGCCGTCGACGGGCAGAGCTTCGGCGGGTATTGGGCGACCAAGATCGCAATCGTCGAACACGCCCGCCTGAAAGGAGTGGTAGTCCAGTCCCCTCCTGTCGACGCCAGCTTTCAGAAGGACTTTCTGATGAACTCGCTTCTGGGCAATCGGGAGTATTTGTTCGGTCTGCCTACCGCGATGATGGCTATTTTTGATGGCGTGAAAACGGTGGATGATCTGGCGGCGATTTATCCGCGGATGTCCCTGGTGACCCAGAATCTGATCGGCAAACCGACATCGCCGATGCTCATCATCACGGGTGCCCTGGACACCCAGGTCCCCGTGTCGGACGCCTATCTGCTTCTCAGCAATGGTGACGTTCCAAAGGAAGCGTGGATCAACCCAAAGGGTGGTCATCTGGGAAGGCAAGTGAAGGTGCTGCCGGACCCGGTGATTTTCCGCACCGTGATTATTCCCTGGCTGGTCCGGACGCTGGGCGTGCAGCCGGAGCAACAAGGGCGGTAGCGGTGTTCAAGGCCGACGTCCGTGATCTGGTCCCTGCGGGAATCCCCGGCGTGCCGTTGACTTCCTTGGTTCCGAATGCAGTCAGATTACGCTCGGCCACAATGAAAAATGGCCGGGTGTGAACCCGGCCACTTTTCTTGCATCCTTGCCCGCAGCGGCTAGAAGCTGAGTTTCAAGCCCAACTGAACGGCCCTCGCGCCTCCCGATCCGATAATCGGGTTGGCCGCTGCTACGTCCGGCGTGACGCAGCCGCAGCCGAATGGTGGCGCGGTTGGATCGTTGAGACCGAGGCCATTTTGTCCGCCATACGGATTGGCGAAGTTGGGGTGGTTGAGAACGTTGAAGAATTCGGCGCGGAACTGAGCGTTAAGCCGTTCCCCGAACTTCCAGTTCTTCCCAATCGAGAAATCCCAGTTGCGGAAGCCGGAATCCTTAAACGAGTTACGGCGCATGGTGCCGAACGTTCCGAGTGCTGGCGGAAGCATCATCGCACCGCCCTTTGCGTAGCACCCAAACAGGTTGAGCGCGGCAGTCGCCAGACCAGGCGCTCCTCCGTCCATGGCGAGCGCCTTCGCGGCGCAAGCTGCGTTGCTGGCACCCCCAAAGAAGGGGATCGGTGTGGGTCCAGACGTGAAGGCATTGGGATTCCCGAAAAAGTCCCATCGATTGACGCTGTTGGCCGGCGGGTTGAACGGCAAGGCACCCGTTCCGGCAACATCCGATCCCAAATCAATGACTCCCCAGGGTTGCGGGCTGTCCAGAGTCACAATGGAAGTGAGCTGCCACCCTTCGAGCAACTGTGCGAACGACTTTCTGCCCGGAATCGCATAGGTCAGCGAGAGCGTGAGTCTGTGGCGCATGTCGAAGTCGCTGTTCGCATACTCCAGGCCCGTGTTGTACGAGTTCATGGGCAAGCCGTTTCCGTACCCGAAGTGCCAGTTCGCGCCTACATCGTCGAGAGCGTGAGAGTAGGTGTAACCGGCCACGGCGTTGAGTCCATGAAAATTACGCGCCGTGAGGGTCGTTTGCAGACCGTTGTAGCTGGACTTGTAGATGTTTCCCATCTGGAAGATATTGCTCAAGAAGGGGAACTTGGTGTTGAAGGGCCGCGCGTCCTGTTCGGCAACAGGGTCGGGGCAGACGGTGGTACACGTCGCCCATCCCGAGCCTACGGGCGGCTGGTTGATGTCGCGGATACCGGTCATGTTAAAGCCGTGATTGCCAACATACGCCACTTCCAGTGACACGTTCGGCGTAAAGGCATGCTGGATATTCAAAGTCCAGTTCGCGACAAAGGGTGTCGTAAGATTGCGATCCACGCCCATAATCGCGCAGGGGTTCGCTGCGCAACTCAAGCTGCTGGGGCCGATATTCACGAAGACCGGGGCCGCGCCGGTATCCCATGTGCTTGGAAATTGGGTCAGGTTGCCAGCTTTGATTGTTCCACCCCCCGGAGCCACTCCCTGAAAGCCGGTGGGAACGTTACTGAGCCCAAAGCTGTTGTTGAACGCCATAAATGCCTGCCAGTTGACGACTTCATACACTAAGCCACCGCCCCCGCGGATCACCGTCTTTCCAGTACCCCAGGGATCCCACGCAAAGCCGGCGCGCGGTGCGAAATTCGTGTGGTCGCCGTTGTAGGGAGAGCTAATCTGTTTGCCCACTTGGACCAGCCCCACGTTCGGATCGAAGTTGCCGAGCAGGTTGTTCTGTTCCTTGATGACGGTATTCAGCTCGTAGCGCAGCCCGAGATTGATGGTCAGCTTCCGGGTAAGACGGATGTCGTCCTGGACGAACAGCGCATAGGCCCAGTTGCTCAGATGGAACGTGGGATCGCCGGCCAGTACGCTCGCGACCGCCGGAAAGCCGGCGAAGAAATCCTCCAGCGCAGTGGAATTGCCTCCAAGCGTATTCCCGCCCAGGAATTTGAAGCTGCCTCGCGCATTCCCAAAACCGGCGCCGGTCACTCCGTCGCGGTGAATTTCCCCGCCGAACTTGATGGCGTGGATGCCGTGGCTGTAGGAAACGTGGTCAATGAATTGGATGATCGTGTTCGGCCCTTGAATCTTGGGCCATTTAAAGCCGCCCAAACCCGTGAAGAAGGGCCCAAACCCGATGCGGGGCAGGCCGCCCGTGAGCGGGCCAAACGGCACGCCGGTATTGAGTCCGTAGGCGGCGTTCGGGTCCACATTCAGGTCGGCGGGCATGGTCGGCTGATAGAGGCGGCTGTATCCGACTCTGGCTTCGTTCACCCAGCGCGCACTCGGAGTCCATACCCAGCTTCCACCGGCCACTTGAGCACGTGTGTGAATCAAGCTGCGCCAGTTAGGCTGCAGTTCGGGGAAGTCCTCGGCAATGCCCGAGTTGTCTCCGAAGAAATACATGCCGCTTATGGTGTTGCGGTCGTTCGCGTGATAATCAACCTTGCCCAAAGCGTCGTCCGTTCTTGCGTCGTTGGGGAAGCCTTGTGAGACACCAGTCGAACCTGTTGTGTTGGTCGGGAAACCCTTGCCGTTGCACGTCGTAACCTCGTTTGGGTACGAGCCGGTCACCGTGCAGCCCGAGATCTTCTGGCTTACCAGACTAATCGGTATAGCCGGTACCGCGCCCAGCAGAGCATGGATCGCGTCAGGAATAACATTGGCCGGGTCTGTTCCCAATGGGGCCGATGAGGCAGTGATCGGCGTGGTCACCCCAAACGTATTGCCCAGGTGGTAGCGCTGGCCCTCGTAGCTGCCGAAGAAGAAGAGCTTGTCCTTGACGATCGGGCCGCCTAAAGTTCCGCCGAATTGCTCCAACGTAGTAATTTTCGGATTCGGCGCCACATTGAAGAAGTTGCGGGCGTCCAAGACGTCGTCCCGGCCGAACGCGTACGCGGTGCCGTGGAGGCTGTTGGTTCCGGACTTCAGCGCCACGTTCACGATGGCGCCGGGCTTCCAGCCGTATTCCGCCGGGGGATTCTCGATCAGGTTGAATTCCTGAATCGCGTCGATGGGCAGAATGGTGGCCGAGTCGCCGACGATACCAGCACCATTGATGATGCCCTGGCCGGAGTAGGGTTCGCTATTGAACAGGCCTTCGATCACATAGGCGTTGTCTTCCGCGCGCAGGCCATTCGTGCTCGTGGTCGAAAATCCGCCGCCCGGGTAGCGCACCACGGCAGGGCGCAGTTGCAGGAGGTTTTGGTAGTTGCGTCCGTTCAACGGCAGGTCATTGATCTGCTCGTTGCTGAGCGTGCCGCCCAAAGCGGAGGATGTGGTATCGAGCAGCGGGACTTGTTGTGTCACTGTGATTGTCTGGGTCACCTCGCCCGGCTGGAGCGAGAAATCGACGCTCAAATCCTTGGCAACTTCCAACTGGATATTCGGGCGCTCGACAGCCTTAAAACCCGCGACCTCGACCCGCACGGTGTAAACGCCTGGGGGGAGCTCAGGAGCGACGTACTGTCCCGAGGAATCCGTGACTATGGTTCGCTTCGCGCCCCTCTGCACATCCGTGATAGTCACAGTGGCCCCGACAAGGACGCCACCGGATTGATCCGTCACAATCCCCAAAATTCGGCCGGTAACCGACTGAGCAAGGGTCGGAAGGCACAGCAACAACGCCGCGAAACTCAGAACCAGGACCTGCATGCCCCCGCGTACATTCGCTCGTGACTCTCTACTCAACGCACATACACGCATTCGACCCCTCCTGACAGTTTACGAAGCCGGAATTCCCCCGTGATCCGGCGACTGTACCACCGTACGGTTAGGCCATGTCAAGGAATTTATGCCTGGGACCATGCCGCTATAATGCTTCACGAGCGGGCCAGTTCAGTGGCAGCTAATTTTCGGAAATAATGGGAATTGCGTGTAAACGGATCGATTTTCTTGCTGGCGTCAGACTTGTGCGGTCAGGATCTCGGGGGCGATTTCAAGGTGGTGACGGTTGGATGTTATGGTATGTTGGTCATACCACTGGCTGGTTCAGTCGCTTCAGGAGTGGCTGCATCGTCGGCCCTCAAGCGATGTGGTAATTCCGCCGCTCGTGAGAGGATCGGCTAAACGTATACAGTTGTCTTCGATGATTGGCAGTCTGGCTTTAGTGCCGGGCAGCGAGACAGCGTTGCTGCTTCTGCCGATGAAAAGCCGCCAATCTCCTCTGTAAGGACAGGTCAAATGGCAATCGCAACGGTGAACCCAACGACAGGACAGCTTGTGAAGAGCTTCGAGCCGATGCCGGATTCTCAAATCGAAGAGAAACTCCGGCGAGCCGCCCTGACATTCCCCAAATTCCGGAGCCTTACGTTCGCGGAACGAGCAGGAATGATGAAGAAGGCCGGCGACATCCTGGAGAGCGAGAAGAACGAGCTCGCCGCGCTCATGACCACCGAGATGGGAAAGACGCTCCGATCGGCCGTCGACGAAGCCGCCAAATGCGCCTGGGTCTGCCGCTACTACGCCGAGCATGCCGAGCGATTTCTGGCCGATGAAGTGATCGACACGGTGGCCAGCCGGAGTTTCGTCCGCTATCAGCCGCTCGGTGTCATCCTGGTCATCATGCCGTGGAACTATCCCTTCTGGCAGGTTTTTCGGTTCATCGCGCCGGGATTGATGGGCGGAAATGTGGGGTTGTTGAAGCACGCGTCGAACGTTCCGCAGTGCGCGCTAAAAATCGAGGAGGTCCTTTGCCGGGCCGGTTTTCCGGAAGGGGCTTTCCAGACGCTGCTGATTGGGTCGGATAAAGTCGATCGAATCCTCGACGACCCGCGCATCGCTGCCGCCACGTTGACCGGCAGTGAAGAGGCGGGAATCCAGGTGGGAATGGCGGCAGCAAAGAGAGTGAAGAAAGTAGTTCTGGAGCTGGGCGGCAGCGATCCGTTCATCGTAATGCCGAGCGCCGATCTGCAAGATGCCATAGCGACCGCCGTGAAAGCGCGCACGCTCAACAACGGCCAATCCTGCATTGCGGCGAAGCGTTTTATCGTTGCGGAACAGGTGGCGGATCAATTCGAGCGCGGGTTTGTCGCGGCCATGCAATCGCTGCGGCTGGGGGATCCTTTCGACGCGGGAACCGACGTGGGACCTCTGGCGACCGCAGACGCCGTGACTTCCCTCCACGCGGATGTGCAGAAGACGGTGCAGGCGGGAGCCCGAGTTCTCACCGGAGGCAAGCCGGCAGATCGCCCCGGAAATTTCTATCTGCCCACCGTGCTGACCGATGTCCCTGAAAATTCGCCGGCCTATCGCGAAGAGTTCTTCGGCCCCGTCGCGTCCCTTTTTCGGGTGAAGAACGCCGATGACGCTATCCGCGTAGCCAATGACAGCCGGTTTGGATTAGGCGCCAGCGCCTGGACAAATCATCCGGACGAGCAGGAACGCTTCATCAATGAACTGGAAGCGGGGATGGTCTTCATCAACCACTTGGTCGCCTCCGACCCGAGGGTTCCCTTCGGCGGGGTGAAGAGATCCGGACATGGCCGGGAGTTGAGCGTGCATGGAATCCGCGAGTTCATGAATATCAAGACGGTCTGGGTGAAGTAGGCGGAGATTCCGTCGAGTCATTGCAGGACCGAGGCGCAGCGTGATTTTGTGGAGAAGATGCCATGTATAAGACAGTCCAAACTTCCCGTCTTTACGAACAAATCGTTCAGCAGATAGAGGATTCCATTTTCAAGGGCACCTTGAAGGCGGGAGACCAACTTCCCGCTGAGCGGGAACTGGCGCACCAGTTCGGTGTGAGCCGCACGGCGATACGCGAAGCCGTCAAGACGCTTCGCGAGAAGGGCCTTGTAGAGGCGCATCCAGGGCGCGGCACGTTCATCACAAATGGGACCTCACATTCAATTCGACAGACGCTCGATTGGATTCTGCGGACAGGGCCGGGGGAGGGAACCGCGCACCTGGCGGAGGTTCGCGAAATACTTGAGCCGGAGATTGCGGCGATGGCAGCTTCGCGCGCCAATGAAGAAGCGATCGCATCCATGCGGGAAGCGGTCGCGGTGATGGATAATGCGAAGCGCGACCCGGATGCTTACATCGAAGCCGATCTTGACTTCCATTTGGCGCTGGCGGAAGCGGCAGCGAATCCGCTCATTCTGTCTCTGATAGACTCCATCGTCGCCGTGCTGCGCGAGCAGCGGATGCGGATCTTCAAGGTCGAGGGCGGTCCCGAGCGGGGGCAGTATCATCATAAGAGAATCCTCGATGCGATCGAGCATCGCGATCCCCAGGGCGCCCGAGAGGCCATGCGCGCCCATCTGCGGCAGGTGCGGGAGGACTCACGCGCCGAGACTATGCAACATTCTCGTTTGATCTAGGAGACCAGACGTAATGGCCAACCTCGGATTCGTCGGACTCGGAGTGATGGGCGGAGAGATGGTGAACCGTCTGCTCGGTAAAGGTCACGCCGTCACGGGATACAACCGCACGCGCTCGAAAGCCGAATGGCTTATTCAAAAGGGGATGAAATGGGCAGACTCGCCGCGCGCCGTGGTGGCAGCGGCCGATGTGACGTTTTCGATGGTGACCAATTCCGCCGCGCTGGGGATGATCGCCGACGGGCCGGACGGCATGCTAGCTGCGCTGGCCCCGGGCAAGTTTCTCGTCGACATGAGCACGGTCAGCCCCGCCTTCAGCCGGTCGATCGCCGCCAAGGTGCGTGAAAAGGGCGCTGACATGGTCGATGCCCCGGTTTCCGGCAGCGTCATCACCCTGCAAGAAGGAAAGTTGTCGGTCATGGTCGGCGGGCGACGCGACACGTTCGAACGCGTGAAAGCGCTTCTCTATGACATAGGCCCCAAGGTGACCTACGTCGGCGATAGCGGTCTCGCTCTGGTGATGAAAATTGCCACGAACTTGAGTCTCGCCGTGCAGATGCTGGCTTTTTCGGAAGGGATACTGCTTGCGGAAAAAAGCGGCATCGCCCGCGAAGTCGCCGTGGACGTGCTGACGCATAGTGCCGTGGCCTCGCCCATGATCCAATACCGCGGTCCTTTTGTTTTGCAGATGCCGAAAGAAGCGTGGTTCAACGTCAACATGATGCAGAAAGACATGCTGCTGGCGTTGGAATTGGGCCGGCAGCTCGATGTTCCCATGCCGACGACGGCGGTGAGCAATGAGTTTCTGACGGCCGCGCGCGGCATGGGCTGGGTCGAAAAGGATTTTGCCGTGGTGTTCAACGTTTTGGCGCAGATGTCAGGAGTCCATAAATGAAGATTGCCGCGGACCAGTCGAAGACGGATTCCGGTGTCGCAGTCGAGAAGTGGCTGCGGATGTTCCGGCGCATGCAAATGATTCGACTGTTCGAGGAACAAGTCAACGAGCTCTATACCCGCGCGTTGATGCCCGGCCTGGCTCACTTGTACGTGGGTGAGGAAGCCGTGGCGGTCGGAATCTGCGAAGCGCTCCGCCCCGACGATTATATAACCAGCACCCACCGCGGCCACGGGCATTGCCTGGCCAAGGGAGCATCGCCCGACCGGATGTTTGCCGAACTTCTCGGGAAGGAAGCCGGGTATTGCCGGGGCAAGGGTGGATCGATGCACATCGCCGATCCGACGACCGGGAATCTCGGGGCCAACGCCATCGTAGCGGGCAGCACAGGGATCGCTACGGGAGCGGCATTTTCCTCCAAGCACCTCGGCACCGGACAGGTTACCGTCTGCTTCTTTGGCGAAGGCGCGCTCGGCCAGGGAGTGCTTTACGAAGTGATGAACCTGGCGGCGCTTTGGAAGCTGCCGGTGATTTATGTCTGCGAGAACAATCTCTACACCGAATACACGCATTTCACGGAGACGACGGCTGGAGACATCCTGGCGCGCGGCACGGCATTCGGCGTACACGCGGAGAGTGTCGACGGCCAGGACGTTCGCTCCGTACACTCCGTGGCAACGAAACTCGTGGATCGCGCGCGCCGGGGAGAAGGACCCGCATTCCTGCTGTGCAACACGTATCGGTATACGGGCCACCACGTGGGCGACATCAACCGCGAATACTATCGCTCCAAGCAGGAAGAACAGGAGTGGAAAACCCAGCGCGATCCCATCCGGCTACTTGCGGATTGGCTAGTTGGCCAGCAGATGGCCGATCGCGCCGCTCTCGATCGCATCGAGTCCGAGGTCAAATCGGAGATGCAGTCGGCCGTCGACTTTGCCGTTTCGGCGCCTTACCCCAGCCCCGACGAGGTGGATCAGGACGTGTATGCCTGAGACAGCACAACGCGAGTTGACGTTCGCGCAAGCAGTGCGTGAAGCCCTGGCCGAGGAGATGCGCCGCGATTCACGTGTGTGCATTCTCGGCGAGGATGTGGCCGAGGCGGGCACGCCCTTCAAAGTCCTATCGGGACTCGTCGAGGAGTTCGGCCGGGAACGCGTGATCGATACGCCGATCTCGGAAGCCGGCTTCACAGGCGTTGGCGTTGGTGCCGCGATGACGGGCATGCGTCCCGTGATCGACATCATGTTTGGCGATTTCCTGACGCTGACGATGGATCAGATGGTGAACCAAGCCGCCAAGGTGCACTATATGTCGGGCGGTAAATGGAAAGTTCCGATGGTCTTGCGGACGACCCTGGGCGCCACGCGCCGCTCCGCCGCGCAGCACTCGCAATCGCTCCATGCCTGGCTGAGCCACGTTCCGGGACTCAAGGTCGTGCTGCCGTCCACCCCTTACGACGCCAAGGGGCTGCTCAAGACAGCCATTCGCGATGAAAATCCCGTGGTTTTCTTTGAAGACAAGATGATGTACAAGCTGAAAGGGCCGGTGCCGGAAGAAAACTACACGATTCCCTTTGGACTGGCGGACGTGAAGCGCGTCGGCCGGGACATCACCATCGTGGCGACCAGCAGCATGGTGCAAGTCGCACTCGGCGCGGCGGCACTACTCGAAAAAGTCAGCATCAGCGCCGAAGTGGTCGATCCTCGGACCACGTGGCCACTCGACGAAAAGACATTGGTTGAATCCGCGCAAAAGACTTCCCGGGCGATTGTCGTCGATGAAGGCTACGGCCGCTATGGCGTCACAGGGGAGATCGCTTCCGTGATTGCGGAAGGGGCGTTTTACGATCTGGAAGCGCCTGTGAAGCGAATGGGGGCGATGCACGTTCCAATTCCTTTTTCTCCCCCGCTCGAGGACCTGACGGTACCCACGGAGCAGACGGTATTCGAGGCCGCCCGCGCACTCTGCGGCAAGGCCTGAGGACAGCAGAACAGGAGGCGCATCGTGGCACTCAAGACTCACGGAACGATGGCGGTGGATTGGGAAAATCGAATCGACTTCGACCGGCTGCGCCGCGAACGCCTGGCGCGCGCCAAGGCCCTTCTCGCGAAATCGGAGATGGGCGCGCTCCTCTGTTTCGATATGAACAACGTGCGCTATCTGACGGCCACGCACATCGGCAGTTGGGCGCAGGACAAGATCAGCCGTTTTACCCTGCTTCCGCAAAATGACGAGCCCATCCTGTGGGACTTCGGCTCGGCCGCCCGCCACCATCAGCTCAACTGTCCATGGCTGGGAGAACGCTCGCGCGCCGGAATCCCGCTGCTGCGGGGCGCCATGTCGCCGGAGATGGGACGCGCTGAAAACGTCGCGCGCAAAATCAAGATCGAGCTCGAAAAACGCGGCCTGCACAACGAGCCGCTGGGAATCGACGTCGTCGAGCCTCCAATCCTCTTCGCCTTGCAGCGCGAGGGGATCACGGTGGTCGATGGACAGCAGCTCATGTCGGACGCCCGAGTGATCAAGACGCAGGACGAGATCGCGCTGCTGAACACATCGGCCATGATGGTCGACGCCGCCTACGACGAGTTGTACCGCGCGATGAAGCCGGGAATGAGCGAAAATCAGGCCGTAGGGCTGGCCAGCAAGGTCCTCTACGATCTTGGCTCCGAGTACGTCGAAGCCGTGAATGCGATCTCCGGGGAGCGCTGCAATCCGCATCCCCACGTGTTCTCCGATCGCGTGCTTCGCCCCGGCGATCCCGTCTACTACGACATTCTTCATTCCTACATGGGATACCGCACCTGCTATTACCGCTGCTTCACGATCGGCTATGCGTCGCACGCCATGATCGACGCCTACAAGCGCTGCCGGGATTACCTCGATGCGGCCATTTCTCTCGTGCGACCCGGCCGGACCACCGCTGAAATCGCTTCGGTCTGGCCGAAGGCGCAGGAATTCGGCTTCCCGGACGAGGAGGCAGCCTTCGCCCTCCAGTTCGGCCACGGCATCGGTCTCGCGATCTGGGAAAAGCCGGTAATCAGCCGCCTGGTTTCCCTCGAGCATTCGCATGAGATCAAACCGGGGATGGTTTTCGCGCTCGAAACGTTCTGGCCCTCGACCGACGGCTGGAGCGCCGCGCGCATCGAGGAGGAAATCGTCGTAACGGAAACCGGCCACGAAGTGATCACGCGCTTCCCGGCGGAGCAACTGATGGTGGCCGGCGCACACTATTTCACCGTCAACGGCCCCCTCTCGACCACACGCGAGAACGAAGCGGCGCCCAGCAAGCGCGTCGTCGAAATGGTCGAGGCCAGCGCAAAAAAGGAACGAGTAGTAGCTACTGACTGACGGTCGGGTCCAAGCAGACGGACAACGGACTATGGCGATCAGCATCGTAATGCCTGCTCTCGAGATGGCGCAGGAAACCGGCAAACTTCTCTCGTGGCTGAAAAAAGAAGGCGAGAAGGTCACCAAGGGCGATCTTCTCCTCGAAATCGAGACGGACAAGGCTGTCGTCGAAATCGAGGCGCCCGGCGATGGAATTCTCGCGGGCGTCACCGCGCACGAAGGTGACGTGATTCCCGTGGGCCAGACGATTGCGTGGCTCGTTCTGCCCGGCGAGAATCCTCCCGCGCAGGCGGCGCCCACCGTGCCATCTGCCCGCGCCACCAGCACGGTCGGGCGCGCAGTGGAGGCCGTGCCCGTAGCGCCCGAGCAGGCGCCGGCCGCAGCCCCCAGGATTTCGCCCAAAGCCCGGCGTCTCGCCAAGGAACTGGGACTAGACATCAGCCGCCTGCGCGGAACAGGTCCCGAGGGCGCGATCACGACTGAGGACGTGCAATCCGCCGCGGATTCAAGGGAATCTTCCGCCGCGCCAGCCGCCGCACCTGCGTCGGAAGTCGAACCCCTCAGTCAGATCGCACGCCTGATGGCCGAGCGAACCACTCAATCCTGGACGAGCGTGCCGCATTTCTTCGTCGTTCGGGAAGTGGATTGCACGGAACTGGTCGCCGCGCAGAAACGTCTCGCCCCCGCCATCGAACAGGCGCGAGATGTCCGCCTGACCATCACGGATTTGCTCGTCGCGCTCGTCGCTCGAGTCCTCGCGAAGCATCCGCAAATCAACGCAAGCTGGACGCGCGAGGGGATCCGCCTCCACCCTGACATCAACATCAGCGTGGCCATGGCGGTGAAGGAGGGCGTCGTTGGCGCGGTGATTCGCAACGCCCACACGGCGGAGCTTGGTGAAATCGCCGTCCAGCGCCGCGATCTCTCCGAGCGTGCGAGAGCGAACCGCCTGCGCCCGGCTGACATTTCCGGCGGGACCTTCACCATCAGCAATCTCGGGATGTATCAGGTGGATGCCTTCAGCGCGATCATCACTCCGCCGCAGTCCGCGACTCTGGCGGTCGGCAGCATCGTTGACCGCGTGGTTCCGGTGGAAGGCAAACCCGGCATACGGCCCGTGATGATCCTGACGCTTTCGAGCGACCATCGCGTCGTCGATGGAGCGCGCGCGGCGGAATTCATGAAGGATTTGTCCGAAGCCCTTTCTCGCCCCGGAGAAAGGCTCGGTTGAGTAGGGCGGCGCAATTCCGGCCGATCGCCATCGAACTCTGCCGCAACTCGGCATCGCCGTCTCCCCGATGACAACTCCCAATTCCAGCAAGAAGCCCTTCTACAAGAGTTTGTCGGTGCAAGTGCTCTTCGCGATGGCCATTGCCGTTGTGCTCGGCTATGCCAGTCCGGCAAGAGCGATTGCCATGAAGCCTCTGGGCGATGCGTTCATCCGGCTGATCACGATGATCATTACCCTGATCATCTTTTGCACGGTGGTAACCGGCATCGCCGGCATGGAAGACTTGAAAAAGGTCGGCCGGGTTGGCGGCAAGGCGCTGCTCTACTTCGAGGTCGTGTCCACCCTGGCATTGTTGATCGGCCTCGTCGTCGGCAACGTGGTGCGCCCCGGCAGTGGCTTCAATGTGAACCCTGCCACCCTTGACCCCAAGGCCGTGGCGGACTATGCCGGCCAGGCAAAAGCGCAAAGTGTGACGGATTTTCTGATGCACCTCATCCCGTCCACTGTGGTCGACGCTTTCGCGAAAGGCGACATCCTGCAGGTTTTGGTCGTTGCCATTTTGTTCGGCTTCGCTTTGTCGGCCATCGGGCCGCGATGCAAACCGCTCGTCGATCTCTTCGACGCGCTGACCCATGCGGTGTTCGGTGTCGTCAATATCCTGATGCGCCTTGCCCCGATTGGGGCCTTCGGCGCCATGGCATTCACGGTCGGCAAGTACGGCATCACGTCGCTCGGGCCGCTCCTCAAGTTGATCCTCACGTTTTATGCCACCTCCATCCTGTTCGTGCTGGTCATCATGGGTGCGGTTGCCCGTGTCGCCGGATTCGGTATCATCAAATTCCTTCTGTATATCAAGGAAGAGATGCTGCTCGTTCTGGCCACGAGTTCATCGGAACCGGCACTGCCCACGCTGATGCGCAAGCTCGAAAACCTCGGGTGCTCGAAGCCGCTGGTGGGACTCGTCGTTCCGACGGGCTACACCTTCAATACCGATGGCACGAGCATCTACATGACCCTAACGGCGCTGTTTGTGGCCCAGGCAACGAACACCCCGCTGACGCTGACGCAACAGCTCACGATCTTTGCGGTCGCGGTCTTGACCTCGAAAGGCGCGAGCGGCGTGCAGGGTGCGTCCTTCATCGCACTGGTGGCAACCATGACCGTCATCCCCACGATCCCGGTGGCGGGCATGGCCCTCGTTCTTGGCATCGACCGCTTTATGAGCATGTTCCGCGCGCTCGTCAATATGGTCGGCAACGGTGTCGCTACGCTCGTGGTGGCGCGCTGGGAGAAGGAGATCGATCGCGAGACCTTGCGCCGGAATCTCGCCTGACCCCTTTCGCTCCTCTTTCCACGGGAATTCCGCCGGCGCGTGCTTCGTCTCGCAACCACAGCCAATGGCAAAAGTCGCGGCAGGGAAGACCTGTCACCACGAAAAACTCCGTCCTCGTTGAACTCGTTGAATTTGAACGGCGCCAGCTATTAATTACCGATGCCATGTTCACGATCGCAACCTAGGAGCGTTAAGAATCTGCGCAGGATTTCAGGCATTCTTTTAACAGGGGAAAGTTCACCGAAAGATTTCAACGCCGGAACTGACGCAGTAGATGTTATGAATGTGGGCGAGCCGCTGCCGTAGGAATCAGCGCTATGGGGAAAGTGGGGGATGAATGAAAGCAGGAGAGTTCGAATATAGATTCTGCAAACCGCTAGGTGCGCCCGGAGAGCGCGGCGGCACGCCACCCGTCTATCGGCGGACGGTTGAAAACGGCATGGTCATCGAGCGCGATATAGCCGTTGCGATGCGCGATGGAATCAAGATTTACATCGACGTGCTCCGCCCCGCCGACGAGAAGCCGGCGCCGCCGCTGATTGCCTGGGGGCCTTACGGCAAACACGGACACACGAACTACCACGAGATCTTTCCGAACTGCGGCGTCAAGCCGGAAATGCAATCTCGATATGCAGCATTTGAGGCGCCCGATCCCGGATACTGGGTGCCACAAGGCTACGCCGTCATCAATGTGGATATCCGCGGCACATGGTATTCGCAGGGCGACGCCACGTATCTCTCTCCGGAAGAGGCGGAGGATTACTACGATCTGATCGAGTGGGCCGGCACGCAGCCCTGGAGCAACGGCAAGGTCGGTTTGTCCGGCGTTTCTTATCTGACCAGTTCTCAGTGGCGGGTCGCGGCTCTCAACCCGCCGCATCTGGCGGCGATCAATCCATACGAAGGCTGGGCCGACACGTATCGCGAAGTTGTGCGTCATGGCGGCATTCCGGAGACCTACTTCTGGCCCTACCTTCCGGGCCGCTGGGGCAGAAGCACCACGCGCGTGGAGGATCTGCTTACCGAAGTGAAGGAACATCCCTTCTTCGACGCATTCTGGGCCTCGAAGGCCGCCGACTTTTCGACAATCAAGGTCCCTGCCTACGTGGTCGCGAGTTGGACGGACCAGGGTTTGCATACGCGGGGAACTCTCGAGGGCTTCAAGAAGATCGCTTCCACGCAGAAGTGGCTCGAGGTACATGGGCGAAAAAAGTGGGCCTACTTCTACGAACGGGAAAATGTGAGCCGGCAGCAGGAGTTCTTTGACTACTTCTTGAAGGGCATTCCCACAGCGGTCACGCAATGGCCGAAGGTGCGACTCGAGGCGCGGGAGAAGTTCTATGTGGGATCCATGAAGCCGGAGAACGAGTGGCCCATCGCTCGCACGCAGTATACGAAGCTCTATCTCGACGCCAAAACGGGGTCGCTCAAGCGGCAGCCCGTTCCGGAGGAGCAATCCTTCTCATACGACGCCCGGTCGGAGGGGCCGGGTCCTCGTTGCGCGCAATTCGACCTGGTGTTCGAAAAGCCGACGGAGTTGATCGGCCACATGAAACTGAAGCTGTGGATGGCGCCCGATGGGGCGGACGACATGGATATCTTCGTCGCGATTCAGAAGCTCGACTCAGCAGGGAAGCTCGTGCCGTTTGCTTTCTGGACCCAATTCGACGACGGACCCGTCGCATTGGGTTGGTTGCGAGCGTCCCATCGAGAGCTTGATGAGACGCAATCGACGGCATACCAGCCGATTCTTGCGCATCGCCGAGAGCTCAAGATAGAAAGCGGCGCCATCGTGCCGCTCGAGATCGAAATCTGGCCCTCGGGCACCCGTTTTGAGGCTGGCGAGCAGTTGAGGCTCGTCGTCCAGGGCGTCGACGTCTATCGATACCCCAAACCGACGATGGCGGATCGTCACGAAGACACGGTAAACCGGGGGCGCCACGTGATCTACGCCGGAGGAAAGTATGATTCGCATCTCCTAGTCCCGGTCGTTCCAGAGAAGACACGATAGCGAGATTTTGGAGTACTGCTCGTTCGGAGGGTCCTCGATGGGATCAGGCCAGAATTGCGGCGGCCAGATCACTGACCTGTTCGGCAACCGAGGGAGCGGAGGTCAGACCGGGCCCTATTCCAATGAGTTGCACGACGCGCGGGAATTGCGGGTCACACTCGATAGTGATCATCGTCACAGACGAGCAAATCCGCAGCCGTCATCCTTGCAACGAAGGGCTTTTGCGGTGCAGCTCTTATCGCAAAGGCTACGGGTGTGATGGCGCAGGTTTATTCCATCGACGGAATTGTCCCGGTCATCGATCCCACTGCTTTTGTGCATCCCACGGCAGTGCTCATCGGCGATGTCATTGTTGGGCCGCGCTGTTATGTGGGGCCGTGCGCGTGTCTGCGTGGAGATTTTGGACGCCTCATTATGGAAGCGGGAAGCAATCTGCAGGACACCTGCGTGATGCACGGTTTTCCCGGTGCCGACACGATCATCGAAGTCGACGGTCACATCGGCCACGGTGCTGTCATTCACGGATGCCGCATCGGCAGGAACTGCTTGGTGGGCATGAACGCCGTCGTCACCGACGGAGTACTCGTGGGTGAGTCCAGCTTTATCGCAGCAGCCGCCTATGTGAAAGCAGGCAGTGTAATCCCGCCGCGCAGCCTCGTGATTGGCGCGCCGGCGAAGGTGGTACGTGAGCTGAGCGACCAGGAAATCGCGTGGAAGAAGGAGGCTACAGCTGTCTATCAAGCCCTCGCGCAGCGGAGCATCGAGAGTATGAAGGTGACCGAAGCTCGCACGACGGTCGAGCCAGATCGCAAGCGAATTCCCAAGGTGCCTATCGATCCGCTCTACCGAGTGAAACAGGGATGAAGCTCACCGAGAAAAATGGCGCGAATGGGCCGCTGCGGCGGCCCGGCGGCTACACGGTACCAAGAATCACCGGGGGCGACAGATTACGATGACAAGCGTGCGAGGGGCACATGGATTTCAACTCACCGCTCCGCGAGCTGCTTTGCAGCCCTGCGATCTCACAACGCTCGATCCCGGCTCGGATGACGTGGTTGTACAGGTCGCAGGCTGCGGCGTCTGTCACACGGATATTGCCTTCGCCAGCGGCGATGTCCCTACCCGTCATGCGCTTCCCCTCATTCTGGGACACGAAATCTCCGGCCGGGTCGTCGCTGCGGGCGAGAATGCGGGTGCCTGGCTGGGGCGATCCGTGATTATTCCGGCTGTGATTCCCTGCGGAGTGTGCCCGGCTTGCCAGGCGGGCCGAGCGACGATCTGTCGCCAACAATTCATGCCGGGTAACGATGGCAACGGCGGCTTTGCCACGCACGTACTCGTGCCTTCCCGCGGTTTATGTCCCGTGCCCGAACCTCTCCCCTCCGATATCACACTCGAGATGCTTTCGGTCGTTGCCGATGCGGTGACCACACCCTACGAAGCGCTTCGAAGAGCGCAAGTTGGGGCGGAAGACGTGGTTGTAATTGTGGGCGCCGGCGGCGTTGGTGGATTCGGAGTGCAGATTGCAGCAGCGCTGGGTGCGGCAGTCGTTGCAGTAGACACAGACCGTGAGCGACTCGATCTGGCTGCGAGGTATGGCGCCGGGCTGGTGCTCGATGCTGCGTCGACGGACTTGAAGGGCTTGAAGACGGCCATACGTGCCTTCGTAAAGGAATCCGGACGGAAAGGCATTGGCTTGAAAATTTTCGAGATGAGTGGCACACCGGCTGGTCAGGCCACGGCTTTTGGACTAATGGACTTCGGGGCGTATCTCGGAGTCGTGGGTTTCACATCGAAGCCGATTGAGATCCGCCTCTCGAACTTGATGGCTCTGGATGCAACCGCGCGCGGCAACTGGGGTTGCCCACCGGACCAGTATCCCGCCGCGCTACGGATGGTCCTGGCGGGCAAGATTGTTCTCACGCCCTATATTGAAGTACATGCGCTCGAGGAGGCCCCGGCGATTCTCGAGGCAGTTGCAAAGCATTCCGTACGCCGTCGGGCAATCCTGCAACCAAGCCAGAGGTGAAACAGTGACTGGAGGCAACACGGTGAAAAATCACAACCTCGTCGAGACCTTTTCTCCGCGGGAGATACTCGTTGAACGGAGACCTGTGCGCGACCGCCAGGGCAAACCTGTCGAGGGTCTCCACAACCTCTGGATCACACTCAACAACGCGAGCGAGCTCAATAGCTATACCACTTCCATGGCCAAGGAAGTCATTTTGGCGATCCGCGATGCGAGCAACGACCGCGCAGCGGTCGCTGTGGTTCTAACGGGGGCAGGGACGCGTGCCTTCTGCAGCGGCGGAAACACACGCGAATACGCAGAGTACTACGCCGGTGCACCGGCTGAATACCGTCAGTACATGCGCATTTTCAACGACATGGTCTCGACCATTCTCCAGTGTGACAAACCAGTGATTTGCCGGGTGAATGGCATCCGCGTGGGCGGCGGCCAGGAAATCGGGATGGCATGCGATTTTTCGATCGCAAGTGATCTCGCTCTTTTCAGTCAGGCGGGGCCGAAACACGGCTCTGCTCCGGACGGCGGCACTACAGATTTTCTTCCCGTCTATGTAGGAATCGAGCAAGCCATGTATAGCGGAACCCTCTGCGAGACTTGGAGCGCCCACCGTTTCTACTGGTTGGGCGGGCTCACTCAGATCGTTCCTGCCTTGAAGGTCGACGGCCGGTGGACGGCAAATCCCTTGGTCGTGACTGATCGAGTTCTAGACGAGTACGGACGCGTGGTGCTCGGCGAATGGAAGACAGGACAGGCTCGCGAGGACGGCAAGTCGCTACTAGCCAAGGGCACCATAGACCTTTCCATGCTCGACGAGACCGTCGAGCAAATGTGCACAAAACTTCTCTATACGATGCCCGACTGCCTCATAAAGACGATTGAGAGTCTCCGCAAGCACAAACTCGTGCACTGGGACAAGAACCGCGAGAGCAACCGCGCCTGGCTCGCGCTGAACATGATGACGGAAGCCAACGCCGGCTTCCGCGCGTTTCATTACGGAACAAAGGATGAACGCGAAGTGGATTTCATCCGCCTTCGCCAGCGGCTTGCTCAGGGTGCGCGCTGGAACGAGGAACTCATTGGCGAGATCGCTCCGTGGGTCGTACAGCCTGCGAAGACGATCAAGTAATTCTGGAATCTGCTGGCGGGGCCATCGGCTGAGAAAACAGCCTAACGGCCACAGTGACCGCCGCATCGGGCGCCATCGCCCCCGCGATCACCGAGGTGCAGAACTAAAATTCATTCGAAATTGCGAGGATTTGCCTCATGCCAGGTGAGAACCGAAGCATCATTTGCACGATTGAAAGCGGGGTGGCAAGGATCACTCTGAATCAGCCACCTCTAAATATCATCGACATCCCGATGCTAGGAGAGATCCATAGCGTCCTCATGCGAATCCATTCGGAGAATGAGGCGAAGGTACTCGTCATCGACCATCAAGGAAAAGCCTTTTCGGCCGGGGTCTCGATCCGAGACCACACGCCGGACAAAGTATCTGCCATGATTGAAAAGTTTCATGGAATGTTCCGCCTTCTCCATTCCCTCGCGTTACCCACCCTGGCGCTGGTCGACGGGATGGCGCTCGGCGGCGGATGTGAACTGGCTACTTTCTGCGATATGGTCATCGCTTCGGACCGGGCCACTTTCGGTCAGCCAGAAATCAAGGTGGGAGTTTTCCCGCCTGTGGCCGCGGTCGTTTTTCCGCACCTTATCGGTCGGAACCGCGCGCTGGAGTTGCTCCTGACCGGAGACGTCATCGACGCTGCCGAAGCCAAGGCAATGGGCCTCATCAACAAGGTCTTCCCCGCCCAGGAGTTTCGCCAGAAGGCAGACGAATTCATCGGCAAGCTCACATCGTTGAGCGCCCCTGTGCTGAAACTGACAAAACGGGCGGTGGACCGGGCCCTATACGCGACTATGAGCGAGGGCATCACATCCGCGGAGGAACTCTACCTCGGCGAACTCATGCAGACGGAAGATGCCCACGAGGGCTTGAATGCCTATCTGGAAAAGCGCAAGCCGACCTGGAAGAACAAGTAGCGCTCCAAACAGCATACCGGGACACAGGTAGTTTCTTTCGGACGCAAATCGCTGCGGAGGCTGGCGCGGGCCGGTCACGATAAACTTAATCGGTCACGTGGATTCAGCGCGCGACCGCGCCTGTTCTAGTGCGGATGCACGGGGATCTGCCGAAGTTTGAACCGCTGCAGCTTTCCCGTCGAGGTCTTGGGGAGTTCGACCACGAACTCGATCCACTTGGGGCGTTTGTAGCCGCCAATCCTCTGTGCGACCCAATCCTTGAGCTCCTCGGCTAGTTCATCACCGGGAACGAAATCCGGGTTCAGAACCACGAAGGCTGCCGGCTTGGTGAGTCCGATCTCATCCTCACGAGGGACGACCGCAGCTTCCCGGACGGCCGAATGCGCATCCAGCGCGCTCTCAACCTCGGGCGGGCTGAGCCACCGGCCGTTCACCTTAAATACGTCGTTGGCGCGCCCGGCATGCCAAAAGTAGCCATCTCGATCCTGGTAGCACTTGTCTCCCGTACGGAACCAGGGACCCTCAAAGGCTTCCTTGGTTCTCTCGGGCTGGTTCCAATAGCCGGAACAAACCGAGTCCCCCTTGACCATTAAGTTCCCAATCTCGCCCGGAGCGACGGTGCATCCGCTTTCATCGACGATCTTGGCCTCGTATCCGGGCACGATCTGGCCGATGGAGCCGGCCCTCGCTTCGCCAGGGCGGTTCGAGATCACCGCCTGCAAACTCTCGGTGGAGCCCAGGCCATCAAGAATCTCAACGCCAAAGCGCTGCTTGAAACGCTCGAACAGCAGCGCGGGGAGGGACTCGCCCGCCGAGATCGCGTGACGTACGCTCGAAAGGTCAAATTCTCGCCCGTCCTCGCGCCGGTGGTCCAGCAAAGAGGCATAGCTCGTAGGCACGGAGAAAAACAGAGTCGGACGGTAGCGTTCGATATTGGCGTAAATGCCGGCCGGTGTTGGACGGGCCGGGGAGAGGATCGTCGTGGCGCCGCAGTACATGGGAAAATAACCGGCATTCCCCAATCCGTACGCAAAGAACAAGCGAGCGACGCTGTAACATCGGTCGCGCTCGTTCATGTGCAAAACGCCTCTGGCGTACAACTCGGAGCACGCCATCATATCGTGATGACGATGGATGCACGCTTTGGGCACACCGGTGCTTCCGGAAGAGTACAGCCAAAAGGCAGCAGCATCTTGGCTGGCGGGTTCTGCTTCGAGCCGGGGGGAACAAGTATCCATTAGCTGGCTCAACGCAGGAAAGCGCTGATTGGGTCGCCCGACGGCGACCAGGTCACGCAGATACCGAAGCCGTTCCCGTGATATACCCTCGAATTGTGGAACCAAGGACTCGCTAACCAGAGCGACGCTTGCGCGTGTGTCGTTGCATAAGTATTCGTAATCGTGCCGCTTTAGCTGGGTGTTGACGGGCACCGCGACTGCGCCGATCTTGATGGCGCCAAAGAAGCAATACAGGAACTCCGGCGTGTCCTCAAGGGAGAGGAGCACGCGCTCTCCCGAGCGCACACCCAGCTGGCGAAGTGCATTGCCTACGCGATTCGTTTGCTCCAGCAATTGCTGGTAGCTGATCCGCTCGTCGCCGCACTCAACCGCAATCTTCTCCCCTCTTCCCTCGAGCAGATGGCGATCCACGAGGTATTTAACGACATTGGCGGTCTCCGGCAGAGCGATCAAGAACTTGCGCACTCCCCTTGTTGCATCCCGACGGCTTTTGAAGCCAGAGTCTCGCGCCCTTCTGAAGGGCGCTGTGACTTCGGTCACAGCTCGGTGTGATGTGCCAACATGGAGTTCGAACCCGCGGCCCGGGCGGGACGCTGATGGCGAACTAACCCTGGCACCGCACCTGGGACGCCGCTTGGGTGGCAAGGTGGATGAGGTACTTGGATTTCGCGCCCAGAGTTCAAGCTAGACAAACTCGGCTTACAATAAGGGCAGGAACAAACCACCGTCGACGACGACCGTCTGTCCGGTCATGTAGGACCCTCGATCGCTGGCAACAAACAGCGCCGCTTCGGCAATTTCGGCGGGTTGTCCGATGCGCCGAATGGGTTGCTTCGCGAAGAGCTCCGAGCTCCGTTGCTCGTCCTTCCAGTAATACTCACTCAGCGTGGTTTGAATCAATCCGGGCGCGATCGCATTTACGCGCACGCCCAACGGCCCCAGCTCAAGGGCATAGGACTGCGTCATCATTATGAGTGCGGCCTTGGTCATGCTGTACAGGAGGCTGTGGAATTGCGGACGCAGGCCTGAGACCGACGTGATGTTGATGATCGAGCCCGAGCCGCGAGCGCACATCGCCGGAGCCACCAGTTTCACGAATCGAAACGCGCTCTTTACGTTAGTCTCGACCATCTTATCGAACTGGGCATCGTCCATCTCGAGGCACGGCCCATGCGCCATATTCGTCCCAGCGTTGTTCACGAGTATGTCGATACGTCCGAACTCGCCGATCGTTCTTCCAATCATGCTTTCGACTTGGTCCAACCGGCCGACGTGACAAGCAATCGGTTTCACGGACGGACCGACTTCCCGCGCAACTTGGTCTAGTGTTTCCTGCTTGCGCCCGCAGATGACGACCTGAGCTCCCTCGCGGACAAAAACCTCCACAATCGCCCTTCCGATACCGCGGCTGGCCCCGGTCACAACCGCCACTTTGTCCTTGAGTATGCCCACGGCGGGAGCCTTTCCCTATCTCTCCTGCTAATGTGACGCAGGGCTGATTTGGCGAAAACTGCGGCGGGGGCGCGCTACTTCACTCCTGCACTTTCTGCCCCGAAGCCCTACTTTCACTTTAGCATGCCGCGCTGCCCGTCTTTCCGGGAGCGTGCCTTCTCTCATTGGTAGTAACGGACAATCCATTCCGCAACGCAGTGCGGTTTCTCGCTGTCCTGACCCTCCACCGATATCGCAAAGGTGGCCTCAATAGCGTCTGGAAGTTCCTTCACAGATTGGAGGCTCACGCGAGCACGAATCTGCGAATCGGCGCGGACAGGAGATGGAAAGCGGACTCGATTCAGACCGTAGTTGATGCCCATCCGGACGCCGCTTCGGATCTGGATTGCCTGTCTCATGAAGTGGCTCACCAGCGATAGCGTCAAGAAACCGTGCGCGACCGTCGTGCCGTAGGGCGATTCTCTTTGCGCACGTTCGCGGTCCACATGAATCCATTGCCGATCTTCGGTGACTTCGGCAAATTGCCGAATGCGGTCCTGCGTGACCGTGAACCAATCCGTCACGGCGATCTCGCGGCCTATGAAATCTTTCAGGGATTGCGGTGTCTCGACCGTGAGTGGAGGCATGAAATCTCCTTTTGAAGAAGCCTAGGCGCAACGAGGGGACTCGGCGATCATTGCGGCGTGGAACGCGCCGGGGGTTTGGCCCACTTCCTGAGCTCATTCTTGGCGATCGATTCTGTGTGGACTTCGTCCGGCCCGTCAAGTGAGCGACGCCAGTGGCGTCAAGTTGAGTTTCGATTCTATCACTGCGAGCGTGATGCTATTGATGTCCTGAGATTCACCAGTGAGAAGGGGACGTCTCAAGATTGATGATGGGCTACCGTCGAGGACTGCACCATTGGGGGCGATGTTTTCCGGATCATCTCCAATAGGGCAGCCCGGTCAGGCTTGAGCAGCTCGTCAACAACCTGCTTGTTGACGTTCGCGACGATGATTTGCCCGACTTCTGTCTGCACGTCGGAGAAGATCCCCATACTCTTCATCTTCTGTGTTTGGGACTCGTTATCCTCGGTCGGAGTGAGGTAGTGCACGGCGCTGGCTTTGTAGCGGTGGATCAGAAACAGTTGGATGAGCATCATCATTCGTTTCTTGCGCAGCGGCTCGATCGTGTTCTGGTCGCGCACCGAGAGCAAGTTCCGCCCGCGACGATCCTGGACAGTGGCGAAGATGATGTTGGCGAGCTTTTGACCACCAGGCTCATCGAGCAGGCTCAGTTCCAACAGTTCCGAACCGGCCGTGTGGGGACGCAGTTCGACCCGAATCTTCGCCGGATGCTTCCAGTGCTTCCTCCACTCCGCGAGCCACTCCTCCAGCAGCTTGGGAGGAACTTCGGTCTGAACGAGGTGCTGGTAGTGTGTCGATCCCTTGCCCATCGCCTTCGTTGCCGCAGTACGTCCCGACGAAGCCATCAATGCGCCGTC